>Ga0265797_10011283_pt1 | contig 11225 bp, 17 predicted proteins | sample P2T30metagenome_FD_192433 | JGI IMG/M metagenome (GOLD analysis project Ga0265797, IMG submission 192433) | Plant litter microbial communities from East Loma Ridge, Irvine, California - P2 T30 | ecosystem: Environmental > Terrestrial > Plant litter > Unclassified | place: USA: California... | reverse complement strand
ACACCTTGCCTGTCAAAGCCCGATTAACGACGATTGATATTGCCAAGGGAATCGGCATCCTGTTGATTGTTTTGGGTCATGATGCGGGCTTTGAACGAAATTTCCCGCAGTTTTCCGACTTCCTGGGCGGCATTCGAATGCCATTCTTTTTCTTTATCTCAGGTGTGACTTTTTCGCTGGGGCGGCGCAGCCTCACTGACATCGCAATCATGCGGGCAGATGCGTGGCTAAAGCCATTCGTGGTCGTGGTCACACTGTTTGGATGTTTGAACATATTGCGTGGGACGGGAACGTTCGAAGGATTGCTGCTAGCACTGACCTACGGTACTGGCTTTACATTTTCGCCTCGCGCGGTGTGGTTTCTGCCGCATTTGTGGCTATTATATGTTTCCTGCAGTGCGTTGTTTATGTATGGTAAGCATCTGTTTTCTACAGGCATCCGCCGCGTGGCGTCGCTGGCCATGTTGCTGGTAGTCGGATACGCGTTTCTCGGCGTATTCAATAATCCTTACGAAGACAATGCCTGCTTTAAGATGACGGAATTCAGTGCCGCGCTGTTCAATTGTGGTCTGCCGATGAGCGCAGATCTTCTGCTGATCACGTCAGTATTTTTCATCTTTGGTGTATTCATGTCAGCAACGGTCAAGGGCTTCAAGTTCAGCTTATTGCACTTGGGAGTGGCTCTGGGTGCAGTCATTGTCGTCTGGTTCGCTTTTAATGATTCGATGAACCTGAATCACCGCCGATACGACAATTTGTTGGGCACCACGGCCTTGGCATTTTCTGGAATTTATTTGATGTTGGGCTTGAGTGGCTTGCTGGCAAAAATGGCGTGGGCTGAGAAAAGTTTGATCTTTGTCGGCCGTGGCTCGCTTTTTATCCTGCTGTTTCACATGCCAATTTTGTATAACTTCCCAGCCATTCTGGCTCGGATTCCTCCTTTTAAATCCGCTGTTGAAGCGACTGCTTTGCTCTGCGCGGTGGTCGTCCCACTTGTCATTTGGCAGGTTTGCAAGCGGTTCAAGATAACCCGGGCATTGTTTTTCCCCATTTACAAGAGAGGTCAACCAGCAGCCCACGCAAGTTAAGGTCGGCAGCAAGGATGCAGCGCAGGCAGGTATGGTTTATGATGGCGGGTTCCTTTAAGCATGTATCGCCGCTTTCCCTGGCGACCAGCCCCTTCTGCATGAGCTCAACTTCGACCAATTCGGCTGCTACTGCTGTCCTCCCGCCATCACGCCGGCTCTCCGTCGCCCCGATGATGGACTGGACGGACAAGTCAGTATTCATGCGGGTTCCAGGCGTGCTCTCCGTAATTTCTCCGTAGCTGATCAGGAGCCTGCGCGCTCCGCAGATCCTGCCTTTCCTTGCTCGCGGAGCAGGTCCAGCGCCTCGGCCACGTCGCGGATATCGGCGGTCAGCGGACTGCCCGACATCGCTACCGGAAACTTGCCGAGGGAGCGGTGGGTGTAGCCGGTTGCTGTGCTCATGCCGAGCGCCTGGCACGTCTCATCGATGTTCAGCCTCGGCTTGTTGTAGATCGCCAGCAGCAGGAATTCAGTTCGCATTTTCGTTGTCCTTCGTGTCTTCAGTTTGTTGGATCCCGTTCGGACCTTTACTGAGCGCTACAGTTGGGCGCCGAGCCTTCGGGCGCGCCATCGCCATGTCGACTGCCGCGTCCAAGTCTTCGCCATCGATCAGCGCGACCATCCGGCCATCGTCGGCCAGGCTGGCCACCATCGGCGCCGCTGTGCACGCCATGCTGTCGGCCTTGTCGCGCAGCCACCGGTACCGCGCGGCGTCGCGCTGCAGGTCGAGCAGCACGCCCATGTTCACGCGCTGGCCGCCCACCACGATCTGGTGGCTGGTGCTGGTCTTGTCAGGTGCCTGGCTCATCCGATTTCTACCTGCGCGTGCGCCATGCCGATGCGCGCGTGCGCCTTCAGCCATGCTGCCCAGGCCACCGCCTGCAGGTTCCCATCGGCGAAGGACTTCTCATCGTTGAAGCAGTAGCCGAACGTGTCGGTGTGCCACTCGATGAAGGCGGCGCGCACGGCATCTTCATCGCAAGATGGGGCGACGAGTATGGCGACAGGGGCGCCGGGCCGGCTGGTGAGTGCGGCGAGAAGGCAGGCAGCCTCGCCCATGACGTTCTGGATGTTGTCGTCCTGATCCTTGGCGCATTCGATCAGGCGCGCCTGGAGATCGTGGCTCCACTCGACTTGCTCGACCGGGATTGGCGATGCCGCTACTTCAGCAGGAGGGGCGGCGCCACCGAACAGCTTCGCGCCGGCGCGAGGCATGTTGTTGCGATCGAGCCAGGTCACGGCTGGCTCACCGGCGACATAGCCCTCGAAGATGGCCACTGGCGCGCCGGCAGTATGGTGCGGGGGATGGTTCATTTTTCGTCCTTCTGCGCCAGCTTCGCGCGGCGCTCCAAAACTTTCGACAGCAGCAGCAGTCCGGGCCCGACCAGCACCGCCAATCCAATAAGGCCTGCATCGCCGAGCAGCCAGTAGACCGCGGCGTTCAATCCGACGATCGCCGCGCCCGCTGTCGCGCCCTGGCCGACGTCGCGGAGCGTTTGGTAGAGTGGCAGCGTCATGTTCGCGCCCCGATCATTTCCAGTAGCACGCGCTGCGCGCCCAAGCACAGCCGGAACAGCTCGACCGCGCTTTCGTTGGCGCTAGCCTCGCCGATTTCGCGCAGCAGCTGGACCACGTCGACGCCGTCCACGCGCTGGACGTCATCCGCACCGGTGTTCTGCCGGTTTTGGCCTTGGTTATTCATCGGACTCTCCCTTGTATGGGTGGTACGGTTCAGGCACACCGATCAGGTTCAGGATGATCGCGCCGGTGTGGCCACGATCCATGCCGTCGTTGCTCGTGAGGTAGTGGAAGACCATCGCGGCTTCGTCGACGTCACGCGGCGGGATCCGGGACAGCATGCGAAAAACGTAGTTGTCCCGCGCTGAAGCCTGGTCGCTCGTATCGCCGCAGTCGCCGACGGCATGCCGAAGCCAATACAGCTCGCGCCAGTAAGTGAGCTCGGCGACGCAGTCCGTCAGCGTTGCCGGCCGCTGACTTGGCCGCGCGTCGAAACGCTTGTCGACCTGAGCCGCGTCCAGGCTCCACCCGCGCTTACCCTTGCGCACGCGCTTCAGCGCATCGGCGCAGAATTGTTCAGCCGGGGTGTCGTTGAAGATCGTGTCACCAAAGCGTGAGTGGGCCTCATGGCGGCGCTGCGCCCGGACGATGGCGCTGGTCGCCAAGCTCTCCAGGTCGGCAAAGCCGAACGACGAAAACACAGCGGCGAAGTTTCCTGGGTGGGCACGCGCCAAGTAGTCGGTGTAGCGCTTTTCGATATCCTTGAGCGGTGTTTTGATCTTCGCGGCAGCCAGGCGCGCTTTCGCGATCAGGTCGGCCTGGCCAGTGCGGATCACCTCACGCAGCCAAAGGACGGCGTCGACTTCGGTGTCTCCGGTGACGACCTTCTGCACAGGTATTGTCGGCACCGCCAGGCCGGTGCTCCCGCTCGCCTCGATGGGCGGCAGGGAGAAGAGGGCGCGGTGCACCAAGTTTTCGGCGCTCACGCTGCACCGCCCTGGCGCGCCAGCGTCGAGTCGGCGCCCGCGGTGAAGTCTTGCAGATACTGGGACTGCACGGCGAGGGCGGACAGCAGGGTGCCGAGGCTCGCTGCTACGCTTCGCTCGATCGGGAAATTCTCATTCGTGGCTGCCGAGAAGAGGATGTGGCCGATTGCCTCAATGCCATCGAGCAGCGTGTGGTTGTAGTTCGCGGCATGATCGATTGCAGCGTTGAGCATCAAGCGCTCGTCGTCGGTCAACCTGGCGCCGGCGCGCTGGGGCGGCAGGTTCTCCAGCAGACTGGCTAGTTCATGCGGAGCACGCTCGACCAGCTTGAAGTGCGGATTGGCGAGGCTCATGCTGCACCCGCCATTTCTTCACGCGCCTGCACCATGTCGAAGTGCTTGGCCAGGCCGATCATCAGCTTGCCCTGGTCGACCGGGCCGAACTGGTCGAAGCGGCGCAGTACCTCCTCGAGCATCATCCCGCAGCGACCGGCGTGCGACCTCACGGCGATGCCGAGGAAGTTGGTCACGCCCAGGTTGTGGTGAAGCAGAACCAGTGGGCCTTCGTGGCGTGGATCACGCATAGAGTCGTCGGTGCACTGGCGCCGAATCGTTACATCGCCGATCCAGTCCGGGCCCTGCATGTAGCTGTTTGCGACATTGCTGGCCTCGCTGTGCGTCACGCCGGCCAGCAGTACGCGCCCTGCGCTGTCACGGACGTCCCACACATCGCACATGTTGTCCAGGTCGGCGCCCATCAGGGCGTAGGCTCCGAGGCCGTAGTGCAGGGCAGCAGCGGCGAGCAGCTGCGTCTGGCCTTGGCCTGCTGCAAACCAGTCAATATTCTTCAGCACCCAATCGACCGAATGAGTGGTGTACGCGCTGCCGACGGAGTCTTGGAACTGAATCCACGGCTCGCCACCGTTGCCAAGGCCGAGATCGCCGCCGGCGTAGCGCAGGGGAAGGTGCATCCACTGCGCATCCAAAGAAACAAGCGCCAAATCGTGTGGTATTTTGATACAATTGGTTGCTTTTTGGGAATTACCCGTGTTAACATTATGATTCGCCATTGTCTTTCTCCAAAAGTGCGGGGCGTAAGGGGCCATCCGGTGTTAGCGCACCAGGTGGCTTTGTCGTTTCTAGGCGGAATGGGTCAAGATCGAGCTAGCGCATTTTGCACCTTGCCAACCATGATCGCGGTCTAACTATAGCATCATGCTATTGTTTGTAGCAATAGCTTTTTGCAATAGTTTATTTGCGGCGTGACTTACGGCCGAGTTCTGAGTTGTCGGCGCGAAAAAAAGCCCCGATTGACGGGGCAGCAAGTGATTTGGGCGAGGAAAAGCGCGCTATGGATTGCGGCCGTGTTTAATGCGGAAGTCTGACTCCATTTTTTCGCACGCTTCTGCTATGAATCGTTGCGTCGACCGGTCCAAATCAGGATCCTGCTGGTTTTTATTACATATTTCGATGGACATTCTGTCGCTCTGGCGCTGCTGGGCCTCAGGGCTAGAGCCAACGATCAGTCCGAGTATGAGAAATGCCAAAATAAGTGCGAGCGGGATCCACAGCCACCACTTCGTTTTTTTAGGCTTCATCGGCGGCGCCCCGCACTGCGGGCAAGCGTTTGCCTTATCACTGACGCTGGCGTTACATTCGGCGCAAGGGTTGAGGGCCATTGACTTCTCGGGTGCAGGCATGTGAGCGTGCCGTTTTCGCTCGCGCAAGTATAGACGATAAGAATGCTAGCGAATCTCACCAATTATTTACATAGTTACAGCCGTCCGGTGAGTTTCCGGCCATTTTGATAGACCACGCGCCCCACAATGCTGAGTTGTCCGCTTCGCGCGTTAATCGGATTAAAGGCTGGGTTTACAAAGCTCAAATACCATTGCCCGCCGCGCTCGACCAATTGCTGCACGCATGCCTCACCATTCCAGTTCGCCGCGAAAACTTCCCGGTTGCGCCGCTTTCTGTCACTGGTGTCGATGACGATCCAGTCGTCCTCGAACAACATCGGCTCCATGCCCTGGCCTCGCACTCTCATCGCGAGCAGCCGCTGCGGGTCCGCCTTCAGCGCGTGCAATGCTGACGTGGGAATCAAAAGCGGCTCAGCAGCCGTCATATCGGGGACAGTGTCGTAGCTTTCGGCGCCAGCGCGAAGCTGCAGCACTACTCGCCGAATAGCGGTAAAAGCGATGGCTTCTCGATCGATCGTATCCATCAATCAGTTGCGCCGCAGTTTCTTCTTGAACTCAGTGACCACGCCGATCACGACCAGATGCTCCGTATCGCTGCGAAGCGTTGGGTAGTCGTCATTCAGCGGAACCAATTCGAAGATCATTTCGCCATTGGCGTCGATGCCGCGCGGACGGTATTTTTTGAACGTGGCTTGGTCACTGCCATTGCGGGCAACAACGAAGTCACCAGGGTTTGGGGCCAGGTCGGGGTCGACGATGATCCGATCACCTGGCTGGAACATGGGCATCATCGACAGCCCTTCGATGTCTAGTCCAAATGCCCATCGCGACAATTTTTTGTCGTCGGTATATTCAATGGCGTAACCCGATCCAACGGGGTAGGGCGTTTCCATATCGCGCAAGGCGCCCGCCTGGACTGAAGAGATAACAGGAATCGGGCGCAGAGCTGGGGGCGCAGGGACTACGTTCTCATCAAACGGGTGCACTGCCCGCTCATCCTCCGCATGGTCCCGGTCCATCCAGCCCAACGGTTTACCGAACCCGGCCTCCAACTTGCGGGCAAGTGCGTCACCAAGTCCGCGCATCCCATTCGCGATCTGGCCAAGATATGCAGGAGAGGTTCCAGCCACATAGGCAAGCGCGACAAGCGTGCCCACTTCTTTTTTTAGAAGCTGAAGGTTAGCGACCCGGGTTTCTTTTATGGTAGTCATCTCGACATTAAATAGCAAAATGCTGCTGTTTGCAACATGCAAAACGCTATTGCTGTTACGATTGCATTTTGCTATAGTCGAACCATGAGACTAATTGACCACCTCCAAGCCCGGGGCGCCCAACGGGCTCTAGCCGCTCAGCTCAACATTCCGCCGGTGCTGATCAGCCAGTGGGCGAATGATCGGCGACCGGTGCCGGCGGAACGATGCGTTGAAATCGAACAGGCCACTAAAGGCGTGGTTACGCGAAAAGACCTTCGGCCTGACGATTGGCATCGCATCTGGCCAGAACTGGTCGAAGCAACGACCGTAATTTAATTAATTCAATTTATTTAACGCCGACCGCTCACCCGCTCGGCGCAGGGACTCTTTACGCCCAAATTTTGGAGAGCAGCATGAAATCCATCCTGAAACGCATCGTCATGGCCCTGCACAACATGGGGCTAATCAAAGGTTCGACGGTGACCCGACTGTTCGACCGCTACAAGCTGTGGAGGTGGTAATGAGCGAACCATTCTTCATCGACCTCGGCTTCGTGATCGACCGGGAAGGCAACAAGGTCGCCGCCAGCATGCGGACCGAACAGTGGGGCGCGGAGACGGTACAAGTGGTCGCCCTGGGAGAAACGAAAGCCGAGGGCTACTGGCTCAGCACGCTGTTCCGTTACGTGCTGCGTGACGGACTAAGCGACTTCGAAGTTCTCCGCGACGACTGCCCGCTTGCCGCGCATTTCATTCCCGCCGGCGAGATGCGCAGCCTGGTCCGCCGGATCATGGGCGGCGAACACAAGGTCGGCACGATGCGCCTGAGCATCCGACTAGACGCCCAAGTATTTCTGCGCGATCAGGCATCCGCCCTTTCATGTCCTTTCTGAGCACTGCCATGACCAGTATCCGCAATCTCGCGCTCGACACGATCAACGCCACGGGTGGGACCCAATCGCGGGCCGAGCTGAACCACGCCACCGTTTCCGAATATGCCGAGGCACTTGGCCATGGCGCCGAGTTCCCGCCCGTGATCGTATTCAGTGACGGCGCCGCCGGGGGAAACTGGCTCGCTGACGGCTTTCACCGTTACCACGCACACCGCACCGCCGGCCTGGTCGAGATCGCGTGCGAAATCCGTACCGGCACACGACGCGACGCCAAGCTGTTTTCGTTCGGTGCGAATGCTTCGCACGGGCTGCGTCGATCGAACGAAGATAAGCGGCATTCTGTGATGGAGATGCTAGGAGACGAAGAGTGGAAGACGTGGAGCCAGGAACGCATCGCCAAGGCCTGTCAGGTGTCGGCCGGCTTTGTTTCGAAGCTCGTGAATCAAGCATCTCTTCACGGTGAAGAGATAAAGCCGCAGGTGCGAATGGTCGAGCGTGGCGGCGTGACCTACGAGCAGAACACTGCGAAGATCGGTAAGCCAGCGGCGCCAGCGCCAACGCCAACCACAGTTGCGACACCGCCCGCAGCTTCACCGACTGCCGTGCCTGCCGCTGCGCCGACCGCACGGCCGACACTGGTCCAGCAGGCCCAGGAGCAGGCGTCGCGCAGTGCCGACGAGCCGGCCTTGCCTCAGGATACGGTCGAGACCGATCCTTTCGAGCAGCTGCATGAGGACTTCGATGCGCTTCAACGCGCGCACGACAAACTGCGCACCGAAAAAGAGGCGCTCGAGGCGCGGGTCGCTTTCCTGAGCCAGGACGACATGGCTGCGGAGGCGCAGCGCTGGAAGTCGAACTTCGAGGGCATCTCGGGCCGCAATGCGGGACTGACGAAAAAGCTGAACGGCCTGGAGCCCGACGCGGAATACATGCGCGAGATACTTCAACAGATCCGCCAGGCGTTGGGCGTCGAGCGCAATTCTGACATCGTGCCGGCACTGAAAGCACGGAGGGCAGCATGAGCGAGCCGATCCGTTTGCGGCCGTATCAGGCGCAGGGTATCCAGAATTTATTTGCGGCCATTCAAGGCGGCGTGTGGAACCCGATTGCTTCCCTTCCAACTGGTGCCGGAAAGACCGTTGTCGCATCCTGGCTGGCGAACAAGTCGGTCCAGCAAGGCAAGCGCGTGGTCTTCGTGGTCGACCGCCTGTCACTGGTGCGGCAAACCAGCAGGACATTCGACAGCTATGGCATCGCTCACGGCACCATCCAAGGCAGCAATGAGCGCGTGCGGCCGTGGGAAAAAGTGCAGATCGCCGTCGCGCAAACACTTTGCCACCGCGACTGGCCAGAAGCCGATCTGATCATCGTCGACGAGTGCCATGCGGTGCAAAAGGCCGTTGCGGAGCGAATCCAGACAGCGCGCAAGCAGCGTGAGCAGGGCCAGAAGATTATCGTCCTCGGCCTCACCGCGACACCGATGACAAAGGGCCTGGGTAGCCTGTACGGCAGCGTCGTATCGACCACCACCACCAACCAACTGACCGCAGACGGGTTTCTCGTTCCGTTTCGCGTCTACGCCGCGAGCGAGCCGGATATGACCGGCGCAGTGAAGCGCGGCGGCGAGTGGACGAAGACGGAAGCGTCAAAACGCGCCATGCCCATCATCGGCGATTGCGTCGCGGAATACCTTCGCCATGGCAAAGGCAAGAAGTTCATCGCGTTCGGTTGCGACGTGAAGCATTGCGAGGAAATGCATCGCCAGTTTCTAGAAGCCGGCGTTCTCACCGAGCTTTATACCTACCGCACCGATGAGGCGGCCCGCGATGCGCTGACTGAAGAATTCAGCAAGCCGGACAGCAGGGTCCGCGGCTTGATCAGCGTGAGCGCCCTGAGCAAGGGCTTCGATGTTTCCGACGTCGAGGTCATCATCATGGCACGCCCGCTCACGAACAGCCTGGCCGAGCACATCCAGATCCTGGGGCGCGGTCTGCGCATCCATCCTGGCAAGACTGAGTGCATCGTGCTGGACCACAGCGGCAACTGCTTCCGCTTTTGGGAAGCCATGCACTCGTTCTTTGAGAGTGGCGCCCACGAGCTGGACGATGGCAGTCGCAAGGAGCGTGCCAAGCCGCCCAAGAAAGAGCGGCAGCCTGTCAAATGCCCTACCTGTTCGTGCATTCACGATCCGCTCCCGAACTGCCCGGCCTGCGGGCACGCATACAAGAAGCCGCGATCGGTTGAGCACGTCGAGGGCTCGCTGCTGGAAGTTAAAGGCGCGAGAACTGCGAAGCCGGCACCGACCACCGACCAGATGCGCGTGTTCCACGCGCAGCTGCGCCAGTACGCAACTGAGACTGGGAAAACCAACGGCTGGGTACTTGCCAAGTTCCGTGAAAAGTTCAACGACTGGCCGCCGCGCAACGAACTTCCTCCAATGGAGCCGACGTCCGAGCTCCGGAAATGGATCACGTCGCGCAACATGGCATGGGCCGCGTCCAAGAAGAAGATCGCAGGCCGGAAATGAGCGACTTCCTTCAATTCGTGCAGGCGAACGGCATCATCGTGCCTGACACGTTCACGCCCGGCCGCTGGATCCGCTGCAAGACCGAAAGCCACCCGCGTAAGAAGAACGGAAGCATCAAGCTGGCCGACGACGGCCTGGTCGGCTGGTGCCAGGACTACGCAGTGCACGCCGAGCCGATCACCTGGCGCGCCAGTGACGGCGCCGCTGCACTGGCTGCGCCAATCGACCGGGCCGCGATCGCACGCCGCCAGGCCGAGCGCCGCGCCGCGCTGTGCGAGGCGACGCTGGCCGCGCGAGCGTACTACGAGCGCTGCGCACCACTGCGCGGCAGTCACCCCTACCTGGTCAGCAAGGGCTTGGGTGTGGCCGGCTGCGTGGGCCTGCGCGTCGACGCCGACGGCTGGCTCGTGATCCCGATGCTCTACAACGGCAAGGTGCTCAGCTTGCAGCGCATTTCGCCAGAAGGCGAGAAGAAATTCCACTTCGGCGCCACCACCAAGTGCGCCTACTACGCCATCGAGCGCGCCGGCGCCGCCCTGACGGTTCTCGTTGAGGGCTTCGCTACCGGCCTGACCATCTTCCAAGCCATACCGACCTGCCGCGTCATCGTCGGCTTCAACGCCGGCAACCTGCCTGTCGTCGCCGAGCGCATGACGCGCTTTGGCATGGGCGTGGTGTGCGCAGACAACGACTGGGAGACCGCCGCGCGCATCGGGCGCAACCCCGGCCTGGACGCCGCGCGCGCCGCCGCCGAGGCGCTGGGCGTGGGCGTTGCGTTTCCGACCTGCGCTGGTACCGACTGGAACGACTACGTCATGGAGCAAATGGAACACGCGATCGCCGGCCAGTCGTTCAGCTTCAGCCGCAAGCGCACGGTCTTGCAGATCCAGGCTAGCGCCTTCGCCGACGTGAAGCTGAAGGTGATGCGCGAGGCCCGGCTGTTGCGCACGAAGTAGGGCAGTAGAGGCGCTCGACGGTGAGCGCGTCTTGGAAAGGGTCTGCGCAACGTGCAGTTCCCTTCCCAAGATCGAATGAGGTGCAGGAATTGCACCCCAGGTGGAGCGGACGACACCAGAAAAAACGTGCACGGGCCTGAATCGGCCCACACCGCAAAAAGACCGACGGCGCCGTCGAACACCAGGGCACAGCACGAACAAGGCGCAGAGGGGGCCTTGCCGAGGCCTGAGAGCACAGACCGGAGCGAACAGAGGTACAGAGTTGGAATGCTTGGCTCATTCGGCAGGCGCATTCACAAGAGTGCGCCAATCGAAAGAGCGAGGGGGCGGCCTGGGCGAGCCGTAGCGGAACTGACCATCCGCGAA
>Ga0265797_10011282_pt1 | contig 11227 bp, 5 predicted proteins | sample P2T30metagenome_FD_192433 | JGI IMG/M metagenome (GOLD analysis project Ga0265797, IMG submission 192433) | Plant litter microbial communities from East Loma Ridge, Irvine, California - P2 T30 | ecosystem: Environmental > Terrestrial > Plant litter > Unclassified | place: USA: California... | reverse complement strand
AGGCCATCTTTGTCTTTGCTGACAGCAGAGATTGGGCTGGCGACCAACAGATCATTCTCGACTTGCTTCTTTCCAAGGGCGGCGTACTCAACACCCGCTCAGAGAACTTCGATGAGGGCCCACCTGTCTTCTTCTCTCACAACGACGTCGTGTGGTCCGCTTCCCACGATCTTACCCGTCTTGGCATGGGCGCTCTTCGTTGCTCGTTGGAGGCTATGTTCAAGGCCGTCACTGGCAAGGAGCTCGTCACCACCGCATTCGGCAAGCCCCAAATCGGCACTTTCGAGTTCGCAACCCGTCTTCTGAAGCAATGGCGTAGGGCCACCCACGGCATCAACGCCCCACCAGAGACCGTTTACTTCGTCGGTGACACTCCCGAATCCGACATTCGCGGCACCAACGAATACAACAAGCACGCCCCGAACACCTGGTACTCAATCCTTGTCAGCACTGGCGTCTACCAGCCTGGCACTGAGCCCAAGTACACACCAAACCAGATTGTCGACACTGTCCTCGATGCTGTGAACCACGGCATTGAGCGCGAGACTCGCAGGCAGCTTCGTGAGTCTCTCGACTTCTCTGGCAAGGGCCAGCTCGAGGGCACCGCGATTGCCGACACCGCCCCTCCTACTCCAGCTGTCGGCAGCCCGACCATGGTGAAGGAAAACCCTATGGAGAAGCTTGCATTCTCCAACTCCCACGCCGCCGCCCAAAAGGTCAACTAGACCAACATTCTTTGCTTAGACTGCATTTTCCTCTTGCTCGCATCCGGAACGGCGCTGGTTATTGTTTTTTGGATACCACTTGACGCGGGTGCGCAGCGGAGCCGCTCATCGAAGCGCGCGAGACCGCATACCGCTCTTCAACATACATCGACATATAGATGTGAACGGGAAGATTGACCCTACAAAAGATTTACAAACACATAAATAGATGCATTCACGTATATATAAACGACATCCTGTGAACATGATCTTAACGTGCTATTCTCAATATTCATACCCATGCCATCTAAGTTGATATACCTACCAAATAATGTCTTTCGATACGCTATACCAAAAACGGATATCGCCGTCCACGCATCGCCCCTCCAGTCGTTCTCTGTCACTCAAAAAGTCCCAGGACGTAGCCACGACGTCAACGCAGCTGACGTACGCAAACGACTCGAACAAAAGGTCGATATGAATCTAGAAGCACGAAAGAGCCCACCCAAACCCCACGCCCTAGGAAGCTACCGCGCGAGCAAACAGCGAGGCAAAATAAACCGTTTCGCGTCACTGCCCGATTTCGATTTCTCGCCGCATAGCCACCGAAGCTCGCGGAGCCAGAGCACTCGGGCTTGGGGCCTGTCGCTCCACCTGGAGCCGAAAAAACGCGCTGCTGCAAGGAAAATATTCCAAGCCATCCGTACGGTTGGCATCATCGAATATGGCAGTTGGGTCTTTATGGCCAAGAAGCCCGATGTTGTTCCACTTGGCTATGGTGGTGATACATTTCGCGAGTAATGGGAGGTATGTAGGAGGTACGCCTAGGCCGAGCGACGCTTGCGAAGAGTGAGGTTGCAGTTTGTATGCAGCTGCGGTGGGCTCTTCTCGTCTACGCGGCTTGATGAGATCCGGCTGGGCAGGGCAGGACGAGGTTTTGTCTTCAGGTGTTTGGACATCACACATGTACAACAACGACTTGCCTAAATTGGACAGAAATTACATGGTGATGTACCGTTCCCAACTTCTTTGTGCACTTCACGCAATCTTGAAAAGCACGGGACATTTTCATCCATGCCAATGAGGAAAATACATGTAGGCAAAATGTCGAGACTCATCAGAGACCCACACCACCACCACCGCAGCACAGTCCAACAAGAGATTCCTATCGAGCCATCCTCCCTTCCTCTGTTGCCTCGGAGTGACAGCTACAATAATCTCGGAGGGAATCGACTCCTCCACAACCTCACCGAAAACCACTTTCCGGTCTCCACTCAAACCTGCATTGCTGCTCCACCAAACCCCAAGGGCGCGATGAACTCTCTCCACACGATTCGCGACTTCACCTCGTCTTTAGACAACTTTTAGTGAAACCGACAATGCGAATAACATCTCGACTCCCATGTGTGCATGGATTTCTAACCAGAGTTGTAACATCCTCGACAACCGCGAGCTCACTCACACACGTCAAAAGAAAACAAGCTAGAGTCTTGGATGCTGAGAGACGAGCAGTGCTATATTTCGGAAGGATTCACAGAGGAGGGGTTTGCGCGGGGGGCTGATTTGCAGTGATCGTAGTCGGAGAGTGATCCGAGTTGATCACGTTGGAAAAGGTTTGTGATTGTGAGGTGTCAAGAAATCCACGTCAACGTGTGGTGTATGTGAAGTGAGGCCTTGTGGCCCTCAAGCTATCGGGCTGTCGTTTTGGGCATAGTGGGTTAGAGGCGTGATGTTTTGCCCATGTGCCCTTGTGTCGTGGGCTAGCGTCAGTAACTTGACGGGCAGGTATGATTTTGGCCGCCCTTCAAACTCGCAACAAAATCGCCGAGCTGCGGGTCAAGAGAGAGTGGCAGTCTAGTCGTGTTCAGTCCGAATCCAGCAAGCCACAACGTCTGGAGACACGCTTACCCACTAACACCAAGAAGTGAAAAAAGACCAGGTGAGAAACACGCAGTCTAGTCGCATGGCGAGGTTCTTTGAGGACAGTCTCAAACCGCCATCGTGGCTGACATGCTGAAGTTGTCGGCACATCCTTGACAACAGCATGCTCTCCACAGTCTCACTCGCCAAGATGATGACCTGTAACGTAACGGCCGGAAAGACATTTTGGTCAGAGTCTCGCGTACCTCTGGATTTCGACAACTGATCTCGTATGGCGAAGCTGTCACTGGGGTGCCGGCGATGCTAGCTGCGACACGTTCTAACCGCCAGATTCAAATCTTACTCTACACATTGAAAGTTGCTCAAACAAGTAAAGGAACCTCAGGGAGAGAAGTGCAGACCTTGCAAGGTGGCGGCCCTCTCGATTCCCAACCACATCGAACCTACCGCCCTTTCACAATTGATCACGCGGAATGGCCGCTTAAAGTCGGTGCTTTGCCATCGGAGACGTATGTTAGTGCGGTGCGAGAAACGACCAGCTCGAAAAGACCACGGGCCCGCAGATGGTTGGATAGCACGTAAGTGTGCTGCGAGGACAGCGACAAAATATAAGCACGGATATTGGTCCGAAGCTCGAAGCTTCATATGAGAATCGAAGTCGTGATGGATAAGATTTAATTTGCTTGGTGGCTCATTCTTCTATCGTGGGTGTCCTTAGCGTCAGCTGTTTCATGGTCATCGCGCTCGAGGCATCGGCACACCCACATGCATGGATGAGGGATCTGTGTCGCGATGCAGAGGCTTGCAGGCGAGCGGAAGCTCTAGGCTCTGCCAACCTTGAAAGACAGGATCTAGGACGATGTTAGCAACATTGCCAATGTAAATGACTGTCATAGACAAGAAACGTACATCGTTCTTTCCCACTCTAACCTCGTCATCTTCAGCCACTCGCACACCGCCCACCGTCTCAACATACGCGAGCGGCGCGTCTCCCATGATCTTCCTGAAAGCGTCACCCACTGTGGCACCCTTCCTCACCAGAACACAGTCTCTGAACACCGCCGCTCGGTCGCCTCCACTGACACCTGCTTCGCCAGAGCCGAAAGTACCGATGTTGCGCACCGGGAAGACAGGGACGAGGCCCAGCAGCTCTGCCGCACGCGAGAGCACTTGATTCACACCAGTGCTGCCGAAGCGGTAGAGCACCATGTCCTTCAGGTTCTCAATGCGCCCTGTCAACTTCTCGTCCATCTCTTTCAGGCCACCGCCGTCTGCCTCGCCGGCGTCAATCAGATCTTGCCGCGTGTCGACAAATTCAGAGCCTGGGACGTAGCGGATGTAGTCTTGCTTTGCAAGCTTGCGGAGGAAGACCTCAGAAATGGCGGAGCACAGCACGATGCGCTCGGGTGGTTCTTGCTTTGCGATTTTGGAGATGTTCTTGTCGGCGTCAGGGTGGTCGATTTTGTTGAGGGCGTACACGGTGGGGAATTTCTCGTCGACGAAGGCGATGACGACGGTCTTGATGGTTTCATCGTCCCAGTCTGGCAGCGGCTGTTTAAGTGCAAGCTTGTCCAGCGCTCGCGCGACGATTGTCGCTGTGCCTCCGTAACCGGAGAATTGTCCTTGTAGTGTTTCCACAGGTCCCGCCTTGATTGCGATGTGTCGACGCTTGATGCCACCCCACTTCTGCACCAGATTGCCCAGTACCCAGTTTACAATCTCGGACTTCAGCCAGAGGATGTCCTGCGACGGGTCGTAGCCGCGAGTCGCCTTGCCTTCAGCGTCGGTAGTACCGCTCGCATCGACGACGTGAATGAGAGCATCGGCGTGGCGGAGGTCGTCCAAGAATTTGTTGCCTAGGCCCTTGCCCATGTGCGCGCCAGGCACGAGACCGGCGACATCGAGTAGCTCAATGGGCACGCTGCGCATGCCTCTTTGGCACACGCCGTAATTGGGCTTGCATCGCGACTGGAGTGGAGGCTCATCTGAGGGCGAAGGTGGCGCGTTGCCGGCCAGGTGAGTACGCGAGCAGGCGCATGGTATTTGCAGATAGCCCACGGCGCGGTTGGGGTCTATGGTGGTGAAGGGAAAGTTGCCTGAGTGGATGAGTCAATGCCGGGCAGATATGAGTGCTGGCGGGCATGCGCACCTACTTTGGCTGTGGTATCGGTCAAGCTGTTGAGGGTGGTGCTCTTTCCTGGGCGGGTGTCAACACCTCGTTCATCGCACAGCAGTCCGCGGCCACGGCATACCTGAGCTGGGTTTGCCAACCAGGCCAATGAGAGGATCACGTGGCATGGTAGAAGGGGCCGAACAGGTAGATCGGGTGGTGTTATATCAGTGCAAGTGGTAATATCAGTTATCTCACGCAGGTAGAGGCTTCAATAACATGAAAGTATAGTGGGACACGAGATATCGTCACTTCTCGAGCGATAGCGGGGCTACTTTTCTGCCTCATTTCGTCTGAGGAGAAGAAAACGCGATCGACCGGCACGAGGCGCGAGCCGACGACCTAAAAGCGCCTCGTTGCTCAGGGGGGGCTCAGGGTTGGCTTCTGTTGTTCTCTCGTGTGCCGCCAGAACGCGATGGCGGGCTGGGGTACATGGCGTGTATGTACGTATATAAGGTACATTGCACAGCAGCTCCGTTGCTCATGTGACCGTGTAGCTGCATGATGTATGTCGTGAGACGGGTGTCCAGCATTATTGCAGCGTGACAGCTACATGTACCTTAGCTAAGACGACCTGTGCAAAATCTGACATCTCGCTCGTATTTGATTAGATTGATTAATCGAGGCGGGCACATTTGATTAGGGTATTGTCTGACTTTCGACGGGTGGGCCTGAAGGGATTCTTCGGCCTCTGCCCTGCGCGTTGCTGCTCTACTCGGCCGTCTACTACACCGTGCGCGTGGGCTAGCACGACGGACTGTGTAGTGCTGCGGCAACGAGGCGAAAGGGCAAAGCATTGCCGTCTTCACCACTGCTTGCCTCAATAATAATACCAATCCTCAATTGACCCTCCGACACCACATTGCTCGCCCGACCAACCCACGCCAACTCCCTCCCGCTCAACCGCACGCCTGTCGCTGGCGGAACGCTCACCCGCAATCGCTGCTATGGCCTCTTGAACGAGCAGACAATTCACTCCAAACACTAATCACTAGGGGTCGCTGGCGGAAGTAGAGATCGTCTTCCTATCAGTCAGGCAGTCTGTCTCACCTGGGCCGGCACGTGCAATCGCCTCTTCACATACAACGCCCTATTCCAACTACTATACCCATATCCTGCCTGCCGAATGCGGTGCATCCCTCATAATAATAACAACCCCCCATCATGGACGTGGCAGCTCCACGCTACCAGCCCCGCGCTCGCGCACAACCTTCAGGTTACCAACAAGACCGCGACACCAATGCTGCACCCGTCACCGACGACTCTGGGGCAGAGTGTAAGCTCTAATCGTCTCCGCGAACGTGCATGTCAACGGCCCACTAACGACTAAGACAGCCGAGTCCTTAACACGCCGCAAGTTTCAGCGCACCGCAACCAACCCCGACGGCGATGGAGGTTTCCGGAAACCTTCGATCCCAGCATCTGTCACTCGCCGGCCACTGACCGACCGCCGCCCAAGTGACGGCGCGCGCAAGAGGAACACGAGCTTGAGAGAGGGCATGAGGGTGCCGAGCGGACCACGGGACTTTCCTGGCAGCCCGGGCAAAAGGTATGCACAAACATTGCTGAGGGGATGAGTTGCGCAATTGCCTGCGGCGTTCATGGCAAAGAAATGGAAAAGTTGCTGACAACAGCCAGCAGGAATGGGAACATGGACTCAAGCGCTCCTGCTTTCGGAGCTACACCCACCCGCTCCTACCTTACACAGCAGGCCGAGAACTTCAAGAACCCGTCGGCCAACATCAGCACCGGATCTCCCGTTGCCGCTGCATCGCGTAACACCACAGACTTCGACTTTATCCCTCCTGTAAACTTTGACGACTTCCAATCTCGCCTGGCCAACTTCGACGGCTCCTCATCCTTATTGAGCGAATTTCCACAAGTAGGAGGAGGACGCGTACTGACGCATGAGCGGCCCAGTGGCATGGCACCCAGGAGCGCGGGATTCGCAGACGCAAGACCTGCGACAGGGAGAACGCAAGAGCTGCAAAATGACAGGATCCCAGCAGGCATCGTTCGGAGTGCAAGCTACAAATTTGGAGCTGGCGTGGCACCGAGAGTCGTAGTCGGCCAAAACAACACCAAAGAGCCTACAGCTTCAACTCAGTCGACTGTGCCTTTACGATCAAGACGACAATCCTCCGTCCCGCAGAGCGCTTCTGCTTTTGGCCAACCACTACCGTCAAACACGACGAAGCAACCTAGAAAATCGATCGGTCCAGGCTTGTTCAACAACATCATAGACCGAAAGCCCGTTCCACAAACAGGTCCGCCTGTTCCGCCGGAGTCTTCCAAGCCACCCGTGGCACGCAGTGCAAGCTTCAGCAAACCGAGACGCACTATTATTCAGCCCTCCGCCTCAGCGGGAGCAGAGCTACCGCGCGTATCGACCCTCACCGCAACTACGCAGTCTCGCCAAGCAAAAGTGAGAAGCGTGGCAACCCCAGGAAGAGAAGGAGACCCAGGTGTGAGCACTGCAAGATCGCCTGCGAAGATCACTGTGCATAGAGCTACTACACCCAGCTCATCCACTGGCAACAAACGTCAATCGGTGGCCTCTGGTCGGATAAGTGGATTGGGTGCCAGGACAATCAGCCCGACAGACGCACGGCGACTGAAGCGACTCTCAGCCATTCAAGCCCCGCCAATGCCAACGAGCATGCCTAGACAACCGCCAACACCACACGATGATGATCCATTGATGCCTCCTAGGCTTCCTGAACTGCCACGATTCGCACAGTCAAACGAAAGTTTCATTCCTCGGAAGCCCAGCGCCAGTCACAGCTTGACACCGACGTCTGCACGCGCGTCGCCCGACAATAAGAGTCTGCTCAAAAGTGCAGAACCCAGTCTCAGCAACAGGTCGAGCTACCAATCTCTCATGACCAACCCAAACACCTCGGCGTCGAGACTGCCGCAACTCAAAAATCGCAACGTGCATTCTAGTTCTGCGCAATACGGTGAAGAATCGGAGGTCATTCCTCCTGTACCTGCGATTCCTAAAAACTACGAAAGCCCCAAGGAACACGAACATTGTTTCTTCTCGAACAGTCGCAAAAGCAGTGTGGCGACTACTGCCGAAAGCACAAACAATCTTGAGGGAAGCGGTACTTTGGCTGCTCCTTCGGCGGACGCTGGCCAGCCTGCACGCTCTAGCTTCGAAATCCCGACTCTGGAAACGCCTCGAAAGACCACGCACAGACGCAATCAGACAATAGGAAGCCCAGTTGCTACCACTACCCCTGCCACCAAACCAAGAAACCCGCCTGAGTCGACAGGGCGCAGGAACAATACTCTTCAGCCACTGCGACTGCCACCATTGAATCTTTTACCGCTGAGTGTCTCCATGTCGAACCGGGGCGCGAAGAATGATGTTTCTCCCAGTGAAAAGACACAGACACAAACGCCGTACTCGAAAGCTCAAACGCCAGAGCCCAAACGTGTACCCAAAACGCCATCGACACCAATGACGGCAAGCAAAGCGACATTCTTCCGCCGAGAGAAAGAACGTGAGGCGGCACAGAAACAATTACGAAGTGCCTCGTCTCAGAATGCCCTCAAGGACATCATGGGCTTTGACGAAACTGTGTCGCGCTTCTTCGATGACAGTGACCCGGAGCCCATGAATGTTGGTATTCCCATACAATCATCGAAGCAACAACAGTCAAGATCTGCCATCACTCCATTCGCCTCGGGATCTTTGCCCAAACATTCCAATGAGTTTTTGCGCCTGCGCGGTCGGCCCAGTGCAGAGTACAAGACAGATGCTCAGCCTTTCAGCATGGCAACCTTCGATGATAATCGCGTGCAGGCGAAAATCTCGCAATCTGCTCGCCAGAACAACAGTGGAACAGGTGCCAGTTTCAAGACTGCCAACGAAACGCCTGCCCCTGAAGACAGCCCTATTGCTGAACAGGCGCCACCATTGGTAGCCGAAGCAAAGAAAGAAAGCGGTGGACTTCGGCGAAAGCTGAGCTTGGGCTGGCGACGGTCTTCTAGCAAAGGCGCCAACCATGCGGATCACAAGTCCAACTCACAAGAGACTCCGCCTGAGAAGCCGAAGGCCACTATCAGAGCTATACCAAAGCCTGGTACGATGCCGCCACCCAAGCTGCCTGCAAGTGCTACTTGGAGTGGCGAGCTTCCTTCTCTGCCCAGCAGTGTTCGTCCGAGCCTTGAATTGGCGCGTAAGAAGTCGTATGCTGGTCTCAACTATGTAAACGGCAATTCTGGATCCAACAGTGAACAGGACGCACAGGCCCCAGCGCCGCCACCAAAGACTCGTGCGCTCCATTCAGAGCAGCCGCAACCAGTAGCCAACCGAGCCAGTAGCTGGGGCAACTTCAGTTTCGGCAATCGCTCAAACGTGACCGCAAAAGTCACAACGAACGGCACCGCTAAACCTAGGCCTAACACCTCCGCCAGCACAATTTCTGCTATTATCAAGGACAGGGAGGATCTCGCTGCCGATGACGAGATGCGCCGACTGAGTCAAAAGCGACGCGATGTTGACCAGGCTGCTCGTGAGACCGAAGTATTGAAGAAACGTGCGCTTCCACGCCATGCCATGAGCCCGGATCAAGTCTTACATGATCGCAACTGCGCCCTCAACATTTTCGAGCGTGGAGAGATCATGGACTACGACAAGGAAGGAGTTTACTTCACCGGCACGAAGGATGCGAAGAAGATCATTGGGTCTGTCTCTTCTCTATCAAGTGGTGACAAAGACAAGTCCGGCAATCACGGCTACGACGACGAGCGTGGGGATTACAATATCGTGTTTGGCGACCACCTCGCCTATCGGTACGAGGTCGTCGACGTACTTGGTAAGGGTTCGTTTGGACAAGTTGTCAGGTGTGTGGATCACAAAGATGGTGGTATTGTTGCTGTCAAGATCATTCGCAACAAGAAGAGGTTCCATCAGCAAGCGCTTGTGGAAGTGGGTATCCTGGGACGTTTGAGAGACTGGGTAAGTTCAAGGTTTCGACGACTTCCTAAGACCGGCAACGCTAACATATACATTCACAGGACCCTGATGAGTCCTACGCCACGCTCTCGATCACGTCCTCGTTCTACTTCCGCTCGCATCTTTGCATCGTAACACCGTGTCTTTCGATCAACCTTTACGAATTCATTCGTGCGCACAACTTCCAGGGCTTCTCTCTTCCGCTTATCCGCCGCTTCTCGCGCCAGATGGTGGCATGCCTGCTCTTGTTGCAGCAAAAGCGTATCATTCACTGCGACTTGAAACCTGAAAACATTTTGCTTTGCGAAGCACGCAAGGCCGACGTCCGAGTCATCGATTTTGGCAGCTCGTGCCGCGAAGAAGAAAAGGTCTACACCTACATTCAGTCGCGCTTCTACCGCAGTCCGGAAGTCATTCTCGGCAGTAGCTACGGCTTGGGTATCGACATGTGGTCATTTGGCTGTATTCTTGCTGAGCTCTGGACTGGATATCCTATCTTCCCTGGTGAGAACGAGCAGGAGCAGCTTGCTTGCATTATGGAGATCTTCGGACCGCCCGATAGGCATCTTGTTGAGAAGTGCACTCGCAAAAAGCTATTCTTCGATTCGGTTGGCAAGCCTAGGGTCACTGTCAGCAGCAAAGGCAGGAGACGTCGCCCAAGCAGCAAGACTCTGCAGCAGGCTCTCAAGACTGAAGATGAGGCATTCATCGATTTCATCTCACGCTGTCTCCGCTGGGACCCTGATCGCCGCCTCAAGCCCAATGAAGCGGTCAACCATCCATTCATCACGAATATGCCTATGAACCAGCGTCCAGGCATTCCAGACGAGGCCCGACGTGCGGCCCGCATTCGCTCTGCTGCCACCGGCTCAACTTCCACACCCAGCGTGCCTTCTCCAGTCAAGCGTACCGCAAACCAAGGCAACGCCTTTGCCCAGCAACAGGCTCAACAACAGAGTGCCTCAAACTCGCGGAGCGCCACACGCTCGACGCCACAATCATCGATCCGCACCAATCCGCCTCTGACCATCAGCCCTTCGAAGCCCATGTTTGCTGGCCCAGGGCGCAGGCAAGTAAGCGTTTCGTCTGCGAATACCGCTGCGGCTGTTGCTGGAAGCAAGCGCACCAGCAATGGTCTCGTGCTGGGCTCGCAATCGAACGTGAGCGGATTGCCGACGATGCAACAACCTGCTGCAGCTAGGCAGACCAACCCGAGCTTGGCACAACTGGCGGCAAGAGAGAGCATGGCGAACACCAACGGCAGTGCTACCAGTTCGGGCGGCGCCACCTCTGGCTTGGGCAGCGCAAGGTGGAGGTCTTGAGGCTGTGGGTGATCACGTCTTCTCCCACCACATTTTCGAGACAGAAACACGACGTTTCTCGGACCTCGAGTCTTGACAACATAATTAATATATCATTGCATGCGTTGAGCTGCTGGACGGCGAAAACATCGAGGGTTAAGGGGCTGTATTTCCCTCCATGGTGCAAGAGCTGCACGAAGGACCG
>Ga0265797_10011281_pt1 | contig 11227 bp, 10 predicted proteins | sample P2T30metagenome_FD_192433 | JGI IMG/M metagenome (GOLD analysis project Ga0265797, IMG submission 192433) | Plant litter microbial communities from East Loma Ridge, Irvine, California - P2 T30 | ecosystem: Environmental > Terrestrial > Plant litter > Unclassified | place: USA: California... | reverse complement strand
ACCTCCCAACCCGCTTACGCCAGCGACTCTGTTCCTCCTGTTATTCTCATGGCAGTTCCCTCATTTCAACGCCCTATCCCACTTGATCAGAGCAAATTACGCATTATCAGGCTACCCAATGCTTTCTGTCCTTTCACCCCGCTTGAACGCTCTGGTATCATTACGCCATTCTATCGCCTTGATACCAATTACAGCAATCATGGCCCCTCTATCTGGGAGCGTGGATTGGTCTTTCGCTTTAACGTCCACGATACCGAATATCTACTTTACAAGAGAAGCTATTAAATTCTGGAAATATCAGACGGAAGCCAATGCTAGGAGATTATTCTTTGTTAGCTTGTGGTACCTGCCCGTGGTATTAGGGTTAATGATGGCTCATAATACTGTCCAGAAGCGTGGGTGGTTGAAGAGTACGAATACGAATACAAGTGCAAGTGCTCGGGAGAAGGAGGAAAAAATTGTTTGAGAGGCGAGAGCGAAGGGCATGGGATCCGGTCAATTCTGTAATATCAATAGCATCTTTTTGTCTTTTCTATCCCATTTCAATCTCAATTTCTAGATATAGCATCAGACATACCTTAGATAGTATGCAACAACTACACTTCAGCCTGTGATCCAGTATCGATAGCATCGGGTGGCAGGGTGGCAATGGTCACTACTCACTTCCAAGCCAGACTACAAATACTGTTTACGGCAACTAATTGAACGCGTCGAATCAACTCGAGATGAGATTTCAGATTCCCCTAATGTCGCATCTTTCTTGAGAATCATTTATACATCATGTCGACTATATAGACTAGACTGGAGTAGATTAGAGTGTTTCTTGTTCTTTCTTCTTGCTCCCAAAACTCTCAGCTTTCACTGTCTCCGAGACTACCACGGCAAAAAGCGGGCTGGATGCAATGAGAAGATCCGTCAATAGGCTATCAACAGTCATCTGGCCACCTGCCCATCCTCACTCCACTTCGACTATACGATGGTCGACATCCTCTATCCCACCTCGAGCAGGTGAGTCATCGACCTCGAGAAATTTCCAGACTTCGTCTCTCGCCTCGACGCCCAATTCTGGATCTCGTCAGCCGGAAAGATGTCGTGATTTACATTCGACAGCTCGGTCATCTGCTCAACCACGTCGATTGGATGATGATGCCGATGGTGACGACGACTATGGTATCCCGGTAAACTGGGATGATGTTCCCCTCGACTTGCCTACGAATACAGGGAGGAGTCAGATGATGGATGATTTAGAAGGAGTGGATTTCTCCTCTATCCACATTGACGATGCCGATCTATCCCATCACGAATTTGAGACTCACGATGATCAGCCACCTAAATTTGACGATTCGTACGACCCGACTGCGAAGATCAAGAGGAAGAGGCGTCGAAGGGTTACACCCAATCTACCCCCTTTGCCAGAGGGTGAACTTCCGCCTGATGGTTCATCACGATTCGACTGGCGCGAGACTTCTCTCTCATCTGGCTTTGGACTTGGGAAAAAGAAAAAGGGTGATCTATGGTATCCCCACCTAGCAAAAATCAAGAGAGTAGATGCTATCAAAGGAAAGTTGGAAGTTGGGGAAGCATTCCGAGATGAAGTGGATAGATATGAAAATCAGTATGTCCCCCTTTACCGTTTCTTCCATGTATCTGATGATAGTTTCAAGCCATTACTGGAAGCAGAATATGAAGAGGAGGAAAAGATTCTATTGCAAAGACTTGAGCAATGGCCAATGGATCGATTGACTAAAGATGGGTCTATGTTACATGGTCTCGGAGCTTCCATTATGGAGAAACAACCAAAGAATGTGGAAGGAACCGTTTGGACTTTTAGCAAAGTTGCGAAAGAGGATAACAAACCACTGCCGTTTCATCATAAATTCAAGTAAGCCCTCTATTGCCGATTAGGGTTCTGAGCTGATCATTAAGTGCTGGAGCTTACGTCTTTCTGTCGAGAACGGATCCTTGTGTCGACCCTGTTTTAGAGAATGGGACTGTACAACAGCTCGACGAAAGTGGACCTGGAGGCGAGGCCAAGGCAGTAGACTTGCAACCGAGTCAATGGATGAGAGCCAAAGTCTATTCGAGGGGGAACAAATTCATCAGGATCATCATACCTCAAGTCGTCGAAAATGTAGACTTGGGACGGTGGCGGTAAGTCCTATGAAGAAGAGCGATACACAGGCTGATTCAAGACTGGATCTAGGAATGTCAGATTGGGCCTATCAACAACAGCTCCTAGCTATCAAAGCTCTAAATCACGATTCGTTAGCACAAGACTGGCAGGATTTCCAAAACGTTCCTTCCCGCCCAACCCGCAAATCTGGGGAAAGTGAAGATTCTGAGATCGACGATATACTAGCTGGGATGGATCGAGCGAGAGATAAACAGCTGCAGACGATCTTGAATGGGACTTCCACCAGGGATCTACTACTCCGAGCTTTTCAGACGGATTATCAAACTCCCGAGTCGTCTATTAACCTTATCTCCCCCGCATCCGCCACGCTCCCGTTACCGACCGACTTGGCACCGACCGATGTCGACGCTACGCCTATACCTACACATATCACGTCATCTGGACAGGGTATCCTAGCTCGTGATCAGCTCATCCAGTCCTGGGCTAGGCGATACCGTGGCCCTAAAGCGCTCAAGATAGAGGGCGATCCGGACATTCAACTTAACTCAAGTCAGCTGAGGGCAATGGCAATGATGCTCTCCGAACGAATATCGCTGGTTCAAGGACCACCTGGAACTGGTAAAACCAGAGTTATCGTCGAAGTGATCAAACTGCTTAAACAACATTTCAAACTCCCCTATCCGATAATGGTATGCGCACATACCAATGTTGCTGTTGATAATCTCCTCGCTCCCTTACGAAAGGAAGGCATAAAAGCTCTGAGAAGCGGGAGTAGCGATAGAGTCAGAGATGATCTTAAGCCATATACTCTAGATCAGGTTGAACAGGAGCATCCGTTATATCCAAAGATTGAGAAATTGAGGGAGGATCTCAAGAAGTTGACTGAAGAAATTGCAGCCCCTGGCGAGGGGAAGAGTGAGTTGGGATCGTATATAGAGATTCGTGCTGACCATAGATTATCGACAAATGTTCGAAGACAAGGATGTCTTGAGGAGGAGGGTCTATGGACTTCAGCGATTGATTGATCGGGAAGTACTGCAGAGTGGTGATGTTGTAAGCTCCTATCTTATATCACGTGAGACTTTAATTGACGGTTAGATCTGTACCACTCTGCTGTCGGCCGCTTCGAGACGCTTGCAGCAGATTGACTACCCGATGGTCTTCATTGATGAAGCTTCCATGGCTACTGAGCCACTGACGCTGATCCCTCTCATGAAAGGCGTGAGTACATCCCTTCTCAATGATATGGTGGCTGATGTCTAGTCATCACATGTGGCTATTATTGGTGATCACAAACAATTACCTCCAGTCATCATATCTCCAGTTGCGCATGCTGGTGGTCTCACTACCTCCATGTTCGAGCGATTGATTCACGAAAAGCGTAAGTTTAGTAGAGCCATGCCACGACGAGAGCTGATCAGCAGACATCCCATCTGTAATGCTCGACACCCAATACCGGATGCATCCCGACATCTCCGCCTTCCCGAATCGCGCGTTTTACGCGGGGCAACTCAAAGATGGCCCACCACTCGATGGAACCAATTTCAATCCCCCTCAGTCGTCATTCTTGATACCAGGAAGTAACGTGACTTTCCTAGATCATGATCATCCAGAAACATCCGAATCGGCCAGTCTGGCGAATTACGGAGACGCCACTATAGTCTGCAACATCGTAGCCGACCTACTATACCACAATCCAAATCTGAGAGGTGATCAGATTGGGATCATAGCCCCTTATACCGCTCAAGTCCGGTTGATCTTGAAGAAAATGTTGGATGATGCTGCATACCAAGAAGCGTATTCAGAAACGTTGGGCCCGGATCGGGTCAAGGAGTTGCTGGATATCGAAGTCAAGACTGTCGATGGGTTTCAAGGGCGGGAGAAGGATGTAATGATTGTTTCGATGGTCAGGTGTAATCCAGGTGGATGGGTTGGGTTTCTGGGAGATTGGAGAAGATTGAATGTTGCTCTAACACGAGCTAGGCGGGTGAGTTATCTGATTTGAGGAGGCATGGATCATGGCTGATGATAGGCATTGTTGATTGTTGGATCTGCTACTACCTTGTCCAAAGCTCGGTATGGAGTTGCGGCTGCTGAGCAATTACCTGAGGGAGGAACCAATGTGTTGAGAGATCATATTCGACATTTGAAAAAGGCGGGTTTGATCATGCCCGGAGATTACTAGTTATTAGACATTGTGGAATATCGAACGTTTTGGTGACCCTTATAATCATACCATACCGTTCATACCATCCAATGCGTCCAGCAATGTGAATTATGATATTCATGCTATGCAATTAATTGATACAACATTGTTACAAAGTCTCAGTCCGCGTCCAGCCTAATTGAGCCTATCGGTGCTTGACGTTGGGATCTCGGAAGAGATTCTTGCAGTGTATACAATGATAGAACAATGTCATATTTGTCGTGATCCTCCTAGCCTGATCCTGGTAGAATACCGCCCTGTTTATCAACAATCATCCAACCACAGAGAATGGCTCAACTCACCCATGATTCAGGCATTTCGGACATTGGATATTACTCCTCTGTAACGTTGGATCCGTTTCCAAATCCTTCGTCTCTCCGGCTTGTTCCCTGTCATTAGCTACGTCCTATTCATGTTGTGTCAAGACGCGCTATGCTACGCGCTGGAACTCACCTCGCCACTGTAAGCAAATCATTCTTGTATACACAAGGAGCCATGTTCTCTTCTGGTTTGGCGTTTACTGAGAAATTACAATTTCGACATGCGTAAAGGAGGACTTTGGAGTTGTTATCCGACTAAATCATTAGAGATGAAGCTGAGTCACGAGAGCTGTTACTCACTTTTGGATACAAGAGATTATTACTGCTTCGTCAGCTTCGTTCCTTTCTTGATGAAATTCGACAGCTGACTTACCACTCTCCGCAGAAGTTGAGACTGGGCATTCTTGTTGGTGTATTGTGGATATGTTGTTATAGTGGTGAAATGTAGAAGTGGTCAGTGGTAGAAGAGAGAGTGCAGTTGATCAACTCGTTCAAATGTTGCACGCCTAATGAATGTCTCAATTGGTCGGTCAGGCACTGATCTTCAGGTGGCCAGAAGTTGTAAGCTAGTCAGGTAGGATATTGCGGTGAACGCGCTATTTTTATTGCTATACTTGACGACCACTTGATACCACGACAGTAACAGCGGGAAAGTTCTGCTGGACATCGATATCGATATCGACACCGCGATAAACGATACCCGTATCGTTGGCTGAAGACTCGACCAAGCGTCGCGCTGCCCGTCATGGGCCTCCCCTTCAATCTACCTGTACCGCGTCGCTTTCTCATCTTATTCCTCTGCGTCGCCATCGTCATCCTCTTCCTACATACATTCGCACCCACGACTCTCCCACCAGCCTTGACACCCGGCTTGAACCATGCTGAACCCGATGCATCCCTCTTCTCGCCCTCCAAATGGTTACCTCCGATCCTGAATCCAAGTGCCCTAGACCGACCTGTGGAATTCGATGATGATGGGAACTGTCTCTTCCTCTCTCCCTTCGATGCGCTCTCTCCTAGAGAGAAGGAAAGGGCAACGGCACTAATACTGGAGAGGGTCAGTGCTGGAGTCGTCAAGAGCCCGAAAGAGGCTATGGGTGGGGATGATGGGGAAGAAATTGACAGGTTTGGGAATATGACGGAAGGCAATGCAGGTGGAAGTATTGAGGGCATGACACATCCTATTTTGGGATTATTGAGAGATGGAGAGACCAAGTGGAATGATATGGTTGCCAAGCAGAGTAAGACCTTAGAACAGGCTGTCGAGGTTTACAAGGAGAGGTGGGGAAGGCAACCTCCAAAGGGTTTCGATAAGTGGTACGTCCAGCTCCGTGCATTCTCGCATCAAGCTGACGATTAGGTGGCACTTTGCCCAGACTGTTGATGTGATGCTACCCGACGAATATGACGCGTAAGTTGATCGTCACAAGCCGCTGAGCGGTGGCTGATGATCAGTATCATGAACTCCCTTATGCCATTTTACGGTCTTCCAGTCGAGACTATGCAGCAACGAACCCGAGAAGCCGAAAAGATCCCCGAGACATTCACGTTAGTCGTCCATGATGGAAAAGTCGAATTACAATGGAACGACGATTACTCTCGAGACACATGGTGGGCATCTCGACCGAGGGCAGACAGTCAGATCAACTTAATGGAGCCATTCATCAAAGAGATCGGCACTTTCAGGTACGTCACATGTCCTTTGGTACAGGACGAAACAAGGGGCTGATGCTCAGGGCTACTTTCACCATTCATGACCAGCCAACTATGTTGCTAGATTACAAGCGACAGCAGGAGCTGTTAACCGCTGCCAAGGCCCACACTGGTCAGTCGTTTACTCTTCATGGCTAGATGTCTTACTGACCATCAGTCTCGGAGCATGCCAATGAGGAGGATCGTTATGAGTCTGATTGGCACAAGGCTTGTGCTCCCGACAGTCCCCTCAATAGCGGCTTCACAGAGCTCCGTAAGCTACACGTTCTCCTGAACTCGAACACAGCTGATAGAACAGCCGAGGTTGACTCTTTTGTCGCTGCCCACGGAGCCGCCATGGATATCTGCGAGCATCCCTCTGTAAGTCGTGACAATTACGGTCAATGATAGCTGATCAGTAGTACATGGAGAATCACGGTATGCTGCTTGAGCAAAAGACAGCAGACACCCACCCCAAACCCCACACCAAGTTGTTCCCAATCCTTGTACCCTCCAAGACCGGCTTGAATGGCGATATCCCCGTCACGCCCATCGGACGAGATGGTCGACGAGATGATGTTGGGCCTGATCCAGCTTGGAACAAGAAATCCGGTAAACTATATTGGGTAAGTTCATCAAAGCCCGTCGGGACGCGACTGATTGTTTAGCGAGGTTTGGCAACAGGTCTGAACCACAACAAGAAGGACGGAAAGAAGTGGCGTCAATCTCACCGAGAAAGGCTTCATTTCCTGGCAAATGACAAATCAGGAGCATACACCTCTGTCCTCACTCCAATTGGATCCACCGGGGAAGCTCAAGTCCAACAATACCGACTTAAGGATCTGGGAGAATATTACATGGATGCCAAACTCGCTGGAGGACATTGGCAGTGTGATTGGGATGATGGAACATGTAAAGAGATGGAGGACGAAATCGATTTCGCTGAAAAGGATCCGGCTGAGAAGAGCAATCAGTTCAAGTATATCTTTGACGTGAGTTGCTTTTGGATACGGATGGGCAGTGCTGATGAAAGACTGATGGAAACGCTTGGAGTTCAAGGTTCCCTAGATTGATGGCTGCTCATAAGTAGGTATCAGCCCGTTTCACTTCGGTCTTAGCTGACATCACAGTATGGTCATCAAGGCTAGTGTCTTCCCAGAGTGGAGTGAGTCATATCAGGCTACTGGAACTGCCAATACTGATGGTAGACACCCAAACCCTCCCAGAGTGGTTCGCATACGTCCCCTCCAAGATGGATTACTCGGATCTTTACTCCATCATGACCTTGTGAGCTTGGCCTTAGAGATACTAAAATCAATCTAACCGCCAGCTTCCGAGGTACACCAAGTGGCAAAGGCTCTCATGACGAGGTCGCACGTCGAATCGCATTGAACGGTCAATGTTGGGTAGAGAAGAGTAAGCTTGCCTCTGCACTTTTCAGAGCATAAGCTGACGAGTAGCATGGCGAAGAGACGATCTACAAGCATACATGTTTAGGTTGTATCTTGAATACGCACGCCTGATCTCACCTGATAGGGATAATGGTAAAATGGTGAGCGATACCTTTAATCAAAGTGTGCGAAGCTGACGATCAGGACTTCGTTCTTGAAGATCGACATGCCGGTGAGCAGACGAGTGGAGCACCTGCTCCTGGGGTACATGTTGAAGAGGGGGCTATTCTTGATGTCAGTGATAGATAGACAGTCAGTCGATGTTTGATATTGTCTATCGATGTACATAGAGTATAGCTATTTGCGTACTGTTCGATACACACTCGGCGTCATTCCTAACTATATCACATACGTAACAAACGGATCCATCACTTCTTAGACTTCGGGGGCTTGCCGAGCCAAATGGTCTTATTGCCGATTTGATTCTCCACAGGCGACAATCCGCTGATGATAAGCACATGAAACACGGTGGCATGGTGACTTACACAGCGCCCAGCATGAAGTCTAAAGGTGCAGTCACTGTTCGCAGAGTGATCTGTCTTTGCGTCGGTGGGGTCTGCTCAGAGCGCTGAGTCCACCAAGATTTAAGACTAGTATCTGGTTGACCTTGACTCTTGTTCAGGGTTGATTCATCTTTGGTACTCTCGGCGGATGGGTCACTATAGCGTCAATACTGGACAGGCCATATTTGTCGGCGCTGACAAGACTTTCGCTAGAGTTTCATCATCTTCAGGCGATCGGTCAGGCATTATGGAAGGTGATAACTGAAAAAAGGAATGAATATTGAAGGTTGAGTGGCAAGAAGAGAAGGGAAGTTTTCTTAGTCAGAGCGACGAAGCTCGGCGGTGTTTAGAAGGCCTATCGACAGCGTCCTTTCATTGTCTCCTCCTTTCTTACAGGGATCTCGAGTAGGTGGGATTGAAAGCCGCATCAAGGAGTGAAGCGGGCACTTTGCTTGAGACTGGCTCCAATAATGTGCGGGATAGGGCAACAATAACGCAAGACTCCTGGCCCAATGACATAGGAGGCGGGTGCCCATCAGCCGATGTCTCAACCAATTTGGAAACGCCAGTGTGGTTCCACGTCTCACACCGCTTCATGAAGCCCAACAATTAGCCTCGCAAGTTCGTACAAAATATAGGAAGAGCACGAAGCCGTCGTTGCTTTGCTCACAGTGTCGACAAACCAGGTGAAGCGACCATGAGCCTGGTGACGAGATCGTTCGATATACCCGCATCCCACAGTATTGCTAGAGCCTCCGGCGAGATCTATGGAAAGGTCAAACCTCGATATAGCAGGTGCGAGACGACTTCACGCCGTGGCTATATCCCTGCCCAGGCGAAATGTCTTTCTTCGTTGTGTGACTCTGTGACGGAATGGCGGACAGAAGGGGTCTGTCGAAATCACTTGATATCGACTGGCGCTGTTATGACCAAAAACTGTTCGTCGACTGCAGCTTGTTGACTCAGTTGTCAGGAGGTCTAGGGTGATCGATGAGAAACGTAGGATTCAATAGCTGATCCCGGGTTCAATACTTGTCGGGCTCGAGTCGTTACGTCTCCTCTACATATGCATAACGCCATGCCAACTACGACAACTCCTCCGATATCCGAGACACCTCAACCGCTGTCCGCTGACCTGCACCTCTTCACTTAGTCTCCGTACTTACCGTGGTATTCTGCTGGGATCCTAACCTATAGTAGGAGATCAGCTTTCGGGGCCTGGTCAAGAAGTCTGAAAGCTTACGCTTTAAGTAGTGCTGTAGTGTGTTCCCACCTTCTAGGGAACCGCTATCCTGAACTGCTTTAGAATATTCTCCGTCTTCCTTACGGTTGAGAAGACCTCTGATGGTCTTTTGATCGTTTTTCGACTCTGCGTCAGAGAAGAAATTATCGAGGATTGTGTCGGGATTGTCACGTGGTTTTGAACTATTGTTCGTTAGTTGGAACTTTATGTCTAAGGTGGGGCATGTACACAGCTGAAGGTTTGGGCTGTGACCAATCATCCCTGTTGGATCCGTGTGACTGTGTATCACTTCGGCCAGCTGCCCCCTCGGTAGATGGCTTGTAATCTTCAAAAGCCGAATTGGTACTGAGCTTGCTTTGTTCACTTGAGCTTATCAGTACCAGGTCAGACGCCTTGTCTGGGTCCTGCTAGCACTTACGTGCACATCGATGGGTCCTGCCTCAAGCCCCTTACTTCGTGAGTGTCTTGCTCGTTCTTTGACATGTTGCAGTTGATGATCGCCTTGAATTTGGAGTGATAATGAGTTCTACAAGAGAAGGGGTATCAGAGTCGAACATCAGCTCTTTATACTGAGCTGCGAGGACTATAGCTCCGACCAGGCTCAGACGATGCTCCTGGAATCACCTACAGTAGTTATTTGAAAGGACGACGCCAAGTCCGGCGGGCCCCGCTGAAAGGATCGACTTTTCTCAAACAACAGCAAATGAAAGGAAGACTCGCGGAAGCCCGAATTGCGAGCCTTGAGTGAATGGACTATATTTCCCATTTGCAATTTCCAGCCCAAAGAAGCCAAATCCGCAGCGAGATGAAAGGGTCGAGGCGAGTGGCAAATACGATTTAGAAGTCGATGCGCTCTCATCGATATGTCGTATATGGTCATGCATATACAGGTGAGTGCGCAAGCTGTAATAGATGTCCTCATGCATATGCTGAAGATTTGAGCTTACATGTATCGGAGTTTACCAAGCAACGGCTTCGATCGAGGCTTGCATCATGTGATTTCCAGTGAGGCACCACCAACTGGCGATGAAATCCTGCACGCTGACATCTCCTATTCAAAGTGAGCATTTATCCTCCGCTGAGCCTAGATCCGAGTGCAGGGACCAGAGCAAGGGAACTGCCGGTCCAGTACGTGAAGGATATGTGTAGATGTATGTATTGAAGGTACGCGCAAGTCTGATATCGAGAAATCGCCAGTGAGGTTCCTGGACGGTCCCTGACTCTATCCACTAAGCGAGGATACACCTGAATGGTCTTCCTCTCAGTTCCAGTTGTGTCGAACGTCACACATGAGCCAGAGTCCAGCCAGGAAAAGTCGACTTGGTCGGCCGCATTGCGTGATCACCTTATAATTCTCCCAGTCAGCTGAGTCCTATCCACGACCATAGAATCTAGAAAACTCCGCATCCCGTCCGATCTGCGCAGATAACCTGGATATCGCCCAGTTAGTAGCAAGGTGGGGGACCACTTGCGAATCCTGTTAGGTGTTGTGGTTCATTATCTTTTGGCTTTTTGGTTTGTCCGAAGAGGACCGTGCGCACCTTGCGGAGTTTCCATCGTATGGAACTCTGAATATCCATTGGTCGTACATGTTGGACCTGCCTTTGGCTTGACGGCTGACTTATTTGCATGTTTATGTGAATTCTCCTCGACGTGTGACCTTACAGGTTTCCATATA
>Ga0265797_10011280_pt1 | contig 11228 bp, 16 predicted proteins | sample P2T30metagenome_FD_192433 | JGI IMG/M metagenome (GOLD analysis project Ga0265797, IMG submission 192433) | Plant litter microbial communities from East Loma Ridge, Irvine, California - P2 T30 | ecosystem: Environmental > Terrestrial > Plant litter > Unclassified | place: USA: California... | reverse complement strand
CCCACCACAAACATGTACAAGAAAAGCGGGACCTAATGCAAACACTTCAGAATACACTTTTCACGTCTACGGTCGCACAGAAGGCATCTGCGGTCTCATAATCACCGACCAGGAGTACCCCGCCCTCGTCGCCCACCAGCTCCTCTCGAAAATCTGCGACGAGTTCCTCGCCAAATACCCGCGCTCAGCCTTCGCTACCGCTACCGAAATGTCGTACCCCGAGCTCAAGGACTACATCGTCAAGTACCAGGACCCGCAGCAGGCAGATAGCATTATGAAGATCCAAAAGGAGCTCGACGAGACCAAGATTGTGCTGCACAAGACGATTGAAAGTGTGCTGGAGCGAGGGGAGAAGATTGACAACCTGGTGCAAAAGAGTGATGGGTTGAGTGCGCAGAGTAAGATGTTTTACACACAGGTGAGTGATTTGATGTCCGAATTCCACACATAAGAAGCATTTGCTGACAGTTGACGACAAAATATAGGCCAAGAAACAGAACTCATGCTGCGTTGTCATGTGAGATATTGGCAAATTTCCGCCTTTGGGCGAAACGTCCATTTTTCATACTTATTGGGGCGTTGATACCTGGATTCTTCGATAGCGTTGAGAAACAAGTTAACGGGTGCATACTCTTTCTTACAAACATCCACTTCCCTTCTACCGCAAACACTTGTCCTGATTTATAGAGCTGAAAAGAAGAAGAAAGAAAACTCAACTCAACCCCAAATTTCCCACTCTTTGGAGTTCCCGTCTATCCCATGACTGAGCTGGTCAGTAGGATCTTGTCTCCCTAATGCGTCAATCACCTCACTGCCATCGTCGTCTCTAAGATTCATAGTATCCGACCATGTATCCACAGTTGCCTTAACTGTTATCATTTCCTTCCCTTCCTCGTCCCCATCCCCCTCCTCTTTCACCTTCTTATCCTCACTCTCGTTCTCCGAATGCGAGGCTCGGGTGCAATGGATGCTCACATTGTCGAGCAACTCCATGTTTCTCATGACGCATTTTCTCGCAATAATTAATAAAAATCCTTGTATTCATATGCTGTGGGTAGATGCATGTGCTCTTCTACTATACCAAGCACTGCTGGGTTGCAACAGCTGCGCCAATGCTGAAACTCCTTGAAGAGGCCAAGGTCAGTGCCTTTCAATAGCACTGAGACCCTTGCGGGTGATTTGGGTGACATGCCACCCTTGCTGAGTAATGAAAGTAGACGGTAGCTTGGTTTCCCTTGTTTCGACAGTCGAGTTAGAAAGACGACGTAGTTGAAATGGTTGCGGATTTGCGGATCCGGTATTCGGCATCGCTTCCTTCAATGGGAAAAGGTTTGACTGACAAATTTTAAAAAAAAAAGAATAAAAGAATACACCCAATAAATAAGGGTAAGTGGTGAGTTTCGTGTACACGTATAACCACCTGGGTCAGGCCGATCGTTGATTTGGTCAGATCGATGCAAAGTGAATGTGCGAAGTCGTGCGAGCTATGACCTGGAATTACCCTGCGCTCTTTCCCTTTTCCAAAGTTTTACCTGAAACTCAGGAATCACTTCTCGCTCTGCACACTCGTATCTAGCTAATGAAACACATCCATGTTGGCAAATATGGTTGGTACCTAAACTACATGTTTCGTTACGAGTTGCGCTGCCCAGTGCAGAAAGCAAGGCGTCGGGCCAGAACACAAAAACGACGAGCATTTGCATCACTGGAACGCCAGTGATCCCAAAATCCAACGGGTGGGATACAATACTCATTATGATGACTGTGGTACGCGATCTCAAATAAAGAGATCACATGTGACAACTGAACATAGTTGTTACCGATGAACCGAATAAATTTCTCGAAAGGAGATATACTTAAAACAATGCCCAGCTAGTATTGCTAAAACTATGAATCACACTCGGCCATGGAAAAAAACAACCGAAATGAACTTTTCGATTCCTCTTACCAAACTCAAATGACCCATCAGAGCGAGTGGAGGCAGCATGATCACGACTTCATCTACAACTCCTTCTTCGTCTCCACTACAGTCTCGTTCTGCGCCCTGTCGATAAGGTCTTTGGCAACAGCCGCACTCTCCCTCCAGCTCCGCTGTCTCTGCCAGAACTTGATCTCAGGCGTGGTGTCCCTCAGGCTACCTTGTCGGGCCTCTTCCTCAAGACTTGTGCGAGTGATCTCTGCCGCCTTTTCGCTCAACCGGGGCATGCTCCCCAGTTGGCTAAGGTTCTCCTCAAAGTACTGTTTACGTATGAGAAAACGTTCACGGCGTTCCTTTTGGAGGCCAGGAGTATCAATCTTTGATAGCATGAGGCGTACACCCCATCGGAAAAGAATAAATAGGTGTTCAGCGAAGAAAACAGTAAGAAGAAGGGCCCAGAGTTGTATGTTGGAAGGTTCGCCGCTGGGGCCGGTGTGGTCGTTCCAAAACATATACACCATGGCAGAAGTGGTAAGACTTCCGAGCCAGGTGAGGAATGAGAGGGAATCAAGCCAGGGGCCGATGGTGTCAGCGCGCCATGGAGTGGGTCGACGCATTTCAACACAAATCTTCATCGCATCGGCTCGCAGCTCGATCCAATCGTTAACGAGGAAGGAAACAGCAGTAAGAGGCCAGACGACAGAAAAGAGCGATAGGTAACCAAACTGCACGACCATCTCGCGAAGGTCAGCCGTAACATCGTAAACATCAAGCTCCGCTTCTTTACGGACACGCTCGAGAAATTCTGCGTCCTCTGGTGGGTCATTGGCAGTTGTAGCAGGTGCTGAACCGCCATTCTTAGCGGCTCTCTCTGACTGAAACTCCTTGTACTTGTCCAGGCCGCGACGTTTGAGGTAGGGGACAATGAGTTCCATGCCCAAGTTGACAACTTGAGCGGTGACTGTAAAGTAAATGACCTGCTTGCGAAGACGATCGGGGTTGATCGTCCAGCTAGAGCTTGCTGAGTTGAGGTGCAACTCTTTCTCATCTTCAGCGAAGGGTCGGACGGCGACGTTGAAGATATCTAGGTAGGGTACAATGATCTTGCCAAAGGGTACGTAGACGAAGGCGGTCAGGAAGATACCCAGGTAAGACATGATGAAGTTCATGACGAAGATCTTCTGGGTCAATGACTTTTCATACGCGCCATGGGTTTCGTAGTTCTCGAATTCAGTCAGTCGAGTAGCGGCTTTTGTCAGAATGGTGTTGAGGACAGGGTTGACAGTTGTGAGAATGCCAGTGGGAATGAAGACCTAGTAATGATCAGCAAGTTCTACATTGCTGAGCCAATATACCACTTACTAGGACACTCTTGAGCGGTCCCTTGTAGACTTCAGATATGAACACTTCTATGCCAAAGCACGTGGTAATAACCGCACCAAGCGAGAAAGCAGCAATAAGTGCAAAGGGGATTTGCAACAGCTGCCTCTGGAAGCGCTTCGAGGCGGGAAAGAAGCCAACTTGTTCTCCAGTCACGGGGTCGGTAATGGTCTTCTCGGGCGAGAAGTCCTTCTTCTTGAGATCGATGTTGGACACGCCCTTGACACCCCAGCGAACGCTGAGGTCGGTTTCCTGATGCTTCCAGTATTCAGTGAAGACAGTGCACCACAAGGCGCTCGCTAGCCCGTAAATGGGCGAGAAGGAACCAAGGAAGAGCCATGAGAAGACCCCGAATCCGGCGGCTGGAATGAGGAAGGTGAAGTAGGACTGTGTGAAGGCGAAATAAAACGCAATCTGTGTCGATTAGCGAGGAGTCACCCAAAAGGAGTTTGTAGAAGATTACCTTTTCTCCCAGGCGATTCCTGATGTCGTCCAGGTCCTCGGTCTTGAGGATGTATTGTGATGTCCACTTTGTAATCCAGTCCTTGTTGTAGGCATGGTCGTGCAGGGCAAAGACGTCCACATTCTCCCATTCTCCCTCCTTGGGTGTGATACCAGCTCCACCTTCAGATGCGGGATTTGTGATGAGCTGGTATATGATGCGTAGTCTTTCGGCCTCGTAGAGGGGTTCAGCTTCGAGCGATTCGCGCGTGACTTTGGAAGGTGCAGCTGTTCGGACGCCATGAATCCAGTCGCGGACTCTGCTAGTAGTTAGCAACGTGATCACTAGTCGTCACAATGCATGCGTACCGTGACCTGTATACTTCGCCGTACAAGTGCTCATCCGACGCAACCCTCACAAAGAGCAGTAACGAACCCGAGTCTCCGTTGCGGACCTCAATCTGCAGCCCAACATTGGCAAGAGCCTCGCACAGCCTCTCAAACTGCGCAATTGCCTTTGCCTTGTCTGTATAATTATCAGCTCAATGCCTTCCTCCGCAGTGATACTAAACGTACCCGTCTTCGCGAACCGATAGCTAATCACGTAGTCGACATCCAGATTGCTCTGCAACGCCTTAGATTTGGCCATGTCAGACGACGAGCCTGGGATGAGCAGGGCGATTTTGACGCGGTATATGGACCAGGAGAGTGCTGTGAAGTAAGGGATAGCAGTGGTGCCTTTCCCCTCAATTTGGAGCGACATGCGGAAGTTGGGGGTTCAGGCCAAGCTACAGGGAAGCCACGAAAACGTCATCGCCAACATCCCTGTTAACCGTGCACTACATCATTTCAAGAACAGCGGAATCTGGGTAACTTGGCCGCAGCGTACAAATAAACAAGATCTTGGATATACTGTGCAATCGCATGCATTTCATCATGGATCGTTTACAAGTAGTACTGTTTCGGAGAAGCTGCAAGCTTTGCAATAATTGCGCAAGACTAAAAGAACGCGAATGTAATTCAAATACACCTATATCCGTGCAACCCGTCATATATGCCCTTTCAGATATCCTGCGTCTTCTGCAAGATGACCTTGATCATCTCGTTCCCCAGCTTAGTTGCCTCGGGAAACCTGGGCTCAAAATATTTCTGAATCTCCTCAAACTTCTCGCGATAACCGTCGAAATTGCCCAGACTGACACGCGAGCTCCAGTCTCTGGCGGCAAAGGTAAATTCGAGATCGTCAGCGCGGAACGTGTTGTCGTCAATGGCCGTCTCGATGGCTTCTTCGAGAAGGGCGGAATTGCAGAAGAGGTACTCTGTTATGCCGAGCCACATTCGAGAGGGCTTAGTATGTGTCAGCAGGGGAACAGCTAACTCGATATATAGAGGGCAGTGAAACTCACAGGCGTCGAGCAGATCATGTGGTCATATGGCACAATGCCCAGCTTCCACCAGCAGTCTACCATGGCGAGTAGGCTCAGATGATTGTTCTTCAGCTTCTTCTCCGGAATCGTGCCAAGAGCGAACCGGTCAAGCAAGTCGTCTCGCAAAAGTAGCTTCTTGCCATCCTCATTGTCGCCGAAGACGGCCTTGCGCGCGGTATGTACACGTTCGCGCAGTTCATCTCGCTGCCCAGCGAGCATGAGCTTGAACAATTCTGTGACCGATTCCGCATACTGCTTAATCTGCCGCTTCGCATCGGGATTGAGAATAGCAAGACCTGCATAGACGTGCCACTTGTTGGAGTATATTCGGAGCGTGATATTCATCTTGACGTTTTCGATACCACCAACGTAGCGGGAGCTGTCCCATGGGAACTGATTATTGGCAAACCATGCACCGCCCATACTGAGGAAGGCGGCGTGAGTGACTGCCTGTGTATCCGCTGTAATACGATCATGCTGTTCGGCAGAAAGATAGACGTGTTTTGAACCGAGGCAGGACATGATCCTTTCCACAAACTGGAAATCGGCATCTGAAGCTCGGTACTTGATCAACACCAAGGGCTGCCCTTTTGGGTCTATGCCAGGCCCATGGAGAGAGTGGACAGAGACGATGCTAACATCCTTGGGAAGATGTCTTTCGAAGGCCTCCATCTCTGGAGCCTTGCAAGATGTCTGACCGCCGACTATGGCGCCAACCTTGGTAGCTGTGGGCGGATATTGTCAGCTCAAACAAAAGTCGGGCAAATCTCGATAGCAGAGGCCATACAGGGACCAAAAGCCTTCACAACCGCATCAATGTTCTTCGCTTCAACACTGTAGATGATGAAGTCGCTGCATCGAGAAACAAGATGGCCGCTTTGCATGATTTCAACTTTGGGCTGGCGCAGTTCAGCAAGCATTCTTCAATTACGATATATAAAGTGCTATCCTACAAAGTCCCGAAATTCTTCCACCAATATGTCGAGCTTCTCCGGAAGATCGCAAGCGTTGACCCTTTCAAGTCACCAGGTCAGCGTGTCCGACGACGAGTGATCAATCTGTGAGCCACTGGTTAGCAAGGTTCGCGCCTCAAGTTTGAACAATGCGATATGTGTTTTGTGGAGATCAGAGTTGTAATAAAAAAGGTAGCGAGAATTCACATCATGGACAGCAACATGCCCAATTACTACTAACCAAGACGGCAGCAGTGTGGACATGCGCCATACTCGAGCCAAATGCACTCACGGTCATCATGTAAGGAAGGGAAAAGGTGAGAGAGAATACGACTTACCAATTGCAAAGCGCGGAGAGTTGCTGCTATCACGCGCGCGGATGCACTCACTTCCATCCAGCTGTGCTCAGTCGCCGGGCGTACATCTTGCCCATGTCGCCCATGCCGATAATGCCCACGCTCTTGCCGTCGTTCATGGTTGCTGTTGTACTACACGCTCTTCTGCGTGGGTGCGTTGATGGTGTTCAGCCCATGGCAGAACAATGGAAGATCAAGAGGTGCTGCGCGGCCAGAGAAAAGTCAAGTACGGAGGCTTGGCGCGCTAAGCCCGGCGTTACATTTCTCCCCCACAAGCGAATATCGTCCACCGAAAGTTCGCAACACCGACGCCTGCATCACGAACCCGCCAGTTTCGACAAGAACGCATATACCGCCAAAATGCCTCCCAAAGCCAAGGTCGCACGCGCTCCCCAGGAGAACATCCAGCTCGGTCCTCAGGTCCGCGAGGTACGTGACATTGAGACAAATGACGGATGAGCATGAAGAACTGACATGGCAACAGGGTGAGCTTGTCTTCGGCGTTGCCCGTATCTTCGCCTCCTTCAACGACACCTTCGTCCACATTACCGATCTTTCTGGCCGCGAAACCATCTCCCGTGTCACCGGTGTAAGTGCGGCCACGCCGAGTGTATGCGACAGACATTGACTAGTGAATAAAGGGCATGAAGGTCAAGGCCGACCGTGACGAGAGCTCTCCCTACGCTGCCATGTTGGCAGCCCAGGATGTTGCTGCCCGCTGCAAGGGTGAGATTTACCGCAATCAAGGGCAATGGCAAAACTAACATGTGCAGAACTCGGCATCTCCGCTCTCCACGTCAAGATCCGTGCCACCGGTGGTAACGGCACCAAGACCCCTGGCCCCGGTGCCCAGTCCGCTCTCCGCGCTCTTGCCCGTGCCGGTATGCGCATCGGACGTATCGAGGACGTTACCCCCACCCCGTCCGACTCTACCCGAAGGAAGGGAGGTCGCCGTGGTCGTCGTCTCTGAGCATGTGCGCAAGTGTTTGGCTCAGTGGTGGAATATGGCATGGCATGGTTTGCACGATTTATGGTTTCATGACCACAATCAAATAAAGTCGCGGGGAACGGCGAATCGCCTGGTCTCCATGTTGAACTTGGCTTCTCCTGCGAGATAGTCAAGCAAAATCAACAGAATCCTTTTTAGTTTGAAAAGGCTTCCCGACAATGAAGTGCTTACTGCTGTGTTTGATCAAGAGTTGTGTTTTTATACATTACGATTACGACTGTTTTGGTATCCCGTGACGGATGGTGTTAGATCTCGACAACCTGGATGGAGTTGCCCAGTTTGCCTGTGTTCCCGTGGGTTTGGGCGGCATTAACCATGATAGTCTTTGGGCTCTGGCCTCCCCACACGCGATCCCATAGCAGCGCTCGCATGCCGCGATACGCGACACGCACCACGTTCCACCACAGTCGTGGATTTAGCAAACCGCGTGTCCATCGCGACTGTATCGACGAGCCTTGCACATAGGCCTCATGAGCCTTGTCCCACCACACGACAGTTTGTCCAGCTCCCCAATGAACATGGCCAAACACATGCAGTTTAGGCTTCACTCGCGTGACCTCGGCTAAGAGGTGCTCGCAGCCCAGCCCCTTTGGTAACGGTAGGTCCATGTGGAACTTTGGCGGTGTATGTGTGATGAGGATATCTATGTCATCAGGCACCGTCTGCGACCAAGCATCGCGCCCTCTCTCGTACTGAAATGCATGGATGTCCATAGGCCCGCACGCAGGTATCTGCGGCGCACCATAGATGCGTATCCGTCTTTGGATCGGCTCCGCAGCAAGTAACGGCGTAGTCGCATCTACCTCATCGCCCTCACTCGGCTCAACTTCAATTGTGAGGCTCAGCCTTCGATGCTGCAAGTAGTGCAGCCTCTTCCAATCCAGTCTCCCTGCTCTCTGCTCCTCTGACAGCGACGGTCGCGTCCTCGAATCCAGAAATGTGTCATGATTCCCACTGATCACAACAATTTCTCTATGCGGCAGGCTCGCTAACCAGTCAATCTGCTTCTGTATCTCGGTTACGGTCCCGTCATTCGTCATATCGCCAGCATGGATGAGGACATGTCCTTCCGGTACGTCTTCGGGAACAAGAGTATGTGTATCTGATATGCAAACTACTCGTATAGGCGGTTGCTGTGGAGGTGGCGGCGTAGAGCGCAGATATGTGAGGAAGTGGTATGTGTGGTAGAGGACCAGCTTTACGGGAACACGGAGGAGCAGGGCGAGAAAGGGCGTTGGGTCGAAGTCTGAGTTGGGACGATGCCAGGGATTGAGGTATGCGAGAATCATTGCCGGACAGCAGGCGGCCCTTTGTGACCAGTAACAATGTGCTGCCTACCACGCTTCGTTTTGTGCTACTGTAAACCGATGGATGGTTGATGGCGCGGTGACAGGCCACCAGTTCGCATATTTCCTTAGCGTAGCCTAGCCCCTCCTAGCGCGACAGCTGGTGGCTGTGTATACCACGGCTTCCTTCGAGGCGAACTCCCGACGCCCCCTCGGCCAGGCGCTATCCCTCGACATCAACAGAATGCTTCTGAGCCTTGATAGACTGTATCGCTGGACACGACAGCCCCGTCCGTGCAAAGGCATAACAAACGGACCCGATTATTGAGGCCTTCGATTAGTCGGAAGCATGTGGTGGGACGTCAGCTGTATCCTATGGAAACGCAGTGGTTGCAATTAATCAGGCTCCACGCCCGCATGGCGGCGTAGCTTATTCTCATGTAGCCTTGCTGCGAAGAACCGAGCAAAGTATGAGCGTCTTCCACCTCGCCTTTGGGTTTATCTTTCATATGCCTCTTCGATCTCGTGTTACCACGTGGGCATTGCTCTAGCAAACTGCCTTGGAGACCACTTCCCATATTGTACTTTTTGCGACTATCAGTGGTGTACTACCTTGCCATTAAACAATGCGACGAGGACCTTGTACAGCCGACACCTAATACACCCTTTCCTAAGCTAATTCCACTTCTTCTCTGCCCAGCCTATCCGCAGACATGGCCGAGCTGGCTATCGGGAGTGTGTCTTTCTTCTTCCAAGTGTTTGCAGGATGCATCCAAGGTGCATACACTTTGTCAAATTTCGTCTAGGCAGCTGCTAATGGTATCTAAAAAGGCTACGAACTCATCGCTGATGCTTGTCATCTGCGCAAGGAGTGCCAACCTCTTCTTGTAAACTTCAAAGTCGAACAACAACGACTACTCAACTGGGCAAGGACTGCCGGGCTAGACTACCGTGACGACAAGCTAGTCTTGAACTACATGTCCAAAGGTTTGATGATCAATATCATGGAGCAGCAGCAGAAGCTCCTCTTCTCGTTTGGTCGGCTGAACAAAAAGTATGAAAAGCTCACCGATCCCCTCCTAGTGGAGGAGGCCCATGAATTTGTTTTGCAAAACTCTGATTTGGTGATTGAGAACGGAGCCAATGGCTCTGAAGATGGGAATAGAAACTTCCTTCGGTTCCCACCGCCGGAGGGGCTTGTCAAGATGTCTGTCAAGTTTATGCAGCAGTTCAAGGACGTGCCCAAAAGGCTTAAATGGGCCATTTTTGACCACCATATGATGGAACTGTTGATTGCCAAACTGGCCAATATGAACGATAAGATGCATGAGGCACTTGACAAGGCGCAAACGCACCGCCTCATTGAAATGCAGCAACATACAAACGATCAACTGGTCCTGTTCAACAGGAGAATGTCGCTTATGGTTCAGATTTACCAATCCCAGAAGACATCGGAACAACAGACTTGCGAAGGGTATACAGTCTGATGGATATGGAAGACTCTGAATATGGCGGTCTAGCCGACAGCGGAGCCATCACTGCTCGCGGTGCTGCACACCAGCCCCTCGCGGCCCTGGCCCAGCAAAACTTCATTCATATTGCTATTGAAGACTCTCAAGTCGATCTCACAGCAAGCTACGCACAGAAGATCAACATGCCTGATCTAGCCACAGACATCAACGATATCCAACTTTCATTCGAAGACGTGCACCCCAAGCACGGCGATCAATTCCCCAAGGATATTGAAGAAGGATCTCGCACCGAAGCCTGCTACAAGAACACAGCCGCATGGATCGAATGGAAAACTGTCGAAACAGTCGACCCCAAAATCCATCCTCGCGTCAAAAAACTCGCTGCCCTCCTCAGTAAAACAACCGCACCGTCCGGTTCCGCGCCCCTTCCTGCCGCGGCTACTTCATCGACACACAAGAAAGTCGCTTTGGTCTCGTTTTCGAGAAGCCAGCCTCCATGCCCGCGGTCACAGAACCGATATCTCTGCACGATTTGCTCACAACCAGCGAGCTTGACATGCCGTCCCTCACCAAGCGCATCACGCTCATGCGTCTCCTTGCCGAGACCGTCGAGCGCCTACACGCGGTAGACTGGCTCCACAAGGGTCTCCGCTCCTCCAACATCCTCCTCTTCCCGCACGCCCGGACCGGCGAGATAAATTATGCCGACCCGTTGATCAGCGGTTTCGACTACTCGCGGCCCGCCACAGACGAGGACATGTCGGAAATCCCTTCTGATAACCCAGCCGCAGATATTTACCGTCATCCCTTTGTGCGATCCCGCAATAACTGCGAAGACGGCGCCGGCCGGGAATCTTACAAAAAGTCGTTTGATCTCTACTCTCTTGGTATTGTGCTTCTTGAGATTGAGTACTGGAAAACTGTTGACAGTATTCTTGGCATATATCTCGATGATGCATCGCCCAGGCAGACTAGGCGTGTGCAAA
>Ga0265797_10011276_pt1 | contig 11230 bp, 14 predicted proteins | sample P2T30metagenome_FD_192433 | JGI IMG/M metagenome (GOLD analysis project Ga0265797, IMG submission 192433) | Plant litter microbial communities from East Loma Ridge, Irvine, California - P2 T30 | ecosystem: Environmental > Terrestrial > Plant litter > Unclassified | place: USA: California... | reverse complement strand
TACCAGTGTGCGGTCATGCTCCGGTACCGCCAGAGAATAATCGAGTCGGGGCAGGGGAAGGGGATGGCGGCTGCGGGTGGTTAACTCGCTCAGCAACTGCAAGGCTAGCTGGCTGCTGACAATGATGGCGGGCAGCACCAGCAACCAGAGTAATGACGCCATGCCCGCCTGATGGGTGCTGTAGAGCATCTCGGCGGTAAACGCGGTTGTCAGCAGTAAAAGGCTGCCTAACCAGGAGAGTAAAGGAGTCTGGCTCAGATGCTGCCGGCTCCTGTTCAGCCACGTCACTTTAACGTCAAGCTGCTGTTCCAGTTGCTGAAATCCTTTATCCAGCAGGTAATAGCCGATATGCTGCTGACGCAGGGGAAGATCAGGCTGGCTGGCCAGCGTCAGCACAGCCTGGGCGACTTCACGTTCATCAAACCGACTGTGCCGTGCCAGACGTTCAATCACGTGGCGGTAGTCGTCACGACTGTCAAAATGCATCAGCGGGTATGTCCCGGTGGGATCCTGCTGCAGGACTTTCTCAACCAGGCTGACGGATTCGACAAAGGCCTGCCAGTCAATTTCGCCGAGTTGCCGCAGGCCGGTAATAGTGTTGCTGACAGAGAGCTGACTCAGGGCCAGCTGCCGGTTGAACTGCTCAATGACTTCCGAGGTTTTCCGGCCGGTATTTTCCAGCTGTTGTTCGACCCAGGTTAACGCCAGAGTATTGTTCTGGCCACTTAATCGCCGTTCAAGTTCAGCGACGAAAGCGCCGGAAACCTGCGGATTCTGGCGAGCCATATCAGCGATGACCAGAATAACTTTTGACGCATCTTCGGCGGCAGTGGAGAGAATATCGCTGATCCACTGCTCAGCTTTATTACGTTCCTGATGTACCCTGGCGACGTCAGCCGCAATCCGGGCCAGATTGTTGATAAGCGCAAAACGTAACATGGCAGGCAGGGCCCATAGTTCGCCGAGCAGCAGGGGCGTAACGCGCTGGTAGGCAGCGATAAAAGGATGCAGGACGCTGGTTTCCAGTCTGCCATCACTGTGCTTAATCATCTCCTCGGCGATAGCCTGGATGCGCAGGTAATGAGCCGACTCCTCCAGCATGGGCAGTCCTTTACCGAATTTGGCCGGTAACAGGTGCCGGACCAGGCGGATCTGCTCTTCAATGATGTAAAAATTATCCAGTATCCAGACGGCCGCCGGTGTCTGGCTGCGTTTATCGCCTTCACTCAGGATCTCTGCGCTGCGCGTCAATGACAGTTCATTATCTGCCAGCTGCTGCAACAGTCGGTAGGACCATTTTCCACCCGACAGAGTATGCGTTTTCGCTAATTTTTCGCCGTAGTTATCCATTTGTTCAGCCGAAAAAATATCTGGCCGATGGGCCTGATAAATACCTTCAGTCGGGAACAAAGGAAAATGCTCGTCGGGTAATTCACTTTCCCGGCTGAACCACGTCGTCAGTTTTATTTTCACACTCATTTCCTTGCGCTTGCGCAGCAGCTGGATCCGGAAAAAAAGAAAGGATGACAAAAAAGGAGCCAAAAGAAGGGCTGGAGGTGATAAACAGGTGTAGATGGTATTGATTATAGTCCTGTTTCCGTTATTCGTAGCTATCCTGATTAACCGGCTGGCGTTCTCTTATGGCAATAAAACAAAGTAAAAAAAATAAACAGCTGCCTTCTCCTCACCTTAGCCCTGTTTAACATCAGAGCCGACAGATAAAAAAATTAATTTACCTGCACTGTGTTACGCTGATGGCAACATTTCAGAGGATAACGACATGACCTGGTTGAGCTTTCTCTTCGACGCGCTACACAGCAGCGAAACCAATACACAGTGTCCGGTGTGTAAAAAGTTTTCCAGACAGTCTGTAGCTAAAAAGAATAAAGGACAGGCAGTCTTATGCCCTCACTGTAAGTCATTGTATGTTATATAAAGTCCGTCGTATTTTTATGTTGCGAACACCAGGCAGCAGCAAGTCATACTGTTTAACCTTATCCCTCATTGAGGCAATTTATCCGTAACATGTATTTCAATGTGCTGATAATTCTGTATTATCTTTCGTACTCGGTGAAATAACGCTGGGATTCACCCTGGTCGAGAAATTCGAATGGTGAAAGTTGAATAATATCTGGTCCTGCAGACCACACTTCATTAACTCTTGAGATAATATCGCCTTCCTGAAGCGTCAGAAGGTTATTAATGCGTAACACGGCAAATCTGCCATTTTCAAATTCGACCTGATACAACGCAACTTTCTTCAGCGGCATGATGGTTCTTCCACGAATTACCCGGCAGCAGAGTTCAGCACTCGATGAAATCTTCATGATAAACCTCTAATCTATTCATACTCTTCTGTTCAATAAATTAATCTGCATAATTGTGAATCTGACCTCAGCGCACACGTTGTGCAGATTTCAATTGGCCCGTCTGGACTGTATTTGTTCATATCCGTAAATATAGCGGGTTGATGAAAATAATCTGATGCACCCTCTGCAGAGTAAAAAAGTGACGCCGGGGTATCAGTCGGGTTATCAGAGTGAGCATGAGTGGCGTCTTTTACAGGGAAAATAGCGGGTAAGAGAGTGTGGGGTTAAACGGGGAAAGGGTGAGGTGTAACCTTAGCCCAGGTTACCTGGAACTGCGCCTGCTTGCCGGTCAGGCGCTGAGAAATCAGGGCGATAAAAAAGCCGGTGCCCCGGTTCTTGAAAATGCGCAGATGGACGCAGTACTGGCCGCTGCAGATGTGGGCTGCTTTGCCACCTACATCATGAAGCAGGGCAGCGTGTTGGTTCCGCGTAAACATCACATCGTCAGAACAGCCTACGAGCTTAACGAAGAGCCAACCCCTTACGGCGATCACGGCACCCGAATTTATGGCATCTGGTCCCCGTTAGTGGCTGGCCGCATCTGCACGCACGCAACGAAGTGGAAAATGGTCCTTAAGGCCGTTGACGTTCAGGAGGCGATAGCCGATCAGGACGCTCGCGCCCCTTGGACTCGTGGCAATAACTGTCCCCCTGATGAAAAACTGAACATTTCAGGAGGCAATCCGGTATCTGTTGAACCAATAGAACCGGGTGAAACGCGTATGTATGGTCCGGGAGATTTCGACAATATGACCAGAAAACAGCGCCGGGATCTGCTGGCGCGTCTCCGGGTAGTGAAACCGCGTCAGAAAAAGGGTTACAAGCAGCAAATTGATGACGATCAGCGGGCGCTTCTGGTTGTAGAGTTGCTAGCGAGAGGTTTTACCGGTCAAGAGAATGAAACAAACCTGCTTCTGGCCGGTGGCAGTCTCAATTCAGGCGCGGGGATGCGCATTTTCTATAAGAACGGATGGCTGCAGGAAGATGATAAATGGCGTCAATGGATCTGAACTAACAAAGTTGCCATGAGCGAAGCCGCTAGTCAGAGGCAAGCAAGGCTTTGTCTAATCAAAATAACAGGTTGGAACTACTGAAAACCTTACATTTAATTTTCAGATTAGGTCCGATTGAATGAAAAAACATTTCACATTTCGTAACGCATCCACTACTGTATGCTTATACAGCCCTTTAGAGTAAGGGAGGGTTAGATGGACACTCAAGATTTGGCACCGATAAACCGTAAGATGGCTTGCGTTCAGTTCATTGCTGAGGTTTCGCTTATAGCAAATTGCAAGCAATCTGATATGAAATTGGCGATGAGTATCATCGCTGAGTTAGCGCACTCGAGCAGTAAGAATGTCTCTGATGATGAAATCTTTTACGCTGCAGAATAGGGAATGTTATGCGCATCGAGATCATGATTAACAAAGAGCAGAAAATCAGCCCGGAAACACTCTCAGCACTTGAGGCCGAACTTTATAAGAATTTTCTACCGATTTATCCTGATACAAGCATTCGCATCCTCAAAGGCTCTGCAAACGGCGTTGTGCTGAGCGGCATCAGGCAGGATGATGATAAAAAGAATGTTATGGATATCCTGCAGGCAGCATGGGAAGACGACAGCTGGCAGTACCAGCACTGATAACGTTGCTGGCGACAAAATTTATTTTTGGCGCTGGCAAGGTTGAACAACGAGCACTGCGAGGCGTTAGGCTCTGTCTGGTCATAAACATTTCAACTAAAAACGGTTGCTTGGGACTGCCAGGTAAGTTAAGAAGTAGCTCTCGCCGAATTATGTTTTTTTTTAGCTGTCCTATAGTTAGGTAGCAAAACACAGTAAGCGCCGCTGCCAGCGGCGTTTGTGTCATCAGGAGGTTATATGACCGAACTTCTTAGAAAGATGTTATCCGCACCGGGTAAGATCATGCAGGAAGCTATCCGTCATGATGTCAGTAATTCCGGAAGCGGTAAAATTATCACCGACCTGAACGGCTCAGCGACGGTTAACATGAAAAATCAGCAGGTGCGTGACTCAATGCGTGCGCGTATGGAAGAGCTGGCTGCTAAACGACAGGGATAGTTGATGGGTCCGCTGATCATTATGGTTGTTCTGGTATGCGGGTTTTGGTACACACAGAATCACTACCAATCCCGCATAAAGTTAGCCCGAAGTGATGGCTGGAATGCTTACTTTTATGTAGCTATGCATGGATGTAAGTTCGCTATTCAGGGCTTTGGTGTTGTCACCGCTCTTTTTGTTTTACTTCTTCTCCTTAGTACCGTAGTCAACATTCTGGGTATGATATGGCCCAGCCTCCACGCTGATTATTACTCATGGCTGACTGACATTAAGGTCATGTCCTATCCGCTTTTCTTCGTTCTTTCAATGGCGATGGCTGTATGGCTTGCTGTTGAGCAGGGAAACAGTGCGAAGCGGGCGCTGGAGAACAACGAAGACAGGCAGCAGGCGTATCGGGAAATGGCAGCACAGGATGGTATCGAGTCATTACTGGTCCAAGCGATTGATGAAGGGAAGCTGATTTTTGTTACCCTGAAGTCACGTAAAGTTTATATCGGTTATGTTGCAGCGCCTCGTATGGAGCATCACGATACACAACACCTTGCCATTATCCCTTACATCAGCGGCTACCGTGACAAAGACACGTTGCGCTATCACGAACAGCATAGATATTTTGAGCTTTATCTGAGTCAGGACATTACAGCTGATTCTGTGCCACTTAACTTTGGCCATTTTCGGCACGTAATGCCGATGGATCAGGTTGAGGGGGTTTCACTTTTCGATACTGAAACCTACAAGTCATTCGATGATTTCTCAACGCCTGAACCGGCGAAGGAAGACAATCCCGGCAGTGCATGACTATGCTGCATGAAATCGCATGATCCCAAAAGGATCGTTTATGCCCCGGCCCGCCAGTACTGGCGGGCTTTTGTTTATGTCATGCAGGTGCATGAAAACCACTGCATAAAGCGGGCAGGCGTGGCGGGGCTACGAGCGCGCGCTAGTACTAGTAATGGGTGAGAGATTGGTTTATAAAATTAACATTCTTTATTTATCAGGCGTGCATCATGTCAGATCTACATGCTGTAGCAGACCATCTTGTCAAACAGGCAAATAGTGTTAAAAGACAGAATGGAAACAATTTGTTGTTAGCTGGTGCTTTTGGACGCTCAGCCTATAATAGATATTACTATGCTTGTTATTTAGACATAAGAGTTTTTGTTTCTGGTATTAATTCTAAGTGGGGAGGTTTGAACCACTCAGAAGTGCCGACTTTTTTAACCGGTGCCGTTAACAATAAAATATCATTAGAATTAGCCAAGTCAGAAAAATTAGGAATGTTTTCTAAAGGCATATTTCAATCGAAGAAAAGCTTAGTTCATACATCATTGAGCAATATGGCGTCAGTAATGTCTAAAGCATATACAATACGTTGTACTGTTGATTATGAACCAGATGTACATATTGAGTTTGTTAAAGATACTTTTCTAATAGATAAGACCCCTGTTGCATCAGCTAGGGATTGGCTTAGAGTCATCACTATTGAAAAGTCTAAAGTGATGAATATAATGAAGGAGATAGGTCTTGTTTAATGAATATATGATAATTGATATATTAGATAAGTATCCGATGATCCAAGTTAAAGAGGTTTCCGGATTTTCAGATGCGCTTTTACTCATTGTTGATATGGGCAAGGTATCACCAGTTGCTAAGCATGGAATGATTTCGCACCGGCAAGTAAATGCTGTATTGAAGAAAATCAGAGAGTTATTAGGTGTTAAAGTTTTCGTTAGCTATTCAATTTCGGCACAAAAGGAAAATATTGAATCTGGATTAAAAGCATTAGCCTCTGCGAATTTCAAACGTGGGAAGGTGGTGGATCTTGATATCTCATTTTTTGCTGCTAATGAAGTAAATATGTATACGTTTTGTAAAGACTTTAGCGAGAATGATAGAGCTAAATGGGAAAAGGCTTCTTTTGAATATCTTTCTAGTTTAAATATAAAAATTAGCGAGTTTGTTTATGAACAAGAAATAAATCCAGAACCATCACTCATGATCATTCTAAGATTATCAAAAAAAATATTCCCTTATGACTTGGGTCAGCTATCTTCACAAATCGAAAGTAGTGGATACAATCTTATATCTGCTGATTGGTTGAATGCTAAACTAGACTTACTCCGAAAAAAAGGATTGCTCAATAGGGATCATGCGGGTGTGTACCGGTTAACTCAGGCAGGTCTTGAAGCCGTACCAGTAACAAAGTCCAGGCAAAGCTCAGATATCGAGAGAATCCTTCATCTTGCACGAAAGCATCTCTAATGTTATTTTTAAATCGGTAGTGGCGTTCACGAGAGTGTGTATCATGCTCATTTGTGAAGGTCGCGTACAGAATGTGCGCCTGCAAATCAGCAGGCGTTCCTTCGAAACGCCTGCTGATTCACAGGCGTCATCAACGAAAGCTTCCATCAGCTTTGCTAAGGAAAGACCTTATGAAAACGCCACTACCACTTCTGTTTTCATTCGAAAATGAAACGCAATTTTTAAGCAGTTTATCTCTTGGTTTACGAAATCGCCATGCGGAAGAAATTCGTCGTTTATTAGCATTAGAATTGCCGCCGCTAGTATCATGGAGTGTTCTTTCTGTAGCGATTGGGGTAAGCCCCCACTTCTTAAATTCAATTATAAATAATAAAGTGAAGTATTATCGTACTTTTACTGTTTCTAAAGGGCGTGGTAAGAAAAGAAGGCTTATTGAAGCCCCAAGAGTTAGCCTTAAATTAATACAGGCTTGGATTGCTCATAGTCTAAGCCACATGAGCAGGCAATACATTAGTGAGCATAGTTATGCCTTTATTCCGGGTGTTAATGGTATTTATCTTGCTGCAAAAAAGCATTGCTCATCTCAATGGGTACTTTCAATTGATTTGAAGGATTTTTTCCATAGCATAACTGCAGAGAAAATCATTCCAGCATTAATTGAGATGGGCTATCGTGCTGAGCAGGCATCTAAAATAATTGATTTAATAACATTAAATGAACGCCTTCCTCAAGGTGCGCCTTCTAGTCCATATTTCTCGAATGTTTCCTTTAGACCTACAGACGATTTAATTGTAAGAATGATAGATGGTCAATCAATAAAATATACTCGGTATGCTGATGATTTAACTTTTTCTGGCGTTGATCTTGATTTTGATGTTGAGAAATTTAGAGATGATATTATAGCAGTATTGCATGAGCATAACTGGGAAGTTGCGTTGGAAAAGGTCAGGATTTCAAAGCAGCCAAACAGATTGAAAGTGCATGGCTTCTTGGTTCATAATGACAAGCCAGTTTTAACTAAAGGATATAGAAATAAGATCAGGGCTTACAGGTATCTGATGCTTTCAGGTGCTATTAAGCCTGATGATATTTGTAAAGTTAAAGGGCACTTAAACTATAGCGATTATATAGATAGATTAAATGCCTCTGAAGAGGTGTGACATGTTTTTATTAGAGGGTGTAAACTGAAAAGTTTATAACTTTCTTACCCAGCCAATTATTTAATTCCTCAAAGCGCCTCTGAAGCGGAATAAGTTCGTTACGAACAAACACTTTGCTGGCCTTTTCTATATCACCAAACCCACCCGTATTGTTAGGAATAATCCCCATTAGTTGGGGCGGCACGCGATGCACTGCCAGCATGTCGTCGCGGCTCACGTTTTTGATATTAAGGAATTCATCCTTCGCCGCCACCTCTGACAGCGGGATGATCTGGATGCCATCCTTTTTCCCGTTCGGGCTGTACATAAACAGGTTACGGAAGTTGCCAGGGCCCTTCGCGCTTTTCATGGCGCTGCGGATGTTGTCCACGTCCTGCTGGCTCTACGCCGGGTCGGTCATGTACATGATGAAGCCCGCATGGCTGCCGTTGAGGTAATACTTGCGGCGGAACAGTGTAGCCAACTCGTTCAGCAGCGCCGACGGGATGGCAGACAGGTAGCCCGGCAGGCCGTAAATCTACTGATTGATGCCCGGCTCCATCAGGTGAAACACGCTGCCCTTCGCAAACTCATACGGCTCCGTGTTAATGCCATAGTGCGCATACCAATACGTGTCTAGGTAAAGGCCGCGTCGGGTGAACTTCGCCAGCAACGGCTCCAGCTTTAGTGCGTTACCGAGGCGGCTGGTCCGCTTCTCAAGATAGGCATTGCCAAAAATCAGGTAATCCAGCACAAAGCGGCTGAACGTCTGCTGACTCAGCAGGCAGTGCGGGATAAAGGTACTCGCCAGAATATTGCACTTTACGCTGATGGGTGAGCTGTGATGCACGGCGGCGCGGAACGTGCGCGCCAGCCCGTCAACGCTTACGGGTAGTTCATACCAGCGATCATTGATTACGCACTCCATGTAGTCCAGCAGTTCGCGGCGGTCCAGCACCGGGATCGGGTCGCCAAAGGTTAACGCCTTCGACGCTGTCCCGCTGGTCATGATGTCCGTCTGCGGTTCCTGTGTTTGCTCATTAATAAATCTCCACAATGTTCTGCATGTGTGCCGCCTATCCCTGCAGCGGCTCGTTTGCCAGCGCGTGCATGGTCGCCCAGGCTAAATCGCCGTGGCTGACTTCTTCGCTGCGGCTGGTTTCATAGGTCGGACGGTTGCCGCTGGCCGTGGTGGCTTTGCGGATAGACATAAACGACTGCACAATGTCGAGGTTGCTGGCGTCAAACTCCAGCCGCTCGCTGGCGATGATGTCGTAAGCCTTCAGCACCAGGGCGTTTTTAACGTTCGGGTTATAGACAAACTCTTTCAACTGCGGGAAGTAGTCTTTGACGTTCTCGTACACACCCAGCCCGACGCCAGTGGAGTCGATGCCGATATAGGTGACGTTATACTGCTGCGTCAGCGTCCTGATGGCATTAGCCTGTGCCCGTAAGTCCATCCCGCGCCAATGGTGGCGCTCAAGGATGCGGAACTTGCCGCCCGGCACGGCAGGCGGTGCCATGACCACGCACACGGCGCTGTCGCCGTTCTGCGTGCCCTTCGCCGGGTCGTAACCTGTGGAGACTACTTTCCAGCCGAACTGAGTAAGCAGTTAATGAGGCGGCTTTATATTAATTTTTTGAGGAGGAACACCAGTATGGTTATTCCCTAAAGGTTTTGATTTAGAAATTGAATCCTTAAATATTTCAGCTATTGATATCGAGGCGCGAAATATTGCTATAAATGCCAGGCCTACGCTCATAGAGGAAAATAAAATTGGATTTTCTCGTGCCCATGAAGTAAGCAGTGGCGGTTGTTCAATTCCATAAATTGTGTAATCAAAAAATAAATATATGCCATAACAAAAAGCACAGGCAGTCTCAAAATTCCACAGAGCATTAATGGTGTTTTTTAATGTATCTGATCTTCCGATTCTAATACGTATGCCGGATAGTATTGTTAGTAAAACGAAAAAAGAAATTGCAAGATAGAATTCTTTTTCAAAGTCGTTTGGAGTGACCTTAAATATAAATATCAGGCTGGAAACAATGAATGCTATTGTAAAAATTAATCTGTTCGGAAGGTTGAAAATTATCCTCATGTTTCCTCAGTAAGCATTGAGCTATCCATCTAACGGGCATATATATAGATGCCATAATTGCATTTTTGGCGCAAGTTAATCTAATAAATATCCAACTCTCCGAGATCATGAGCCTTATCACCAATCTGATTCACCTCAGCAGGTGCTTTTACTTAACGGCACTTAAAACTTGAGCAAATGGTATGCCGGATCGGCTGACCCTGAGGGCACGCAGTATGGGCTTTATACCAAAAATGAACAAGAATCTCGAAAAGCTGTAACGCCAGCCCGGAGTCAGCCAGATGGTTGAAGAATTACCGAGCGATGCAGGCTTAGAACGGCTACAGGCGATGATGTCATGAAAAATACCTCACGATTATCTCGAGCAGTTCAACGAATCAGACATGTGTTCCTAATACGGTTGCCACAAGTGCGGCGTAGCGGTTTGTACTAAGAAAGTAAACCTGCTGTTTATCTTATCGGAACAGGGAAAAATCGTGAGCGATAGGATGCTGCCAGCCATTACGATTATGCACAAAGACGTAGACGGCCAATACAGAACACTCCGCTAAAATGCAGAGGAAATGGTTGCAGAAAAGGATGGCGATGTTCACTATTTAGCTGGATACGGAGGTATCAAACGCCGTTTTTATATGAGGGTTATACTTCTATTGTCCACTTTGGTGGATTTTATGCTTAGTGTTGCCCGCTTTTCTTCAAATTTTCAAAGTTATATAAACCTAAATATCGCGCGACTCTTTTGTGACATTGCTGAAGTTGAAAACAAAAAAGCCACCCAAAAAAGGTGGCTTTAATTTGCTGATTAAACAACTAAAATTTGGTGGCCCCTGCTGGGCTTGAACCAGCGACCAAGCGATTATGAGTCGCCTGCTCTAACCACTGAGCTAAGGGGCCAGCGGAGCGGGGATTATAAAGTATCTCTTCAGGGCAATCCAGCACTCAGCCACCGGTTGCTGAAATAAGCAGCAGTGATTTACCTGCTGATTTCTATAACAAATCTGGCGAACCGCGATCCCGAAGTCGCAAACAGGCACGGATAATGCTTCTCCGTGCCTTTAGTGAAACCGGACTGCAGTCGTTATGGCTGACGGCTGACTCAGCTCTGACGATAACGTGATGCTGATTGATTCCGCGAAAGATGGGGAACCATCATGCCACGTGCCTGATCGTAGTCGTGCCACATCTGCAGATCTTCCAGCGCCGGAATGGTTACCGTCTCCTTGCTGTCGAGTCCGGCAAGCGCGGCGTCCACCATCTCATCAACGTCCATCAGCATTT
>Ga0265797_10011275_pt1 | contig 11230 bp, 7 predicted proteins | sample P2T30metagenome_FD_192433 | JGI IMG/M metagenome (GOLD analysis project Ga0265797, IMG submission 192433) | Plant litter microbial communities from East Loma Ridge, Irvine, California - P2 T30 | ecosystem: Environmental > Terrestrial > Plant litter > Unclassified | place: USA: California... | reverse complement strand
GGCGGCAAGACCATCATCTCGACCGGCACCAAGAACCTGCAGGACCAGTTGTTCTCGCGCGACATTCCGAACGTGCGCGCCGCCTTGCGCGCGCCGGTGTCGGTGGCGCTGCTCAAGGGCCGCGGCAACTATGTCTGCCACTACCACCTGGAACGCACGCTGTCGAACGGGCGCCTGAGCTCGCGCGACGACGTCGGCCACCTGCGCGAGATCTCGCGCTTCGTCAAGATGAGCCAGTCGGGCGACAAGTCCGAGCTGACCAAGGTGCCGGAAACGGCCTCGGTCTGGAACCTGGTGACCTCGACGCGCGAGAATTGCGTGGGCCAGGAATGCCAGTACTACCAGGACTGCTTCGTGATGAAGGCGCGCCGCGAGGCCCAGCAGGCCGACGTGGTGGTGGTCAACCACCACCTGTTCTTCGCCGACGTGGCGCTGAAGGAGGGCGGCATGGCCGAACTGCTGCCGTCTGCCAACACCATCGTCTTCGACGAGGCGCACCAGTTGCCGGAAGTCGCCACGCTGTTCTTCGGCACCTCGGTCTCGACCACGCAGGTGCTTGAACTGTGCCGCGACGTGCTGGCCGAAGGACTGGCGCATGCGCGCGCGGGCGTCGACTGGGCCAAGGCCGTGACCGTGGTCGAAAAGGCCGCGCGCGACCTGCGCCTGACCTTCCCGGACGGCGGCACCCGCCTGTCGCTGCCGCAGATCGCGGCCGATTCCGGCTTCTTCCCGGCGCTGGAAAAGCTGAAGGAAGCGCTGGAAGGCTTGATCGACGTGCTGGAAGAAAACGCCGAGCGCGCCGAGACGCTGGAACAGTGCCGGGTGCGCGCGGTCGAACTGCTCGAACAATACAAGGCCTGGAAATCGGAACCCAAAAAGGGCAAGGAAATCGAGGGCGACGACGCCGTGCTGTGGGTCGAGGCCTTCGCTTCGGCCCTGCAGCTGCACAAGACGCCGCTGTCGATCGCGCCGATCTTCGCCGGCCAGCGCGCCGGCACGCCGCGCAGCTGGATCTTCACCTCGGCCACGCTGGCGGTGAAGAACGACTTCAAGCATTTCTCGGCCCAGCTCGGCATGACGGGCGAGCCGGCGCACACCTGGCCCAGCCCCTTCAATTACCAGGACCAGGGCATCCTGTACGTGCCGACCGGCCTGCCCGAGCCGAACACCATGGGCTATACCGACGCCGTGGTCGACGCCGCGCTGCCCGTGATCGAGGCCGCCGGCGGGCGCACCTTCTTCCTGTGCACGACGATCCGCGCCGTGAACCGCGTGGCCGAGCGCCTGCGCGAGGAATTCGCCGCGCGCGGCCTGGAGTTCCCGCTGTTCGTGCAGGGCGAGCGCGGCCGCACCGAGTTGCTGGATTCCTTCCGCAACGCCGGCAACGCCGTGCTGGTCGGCAGCCAGAGTTTCTGGGAAGGCGTGGACGTGCGCGGCGAGGCGCTGTCGCTGGTCATCATCGACAAGCTGCCCTTCGCCCCGCCCGACGACCCGGTGCTGGCGGCGCGCATCGAGGTGATGGAAAAGAAGGGCATGAACGGCTTCGTCCACCACACCCTGCCGGAAGCCATCATCAACCTGAAGCAGGGCGCCGGCCGCCTGATCCGCGACGTCGACGACCGCGGCGTGCTGATGCTGTGCGACCCGCGCGTGATCAGCAAACCCTACGGCCGCCGCATCTGGCAAAGCCTGCCGCCTTTCCGCCGTACAAGGGTGCAGGCGGATGTGATCGATTTCTTTCAGCCGCAGGGGTCGGAGCCCGGTTCTGCTTCTTGAGGGGCTCTGACCCCGAAGTCCGCGGCTCCGGCATACTGCGCCTCTGAAAACCGGGGGCAGAGCCCCTGAAAAACAAAACCGGGCTCTGACCCCTCTCCTCAGCCCGCCACCCCCTTGTGCTCCCACAAGATGCAGGATGAATGACTTGCTAGAGTCATTCAGTCCTGGCCTGCGGCAGACACCGGCAGGCAAACTTTAGGGGGTGCAATGGCAATTCGTTACGGCTGTTTCTTCAGCTATGCCCATGGCCGGCACGAGCTCATGCAGCGCTTCAAGGCCACGCTGGCGGATGCCCTGCGCTGCTATCTCGAACCTTATTTCGACAACGAAGACGAACTCTTCGTCGATACCGAGCAACTCGGCGGCGGCGACGACCTCGACCGCAAGATCGCGCGCGCGATGTGCGAGAGCGTCTGCATGGTCCTCATCTATACGCCGAAGTACGAGGCGCATGCCTACACGCGGCGCGAATACGCAGGCATGCGCCTGATCGAGGCCGAGCGCAGCAAGTGGTACACGCTGCCCAGCAAGCTGATCATCCCGGTCATCATGACCCAGCATCCGGACAAGCTGCCGCCCCAGATCACCGATTCCTTCTACGTCGATTTCTCGCGCTTCACGATGGCGACCGCCGACCTCAAGTCGAACCCGGACTTCCTGCCGGACATCGACCGCATGGTCAAGCGCATCGTGACCCACTACCAGTACCAGAAAAAATTCATGCCGCCGGGGTATGACTGCAACCAATTCGTGCTCCCCGATGTCCCACCTCCCTGGCGCGAGAGTCTGGATCCAACCTTTCCAAAAAAATGAGGAGCCATATGGAAACTACCCGTAGCAACGCCGCGCCGGCCGAGCAGGCTGGCGAGGTGACCACGTTCTACTCGTACGACGGCGCCGCCGTGCGCAGCCTGGCGCTCGCGCATGCCGGCTGGCTGCTGGCAGGGCGCAGGCATGCGAAGACGGCGGTGCTGATGATCGACTGGGACCTCGAAGGCCCCGGCCTGCACCATTATTTCCCGCGTTCCCAGGACCACGGCGGGCCGCGCGAGGGCGTGCTGGAACTGTTCGAGGGCTGCCGCGAGCACTTGCGCGCCCTCGGCCGCACGCCGGCGGAAGACGCCGAAGCGTTGGCAACGCGCGTGCTCGACGCGGTCGACTGGGATGCCCACATCGAGCGCGTCGACGACGTGCGGCCGCTGTACCTGATGCGTGCCGGCCGCTTTGACGACAGCTACGGCGAACGTGCCGACCGCATCGACTGGGACGCGCTGTTCTGCGCCTGCCCGGCCCTGTTCCGCAGCTTCGCCGCCTGCCTGAAGCGGCGCTTCACGCACGTCCTGATCGATTGCCGCAGCGGCCGTTCGGCGGCGGCCAGCGTCTGCACCGCGCTGTTGCCGGACAAGATGGTCGGCCTGTTCACCCCCGACCCGCGCAGCCTGGACGGCCTGCACGGCGTCGTCACGCGCGCCCTCGACTACCGCTGCAGCCACGAGGACGAGCAGCGCCCGCTGTTGTTCTATCCACTGCCCAGCCCGATAGACGCGGCGGGCGAAGCGCGCTTGCGCTGGCGCTTCGGCGATGCGCAGCAGCGCGACCGGGAGCGGGAGGCCGGACCAGCCGGAGCGGCCGCGCCGGGCGGCACCGGCTACCAGGCGGCGCTGGAAACCCTGCTGGCCGATTGTTACGGCGTGTCCAGCGTCTCGCTCGACAGTTACCTGGATGAAGTGCAGTTGCCGCAGGCCGGCCTGGTAGGTGCGCCGCTGCCGTCCGGACGCATCCAGGCCGGGGCCTGCGGCCGCCTGGGGCCGGTACGCAGCATCGAAGCCCTGCTCGAGTGGCTGGAGCCCGGACATTTCCCCTGGCGCCCTCTGGCCGAGGTGCGCCTGGTGCAGGCCGTCGAGGCCTTGCACGAGCGCGCCGCCGATCCGCAGGCGCCGGCACTGGTGCGCGAACTGGCGCGGCTCGGCCAGTCCTACCTCGGGCAACAGGGCGAGCTGGAAGCGGCGCGCCGCATCGAGCAGCACGTGATTGCGCTGGAGGAAGGCTTGCACGCGATGGAGGAGGGCAAGCGCGGCCATGCGGGCCTGCGCCGCCACGGCGAGACCTGGGGCGCACTGGCCGATGCGCTGGACGACAAGTTGTCACGCTTGCAAGAGTTGATCGACAACCGCAGTCCGCGCGAGGCGAGGGCGCTGGCGGACAGCCTGCGCAGCAGCATCCTGCGTCCGAGTGTGGCGCATCCGCTACGGCGCCGCGGTGCGGCGATGATCAAACAGGTCTATCTTCAGGAAGGCGACAAGGACGCCCTGCTGGCATTCACCCAGGACGAAGTGTCGTCGCTCGAAGGCGCGTTGATCCAGGCTGCGGGAGGACGGCCGCTGGTGCCCGGTTGAACAAAAAATGTGCAGCCGGGTAGATCGATCTGGCCGTTGCTTCAGGTAAAATCGCGGCATGCGTATCCTTATCAGTAACGACGACGGCTATCTCGCCCCCGGCATCAATGCCCTGGCCGAAGCGCTGGCAATGGTTGCCGACATTGTGGTGGTTGCTCCCGACAGCAACCGCTCGGGCGCGTCCAACTCTTTGTCGCTGGACCGCCCGCTGTCGGTCACGAAGGCTGCAAACGGTTTTTATTTTGTCAACGGCACCCCGACGGACTGCGTGCACATCGCGCTGACGGGGATGCTCGACACGCGCCCGGACCTGGTCGTATCCGGCATCAACAACGGCCAGAACATGGGCGACGACACGCTGTATTCGGGTACCGTGGCGGCCGCGACCGAGGCTTTCCTGTTCGGCATCCCGGCGATCGCGTTTTCCCAGGTTCATTCCGGCTGGTCCGAGATCGAGTCCGCAGCCCGGGTCGCGCGCGACATCGTCATGCGCCGCCTGGACGCGCTCGAGTCGCCTTTCCTCCTAAACGTGAACATCCCGAACCTGCCTTATGAGCAGATGGGCCCGCTCACGCCAACGCGCCTGGGCCGGCGCCACCAGTCCGAACCGGTGATCCGCGCCCAGGACCCGCGCGGCCGCGAAATCTTCTGGATCGGCGCGCCCGGCGCCTGCCGCGACGCCGGGGAGGGTACCGATTTCCATGCCACCGCCCAGGGCCAGGTGTCGCTCACGCCGCTGCAAGTGGACCTGACCCACCGCGAGCAGCTGCAACTCTTGCGGGACAGCCTGCAATGAGCGAAAAGCGCAGCAATTTCCCCCTGCCACTGTCTTCGGTGACGGGGCCGGTCACGCGCAAGCCGGCCGCGCCGGCACCGGTTGCGACCCCGCAGACGGCGACCCAGAATGCGCGCAGCAACAGCCAGGCGCCGGCCGCGGGCGCGCGGACGCCGGCTTATCCGGCTTCCGGCCAGAAGGCGGCAGCGCCGGCCCAGGGCCAGCCGCAGCAGACCCTGGCGCGCTCGGACCTGATGGCCACCGAGGCGCCGCGCCGCGCGATGGCGGCGCGGGTGGCGCGCCAGGGCGTGAAGGACCCGCAGGTGCTGGCCGCGCTGGAAACCGTGCCGCGCCACATGTTCCTCGAACCCGCGATGTCGGGCCAGGCGTACAGCGACATTTCGCTGCCGATCGGCCAGAACCAGACTATTTCGCAGCCCTACATCGTGGCGCGCATGATCGAATTGCTCAAGGGCAGTGGCCAGCCACTGCGCCGCGTGCTCGAGATCGGCACCGGCTGCGGCTACCAGGCCGCGGTGCTGTCCTGCGTCGCGCAGGAGGTGTATTCGATCGAGCGCATCAAGCCTCTCCACGAGCTGGCAAAGGCCAACCTGAGACCCTTGCGCATCGCCAATCTGCGTTTGCAGTACGGAGATGGTATGCTAGGGCTGCCGCAGGTCGCGCCTTTCGATGCCATCATCCTTGCGGCGGCCGGACTCGAGGTGCCGCGCGCGCTGCTCGAGCAGATGGCCATCGGCGCCCGCCTGGTGGCGCCGCTCGGCGCGCAGGTGCAGCACCTGCAGCGCATCATCCGAACAGGTACCTCGGAATGGACCAGCGAAACGCTGGAAGCCTGCCATTTCGTGCCCTTGCGGCCAGGCCTGGCCTGAGAATGCCAGAAGTTGTAACAGATTAAGAGAGAATGAAACCAACACCCCGCTTAGCCCTGCTGACGATTACCCTCGGCCTGCTTTCCGCCTGCAGCACCCCGACCCGCCAGGCACCGGTGATCGACCGCCCGGCGCCTTCGGCGTCCAATTACCGTCCCTACCGTCCGGCACAGCCGCCCTCAGCACCCGTCGATGAGTCGCGCGCCGACGCCAAGGGCACCTATACCGTGCGCCGTGGCGACACCCTGCTGCGCATCGCGTTCGACCATGGCCAGAACTACCGCGACCTGGTGGCCTGGAACAACCTGAACGACCCGGACGACATCAAGGTCGGCCAGGTGCTGCGCGTGGCGCCGCCGGACCGTAACGGCGGCGGCAATGGCAACAGCACCGCGATCGTCACCTCGCCGATCACCATGCCGGGCGTCGACAAGCCGGCGCCGGTGCCGAAGAAGACCGCGCCGCGCGGCGACAAGAAGCCGTACACCGAATCGACGCTGGCCGAGGCCGAGAAGGAAGACAGTCCGGGCACGAATCCGAAGGCGATCGAACGGCCGAATCCGGGCACGCTGGCCGCGGGCAGCACGGTCACCGCCAGCGACGACGAAAAACTGAGCTGGATGTGGCCGTCCGACGGGCGTATCATCGCCACCTTCGACGAGGGCAAGAACAAGGGCATCGACATCGTGGGCCGCCTGGGCCAGCAAGTGATGGCCGCCGGCGCCGGTAAAGTGATGTACGCGGGCAGCGGCATCCGCGGATATGGTAATCTCGTAATCGTCAAACACAGCAACAGCCTGTTGTCGGCGTACGCGCATAACCGCAGCATCGTGGTCAAGGAAGGCCAGAACGTGGCCAAGGGCCAGGTGATCGCGGAAATGGGCAATTCGGACGCCGACACGGTCAAATTGCATTTCGAGATACGCCAGCAGGGCAAGCCGGTCGACCCGTCGAAGTTCCTGCCCAGTCGCTAGAGAGGCCCAATGACGCTGCCGCCCGATCCGCTGGACAACGACGCCCAGGACGAACTTCCGGACGAGCAGCTGGATAGCGAGCCCGGCGTGGACGGCGGCGCCCACGAGCTGCTGGCCGACGGCGCCGAGGTCATCGAAGGCGTCGACGAGCTCAAGAGCGTGCTGCAGGCCGAGCTCTCGACCGACACCACCCAGCACTACCTGAACCGGATCGGCACCAAGCCCCTGCTCGGCGCCGAACAGGAAGTGCAGGTCGCGACCCTGGCCAAGGCGGGCGACTTTGCCGCGCGCCAGAAGATGATCGAGCATAATTTGCGGCTCGTGGTCTCGATCGCCAAGCACTACATCAACCGTGGCGTGGTGCTGCTCGACCTGATCGAGGAGGGCAACATCGGCCTGATGCGCGCCATCGACAAGTTCGAGCCGGAGCGCGGTTTCCGTTTTTCCACCTACGCCACCTGGTGGATTCGCCAGAGCATCGAGCGCGCCATCATGAACCAGGCGCGCACGGTGCGCCTGCCGGTGCACATGGTGCGCGAGCTGAACCAGATCCTGCGCGCCAAATACCACCTCGAAGCCCAGCACCACGACGGCAAGGAAGCCTGCGCCGAGGACATCGCCAGCCTGGTCGGGCGTCCGGTCGAGGAAGTGCAGGACATCCTGGCGCTGTCCGAGCACGCCACCTCGCTCGACGCGCCGCTCGACAACGATCCGCAGAGCAGCCTGATGGACATGCTGCCCGACGAGGGTGACGTCAGCCCGGACGCGCGCGCCGAGCAGCACGAGATGCACCTGCTGGTGCGCGACTGGCTGCAAAAGCTGCCGGACAAGCAGCGCGTGGTCGTCATGCGCCGCTTCGGCCTCGACAACGACGACCCGGCCACGCTGGAAACCCTGGCCGAGGAGATGGGCGTGACGCGCGAGCGGGTGCGCCAGATCCAGCAGGAAGCGCTGGTCAAGCTGAAGCGGGCGATGGCTGCCCGTGGCGTCGTGCGCGATTCCTTGCTATGATGCCCGGCTTTATGGCGTCGGCGGCCGCCTTCTGTCATTCCCGGCATTGCCGGTAACGACTTCCCGCGAAAGCGGGAATCCATACTGACGCACCGAAGTCTTATTGCTCGCTTTCCCGCTTCGTGACACTCGGCATGGATCCCCGCTTTCGCGGGGATGACGTTGATTGATTGCGGTGGCGTGCCGGTTATCTCATCCCGATTCGCTTTTCTTCTATCCCATGCAAGAAACCTTCATCAACATCAAATCCCTCGACATGGACGCGCGCGGCGTCGGCCACCTGGAGAACGAAGACGGCTCCCAGGGCAAGGTGATCTTCGTCGAAGGCGCGCTGCCGGGCGAGCGCGTCAGCTTCGAGACCACGCGCAAGAAGAAGAACTGGGAAGCGGGCCGCATGGTCACCCTGCAAAAGGCCTCGTCGATGCGTGTCGAGCCGAAGTGCGAGCACTTCTGGCATTGCGGCGGCTGCTCGATGCAGCACCTGGAACCCTCGGCCCAGGTCGCGATGAAGCAGCGCGTGCTGGAAGATAACCTGTGGCATATCGGCAAGACGAAGGCCGAGAACATCATGCGCCCGATGTACGGCCCGACCTGGGGCTACCGCTACCGCGCGCGCCTGTCGGTGCGCCACGTGCCCAAGAAGGGCGGCATGCTGGTCGGCTTCCACGAGCGCCATTCCAGCTACGTGGCCGACATGAGCAACTGCTACATCGTGCCGCCGCACGTGGCGAAGATGCTGGTGCCGCTGCGCGAGCTGATCGGTTCGCTGTCGATCTACCAGCAGATGCCGCAGATCGAACTGGCGGTGGGCGAGGAGAGCACCGTGCTGGTGCTGCGCATCATGGCGCCCTTGAGCCCGGCCGACGAGACGCTGGTGAAGGCCTTCGCCGACCAATGGAAGGTCGAGTGGTGGCTGCAGCCGAAGGGCCCGGACACCGCCTACCCCTACTACCCGAAGAAGACGGAACTGTATTACACGCTGCCGGAATTCGGCATCAGGATGCCGTTCAAGCCGACCGACTTCACCCAGGTCAACCACCAGATCAACCGCCTGCTGGTGGCCAAGGCGCTGCGCCTGCTGGAAGTGGAAAAAACCGATCGCGTGGCCGACCTGTTCTGCGGCCTGGGCAACTTCACGCTGCCGCTGGCAACCCAGGCACGCGAAGTGGTCGGCATCGAGGGCAGCACCGCGCTGACCACGCGCGCGCTGGAAAACGCCCGCGCCAACGGCCTGTCAGATAAAACCAGCTTCTCGACGCGCAACCTGTTCGAGATCACGAAGGACGACCTGGTCGCCCTCGGCAAGTTCGACCGCATGCTGATCGACCCGCCGCGCGACGGCGCCGTGGCGCTGGCGCTGGCGCTGGCCGAGCTGCGCCAGTCGCATCCGGAACTGATGCCCAAGCGCATCGTCTACGTGTCCTGCGGCCCGGCGACGCTGGCGCGCGACACCGGCATCCTGACGCACCGCGCCGGCTACAAGCTGAGCAAGGCGGGGATCGCGAACATGTTCCCGCATACCTCGCACGTGGAGTCGATCGGGGTGTTCGACCTGGTGGACGACTTCGTCCCGCGCGAATTCCAGGAGCCCGAACACATCCAGCAGGATACGAGCGCGGTTTGATGATTGATACCGTCATTCCCGCTTTCGCGGGGATGACGTTTTACGGCCGACGAAGAAACCGCAGCTACTCAGCGCGGATTGCGTTCACACTTGATCCCTGATCTCCGCCACCTGCGCCAGCAAGGCGAACAATTCCGCCGCCTCCACCGGCTTCACGAAGTAATGGTCGAAGCCGGCCCCCGCCGCACTGGCCTGGTCCGCCTGCTGCCCATACCCCGTGATCGCCACCAGTAGGGAACGCTGCGCCCCCGGCAGCTTGCGCAGCCGGCGCGCCAGTTCGTAGCCGCTCATGCCGGGCAGGCCGATGTCGAGCAGGTAGCCGTCGAAGTCTTGCTGGGCGGCGCGGGCCAGGGCGTCGGCCGGGTCGTGCACCACGGTGACCTGGTGGCCGCCGGCGTCCAGCAGCAGGCCCAGGGTCTGGGCCGCATCCACGTTGTCGTCGACCAGCATCAGCTTCAGGCTGCGCCGCGTGCCCTGGCCCGAGGCCATCGACGGCGACACCGCGTTGGCCTCGCGCACGCCGAGGCGCGGCAGGCGCAGCGTGAATTCGCTGCCCTGGTTGCGCCCGCGGCTGGTCGCGGTCACCATGCCGCCGTGCAGCTCGACCAGGCTTTTCACCAGCGCCAGGCCCAGGCCCAGGCCGCCCTGGGCGCGGTCCGGCGTGCGCTCGGCCTGCGAGAACAGGTCGAACACGGTCGGCAGCAGTTCGGCCGAGATGCCGATGCCGTTGTCGGCCACGCCGGCCAGCACCTGTTCCGGCGTCACGTCCAGGCTCACCGTCAGCACGCCGCCTTCCTGGGTGTACTTGGCAGCGTTGTTGAGCAGGTTGGCCAGCACCTGCACCAGGCGCTTGTAGTCGCCCTGCACGATGGCCGGCTCGCCCTCGGGCGGCAGGCGCAGCACCAGCCGGTGGCGGCGCGCCTCGATCAGCGGGCGCACCTGCTCGACGGCGTCGGCCGTCACGCGGCGCAGGTCGATCTCGTCGCGCGCCAGCACCACCAGGCCGCGCGTGACGCGCGAGACGTCCAGCAGGTCGTCGATCAGGCCGGTCATGTGGGTCACCTGGCGCGCGATGATGGCGCTGGTGCGTTCGATGCGGGCGGTGTCCGGCATGCCCATGTTGAGCAACTGGGCCGCGGCCGAGATCGGCGCCAGCGGGTTCCTCAGCTCGTGCGCCAGCATCGCCAGGAATTCGTCCTTGCGGCGGTCGGCCAGGCGCAGCGCTTCCTCGGCGCGCACGCGCTCGACCGCGCTCCAGGAGCGCTCGGCCACGTCCTCGATCAGGCGCACGATGTCGGCGCTCCAGACGCGCGGCAGGTTGTCGTTGATGAACAGGCAGGCGGTGAGGGCGCCGTTGCGGTTGATCGGCACCACCACGCCGGAGCGCACCTGCAGCGCCGCGTAGTTCGGCCAGACCTCCGCGCTGCTGGTGCGCGGGTCGCGCTGCAGGTCGCTCGAGACCCAGGTGCCCTGGGCCAGCGCCGCGAAGTTGCCGTTGCCGAACAGGCTGGCCGGGAAGGTGCCGGTCAGTTCGGCGACGATGCCGTCGGTGTAGTTCGAGTGGAAGGTGACCAGGCCCTTGTCGCCGTCGTAGTCGCCGTACAGCACGCGGCTGACCTGCAGGAAGCGGCCCAGCATGGCGCTGGTCTCGACAAAAATGCGGCCGGGATCCGACAGGCGGCGCAGCACGTCGGACAGCTCGAGCCGGAACTCGTTCATGTCGAGCAGCGTGGTCTGGCGCGCCACGGCGTCGCGCAGGGCCTGCTCGGCGCGCACGCGGTCCA
>Ga0265797_10011274_pt1 | contig 11231 bp, 7 predicted proteins | sample P2T30metagenome_FD_192433 | JGI IMG/M metagenome (GOLD analysis project Ga0265797, IMG submission 192433) | Plant litter microbial communities from East Loma Ridge, Irvine, California - P2 T30 | ecosystem: Environmental > Terrestrial > Plant litter > Unclassified | place: USA: California... | reverse complement strand
CGGCGGCCCCCCAAATTGCTGTCGGATTACGGGCACACCGAGCCTAGGCGAGGTGCCGAGTGGTGGGGCAAGAGCGTTTTGCTAACTTTTGCGCTTTTCAAAAGTGAGCCGCCGTCAGGGCGCAACCCTAAGTCGCCGTTACCGCAGCAACGGATAGGTACGCGCTCTGATCCAACATCCTGGTCGGCTGTCAGGCCGCCATCGGGAGCAAGCCCCCTCCCACATTGGGTTTGCGGTGTATCAGATATTGGCGCGCAGGACAGTGTCGGGTAGCGCATCACCGCGTTCGACACTTGCTGCGACCGCGGCGATCAGGCCCTCCAACGCATAGCCCTGCCCCGCCAGCCATGCTTGATCATAGTAAGTGGTGGCATAGCGCTCGCCCCCATCACACAAGATCGCCACGATCGACCCCGACTCCCCCGCCGCTTTCATCTGGTGCGCCGCCACCAGGGCACCGATCAGGTTCGTCCCGCTGGAGCCGCCCACTCGCCGCCCTAACCGCTCGGCCAGATAATGCATCGCCGCCAACGACAGCGCGTCCGGCACCTTGACCATCGCATCGATCACAGCCGGCAAAAACGAGGCTTCCACCCGTGGCCGGCCAATCCCTTCAATCCGCGAGCCGCAGTCCAGGCGCAGGCTGGCGTCGCCGCTCAGGTAGTAATCAAAAAACACCGAACGTTCGGCATCGGCACACAACACGCGGGTGCAATGCTGGCGATAGCGCACATAGCGCCCCAGGGTCGCGGTAGTGCCGCCGGTTCCGGGGCTGGAAATCAACCAGCTCGGCTCCGGGTGTTGCTCGAAGCGCAACTGCTGGAAGATCGACTCGGCGATGTTGTTGTTCGCGCGCCAGTCGGTGGCGCGCTCGGCGTAGGTGAACTGGTCCATGAAATGACCGCCGCTTTCCTGTGCCAGACGTTCGGATTCGGCGTAGATCTGCGTGGGATCCTGCACCAGATGGCTCTTGCCGCCATAAAAGGCGATTTGGGCGATCTTTTCCTGGGAAGTGGTGGCGGGCATCACGGCAATAAACGGCAGGCCGAGCAGGCGCGCGAAATAGGCCTCGGAGATCGCCGTCGAACCGCTGGACGCTTCGATCACCGGTGCACCGGGCTTCAGCCAGCCATTGCACAGCGCATACAGGAACAGCGAGCGCGCCAGCCGATGTTTCAGGCTGCCGGTCGGGTGGCTGGACTCATCCTTGAAATACAACTCGATACCCGGCAAGCCCGGCAATGGCAAAGGGATCAGATGGGTGTCAGCGCTGCGCTGGAAATCCGCTTCAATGATGCGAATGGCTTCGCGGGCCCAGGGACGGTGGTCGCTCATGAGGAGGCTTCTCTAAGAATTTCAGCGCGATATTAGGGGGTTTCCTACACTGCACACAGATACAGTGACGACTCAATTGGTCACACAATTGCTAGGCTTAGACGCACCACAAGCTGCGCCGTACGCTTATAATAAATAAGAATATAACTTTTGTTTTAATAACTAACGGTACGGGTTAGGGTACCCATCTATTGAACCTCGATTGGAGAGCATCCCGTGCCTCTGCGTAGCACTTTCACCCGTTTCTTCCAGCTGGAAGCCGCCAGCGGCCTGTTACTGATCGCCGCTGCCGCCTTGGCACTGATTATCAACAATTCACCGTTGTCACACCTGTACGGCGCCTTTCTCGACACGCCCGTGGTGGCGCAGGTGTGCGCGCTGCAGATCGCCAAGCCGGCCTTGCTGTGGATCAACGACGGGCTGATGGCCTTGTTCTTCCTGCTGATCGGTCTTGAGGTCAAACGCGAGCTGCTCGATGGCCACCTGTCGAAACCGTCGCAGGTGGTCCTTCCTGGCGCAGCGGCGATCGGCGGCATGGTCGTACCGGCGCTCATCTACTGGGCGCTGAACAAGGACAACCCGGCAGCCCTCGCTGGTTGGGCGATCCCGATGGCCACGGATATCGCTTTTGCGCTGGGCGTCCTGGCGCTGTTGGGCAAACGTGTGCCGGTGTCGCTGAAGCTGTTCCTGATGACCCTGGCAATCATTGACGACCTCGGTGCCATCATCGTCATCGCGCTGTTCTACTCCGCCGACCTGTCCGGTGCTTCCCTGGCGGGCGCGGCGGCGTGTTTGATCGCCTTGATAGCCATGAACCGCCTGGGTGTGGTCAAGCTCGGACCGTATATGATCATCGGCCTGATCCTGTGGGTGTGCGTGCTCAAGAGCGGCGTCCATGCCACCCTGGCCGGGGTGACCCTGGCGTTCTGCATTCCGTTGCGCACCAAGAATGCCGAAACTTCGCCCCTGCTGACCCTGGAACATGCCCTGCACCCGTGGGTGGCCTACGCCATCCTGCCGCTGTTCGCGTTTGCCAACGCCGGGGTGTCGCTCACCGGCGTCAGCCTCGAAAGTTTTACCCACCACGTGCCCATGGGCATCGCCGCCGGCCTGTTGATCGGCAAGACCGTCGGTGTGTTCGGCCTTACCTGGCTGGCCATCAAGACCGGCATCGCCTCGTTGCCCAGCGGTGCGAACTGGGGTCAGGTGCTGGGCGTGGCGATTCTGTGCGGGATCGGCTTTACCATGAGCCTGTTTGTCGGCTCACTGGCATTCGTGCCGGGGGCCAGCGAATTTGCGGGCGAGGATCGGATGGGGATTCTGACCGGTTCGATAGTGGCGGCGTTTATTGGTTACGCAGTGACGGCGATGGCGAGTCGCAAGTCCGTGCAAGCCTCCTGATCTGCTGCACCACTAAAACAAAAAACCCCAACCGGTCACCCGGTTGGGGTTTTTCTTTGCCGGTTGCCTGCGCTGTCAGCGAGTAACGCGGCTGGTACCGTCGACCGTCATAATGCGCACGCGGTCGCCAATGCGGAAGATTTCATTTTCCTGCACGGCTTGGACGTAGGCACGCATGCTGCCGTCGTCTTCACGAACGGTGATTTCCACGCCCTGAGTACGGGTCAGGCCCTCTTCGGTGGCCGAGCCCAGCAGGCCGCCGGCTACCGCGCCGATCACAGCGGTAACGATGCTGCCACGGCCGCCGCCGATGGCGCTGCCGCCAACGCCGCCGATGACTGCACCCGCAGCACCGCCGATTGGGGTCTTGGTGCCTTCGATCTTGACCGGGCGCAGGGATTCGATGGTACCCATGCGGACGGTCTGTACGCGACGGGCCTCGTCACGGGAGTACGAGTCGCCGGTCAGACTCGAGGCGCAGCCACCCAACAGCAACGACAGGGTGGTAAAGCAGGCAACTAGTAAAACGGACTTACGCATAGCATCAACTCCAAAGGACAGGTATTCATTAAACGCTGCAGCTTGGCGCCTGTCACGGCGAGCCACGCAGAAAAGTGCTTTCATTCAGCCTGAGTACAGGCTGCTGGCACCACAAAAATCGACGAACGGTGGCGAACCCCAACCATGCCATAGCGTGCTTGATCAGTGTAGCCATATAGCCGAGAACGCCGAAATCTCTTGCATAGAGACTTCGGCGCGAAGGGCTTGATTCAGCTCAGATGACGAAAGGAGGCGCTCAGGGCGCAAGACGCTCGCGCGTCCATTGGCCCGCTTGCAGGCGATAGTTGAGGCGATCATGCAGGCGGCTGGCGCGGCCCTGCCAGAACTCGATGCGCTCGGGCAACAAACGATAACCTCCCCAATGCTCGGGGCAATCGGGTTGGGTGTCGCTGAAACGCTCTTCGGTTGCCTTGAGCAGTGCCTGCAGTTCTTCGCGATCAGTAATGACTTTGCTCTGCGGCGACGCCCAGGCACCCAGACGGCTGCCCAAAGGACGCACCTGATAATAAGCATCCGACTCTTCAGGCGTGACCTTGACCACCCGACCTTCAATGCGCACCTGGCGCTCGAGGGTCGGCCAGAAAAAGGTCATCGCCGCGAACGGGCGCGCCGCCAGTTGTTCACCTTTGGCGCTCTGATAGTTGGTAAAGAAGGTAAAGCCCTGTTCATCCAGGCCCTTGAGCAACAGAATGCGACAGTGAGGCCGACCGTCCTGGTCGACCGTGGCCAGGGTCATGGCGTTGGCCTCCACCGGTGCCTGCTCGGTTTTCACCGCATCGGCGAACCATTGGTGGAACAAGGCAAACGGTTCATCCGGGGCCTGGGCCTCGCTCAAACCGTCCCGTGTGTAGTCACGGCGCATATCGGCCAGTGCCTGGGTCATGCGGCGTTATCCTTCTGGTTCAACGGATCAGTTTTTCGCCTGGTCGTTACTCGCCGGTGCGGCCGCCTTGGCTTTGGCCGCAGCTGGTTTCTTGGCCGCTGGTTTGGCCGCAGCCTTTTTAGCGGCTGGCTTGGCGGCGGCTTTCTTGGCTGGCGCTTTCTTCGCAGGCGCTTTTGCCGCAGGAGCCGGTGCGGGAACATCCTGCACGGCAACCATCTCAGCCACAGGCGGGGTTTTGCCCGAGTTGTACTTGCTCAACAGCGCCAACATCGTTGTACGCTGAGTGAACATGATTTCCATGCGACGATTCAGCGCACGGCCCGGAGCGCTGTCGTTGGCAGCACGTGGCATCAAGTCGCCCATGCCCCGCAACATCAGGCGATCCTGCTTCAAACCGCTGAGGCTGAAAATCGAGGCGATCGACTGCGCACGTTCCTTGCTCAACGCTTGGCTGGCCGGAGCGCTACCGGTGGCATCAACGTGACCCAGAACCAGTACGGCGGTCTTTGGATCCGCTTCAACGGCCTTGGCAACGCGAGTGAATGGGCCCAGGGTTACCGGCAGCAGCATCGCCGGGCGTTTCGGGTTGTAGGAACCGTCCACCGGGGCGATCACCACCAGGACGTTGTCACGACGCTCCAGTTGCAGGTTGCTGTCCTTGATGGCGGCACGCAGGCGCGGCTCGTAATCGTCCAACCAGGCCTGGGTGATTTTCGGATCAGGCATCTGCACGTTGGTCACGTCGACCTTGGCCAATGGCTTTGGCTTGGTATCGAACGGCCACCACCAATGGGCTTCGGTGTCGGTCTTGGCCACGGTCGGCGCCGGCGTCGCAGCCTTGAGGTCAGCTTTAAGGTCAGCCTTGGCATCGGCGGCCTTCTCGTCGGCGCTCTTGGCGGAGAATGGCCACCAGTTGAAGCCTGTATCGGCCTTGGCTGCCGGAGCTGGTGCAGCAGCTGCAGTTGCAACCGGCGCGGCAGGCTTGGCGTCGGCAGCAGGCTTGGCGTCCGGCTTGGCGTCGTTTTGGGTCACTGCGTCCTTGGTAGCAGCCTTGTCTGATCCAAATGACCACCAATGCCCACCTTCGGCATCATTCTGTGGAGTTTGTGCACAACCCGTAATAGTGAGGCACAGCGCCAGTGCCAAGGACTTGTTCGATAACATGAGATATCCACAAAATGAGAAAAAACCAGGGGGGCCAGATGCCCCGTTAAACCGACGCTTAAGAACATTGAAGTTACATCATTGCGTTCAGCGTCTTCTTATACGTGTCTTTGTAACAAAAAATTGTGAAACAGCAAGGGGTTTATAGACAACCGGCCAATATTCCGACCAACTTCTGCGCCCGTGGGTCCATAAGTACATAGGGCCCCAAGGTATTAGTCACAAAACCGAACGCTACATCATGTTCAGGGTCGGCAAACCCGACCGAGCCACCTGCTCCGGGATGCCCGAACGCGCGTGGGCCAAGGCCGAAGGTAGCATTGGGCAACTCAGGTTGATCCAACATGCAACCCAGGCCGAAACGGGTTTGGGTCAATAAGGTTTTATCCGGCCCGATACTGTGTTCACGCGTCAATTGTTCGAGCATGTCGCTTTCCAGCAAACTACCGTCCAATAAGCCGCTATAAAACCCGGCCAGACTGCGCGCATTACCGTGACCATTTGCCGCTGGCTGCTGCATGCGCCGCCATTCGGGTTTATTAGTGCTGGTCAGAATAGACGGCGGATTGGCAAATGCACGCGTAGTCATTGCCGTGGGTTCGCGCATCATTACTTGAAGTAACCGTTGTGCCGCTGCATCGCCCATATTGCCTTTGCTGCGGGCTATGTGGGCGACACGATAAAACTCTTCATCCGCCAGGCCCACGTGGAAATCCAGCCCCAACGGCCGCGCCACCCGCGCCACGATCGACTCTCCAGGCCCGCGTCCGTCGGCACGGCGCAGCAGTTCACCGACTAGCCAGCCGTAGGTGATCGCCTCGTAGCCATGGCCCTGTCCGGGTGTCCACCACGGCGCTTCGGCCGCCAGGGTGTCGACCATCAATTGCCAGTCGTACAAGGCTTCGGTGGGCAGCATCTCGCGGATCGCCGGCAACCCGGCCTGATGGCAGAGCAACTGGCGCAGGGTAATGGCCTGTTTGCCCGCCGCCGCGAATTCCGGCCAGTAATCGGCCACGGGCGCGTCCAGCTTCAGCTTGCCCTCGGCCACCAGTTGCAGGGCAGTGACCGCCGTAAAGGTCTTGGTGCAGGAGAACAGATTGACGATTGTGTCGCTGTGCCAGGCTTCGGCGCCGTCCTTGTCGGCGGTGCCGGCCCACAGGTCGACAACCGTCTCGCCACCGACCTGGATGCAAAGCCCGGCCCCGCGCTCTTGAGGGTCATCGAACAAGGCGGCGAAGGCTTCACGTACCGCTTCGAACTGGAGCTCGTAATGACCCTGAATCTGCACCTGAGCGACCTCAAAAAAACATCATGAAAAGTGGCCGACATTGTTCCAGTCATTAGGGGGTTTGTGAACCCGTCAACGACGAATCAATGCCCATTTCCAGAGTGCCCGCCCGCGTGCCCGGCGCCCTGGCCCGCGCCTTTGCCTGCCTGGCCTGCTCGGCCACCTTCGCTTTCACGGGCCGCGCCGGCCGCCTTGGCTTTTTCCGCCGCCTTGCCGAGCTGGTCGACCGCCGCGAGATTGCTCTTACGCACGCTGTCGACGAAGCCCTGGAACGGCACATCGGTAATGCCCACGAGGCCAAAGTGGCCGTTTTCACCGTCCAGCAAGCGGCCGGTCACCGGCTGGTCCAGGTACTGGAACCAGTGCACGCCAACAATCGACGGCTCCGCCATGGCTTGGTTGAGGAACGCAGCATACGCCGCACCACGCTCTTCTTCTGCGGCCAACTGCGTCACCCCGCCCCAGAACGGGCCACGGTCGGTCGAGCCGAAATTGAATTCGGTGATCAGCACCGGTTTGTCCAGTGCGCGCAGGGCGGCAAAGTCATAGCCGTCCTGGGGTTTGAGGGTATACATGTTGAAGCTCAGCACATCGCAATACTGTGCGCAGGCTGCGACAGCTTCAGGGGTGCTCACCGCATAACGTCCACCCAGCAGCAACTGGTTGGGCGCGTGCCATTTGAGCGAGTCGGAGATGGTCTTGAAGTAGGCGTCGGCGAAGGTCTTCTGGAAATATTTGAAGTCGGCTTCGATTTCAGGGTGCTCGGGATTCGGCATCGGCGGCTCGAAACCGGGGTCTTCCATCAGTTCCCAGCCCGCCAATTGGATACCCCAGGCTTTCGACAGCCCTTCCTCGTTGCGGTACTTGTCGCGCAGTTGCTTGAGGAAGGCTCGCTTGGCCGGTACGTCGGTGGTCATACGCAGGGTGCCGTAGGCCAGGGCGTAACGGGATTTCGCGTCGTCGCCTGGGCCGGCCCAGGCCAGTTCGTTGTCGGCAAAGAAGCCGATCAGCCACGGGTCGTCGCGGTGATCGCGAGCGGCAATGGCCACGGCGCGTTCAGTGGCCATGGCAAAGCGTGGGTCAAACGGGTCGGGCATGCCGCCCCACCAGTCGGTGCCGGTGCTGATGCTGGCGTAATCACCCACAATCGACAGCGGCAAGGTGTAGGGCACGCGGTCGGCCGTGGCCAGGTCCGGGTCGCTCCAGTTGCCGACGGTGTTGAAGCCCCAGGCTTGCAAACGGTCGAGGGTGTGGGTCACCCAGCGTTTCTGGTCGAAACCATCGGAGCCGGTCTCAGTGCCATAGGTACGTTGCAGGTTGGCGCCATAGAAATCATACCAGCGCCCCGCGCCAAAACCGCGCCCCTCGCCCGCCCCGTTGCCGGTACGGTTATCGCCGCTGCCGTAATATTTGTCGAAGGGTTCACCTGCCTTGGGCAACGCCGCAAACATCCACTCACGCCCGGCCACGTAGGTCTGGCTGTTGTCCGGGGCCACGGTATTCACGCCCAGTGAGTAGAACGGGTGACCTTCTGGCGTGACCAGGTACCAGCGACCGTCGCGCTTTTCAGTGCGAAAGAAGCCGCTGGCGTCGAACGCCGGGCCTTTGTTCCAGCCGCCGTACTGGTCCAGCGAGGACTTGTCACGCTCGGCAAGCCACACCTTCAGCTGTTGCTGCTCCTTGGCCGCCGCGGCCTTGAGCTGTTCGTCGGTGCTGACCTTTTCCGGCCAGCGCGCACGGGTCGACTGGCCGTAAGCGTCCACCAGTTCGCTATAGGCCGCCTTGATCACCGGCTCGCTGTCTTGCACGCCAAAGCGCTCCAGCAGGATGCTCTGGGCAGCATTCGGTTTGATCATCGACAGCGTCACCGACACCACCTGGCTGCGGTCGATTTCCCCGGCGCTGGCGGCCAACAGCACACGCTGGCCATCCACGGTCATCGGCATCGGCGGGCCGGCCTTCATGCCCTGGGTCAGCGGCGAGTTGGCTTGCAGCGGCACGAGCAAGGTCTGCGCCGGGCCGGCCGGCAGGTCGATGCGGCTGACCAGGGTCTTGCCGTCGGCGCTTTGTACTTTGACGTAGAGGGTCAACGCCCAATTCATGGCGCTCTGGATACGCAGGCTCATGGCGCCCGATTGCGACCAGTCCCACACGCCAGTCTGCGGGCTGAGCACCAGGCTCGGCTCGGCCGCCGGGTTGAAGGTGATACGGCGCAGCACCTCGCCTTCGGGGGTTTGTTCGGCGTTGTATTGCGGCAGGCTGGCGTCCTGGGTCGCCACTTTGACCACATCAGCGGGCCGGACGAAGTTGAACAGGGTTTGTTGCCCGGCAGGCGCGGCCATCAAGGGCGCAGCGAACAGCAGGGCAAAAAGAGCGGGCAGCGTGCGAATCATACGAACAAGGTTCTCCCAAACGGCCGATGACTGGCCTGATGACATACATGAGATAGACCACGAAGTGGGCGAGTTCGCCCACGGCGGCTTAAGAAATTTCGCGCCTGAACGGCGGCAAGGCATTCAGGATTGCCTTGCCATAGCGCTGGGTGACCAGGCGGCGATCGAGCAAAGTGATGGTGCCCCGGTCCTGCTCGGTGCGCAGCAAGCGCCCGCAGGCCTGCACCAGCTTCAAGGAAGCATCGGGCACCGAGATTTCCATGAACGGGTTGCCGCCTCGGGCTTCGATCCACTCGGCCAGCGCGGCCTCGACCGGGTCATCGGGTACCGAAAACGGAATCTTGGCGATCACCACGTGTTCGCAGTAGGCGCCAGGCAAGTCCACGCCCTCGGCAAAGCTTGCCAGGCCGAACAACACGCTGGAATCACCGCCATCGACCCGCGCCTTGTGCTTGTTCAAGGTTTCCTGCTTGGACAGGTTGCCCTGGATAAACACTTGTTTACGCCAGTCGCGGTCAAGGCCGTCGAATACGTCCTGCATCTGTTTGCGCGACGAAAACAGCACCAGGGTGCCCCGCGAACCTTCGACCAGCTCGGGCAGGTCGCGGATGATCGCCGCAGTGTGCGCCGCCGCGTCCCGAGGGTCGGCCTTGAGGTCGGGCACCCGCAGTACGCCAGCATCGGCGTGATGGAACGGGCTCGGCACCACTGCGGTGACGGCCTTTTTCGGTAAGCCTGCGCGCATGCGGAAGCGGTCGAAGGTGCCCAGGGCGGTCAACGTGGCCGAGGTCACCAGGCAGCCGTAGGCCACGTTCCACAGGTTGCGGCGCAACATTTCAGCAGCGAGGATCGGGCTGGCATTGACCTCGATATCGAACAGCGCACCGCTTTCCGACAAGGTCAGCCAGCGCGCCATGGGCGGGTTGTCTTCCGGGTCTTCGACGGTGAAGGCCGTCCATAACTCCCAGTTGCCCTGGGAGCGAGACAGCAGGCTGCCAAACAGCGGGTACCATTCTTCGGCCTGGTTGCTGGCGATGCCGATATTGACCTCGCCATCCATGCCTTCCTTGAGCAAGTCCGTGAGACGGGTGAACAGGTCGGTCAGGCGTGAAAAGCCCTTCTTCAGTTCAATGCCCATTTCGCGCATATGCTCAGGGATCATGCCGCCCACAAACCGGTGACGCGGCCGCTCACGGCCTTCCACGTCTTCGCCGGGCTTGAAGTCGGCCACCTGCTCGCAGGCGCTGAACATGAACTGCTGCTGGGTCTTGATCTCACGCGCGAGCTCAGGCACCTGTTCGATCAGCTTGCCCAAGTCGCCGGGCAGCGGATGCTGGGCCAGCAGCTTGGTGAGGTTCTTGGCGGTGGTTTCCAGCCAGTCGGCGGTGGAACGCAACCGCGTGTAATGGGCGAAGTGGCCAATGGCCTTGTCCGGCAGGTGATGGCCTTCGTCGAACACATACAGGGTGTCGCGCGGGTCCGGCAGGACGGCACCGCCGCCCAGGGCCAGGTCGGCCAGCACCATGTCGTGGTTGGTGACGATCACATCGACCTTGCCCATGCCTTCGCGGGCCTTATAGAAGGCGCACTGACCGAAGTTGGGGCAATGGCGGTTGGTGCACTGACTGTGGTCGGTGGTCAGGCGCGCCCAGTCGGAGTCTTCAAGGGCGGTGGGCCAGCTGTCGCGATCGCCGTCCCATTTATTGCCGGCGAGTTTCTCGATCATGCTGGTAAACAGCTTCTGACTGGCCTCATCGACCTCGATCTTGAAGCCTTCTTCTTCGAACAGCGATGCCGTGGCGGTCTGCGCGTGGCCTTCCTGCAGCAATACGTCGAGCTTGGACAGGCACATGTAGCGGCCACGCCCTTTCGCCAGGGCAAAGGTAAAGCTCAAGCCGCTATTGCGCATCAGGTCGGGCAGGTCCTTGTAGACAATCTGCTCCTGCAGTGCGACGGTCGCCGTGGCGATCACCAGGCGCTTGCCCGCGGCCTTGGCGGTGGGGATAGCAGCCAGGCTGTAGGCCACGGTCTTGCCGGTACCGGTGCCGGCCTCGACGGCCACGACCGCGGGTTCGCCCTCGCGGCGGCCCTCGTCGTCCGTGTCGATATCCCCGAGGACTTTCGCCACTTCGGCGATCATCAGGCGCTGGCCGTAACGCGGTTTCAAGCTCTTGGCTTCGAGAAAACGCGAATAGGCGCCCTGGAT
>Ga0265797_10011273_pt1 | contig 11231 bp, 8 predicted proteins | sample P2T30metagenome_FD_192433 | JGI IMG/M metagenome (GOLD analysis project Ga0265797, IMG submission 192433) | Plant litter microbial communities from East Loma Ridge, Irvine, California - P2 T30 | ecosystem: Environmental > Terrestrial > Plant litter > Unclassified | place: USA: California... | reverse complement strand
GGGCACCGAGAAATTCATGCACGATGGCCGCCATACCGGCACCGGCGGCGGCAACCACGCCACCTTGGGCGGCGCTACCGCCGAAGACAGCCCGATGCTGCGCCGGCCCGACCTGCTCAAGAGCCTGATCACCTACTGGCAAATCCATCCGGCCCTGTCCTACCTGTTCTCGGGCACCTTCATCGGGCCGACCAGCCAGGCGCCGCGGGTCGACGAGGCGCGCGACGACAACCTGTACGAGCTGGCGATCGCCTTCCAGCAAATGGACCAGGTGCTGCCCACCATGCATCCGGGCGACAAGCCGTGGATGGTCGACCGCCTGCTGCGCAACCTGCTGGTCGACCTGACCGGCAATACCCACCGCGCCGAGTTCTCGATCGACAAGCTGTATTCGCCGGATGGCCCGACCGGGCGCCTGGGGCTGGTGGAATTCCGCGCCTTCGAGATGCCGCCTCACGAACGCATGAGCCTGCTGCAGATGCTGCTGCTGCGCGCGCTGGTGGCGCGCTTCTGGAAGCAACCCTGCCAGGCCCGGCTGGTGCACTGGGGCACCGCGCTGCACGATCGCTGGATGCTGCCGCATTTCGTCGCCCAGGATATCCGCGATGTCGCGCGCGACCTGCGCGCGGCCGGCTACGCTTTTGAGGAGCACTGGTTCGATCCCTTCATCGAGTTCCGCTTCCCGCGCTTCGGCAGCGTGGTCTACGAGGGCGTCGAGATGGAGTTGCGCCAGGCGATCGAGCCGTGGAACGTGCTGGGCGAGGAAGTCTCGGCCGGGGGAACCGCGCGCTATGTCGATTCGTCGGTCGAACGCATGCAGCTGAAGGTCAGCGGCCTGACCGACGGCCGCCACGTGGTGGCCTGCAACGGCCGCATGCTGCCCCTGCATCCCACCGGGGTCCCGGGCGAATACGTGGCCGGCGTGCGGTTCCGGGCCTGGAGCCCATGGTCGGCGCTGCACCCCAGCATCAGGGTGCAGGCCCCGCTCGTGTTCGACCTGGTCGACACCTGGAATGGACGCTCGGTCGGCGGCTGCACCTATCATGTGGTGCATCCGGGCGGGCGCAATGAAACCGGTTCGCCGGTCAATGCCAACGCCGCCGAGGCGCGCCGGGTTGCGCGGTTCTGGCCGCATGGCCATACGCCGGGCCCGTTCACGGTACGCAAGGAGGAACCCAATCCGGGCTTCCCGATGACGCTGGATTTGCGCTGGCAGCCGGTTTGACCTATTGTTTCGTACCAAACGTATTGCTGCCTTCATGTCCAACCAGTTACTAGCCCACTATCTCGCCGCGCCGGACGGCTTCGATGAAATGCTCGACGCGGAGAAGGCGCCGCGCCCCCACTGGCGCGCACTGCTTGCCAACCTGGAGCAGGAAGGGCCGGGCATGATGCGCCAGCGGCGCGAGATGGTGCAGCGCCAGGTGCGCGAGAACGGCGTGACCTATAACGTCACCGCCGACGCCCATGGCAAGGAGCGGCCATGGGACCTGAACGTCCTGCCGCTGATCCTGCCGCATGAGGAATGGAGCGAGATCGAGGCGGCCGTGGTCCAGCGCGCCACCTTGCTCAACAAGATTCTGGGCGATGTCTACGGCAAGCAGGAGATGCTGCACGAAGGCCTGCTGCCGCCGGCCCTGGTCGACGGCCATGCCGGCTTCTTGCGCCCCTGCCACGGCATGCGGCACCATGACGACGTCGCCCTGCATTTCTATGCGGTCGACCTGGCGCGCGCGCCCGACGGCCGCTGGTGGGTCATGGCCGACCGCACCCAGGCGCCGTTCGGCGCCGGCTATGCGCTGGAAAACCGCGCCATCATCGCCCCCACCTTCCCCGACCTGCTGCGCGAACTGAAGGTGCAGCCGCTCAACCGGTTCTTCCGCACCATGCACGACAGCCTGGTGCACTGGGGGCGCATGTGCGCCGCCACCGGCGACCATCCGGCGCCGCTGCGCGAGGGAGAGGCGCCGCTGATCGTGCTGCTTACGCCAGGCCCACGCAGCCACAGCTACTACGAGCAGGCCTACCTGGCGCGCTATCTCGGCCTGCCGCTGGTCGAAGGCGGCGACCTGACGGTGCGCGACGGGGTGGTCTACCTCAAGACCCTGGCCGGCCTGCACCGTGTGCATGTGATCATGCGCCGGGTGGACGACGAATCGTGCGATCCGCTCGAACTGCAGCACTCCCTGCTGGGCGTGGCGGGGCTGACCCAGGCCGCCATGCGCGGCAATGTGCTGGTCGCCAACAGCCTTGGCTCGAGCCTGCTCGAATCGGGCGCCCTGCTCGGCTTCCTGCCGGCGCTCTCGAAGCGCCTGCTGGGCGAGCCTTTGAGGATGCCTTCGGTGGCCACCTGGTGGTGCGGCGAGCCGAGCGCGCTGGAGGCCGTCGTCGCCAGGCTCGATCGCCTGGTCATCAAGCCCAGCTTTTCACAGCGTCCGCAGGCTGCGCTGTTCGGCCAGGATCTCGATGGCGAGGCGCGCGCCGCCTTCATCGCCAGGATGCGCGCCAACCCCAACGATTACATTGCCCAGGAACTGGTGCGGCTGTCGCAATCGCCGGTATGGAAGGATGGGCCGGCGCCCGGCCTGGAGGCACGCGCCGTCGGCCTGCGGGTGTTTGCCTGCGCCACCCCGAACGGCTATGTGGTGATGCCCGGCGGCCTGACCCGGGTCGCCACCGGGCCGGATGCGCGGGTGCTGACGATGCAGATGGGCGGCGCCAGCAAGGACACCTGGGTCCAGGCGCGCGCCAGGGTCGAAGTGCACCGCCTGCAGCAACGCAGCATCTCGGGCCGCGACCTGGTGCGCGAAGACACCAACCTGTCGAGCCGCGTGGCGGAAAACCTGCTGTGGTTCGGGCGCCATGCGGAACGCACCGACAATATCTGCCGCCTGCTGCGGGTCGCGCTCGATTTCCTGTTCAACGTCCGTTTCGACCAGCGCGGCGCGGAATGGCCGACCGTCGAGGCGCTGTGCATCTGGTTCGGCTTGCTCGACGAAGGAAAGAAGCCGGCCGCTCCGCAGGCCGGCCCCATCTTTACCGATGCCGAGATCGAGTCGGCCCTGCTGACGGCGGTCGTCTCGCCCACGGTCCCCGGCCTGGCCCGCCAGCAGCAGCAGTTGCACCGGCTTGCCGCGCTGCTGCACGAACGCTTCTCGGTCGACAACTGGCGGGCATTGAACCGGATGGTGCAGCCCGCCGCCGTCGCCGGCGAGCGGCCAACCCAGTCGGGGGTCATGACGATCCTCGACGATGCCGCCGCCGCGCTGATGACGCTGGCCGGCTTCGCCCTCGATGGCATGACGCGCGATCTTGGCTGGCGTTTCATGTCGATCGGCCGCCGCCTCGAGCGGCTGCAATTCCAGAGCGTGGTGCTGCAGCGCGCGCTCGCGATGGACGGAGGCGGCAACCTCGACTGGCTGCTCGAGCTCTCCGACAGCATCATCACCTATCGCGCCCGCTACCGCGCCCAGCCCGAATGGCTGCCGGTGCTCGACCTGCTGCTGCTCGACGAGACCAATCCGCGCTCGATCGTCTTCCAGCTCAACGGCATCCTGGGCACGCTGGCAAAGATCGAACAGACCCAAGGCCCGTGCGGCACGCATATGCTGGCGCCCCTGAAAACGGAACTGCTGGCGCTGGCGCCGGACACTGACCTGAAGCACGGCAACCACCTGCTCGGGGGCTTGCTCGACCGCATCGGGCGCGCCAGTGCGGCCCTGTCCGAGCAGATCAGCGTGCAGTTTTTCAGCTATACCGACAACGGCCGCCAAAGGAACCGCACATCATGATCGATTCCGCGGTGAACGCCGGAGTGCGCGCGCGCTATCGCGTGGTGCATGAAACCCGCTACCGGTACAGCAGCACGGTGACCCTGTCGCAGCAATTCCTGCACCTGACGCCGCGCTCCTTTCCCTGCCAGCAGACCGAATCGCACCTGATCTGGCTTGACCCGACCGTCAACGACAGCAAGGATGGCGTCGATTACTTCGGCAACATTACCCGCCACGTGGCGCTGAGCGTGCCGCACGACAGCCTGCTGGTGCATGCCGAATCGACGGTCTCGCTGCGCGCGCGCTACAGCCTGGCGCAGATCGCCGCAACGCTGCCCTGGGAATGCGTGCGCGACATGATGGGGAAGGAAAAAAGCGCAGCGACGCTCGAAGCCTGCCGCTACCTGTACGCCTCGCCCCACGTCACCAGCTTCCCGGAGCTGGAAGCCTATGCCCGTGCCAGCTACACCCCCGGCCGGCCGCAACTCGATGCCGCGCTGGACCTGACGCACAGGATCTTCGACGACTTCGAGTTCGACGCCAAGGCGACCGAGATCTCGACCCCGCTGGAGCAGGTATTGCGCGGCCGGCGCGGGGTCTGCCAGGATTTCGCCCAGCTGATGATCGGCTGCCTGCGCAGCATCGGCCTGCCGGCGCGCTACGTCAGCGGCTACATCCTGACCCATCCTCCCGAAGGCAAGCCGCGGCTGGTCGGCGCCGACGCCTCGCATGCCTGGGTCTCGGTGTTCTGTCCGGCGCTGGGCTGGGTCGACTTCGATCCCACCAATCGCTGCCTGGTGCAGCATGAACACATCACGCTGGGCTGGGGACGCGATTTCAGCGATGTGACGCCGATGCGCGGCATCGTGCTCGGGGGTGGCAAGCAGGAGCTCGAGGTGCAGGTGACGGTGACGCCCTTGCCCCTGCTGGGTGAGGCGTAAGGCAGATCAACCGTCCGATGCGCGGCGCGGATGAAGCTGCGCAGGCGCTGCACGCTATTTCCATTTCCTGAGCTTGCGTCAACGCACATCGCCTTCCTATCATGAAGCGAGACGTCGAACCATGTGCGAGGTGGGTCATGAACACGCTGACGGATGGGCAATTCAATGCGTTGCGGGGTGTGCTGCGGGGAGAAATCCTCCAGCCCAACGATGCGGGCTATGACGACGCCGGTGCCGTCTGGAATGCGATGATCGACCGGCGGCCGGCCATCATCGTGCGCTGCGCCGGCAAGGCCGACGTACGCGCATCGCTGGCCTATGCGCGCGAGCACCAGCTGCGGCTGGCGGTGCGTGGAGGCGGCCACAATATCGCGGGCAGCGCGCTGTGCGATGACGGCCTGGTGATCGACCTGTCGCGCATGACGTCGGTCCAGGTCGACCCGGTGCGCCGCCGCGCCTGGGTGGAAGGTGGCGCCACCTTGCGCGACTTCGACCATGAAGCCCAGGCCTATGGACTGGCAACGCCCTTGGGCATCAATTCCACCACCGGCTTGGCGGGCCTGACCCTGGGCGGCGGCTTCGGCTGGCTCAGCCGCACGCTGGGCCTGGCGGCCGACAACCTGCTGTCGGCCGAGATGGTCACCGCCGACGCCCAGCGCCTGCAGGTGAGCGCCACCGAGCACCCCGAGCTGTTCAGGGCCATCCGTGGCGGCGGCGGCAACTTCGGCGTGGTCACGCGCTTCGAATTCGCCTTGCACCCGGTAGGTCCGCAGATCACGGCCGGGCTGATCGTGTATCCGTTCGATCAGGCCCGGGCCGTGTTACAGCAATACCGCGACGCCGTCGATTCCATGTCGCCTGATCTCACCGTCTGGGCCGTCCTGCGCAAGGCGCCCCCGTTGCCCTTCCTGGCGCCGCAAGTGCATGGCCAGGACGTGCTGGTGCTGCCGGTGTTCTCGCCCTTGCAGAGCGACGCCGTGGACGCCGCCATCGCGCGCATCGGCAAGCTGGGCGAGCCACTGGGCATGCATGTCGGCCCCATGCCCTACGCGGCCTGGCAGCAGGTCTTCGATCCGATGCTGACGCCGGGCGCGCGCAACTATTGGAAATCGCATAATTTCGCGCAATTGAGCGACCAGGCCATCGACGTCGTTCTGCGCTACGCCGCCAATCTGCCAACATCGCAGTGCGAGATCTTCCTCGGCTTGCTGGGCGGCCAGGCCGGGGCGCCGGCGCCGCAAGCGACCGCCTATCCGCACCGGGACGCGCTCTACGTGATGAACGTGCACACGCGCTGGGAAGACGCGGCCGACGATGAGCGCTGCATCGCCTGGGCACGGGCGTTCTTCGCAGATGCCGCGCCGTATGCGAGCGGCGGCGTGTACGTCAACTTCATGCCGCAGGACGAAGGCGAGCGCACGTCGGATGCGTATGGCGCCAACTATGCGCGGCTGGCGCAGATCAAGGCGACCTACGATCCGGACAATCTGTTTCGCACTAACCAGAATATTCGGCCGGAGTCCGGTACGGCTGCGGCCGGCTAACTGGCTAACGGGTTGCTGCTTCGATGGCGCTGCGAATGCAGCGTCAGCGGCCGGAACTCGTCCTCGTTCTCCGCATTGCTTATCGCATTAGCGCTCCCCAGCGCGAACACCGATCAGGTCTTTTCGCGTCAGAAATCCGCCTGACTATTGTGCTAGCGAAAGGCCAACGTTCATTTCTCGCGCGATGATGCAAGCCGTTGGAAACAAGCGTCACCTTCGCTGCTTTGTTGCTGTGCGCCGCGGCCCTTGCTGTGTGCCGTCGCATTGACCTCCTCCGGCGCGGTGACCACCCAAACGGCAAAATTCACCGAGGACTACCGAAATGACTCGACCGTCTTTCAGTGCTGCGTGGGCAGCTTCGCAGAGAATCTACGATCCCTTGAATTCCGGAGCCCGGGTGGCAGGAATCATTGGTGGCAACGTCGCGAAGAATATCGACAACCCGAACGCAGCGCAGCGATGGGAAAACACATGTGCCGTACGCATGAGTTATATACTCGGCCAGGCGGGCATGGTGATACCGAGCGTCGAAGGACAGACAGTGTCCGGAGCGGACGGACGAAAATATTTCTTCCGAGTGCGCGACCTGATCGGTTTCCTGACACAGCGCTGGGGTGCAGCAGAAGTCGTGAAATATCCTGCCGCCGGTGGCGGCGCACTTAAAGGCAAAACAGGCGTGATTTTATTTGAAGTCTCGGGCTGGTCGAATGCACAGGGACATGCCACGCTGTTCGATGGCCGTTCCTGCTACGACCACTGTTATTTCAACGAGGCTGAGGCGCGGTATCGCACGGATCGTGCAAATTTCTGGAGCTTGCCATGAGGTTGCGCCCTTTTCGGTTGGCAGTGATGGTGTCCACCTTGTTGTCATTGCCAGCCCAAGCCAGTGCTCAAGGAATCACATCCCCGCAGGCTGTAACACGCACTCACGCGCAAAATTACAAGGACATGGTGCTGGCAACTTGCCTGACCCAGGCCTATCGGAGTGACACTGGCGTATCGACGGATGCTGGAAGCAGCATCAGCGCGTTGCGCGACTGGACCTACTTCGATATGGACCGGAGTCCAGATGCCGTCAAATCCTTAGTGGACAGCTACCTGGCGCGGGATTATTCCAATCCACTGGTCGAATCGGAGATCAAGGGCGTACGGTTCGATTTCTTGAAGTGCATGGACCTGTACCACAGCAAAGCGCTGGACGACCTGGCGAAGCAATTGGTCATTCATCCGAATCGCGTTTATGGACATGAATATTCCTCGCGTCCGCTGGCTCCAGGTGCGACAGCCAGATAACACGTTAACCTGCGGGCCCGTCGTCCCTGCGTCCAACGCCGGGGACGATCCCGACTCCCATACCTGCGCCGCCACCATCCGCACCCCCTCCTTTATTGCCGGCGCCGCCAGCTTCGCCTTTTCCACGTCCCCCACCACCCTGCGTGCGCGTTGGCCCCTGCAACGGAATCATCACCTCGTCCGGCATCGGATCTAAATCGAGCGCAGCGCGAATGAAGGTGCGCAGGCTGACGACCAGTTCCGCGGTATGAATCGGCCGCCCCGCCGCGAGGTCGGCCGCCGCTTGCGCCGCCAGCCGGCAGTGTTCTTCGGTGCCAAGCAGCAGGATGTCCGCCAGCGAGGCTTCGACCGCATCGCGGATACGGCGCGAGCGGTCCGAACTCGCCATTCCCTCGCCCACTCCCTCCTCGCCTGCTCCGGCGCGCTCGCGGAGGTCGCGCAAATGCGTCGGATCGACCGTTAACTGCCCGGTGAACGACCCTCCCAAAGTGCGATAGGCGGCGATCAGGGTTTTCAGGCGCTCGTTGATCTGGCGGTTCATGCGCTCTCGTCGCTGCTGGATGGTCTGCATCATGAGGATGCGGATGCCCACCCCCAGCAAGGTAAAGACGGCAAGCCCGATGATCGTCGTCATCGCGCCTTGCCATGAACTGAAATCCATATAGCGCATTCTGGTCCCGGCAGTAATTTTAATGTAAGCGAGTGTACCTCTTCGACGGTAGATGGCTCGGCCAATTGAAAAAAGTGAATACAGCGCTCGTCAAAAATGACAGATTTCTCTTCAGTCTGTCCGTCACGAACATTTCGCTCTAGCCTTCTGATATTTAAAGCCTTCTCAATAACGTGAACTCATGCAACACTAAGCGAAATGGTCTAAGGATTCGAGAACCTTGGCTTCGATATCGCTCGAAGCCACATGCCCTGCCCCAATTTTGCATTATCTAATCGAAAGATCAGCAAACCAAAATGGAATATTCATGACAACCTCATATTACGCAAAACTGCTTCATCGCCCGAAACAACTAAGAGATGGCGATGAACTTTATCTCCCTAGGGACTGGATCGAAAAATATCATGAGTTCGCCGTCACCTTCGGACTTATCTGCAATCGTCAACTCTTTGGATCGTGCTACAGGGAATTAATGCCGAAAACGTATGAAGTGCTTGGACGTCGCGGAGGCGTTATGATCGGATACTTCATTAAATCCACACATCTAATTCCAGAAATGACTTTCCCTGGAGACATTGATCTACTTGTTATCCCCTATAACGACGACCGGTTACTGATTTCTGAAACTCTCGCCATTGAGATCAAGATAGTTCGTGCGCGATTTTCCAAGCAGGGAAAAGCCCCAAATGAATTCGGATTTTCTCAAGCGGAAGGGGCTATATCTCATGGATTTCCATACTCTGCTGTAGCGCACTTAATAGTTTCAGATAAAAGCCCGTCCGAAAATTGGGAAACGCTACTCAGCGCTCGCGTTGCGGACTCAGTTACAGGCCGGCTAGACAATCTCAAGGAAATTAAAATAGATGCAATGCCTCTTAATTTAATTCATCGCAGCTTTGGCAGATTGAGAGCAAACCGCACCCATGATTCTTTAGGTTTGCTCGCCGCATACATTTCGATGGAATCAGGAGGACACTGGACCCCCACAGGCGAACCTGCATTGAAAAACAAGAAGACTTCCCATGTCGCGCTTCAATCGATAACTGATTATTACGAACTAAATTATAGACAATTCATAGATACGCCAAAATACTAATCCACTAAAGTTTCAATAATTACATAAGTATATTTTATTAATCTTCTCAAAATAATATAACCTTGTAAATGCAGTGGTGTCGTCCACTGTAGCGACTAGGCTCCATCCATCACTAAAGCTGAAGCTTGCACGACGGTATACGTAGATGCGTAATCGGATTCCAGTTCATCTGATACAAGAAGTTATTTTATTCGTAACGTCTCATCCTCACACCAGATCGCGCAAGGCGCCCACTGCCTGCCCAATAAATACGCTTTGCTTCTCAACGCGATGTCACATACTTATCGCTTCGCTCGTCTACTAGACAGCCGGGCTTTTCCGGCTTCGACTCGTACAACCCTGAGGAAACAAGACAAATGAATCGCGAAAACTGGTTCCAGGCCTCGCCTGAAGGCGCCCAAGCCCTGGGCGGCGTCCATCACTACGTCACCAAGAACACCAATCTTCCCTCCCAGCTGATCCACCTGGTCTTCCTGCGGGTTTCGCAGATCAACAGCTGCGCGCACTGCATCGACCTGCACTCGCGCGATCTGATCAAGGAAGGCATGTCGGTCGACAAGCTGGTGCTGGTCCCTGTGTGGCACGAAGCGACTTACCTGTTCTCGGACCAGGAGCAGGCGGCGCTGGCATGGGCCGAAGAAGTAACCCGCGTCAGCGAGACCCACGTTTCCGACGACGCCTATGCGGCGGCGTCGAAGGCATTCGACGCGCGGGACCTGGTCGACCTGACGATCGCCGTCGCCGCCATGAATGCCTTCAATCGCCTGGGCGTGAGCTTCCGTATGAAACCGGCCGCCAAGGCTTGAGCTTCCATCGGACATGGTCAGGAATGTGTCGCTTTTTAGTCAATACAATATCCATCATGCATTGACCAAGAGTTAAGTTACTCCATAGAATCATTTTTTGATCATCCGATGGAGCAACACCGTGGACAACGAGGAGTTTGGCTGGCTGGTCAACCGCGTGGAAGCCGAAGCCGCCAACGCTCCCCGTGCATTCCGCGTCGAGGTGTTCCTGATCAGTATTGCGGCCTATGCCGTGCTGGCCGCGATGCTGCTGGTCGTCGTGCTGCTGCTGGCCTGGGCCGCAATACACGCCCGTGATCCGGACAGGACGCGGCTGGTCGTCTTCATCGGACTGCTGGCGCTGATGACCTTGCCGATATTCTGGGTCACGCTACGCACGCTCTTCACGCGCTGGCCGCCGCCAGGCGGCCGCACCGTCACCCGCGCCGAGGCGCCGGTCCTGTTCGACCTGCTCGACAAGATGCGGGTGCGGCTCGACGGGCCACCCATCCACCACGTCCTGATCGACGACAGCTACAACGCCTGCATCATGCAACGGCCGCGCTGGGGGCTGGTCGGACCGAGCGTCAATTACCTCGTGCTGGGCCTGCCCATCATGGTCAGCCTGGGGACATCCGAAATGCTGGCGGTCATCGGCCACGAGATCGGGCACCTGTGCGGCGCTCACGGCCGCCACACGGCGTGGATCTATCGCCAGCGCCGGATTTTCAGTGAAGTCGCCACCCGTATCGAGGCCGATGCCGACGCCACGATCTGGCACTGGGCCATGGCCAAGGCCATCCAGTCCTTCGCGCCCTACTATTACTCGCATACCTTCGTGCTGGGGCGCCAGATGGAATACGAAGCCGACCGCACCGGCGCCGGCGTCACCAGTGCGCAGGCATCGGCATCGGGCCTGATCCGCGGCGAACTGCTCGCCGACTGGCTGGCCCAGGATTTCTGGCCGACGCTCTACCGCCAGGCCGACACGCGCGAGCGGCCCACCATCCGCCCCTACCGGGCGATGGCGACGGCGTTTCGCATGAGCCACGACGAATGGGCGACGCCCGCCAGGCTGCGCCAGGCCCTGCGCCACGAATCGGATGCCTTTGACACCCATCCCTGCCTG
>Ga0265797_10011272_pt1 | contig 11232 bp, 10 predicted proteins | sample P2T30metagenome_FD_192433 | JGI IMG/M metagenome (GOLD analysis project Ga0265797, IMG submission 192433) | Plant litter microbial communities from East Loma Ridge, Irvine, California - P2 T30 | ecosystem: Environmental > Terrestrial > Plant litter > Unclassified | place: USA: California... | reverse complement strand
CGCATACGGATGGCCCTACGGCTGGCCCAGGAACGGTTTCCCTGCTCCTCAGGGCCCCTACTACTGTGGCAACGGTACCGGCAAGGTCTTCTGCAGAGATATCGTCGAGGCTCACTACAAGGCCTGCTTGTACGCCGGCATTGAGATCTCTGGCACCAACGCCGAGGTCATGCCCGCCCAGTGGGAATACCAGGTCGGACCTTGCACTGGCATTGACCGTGAGTCACTCTGAAACAATTTTTCTAAGATGAATCATTACTAACAATACATACAGTTGGTGACCAGCTCTGGATGTCCCGTTTCCTCCTCCACCGTGTCGCCGAAGAGTTCGGTGCCGTCGTCACTTTCCACCCCAAGCCCGTTCCCGGTGACTGGAACGGTGCCGGTCTTCACAGCAACGTCTCCACCAAGGCTATGCGTGAGGAGGGTGGCATGAAGTACATCGAGGAGGCCATGGAGGCTCTCAGCAAGCGCCACGTCGAGCACATGAAGGTCTACGGTGAGGGCAATGAGGCCCGCATGACCGGCCGCCACGAGACCGCCTCATATGACAAGTTCTCCTGGGGTATCGCCAACCGTGGTGCCTCCGTCCGTGTCAACCGTGCCTGCGCCGAGGAGGGCAAGGGCTACTTCGAGGACCGCAGGCCCGCGTCCAACGCCGACCCTTACCAGATCACCGGCATGATCGTTGAGACTGTAAGTTCTTTCGCCACATGAGTACGCATTCAAGACAACACTTACTAACATACGATACAGCTCTGTGGATTCACCAAGGGTGCCGACATGAGCGCTAAGGCCGCTGAAGCCGCTGACGCCGTTGCTGAGATCCCTGCTGCCGAGAAGCACTAAATCATTCACACCGACGACTCCCCAACCTCTCAACACTCACCCGACCAACATTGTACCTATTCCCACAAAGAAAGACGAGAGATGGAGCCTTCGCCATGAGCGCGAGGCCTGATGCGAGACGATACCTTGGAGCAACACACCGCCAGAGTGTTGCATTGTTTTTCCTTTTTTGCTTTACGAAACTTGCCACTGTTATGTTTGCGGCATTGGGGAATGGTGTTTTTTTCCTTTTTACCTTTTTTTGACACCGCTCTGACGGCCGCAAGAGCTGCTGGGCGCGTCATAATTCGAGCGAGATCAAGGCGCAGAGAAGATGCGTTAGAGAGAGAGAGAGATAGTTCAGATGAACCATTGAGATTGATTCAAACTTCACGTTCTTATTGTCATGGGCTTGGGCCTGTTTTCTCATACGATCGTTTCCATGTGATGACCTGTGCCTCGCTGTTATTTTCACATTGGTGCGTACTGGTTTTGTTCATTTTCTAAGTCAAGGCACGTCTATACAGCCGTTACGCTCAGGTTCATGAATAGACGACACTTGGAAAGCGATTGAGCTGTAGTGGTATGCCAACAATGTCTAGTATGCGTCCTAGAAAGTATCACCCACTAGACGCGATATCGCAGGAGTTTATTCATGTGATAGTAAGCCCAAATAGAGGGTAGGAGATAGGTCAGTCAGGCAAGTGACTTCATGGTATAGCTATGTGAGACATTTAAGTGCTGTAGGCTCATGCTTTCAGCCTCAGGCACCAACGATCAAGCTTCCATCACATGTCGATCATGCAGTGAGCTTCCTTCTCGAGCTTCTTTCTTGCATAAAAGCTACATACCCACAGCAAGGTACCTACTTGACGACCTCGCGAAACTAACGCGGCGTCGACGATCAGGGTCTGACACCGACCCGCGACACTGGGCTGGAACCTTTACTCAATGCCATCGTGCTTTCGATACTAGAGTGCTTCACTGAAGCTTGAGCTTTCCACTGCCTACCAGACTGCGACATACCACCATCCAAATATCACCAACCACGTCGCTCGTCATGGCTACTCCAACCCCATCCCAGCCTCAAAACCCATCGTCCGCGTCCAAGCGACCAAATGCAACCTACGCAACCAACACACCACTGGCACCCGGTGCATCGCCTGCGCCGCGCAGCCACCCATCGCCCACCGCGACACGCACCTCAGCGAAGACGCCTAACAACCACCTCACGCCAATGACTAACACCGCCAGCAGCACCAAGACATTCGGCGGCACGCCCATGGTGCAGTCGCTCAGCCAGCAGGGCTTCGGAACCGCCAGCCCCAGCGGCATGATAGGCATAAACGGCACGCCTTCTGGACTGACAGGATTGGGAGTGGATTTGCTAGGGACACCTGGAGCAATGACCAATACCCCTTCGGGGTTGAACATGGGCATGGGCATGGGGATGAACATGGCCTCCACTATGAGTGAGCTGGGCTTAAGTCTCACAGTGAGTGGTGGACACAAGCGCAATGAGGACGAAGACAGGAGAGGCAAGATGCGGAAGATTCTTAAAAAGATTGGGCGGCCGCGTGGGAGAATCAGTGAGGAGGGGATTTGCAGAGTGGGCCGTCGGGTTGGCTTTGCGAATGATATTGACGGAGAGGATCTGAAGGAGATGGAGAGGTTGGGAAAGGTGGGCAATCGTGCTGTGACGATTGCGGGAGAGACGGTGTTCGTGGAGGTGGACATGAAGAACCACGTGCCGCGAGAGGTGACTACGGGACTTCAGTTGAAAGGGGACAACTTGAGTGAAATGGCGGCAAAAGCTGGAGAAGTATTGTTCGGATCTCTAAAGGATACCGACAATCTGGCTGCTTTTGCAAAAGGCGTGGACTGGATAGCCAAAATCGACGGCTTGGGTGCGGGCAAAGTGAACGCCTTCGAGGCACTGGGAGGCATCTACGGAAGTCTAAAGAGGTTGTTCGATGAAGAGGTCAGGATCGCTGAAGAGAACGGTACTGCTGGACGTGAAAACGCAGAAATGCTGGTGATGTGCAAGAGGAGCGGCAAACCTGTTCAGCACGAGAGAGGCGCACTGGGCATCTCACTCGATTACTGGCAAGAGAGTCGCGCTGCTCTGTCGCGCAATGCCAACGGTACCGAAATGGATATCGACTCGAATGGCCCGCATGCCGCAGCAACGACTTCTCCAAGTCTGCACTCTCTCCACATCGACCTTGAACGCTGCCCGCCGGAGATGTACACTCCTATTCGCATAGCCTTCGAATGGCTACCTGAGAAGCTCACTATCGACCCAGCCGTACCCATTCCTTGGCAAGATCCAGATGCGACATTCCTCTCGTCCGAAGGTCCTGACGAAAGCATGGCTGACAACGATCTACCCAACGATCAACAGAAGTTGCTTCCTTCCTTGCGCTTCCTCGCCAAGCTCGATCCTCCTGTTGTCCTGCCATGGCAAACCGCAACAGCTCTTCTGACCACATTCGGAGCCGTCATGCCACAAGCATTCCCAACGCCGCCTCTACTGCAGCAACTCCTCATCCCCGCATCCGTGCTGGGAAATGTGGGCAACGAGACGCATAAGACGGTGTTTGTGCAACGAGGACCCGAAGCAGAAACCGAGGCCGAGCACGTGTATAGGTTGCACGTTGCAAAAGCAGAGTACGGTTACAGAGTAGATGACCTGCCCTTCGCGCACCCTAGACAGCTGGTCGAGAACCTGCCTCTGCTGAGACAGTGGGGCTGTTTCGGTGCGCTAGTGCAGGATGTCTTTGCCAGTGCCGCGACTTCCTCCCCTGCTATTGTGCAAGGCGACACCAACAGTTCGAGATTCGCTTTCCAAACCAATGCCAAACCTCGCGAAGCTGCAAAGGGTACGGAATCGCTATCTGTCGACGTCGCACTGGCTTACACGCCTTCGCCGAAGTTGAGCCTCGCGTTCCCTACTCTTGGTGGCGAGAAGAGCATTGCAGTCAAATTGGCTGTGGGCTTGAACGGAGAGATTAGTGTTAATGGCACGATCACCGACGGTGCTGGCGATAACGCACATGAAATCGACGGCAAGAAGGCACGGAAGTGGGCCAAAGGACTGGAGATCTGTGGCACGGTGGGAGTGTGGATCGAATGGATCCGTGGCGAGGAGAGTGCTTGATGATGTCTGTCGTACGTGCGCCTCGTGGCGATCAGGCTGTGACAGCGGAATCAAACCTACCTTATCAGACGCTAGAATCTCCAAGCCAAACATTACCGACATGTCCACAGCTCTGCCCATGTTCCTCCTGTTGTCCCATTTGCCTACCCATCCTTTGTTCTGAAAATATCAGTTATGCCACATCCCGAGATCAGAACAAAGACTCGCTTGCCTGAGACAAATGGAAAACCCACGAGCACAATGCCCATTGTTTGTCCGCCATGCAGGAGGATATATCTCAATCGCAGTAGTTATGTCAGGCAATGCTTGCCTCTCTGCCCGTCGTGCATACGAAGCTCTCATCCGTCTACTATCGCTTGCTCTTCCTGCCTGCCTGCCTCCTTTGCCTTTTGATCACTCGCTGGTCTTGTGGAAGGTACAAGAAGGCAAGGAAAGGTAAGTGAGTAGACGAAACGGTAAGTTGGAACGCTTCTCTGCATCGATCGAACCGGTTTGGGAGAACGAGCAAGACAGGTCTTCTTGGTTTCCCATTCCCATATCCCCGTCACAGCAAGCCAAAGAAAGGACAAATGTGTCTCCTCAGCACACCCCTCCACTCCTGCTCCCACGCCGGCCGGCGCAGAGTCTACGGCGAGCCGTGTGCTCGCTCCGCTGCTTCGCGCGTCGAATCGCCGGAAATCACTTCGTCGTCGTCTTCAGCAGCGAGTATCTCGTCTTCGGGCTCTGAAACCTCAATTCCCGAGTCCTGCAACTACGCCATCGACTACGGCGTGCACAACGTCTCGTCGCTGTGTCCGCGGTGCGTGGCCGGTGGCGGGATGACGCTGCGGGATATGTTGGGAGCTGTCAGGGCTTCTGTGGAAGCTGCGCGGGCTGGGAGGAGGGCGAGTAGTGAGGCGAGTCTTGATGGGGTTTCCGTTTCCAGTGTGACTGAGGCGAGTAGTGTGGTCGATACGGATGTGCCTGATCTGGGCCCTTTGATGTTTCTTGGAACTGATAGGCGTGGTAGGGAAGTTGCGGAGGCGGTGAATTTGCATTGGAGGGCGTATGCGAAGCGGTTTTGAAGTGATGTGGGAGCACTAATTCGTGGACTGTGGTACCTCCTAGTTGTCTTGGTAAGTACTTGCTAATTGAAAGTGGACAGCGACGTTTTACTCTCCTACCTCTAAGTGGGAAATGGAAGTAGTTTCTGGTAATGATATTGAAAATGAAACTGAAAGTGAAGCTAAACAACTCTTGCAGAAAAAAAAAGTTAGGTCAATGGGTATAATCTTGCCCAAGACGCACCAAAGAAAAGAGATAGATACAAGCTCTGTGGGTATCGTAAAAGAAAGAAAAGCAACATAGGGAAAAGAAGCGACCTGCCAAGCGCATGTCGAGTGCTCATGAGCCAACGACCAGGGGAAGGGCGCCATTGCCAGCGTCTTTGCTTGCTGCTCTTCTCCTGCTCAGCACGCTCTTGAAAGCTCCGAGCCATCGGTTGAGACAATCCTCGTCCAACGCGCAGAATCTGTAATTTCGCTCTTCGCTAAGAACTTGCAGACAATATTTTTTGCTTCTGCTGATCGGGTCGATCTCTACTGCATCAATGATGCTCTCGAAAGGCAAAATGAGAAGAGGGCGGTACTCCTCCTCATTCTTATATAGCGCAAGTGCTCTGGGGCGCACAACCATCCACACTTTCTTCCATTGACGCACGCCATGTTTTGGTCGCAAGAGTAGAATCCAGTTGTGATAGAGAACACGCTCCTGATCTTCAGGCAGGGCTTGTTTGGGTGCAGTCGCATCAGGTGACACGATATGTGTCGAGAGCTGAGATGGATTTCGTTGGCCACCACCTGGTCGCTGTGGAACCGGTCCGTAGACAGAGTGAATGTGTGTGGAAGAGGGAGAAGTGTGCTGTTGAATAGTGCCAGTTGCAGGTCGACTTTCGGAGTGAGCAAGTGACAGAGCACTGAGCGCATTAAGTGGCGCGCTGGCACCGAGAGAGTCGCTGAAGTCGCTATATGAGCCATAGCCTTCGGCTCCGGAGTAATCAATTTGCGATGGACGCCTGTTGGCAGGAGTCGTAGAATTTCTGTCGCGTCGTTTGGGCAGAGTGTACGAACTCGGGCCAAGTGCTTCGGCGTCTGAGCTGCTATATCCACCGCTTCGGTCGTCGCTTGCAAGTCCCGGCGGTGGACTGATGTCCCTACTTCTTTCAAACCCCTGATACGTGCTCCTATTTCCACCTGGGCTGGCGAGTGTTATTTCTTCCTCGTGCTCATCCATACGTGCTGCGGTCCGTATGAGCTCTACCCAGTCCTGTGCATCCATATCGGTCTGCGCTTCCAGGTGGAAGTTGCGGGAGGGCGAAAACAAGCCAAACGCATGCTTCCCTTTTCTTTTGGGATCCTTCTGTCGTGCGACAGCCGTGAGGTCGGACAGAATGATTTGATGCCTAAGCTTAGATTCGGAGGAGTCGCGATAAATTGATAGTAGGTGCGGGCGTAGCACGAGGTATATAGGTTTCCACGACTAACAGAAGCACGTCTCAGCGATCTGAATTTATATATGAACGGCGCATTGCGCGGTATGTACCCACCTTGGTCTTTCGCGTGCGCTTTTGCACCTCGCCAGCTTTGATGATGCGATCGAATTCGTAGCTTCCATTTTGGGTAACAGGAGAAGATGTGTCTAGTGAGAGTCCTTGGGTGGGCCGCAGGCTTTTGACGGACTTGGGAATGGCCAGGGTGGAGGGTGGCGGAGGCGTTGATCCAGCACTGCCTGGGATGGCCCTAGGTTGGGTTGAAGCTTCCATGGTGGAGGCGTGGTACTATGAAGATGCTGGTGCTGTGGAGCTGATGTCGTAGTAAAGAGAGGATGCAGGCATGAAGAGTCGCAAGGCGGCGCAGACGGCGCACAGGAGTCAAGGAGTGTCGACCCGAATTATTGAGTTTGTGAGGTGCAGCGGGTAATTAAGGCAAAGGTATGGCCAGATTCGAGGATCGCCGGCACGTTTGAGACAGCGTCATGTGACGGCGGCGATGAAAGCGGCAATGGTATGAAGAGAGCGTGGTGAAGGGAGTGTATGTAGGCGTTGCTAAGGGAGCGTGATGAGACGAAGGGAAAAGGGAGAAGATCAACAAGGCAATGCGATGGCCAAACCGTGGGCGTGGGCAGGAGTGGCACATCAACATGTTTCGCAAGCGTCAACAACTGCTCCCGAGCCCTCGAGCACTGACGCCGACCCGACTCGAGCGCACTGGTGCCGATTGCTTGCATGAGATGCCTCAGGCTTGGCAGGTGATGTAAGCGGGGACTTGACGACTTTCATCACGCCCGCGCATTTGCGAAGCATGAAGAGTCAGTTTGACGCGGGCTGTCCTCACCGCAGAGGTCGCATATTTGATTTATTACATTCTTTTCCACCTTGCTGAAATAATATACACCAACACATTTTTTACGACGTAGCCACCATGCCTGTCGTCCCACCCGAGAAGCTGGTCAAGCTCCAGCAACAGGGCGATGGCATTCGCAACGTGAGTCAGATAATATATATATCTCAGTCTTTACTGATCTTTCCCAGCTAACAATTTCTAGATATGCATCTTGGCCCATGTTGTATGTATATCTGAGTTGGATACATCACTATCCTCGCTTACATGAATTTTCTAGGACCACGGCAAAACATCTCTCAGTGACGCTTTAATCGCCACCAATGGAGTCATCTCTGCAAAGCAGGCGGGCAAGATCCGCTACCTCGACTCACGACCTGACGAACAACTCAGAGGCATTACCATGGAGAGCTCAGCCATCTCTCTGTACTTCTCCCTGCTGAGACGCACTTCACCAGAAGCGGCACCAGAGTCCAAGGAGTATTTGATCAACCTCATCGATTCACCTGGACATATCGATTTCAGTTCCGAGGTTTCGACTGCATCCCGGTTGTGTGATGGCGCTATAGTCCTGGTCGACGCTGTGGAAGGTGTATGCTCGCAGACGGTAACAGTCTTGCGTCAAACCTACACAGAAAAGCTGAAGCCACTGCTGGTCATCAACAAGATGGACCGCTTGATTACCGAACTGAAGCTGTCGCCCGCAGAAGCTCACACTCATCTGACCAAACTTCTAGAGCAAGTAAATGCTGTCATGGGCAGCTTTGCCCTAGGTGAACGTATGGAAGACGACCTCAGGTGGCGAGAGCGCATCGAAGAGAAAGTCAACTCAAAGGGCGATGGCCAATCCAAGGGCATCGAAGAAGACGAAAATGGCGTAGTCACAAGCGATACCCCTGCAGAGTACGAAGAAAAGGACGACGACGACATTTACTTCGAACCTGAAAGGAACAATGTCATCTTCAGCTCTGCCATCGACGGCTGGGCATTTACACCTCGACAATTTGCCGCTCTATACGAGAAGAAACTCGGCATCAAGCGACAGGTTCTGGAGAAGGTCTTATGGGGCGACTACTACCTAGACCCGAAGACGAAGCGTGTTTTGGGTTCGAAGCATCTCAAGGGTCGCAACCTCAAACCTATGTTTGTGCAGCTGGTCCTGGAAAACATTTGGGCAGTGTACGAAGCGACTTCTGGCGGACCTAGCAACAAGGGCGACCCAGCTCTCCTTGAAAAGATTACCAAAGGTCTCAATCTCAACATTCCCGGACACATCCTGCGGTCAAGAGATCCGAAAGCACTTCTCAGCGCCGTCTTCTCAGCATGGCTTCCTCTCAGCACAGCCGTCTTGGTGTCTGTAACCCAGACCTTGCCATCGCCCAAGACAGCACAGGCGACACGTGCACCCGAACTTCTGGATGTATCACCTGGCCCCGAACACATCGATCCCCAGATTCGCACCGCTATGATGGATTCGAATGCATCTATAGACGAGCCTACTGTGGCGTATGTGAGCAAGATGGTATCAATCCCCGAAAGTGAACTACCGTCAAACAAGCGAAAAGGTGGTACTCTGACAGCTGAGGAAGCCCAGGAGCTCGGCCGCAAGAAGCGTGCAGAAATCGCAAAAGCTCAAGCCCTTGCGGCTGGTGACAATGGCGTCCAGTCTGTGACAGATGCTCTCAGCGCTGTAGCAATTGGTGACAACAGCGGCGCCGACAACGCCAACGATACTGAACCAGAGGAAAAGGCAGACCCAGAACACTTGATTGGCTTTGCCAGGTTGTTCTCCGGCACGCTGACTGTCGGAGACGAAGTCTATGTTTTGCCTCCCAAGTTCACACCATCCAAGCCTCACGCCGCGCCACAGCCGAAGAAGGTCACAATTACGGCGCTCTACCTCCTCATGGGAAGAGGACTCGAGTCTCTTACTTCTGTGCCGGCTGGTAACATCGTTGGTATTGCAGGATTGGACGGTGCTATTCTGAAGTCCGGAACAATCTGCTCGAAGATTGACGGCGCGCCTAACCTTTCTTCCACTTCCGCCATCTCGACCAACGCGCCTATTGTGCGAGTGGCTCTTGAGCCCACGTTCCCAGGTGATCTCGACAAGATGATCAGTGGATTGCAGCTTCTGGAGCAATCTGACCCAGCCATGATGTACGAACAGCTTGAGAGCGGAGAGCACGTGATCTTGACCGCAGGCGAGTTACACCTCGAGCGCTGTCTGAAGGATCTGCGAGAGCGATTCGCACGTTGCGACATCCAAGCCGGAGAAGCCATTGTGCCTTACAGGGAAAGCATAGTTCGCGCTGAAGAGATGAACCCGCCTAGAGATCCGGCACTTGGCAGAGGCAGAGTGGAGGGTCTTACGACCAGCAAGCAAGTCTCCATCCGACTTCGCGTAGTGCCTCTACCTGCGCCAGTTACTGAGTTCTTGGTCAAGCACACCGGTGCTGTCAAGCGACTGTACTCGGAGCGTGTAGCACAGGAACAGGAGCGAACTACGACCGGTGATAACGAGCCTGGCGCTGATCAGGAAGAAGTTGGAGAGCAGGACATCGAAGCCGAGGACACATCCGCCGAAGCAGGCCAGGCGCTCAGCACCGAAGAATTCAAAGCCGGTCTTGCCAAAGCCTTCGAAGAAGAGAAGCACGAGAAAGAAATCTGGAAAGACGTCGTCGAGAAAATCACCGCATTCGGCCCCCGACGAGTCGGCCCAAACCTCCTCATCGACGCCACCGCCGACGGAATCTGCCACAAATTGTAAGTCCCCACAACCCACACACGACATGACCACAAACAGACCAAACCACTAACCTACCTACCCCTAGCCTCCTCGAAAACCAAGACCTCTCAACCTCCACCTCCGCCCTCCCAACGACAGACAACAAGCACATAACAACCTTCGCCGACAAAATCGCCTACGCCTTCCAGCTCTCCACCCACCAAGGCCCCATGTGCAACGAGCCCATGCAAGGCGTCGCCGTCTTCCTCGAAGACGTCTCCTGCGCCGTCTCCGACGACGAAGCCAGCCAAAGCATGGGCCGGCTCACGGGCGAAATCATCCGCACCGTCCGCGACGCCATCCGCGAGGGCTTCCTCGACTGGAGCCCGCGCATCATGCTCGCCATGTACTCGTGCGAAATCCAGGCCAGCGCCGAAGTCCTGGGCCGCGTTTACTCGGTTATCACGCGCAGGAGGGGCCATATTGTGTCGGAGTTCTTGCTCGAGCCGTCGCCGAATTTCACGATTTTGGCGCTGTTGCCTGTTGCGGAGTCTTTTGGTTTCAGCGACGAGATCAGGAAGCGTACTTCGGGTGCTGCGGCTCCGCAGTTGGTGTTCGAGGGGTTCGAGATGTTGGATGAGGATCCGTATTGGGTGCCTTTTACTGAGGAGGAACTTGAGGATTTGGGTGAGAAGGCGGACAAGGAGAATGTGGCGAAGCGGTATGTGGACAAGGTGCGCGAGAGGAAGGGTTTGTTGGTTAAGAGGAAGGTTGTTGAGAGTGCGGAGAAGCAGAAGACGCTGAAGAGGTAGGGTTTTCTAGTTATGACCGAGAAATAGCACCTCAAATTTCCATCGGAATTGATGTGATCAGCACATCGTGTCGTCCCAAGACTATGTTCGAAGTGAAGTGCGCGGCGAACAGGGTATAGAACAGGTCATTAGGATTCACGAAGTATCAATTAAAAAGTTTCCCTCGTAGGTAAAACAAAACTCCTCTCCTTACTTCCCAACTGGCAAACAATCAATAGGTCAAAAGATCCAATCCCACCCCATACCTCTATCAGGGACAAACAGAACCCGCCCAACCCCCTCAAATAACAACACAAGAACAACTACTCTTCCCCGTCCAAGTCCTCG
>Ga0265797_10011271_pt1 | contig 11232 bp, 14 predicted proteins | sample P2T30metagenome_FD_192433 | JGI IMG/M metagenome (GOLD analysis project Ga0265797, IMG submission 192433) | Plant litter microbial communities from East Loma Ridge, Irvine, California - P2 T30 | ecosystem: Environmental > Terrestrial > Plant litter > Unclassified | place: USA: California... | reverse complement strand
TGGACCGCCGGAGATAGAGTTACGAGATGCCGAACCAGTGGTGGACGCAAATAGGGTAGGCTCTTCAGTCGAACTACTATCACAGACCTGCGTACTTGTGAGATGGCCCGATTGTGGATATTGCGGCAAGTCTACAGTGCTGGACTGAGGACTATACACTGTTGACGAGTCGCCAAACACATGCTCATCGGACGCCATGTAACTAGTGGCCGAGCTGGTAAGACCTGAAGTCGAAGTTTCGGAGTCGCGCAATGCACTGTTTAGCTCATTCCATGCCGAGGCGACGTAGGAAGTAGCCCGCGAATATTGATGAAACGCCAACCGTGTTGACTCAGAATATTTACTTGTCGCATCGAGTATTGGCATGGTGGAGGTGGTCACTGTGAACGACGTTGAGGAGGGGGTCGAAGATGTTTCGTGGTCCAAAGACATGAATACGTCGACATCGACTCGAGCAGGGCCTATTTCCAGTGCAACGCCATACGCAACATTGTACACTGCGAGATGTACGAGCAGTAAGAACGATGGGATCATTGTTACGAATTGTGCTTCTTGTGTTGAAGGGTGGAGATGAGACTTCCAAGGCGCTGAAGCAGCCTTATATGTGTATGTCTATGTTGCGGCGGGAAAGCGATGGCAAAAGATTGAGGGGTATCGAGGCGCCCGAAAACAGGTGTGGGCGGGAGTAGGGGGCCTTTGGATTTCTGTGTGACTTCGCATCTTCGAGAAATATGTGCCTGACCGGGAGCTGCGGCGCGAGTTGATCGCCATAATACAAGAATCTTGTCGTTTTACAGATTAGACCGGCTTACGGTCGAGATGACAAGCTGCCACCATGGAAAGAGACGATCTCACTGTTCGATCTCACTGTTCTCACCTTCGATCAACACTGCCAGTGATTCATCAGTCGAACCTCCGCGGTTCCTTAAGACAAGGCGTTCGAGGGTATTGCGGAGAAATAGTTGTTGCATGAGGCTGACATCTTGCCAACCAACGACCTCGCAAGCCTGAATTCGACGACTTTCTGCAAGCCATGTTTGTTGATGTTTTTGCACCAGGCACGGTACCCGATTAATGGTTCACAACTACGTCGCGTATAGTACAGTACAATATTGTACAGTACTGTAACATACAGCGCTCTCGAAGAAAACTGAGCGATATCTAGTTCTTGCAGTAGTAGCATGTTTTACACTTTTCATCAGCACCCCAGTACCAAAGGCATACGATTATCAAAGCGATGCACTTGTGAAACATGTCGCAGGAGCAACAACCGCTGTCATAAGCCCGCGGTGCAGTACAGTACCCACCAACTCTTCAATGCCTTCGTGACCCTCCTTACATTCGACGCCCTGCATCCCGACGATCAAGACAACCTACATACCTTCTTGTGTCCTACATACTGCACGCCCCCGGGATACGAAGCAAAGACATCCCGTTTATCGTTTTCACCACCAAGGGCGTCTTCACAACCAATCGCGAGCGCCTCCGCCGCAACGGCGCCATCATCCTCGCAGTCGAGACCATCACAAAATCGAGCTGGATAGAAGGTGGACCCTCCAAGTGGGAAGAAGTGTTCGACAAACTGCGCCTATGGGACCTGACGCAATTCGACCGAATCTGCTTCTTGAACGGCGATACAGTCCTCAATCGCCCACCAGACGGTGTTTTCCTCGACACCGCTGCCGCCACCCACAATACTCTTGACCACTCCGACAAGCTGAGATCAGACGAAGCGTCCCTCCCGTGCCTTTACGTCTTCGCCGACCAATCCGAGATGAACCGCGAGCACCATTACTCGCCCTCAGAAACAACGCACGACTATCCCAACGTCCAATACCTGAACGCCGGCTTCTTCGTCATGAAGCCCTCGCTGAAACTCTTGAACCACTACCTCAGCATCATGACCGTCCCGCATCGCTTCGTGCCTGAATTCCCCGAGCAAAACTTATTTAATTACGCGCACCGCAGCGAAGCCGATGGCGGAAATATGCCGTGGCAGCTCCTGGATTCTCAGTGGAACTTGTACTACCCAACTTTGTTGGACCTGGAAGGTGGTGTGGCGAGTTTGCACGAAAAGTGGTGGGTGCCTGAGGATTAGGGGTTGAAGCCTTATTGAGAGAGCTGGAGGTGGCGGATGGAGGGGTTTTACGAGGCGTTAGATGAGTTGAGAAGAAGACGAGATGATTCTTAGGGATGAGGGATGTCAGTCTCTTTTGATGCTTCCGTTTTCCTTTTGAGCGCCGGCGTTGTGGGGTGTCTTTAGCGGCTTACACATTGTCTAGCATGAAGAGGGATTGGTATTACTAAGTCTTTCCGTACTCGGCCTGCGAATTGAGTGTAGCATTCGGTTATCGAGAAGCAAGGGTGAATGGATTGATTATATTGTGTTGAGGGTCGCCACCCACAAATTACTACTTCGCGAACACCTCTAGTCCCATGCTTGGAGACTCATTGTTGTAGCTCATTGGGTTCCCAGGATCCCGGCGTTAGGCTGATACCTGTTGATAGCGCAGAGAGTATGCCGTATGCTATAGCATTCTAGTGATGTCACGATCGCGATACTGTATTGTACGGACTTATCAGTTTCAATGTCCTGCCAAAAAAGAGCCACAGTCTTTTCTGCATGGAAAACAGTCCACCACGCCTCGGACATTAGCGAGCTGATGACGTGTATCTTGGCATTTTCGCCGTCACTCAAAATCCGGCCGTCGCCGTTCCTTCCATCAAGACCAGAAACCACATGCACCACTTCGTCGCTATATACATAGCTACCTTGACACCTTGCAGCAGCCATGGTTGACGACCATGAGATCATCAGGAATCTCTCCGCTACACCCAGCGAATTTCGTACTACTGCCGAATGCACCGGCCACGCGTTGCTAAAGAAGTTCTCAGAAGACTCTGGTCTGGAAAAGGAAGTGGCACGTGGATTTGATATCTACGAGATCAAGTTTCTCAAGAAAGATTTGGAAAATCTTACGACACAGCTCAAAAAACATGTATGCAGCACGAGACCTAAGCGCAAAGAAGGACTGCATAACTTACGTCAATCTAGGTATCAGGACATGGCTTCGAATGGGATGTCGTGCGCCTCCTCACCCTCGATGTGTCAGGAACGTTCGAAAATCCGCCAGAAGATCTTTGGATATTGCCTTTGATAAGCAAGGAAAACCAGGTCGGACAACCGATAAGGCTTTGCGAGATCTCTCACATGGGAACAGGGGATATATACGTTGGATTCAAGGTTATTTAGGTATCATCAAGAGATCGGAGGATTCGACAGCGGTCTCATGAACAAATTCCAGTCGAACCATGACTGATCTCCCATCTCACACGTCCCGATTGCTTGCACCTGGCCATCTCCATAGGCACCACTGTATGACGCGTCCTGATTGAATGATCTTTCTGCTCCATTCATACCAGCGAATGACTGACATCCATACTGTGCATCCTGTACACCAGAATGATGGCGTTGTGCTGATCCCTGGTCTTCACTGGTAGCTACGCCGTGGTTACTCCTGTATTCTGGCATGAATCCAGATCCTTGACATACGGCATTCGATGCAGTTCCGAATTCAGTCATTGCTGCGCCGTCCAACATCTGATAGGGGTCACCGGTCGAAAGTAATCCCCACTGTTGCTGAGATCCTTGACTTCTCACTTCCATATTCAGTACAGGACCATTTTTTTGATGTCCTAAAATTCCTGCAGGCTGGCGTTGCTGGATGTCCACGATCGGTGGTTGCGGTAGGGCATAGCTTGGGTCTTGAAATTTATAAGCATCTCTGAAATGCCTGGTAAAGACATTGGTTCCTTCCCAGAATGCACGATATTCGTTCGTTTGAAAGCATTGACGAACTATCTCGCACGCTTCCGCTTGTAAGGCTTTTGCCTTGTCTACCAAGCTTTCGCGGTGAGCTTCGCAGAACTTCCAAATCAACAAAGCGCCTTGCTCGTTCAGGCGATGCTCCCATCTGTATGTTCTGTCAATATAGCAACATGCGCTCGAGGTGTCTTAGTGACGCTCACACGTCTCTGCAATTGTCCCCTAACATGAGAAGAAAGCCTAGACCGTACGTGTTTCCGGCTAAGACCATGTACCTTTGAGCTGACTTGCACAGACCACGGATATCTTCGATATTCTCGCCAGAGAGTTGAGCAAATCTGTGCTCGGCCGCGTCTAGAGATTGTTCTTCGCCCTCTTCATCTTGCAAGCGGTGGATCTCCGAAGTGATCACGATCATCAGTAGTCTTCTTTGACCTTCGGTACGGTTCGTCTGTTTCTCGTAACTCCTATACTGTTGCATCATTCGTTTTTGCCGGGCGTCCTCGTACTCGCATTGTCTGCGTTCGACGATGGGGCTGGCGTCAATCGATTTCAGAGCTGTTCTCAGGTGCTCCATGCGGCCTGCTCTTTTTCGAGCGAAGAATCTAGCAATCTCGTCATCGTCCGAGTTTGCACTATCCTTCCTCGGGACCTTGCGACTTCGTCCCTCTCCTCCAAAATAACTGAGAAGTTGCTTTCGGAAACCATCATCCTCACTACCCTGTTTCACCAAATCAAGAATCGCTTCGCGGAATTCCTGGCATAGAGTTTAGTGACACAATAGGTCGCGAGCTGACAATAGATCGTACTGGAAATTCGAGCAGGGCTTTTTGATCCCCCTCAGCAAGTAGACCAACGATTTGCGTTGCGATCGTAGCATCGCAGCATCCAGACATGGTAAGTGGCAGGCACTGCAAAGGTCCAATAACAACTTGAAGAAGACGTATGTACTTTAGATAAGTACATGCAAGACCGATCTATCGTTGTCCGTGCACTGCTGTCGCCCGTCCTTTCTTGAATCATCGCCGTCTCACATTCGAATTGTCGACCCCCCTCATCCGTCTAGAGCATGTGCGCGGAACCGAACACGTGCTATACAGTACATACAGCAAAGGCTTTCACCGGAATCACGAAGCTGCATATACAGTACTTTCGTTGGTGATCGCGTTCCGGTACCAACTCCTGAAGTGAAATAGTTCTATGTTATGCGAGAATGGGACGCTACAGTACTGGACAGGCATTATATTTATATTGCTTTTGGATGGCGAAGGCTTACTCTTGTATGAAAGAGGATTGATTGTGCGAAGCTGTTTCTCAAGGTTGTAAAGTCTCGATCACGCTCAGCCTTGAGAGCGTCGATCATCTGCTGGTCCTCCGTGATTCCATCATCAGCTTCGTCAAGGTCCTTCCCTGGGTCGACGTATTGCTCGCTAAGTCGAGCGCACTCATTCTCTTTCTGGTAGTATTCCTGGTTACGGAGGTTCACTTCTTCCATGGCCAGCTGCTTGATGTCTTGGTGTTCTGTCTGGAGATGGACCAGGGTTGGGAAGGGAAATTGGCGTCTTCCGGGAGGGAGGGTGCCTTGCCATTGCGAAGGGCATTGTCTCGCTCTCTTGACGCGAGGTCGCTGTTCATCTTGTTGCGCTTTGCTTGGGCGGCTTCGATGATTGCGGGGATCCCTGAGAGGATCTCAAACCAAAACTGGGAATTAATTGCGACCACGGTAGACAGCTGACCCGCGTTCTGTGCGATCAGCTCGTTGGCGTTGTGGCCCTGACTCTCAGTGCCTTCGAGTGGGTGTCTTAATGCTGGAAAGTCGACCAAGAGGACTCCAGGTTCGCGCTCGACGGGGAGCTCCTCGCCTTCTTCAAATTCTTCGTGATGTCTGAATGTACTGGTGTTACTCTCCTTCTCCTTCTCGATCTCTGCGAATAGCGACTTGTCAAGAGGTTGATGTAAGAACGAAGAGATCATGGTGCGACTTGGGCGACAACGCACTGGGGGGCCGCAACGGTCTTCTTCTGCTCCAAGGTCCTCCTTGTTTCTTTGCCCTTGCTGATCGCGATTCTTGCGTCTGAAAGTCGTCTGGTCGGTGATAGTGAAGGGGTCGTTGTGAGAGTCTTGGAGTGCACGCTGGGTGTGCGTTCGAGCATGCCGGGATGTATACTTGGCGTGCGGCGGCGGCTGCAGATGTATCGTTGAAGGGTGGCCCGTTGTTGGCCATGTAAGGTAAGCTGGTCTAGGGGGAGGTGTCTGACTGTATGAGAGACGAAAAAAAGTTGGCGTGTACTTGCGCCTTTGTGTGCTTTGCGGGACTGCAGTGGCCTTGGTCTTCTCAGTTTTGGGCGCTTCTCGCTGGGAGATTTTTAGACTCGGATCGAAGTTTTCACTACAGGTTGAGGAGCTGTAGAACTCCGCGTACTCGGGGATCGCAGGTAGCACGTCCCGTGTCAGCTTTTGTTGCAGAAGGAACGCGGCGTAGTAAATATTGTGAGTCTGTTGTTTGTCAGATGCCATCGTTTGAGGATGGTCTGGCTTAGAGGATGAACTCCACCACAAGTAGCAGTCTTGATAGCGACATGGAGCGAGTGCATGGCACGCGTCATAGTTATGTTATGGGCCGCGTGATTGTCTACCTCGCTCATCATCCCAATGGTGGGATAGTATGTAGGCGATTCACTCTGCTTGCAACCAATTCGAGACTTGTAAATGAGTGGGGATCACCAGCTGAACTTCGTCAACAAGTCTCTGGACACTCTTCGTATGAGAAAGCAACTCGAAAGATTCATGGGTGGCTTCTAGCTAAGACTACAGTACAGTACATTGAAACAAACATGGCAAAAGTTCATAGCCCACCGCAATCACACTCATACACTGCAGACTCGCTAAAAGACTCACTTGTCAGTTAATGTGCGACCACAATAGTAAGAGTACAGCACCACGTACCTCGCGGCGCTCCGTGAAACCCTGATACAGGCCAGTCCAGACATCACGGTCGCGACAATCCTGGCCGTTCTCCACTTCATGGCAGACTGGTAGCTTTTTCTGATATGCTTCTTCGGTATGTGGCAGCCATGGCTTAGGCAGAGGCCAGTCGGAAAAGTGGACGAATTTAGCCTCTTCGAGCACCTTTTGAGGATCCCAAATCTCTTCCTTGGATCCCAGATACCTGTGGTGTTCCTTTCCATTGAATTCGCCTGTAATGAGATCATATCGACGATGAGGTATGATCATGCAGTCTTTGCCATAAAGCTCGTTGACGATTTCAATGTCGAAATCGTCATCTTGCCTGCGGCTGAATGCGTCGAGGACACGGCGGAACTCGAAGTCAGATGGCTCAACGAGGACCATTTGAGACGACAATGTATCGTCAAGCCAGTACGCACGAGGCATAGCTACAGCCGATGGCGGTAACAAGAAAAGCTCGTCCATACTTTGAAGAACAGTAGCATCCGAGTCGAGACTGAGCACACGCTTGTATTGGGTTTGGTTGAAGACGAGCAGCTTTGTGAAGCTATCAGCCCAGGTATCCTCGCCTTTGAGGTGCTTGACTTCGATGGGCGAAAGTTGAACTCCATAAGAGTCCCGAGCTTTTCGGATTAGCTCAGAACTGTGATCCGATCCAGACACATCCCATCCTTGAGGGTACATCATCACTTTCGACGCCTTGGCTCCCACGCGGTCCAGTGACTCAAAGATCATAAGAGAATTACAGAGGTAATTTTCATTTGTGACGTACTGGCAGTAGGCGTATTGAGACCAGTCTGGCTCGTTTGTTACGTGAGCTGGTGGGGCTTTGTGGGACGTCTGGTGAGCGTCCGGATGCATGAACTGACCTGTCATCAACTGGGCACGGAAGAGATCGATGAGTAGTAGTAAGAGTAGAACTGACAGCAAGGTACGCCAAAATACACGCGAGTTGACGAAACTTCTGTATTTTGATGTCCAGGAGTGTTGCGAGCCATCTGTGCTGTCCAGTGGCGCCACCCGCCAGCCAGGAAGCACGTCGCCCAGGTTCCGAAGATTTATCGTGATGTTCCTTGGGGCGGCCGACATTCGCGAGAGGTATAAGCAACGGGGACATTCGTTGAAGATACGGGTTGACGGCAATAATGAACGACAGCGAGCAGGCAGCATACATCGACACATCCGTTGCTAATGGCAGCGCGGTCACATAGCCTTTTAAAGCCCTGCCAAGAGTCATCTGCATCATAGCGGGTGATGACTGCCTTATCCTTGTTCGACAGAGACTTGTGTGTTTACAGTAGCTGCATCCCGCTCTGTGTTACTAGAGTTCAGATAGACATGAGGTTCAGCGGGCACGTGATGGCCATGCCAGCTGGCACAGCCAGCATACATACGGCCACTTCTTGGCGCGCAGCCTGCGAACTTCGTGCGAGGCTCAGGCGCCCCAATTGCTGAGAAGTAGCATTCAGTTCTGTCCTTAGCCAATTGTTTGCCAAGAGGGTTTACGTCAAAAGATGCGGGCGGGACTAGAGAGGACATGGTATCCTCTTAGAAAGTAAAATCTTGAAGCGCTGGAGGCAAGCGTTACCAAAGTTCAAAAGCGTCTCAAGCTGGCGCTCCAGGTGCTACAGCTCGACATCGGCACAGGATCGCAGAACCTAGTGCTTAGGCTGCTGAGACAGAAAACCACGCAGAACGATTTCATAGCGCAGTTAGCAGTTTAGAACAAGCGCATTCTGGACGTACAGCAATCCGGTGAGTTCCGGAAGATCGTCGCTTGGCTCGCGCCGCCTGACCCTGGGACGAACCACGCAACTGCCCGTCAGCAACACGAAAGCCAGACGGGTGCCTGGCTGCTGAAGTCAACTCAGTACATAAACTGGGAAACAGGTGCGGACAGCCACTTGTGGATGTACGGCAAAGCTGGCTGTGGCAAGACCGTCCTTTCCTCCACCGCAATTGAGGACATTGGGTATACTTGTGAAAGGGACGCCGACGCTTCCCATGCATTCTTATATTTCTCTTTCTCGGATAAGCGCAAACAGTCCGATGGCGATCTACTTCGTTCACTTGTCGCACAACTTGGATGGAGGGAGCCAGGCCTGTCTATGCTTCGCCAGGCGTACAAGAACGCCAGGCAAGGTATACCAGGGCCAGATGAGCTAGGAAAAATCTTGTTTGGCAGTAGATAAGAAGTGATCTGAAAGCATCGTCTTCAATAAGCGCTAGGGGAACAGGTCGTGTAGTAAACAACTGTAGTAGTAGACCTTTGAAGACGTTATAATCGAAAGGCGCGTCTGAAGTACGCACTCCAGATGACGAAGTAAAGCCTGTAATAGAAGCCTGCCGGCTACTAACTGAAGGTGCAGGAGGTCTCTTCACCGGAGTGGCTCCTGGCGCAACAATCCCATGACTATCACGCAGGTGGTAGATAGGCCTAGAGGTCTGTGCCGTAGTCTTGAAAAGGTGTCCTTTTGGCTTCTTAGGTTTTGGAGGTGAAGTATGACAATTGCGGCAGATCCAATGCTCATGGCCTTCGGCATTCAACAGACGCCAGCCATACTGCCAGATGAACGAACGAAGCTTCTTTCGGTCGCGCGATAGCTCGTATCCTAGGAGGCGATCCATCTCCAATCTATGTTTAGTGGTTTCTTCTTCTTCTAATATAGCTTCATTTCGTGTGCTTTCAAAGTCTTGTGCGCGCTGTAACTCTTCAGGGACTTCAAGCCGTGCGGTGGATGGTACACTTGAGAAGAAGCTTGAGATTTGGGAGCTCATGGTTGTGTTGGTGGGGCGTGGGAGGTAAATGTCATGAAAAAGATGGAAAGTCGGACAAGTGAAAGTCGGCCCCGGAGGAGTGCGGCGAGCGTCTAAATTAGGCTAGACACAAGGAAATCCGCGGACCGCATGAGGATAGCCGGCCCGGCAGCGGGGCCGCGTGGAGAATAGGGCTGAGGCGGGTCTACATAGCACTTAAGCTTTCTAAAATCTGGGGAGATCCATCCCAATCTGGCATTCTGAGGTCACGTGACTAGGTATCGACAATGATTGCAATATTATTGAATCCTACAATATATTGGTTGGTTCATTATTGTTGTTGTACAGCTAGACCCCACATTGTTGTGTTGTACGATATATTGTCAATATCAATATTATTGCAATATTCAATATATTGTGCCCATCTCTGGAAGAACCTGAAGTCCACTTCTCCAAAGTACGCGAAGCAAGCCCTGAACGCCCTTCCTGCAACGCTGGATGATACATACACGCGAGTTCTGCTCGACTTTGACGAGATATACCACGATCACGCGCTTACGCTCCTTCGATGGCTGGCCTACGCGCGTTCGCCTCCAACCCTTGGCAAGCTTGTCGACGCTGCTGTTACCGACCCGATTTACGAGAGCAGCATAGATGCAGACAATCGCGGCGACCTGGAAGACACCTTGAACATTCTCTCTGGACTAGTCACAATCGAGGAAAGCCAATCAACCAGTGCAGAAAACTACTCCGGGACTAGAATCTCCACCAGTGATGTTTCAACTACTGGTCATGAGCAAGGCAGTGCCATGTTCCACAGCGAACATCAGACCCCAGACACCAGGGTGCGGCTCGCTCATTTCTATGTGAAAGAATATCTGGATTCCAGGCGTATACTCAAGAGCGGTGCGGATCAGTTCCACCTCGAAAGTTCGGCTGGGCACAGGGTCCTTGCTCAGAGCTGCTTGACGTACTTGCGATACTACAGCGCAAGCTGCAAGAAGAGTTTGAAGATCGAAGATCTTGAGACTTTCCCTCTGTTGAAGTACGCAGCTCAGTCATGGTTTTATCACTCTACATTACAATGCGGCGGGGAAATCAGCCGCGAAATGTCAATTCTCCGTCTCGAACAAGTGCGAGACGACTGGCTTGTTATTCACGACCCGGATGAGCCCTAGCCAGAGCCATTTACAAGAAGAAAAGATGAGAAGAGGGAACCGGGTTCGGAGATGTATTACGCAAGTCTTCTAGAACTTTCCGCCGTGGTTACTAAGCTTTTGTCTAACGGGGCCAACGTCAACGCGGCGGGTGGAAGATATGGCAGCCCCATCCAGGCTGTCTCAGACGAAGGCCACGAGGGCGTTTTGAAGCTGCTAATCGACAACGCGGCCAACGTCAACGCAAAGGGTGGACATTTTGGCAGTCCCATCCAGGCTGCCTCAGCGCAAGGCGAAAAGGAAATTGTACAGCTGCTGGTCGATAACGGGGCCAATGTCAACGTGGAGGGCAGACGTTTTGGCACTTCTCTCCAGGTTGTCTCAGTGCGACGCAATGACCAAATCGTATAGCTGCTGGTCGACAACGGGGCCAATGTCGACGCAGAGGGCGGACATCATAGCACTCCCCTCCGGACTGACTCGGCTGAAGGCCATGGGGAAATTGTATAGCTGCTACGAGTGTCT
>Ga0265797_10011270_pt1 | contig 11232 bp, 9 predicted proteins | sample P2T30metagenome_FD_192433 | JGI IMG/M metagenome (GOLD analysis project Ga0265797, IMG submission 192433) | Plant litter microbial communities from East Loma Ridge, Irvine, California - P2 T30 | ecosystem: Environmental > Terrestrial > Plant litter > Unclassified | place: USA: California... | reverse complement strand
GGCGGGGGGGGGGGGGGGGGCCCCGCCCCGCGCCTCCAGGCCGTGGTCGCGTCAGCGACCTACTTGGTCCACTTCCACTGGGCCGGGTGGAAGTTGGCGAGCGAGTCCTGGTCGAAGCCGGACAGGCCCTTCTTGACGACCGAGATCTGGTAGTCGGGGCTCGGCAGCCAGATCACCGGCAGGTCCTTCGCGACCGCGGCGCTGTAGTCCTGCACCGCGGTGGCGTCGGTCGAGGTGGTGGTCGCGTCGATCAGGGAGTCGACCTCCTTGTTCGAGTAGCTGCCGAAGTTCGCCGAACCCCCGGTCTGGAACAGCGACTCACCGGTCGGGTAGGCCGGGAAGTACCAGCTGCCCGCGGTGCCGAAGAACGACAGGTCCCAGTCGCAGCTGGCCTCGTCCGAGGTGCAGGTCGGGGTCTGCGACAGCACGCTCGACACCGGTGCGGTCTTGATGGTGAAGTCGATGCCGGTCTTCGCGAGCGAGGACTGGATCGCGCTCATCATGTTGTCGGTCACGGTCGAACCGGACTGCGACAGGACCTGCATCGAGAACTTCGTGCCCTCCTTGACACCCTCGCCGCACTGGCTGGCGGACGTGCCCGGGTCGGTGCAGACCATCGTGCCGCCCTGCTCCTCCCAACCGTGGCTGGTCAACAGGTCCTTGGCCTTCGAGGTGCTGAACGGGTACGGGTTCGACTTCTGCACGTCGGAGACGTAGTCGGACTCCTGTGCCTGCGGGATCGGACCGTAGGTCGAGGTGGCGGTTCCGTTGAAGACGACCTTCGACAGCGACGTCTGGTCGATCGACATCTGGACGGCCTGACGGGCGTACAGCTGCTTGAAGACGGCGCCCATGTCGGGGTTGTTGAAGTTGTACGGCATGTACGTGATGGCCCAGCCGGTCCAGGGCTCGACCTCGTAGCCCTTCGCCGTGAACGCGGACTTCTGGTCCATGTCGGTGGCGTTGATGTAGCCGTAGTCGACCTCGCCCGAGCGGACGGCGTTCACCTCGGCGTCGGCCGTGGTGAAGGGCAGCAGGTTCACCGTCGCGATCGACGGCTTCTCACCGCCGTCGTACTTCTTGTTGGCCGTCAGCGTGACCTTGCCGGCCGTGGTGAAGGTCTTGACGCCGTAGGGACCGGAGATGGTCTTCCACAGGTCGTCGGTGGCGTAGTCGGAGATCTTGCCGGCGGCGGTGTTGAGGTACTTCCACACCTGCTTCGCGCCGGCGGTGGTCTCGTCGGCGTCGGTCACCTTCGCGGTCGCGCTGGTCTTGTCCCAGGCGTGCTGGGGGAGCGGGATGATGTGGCTCAGCTGGTTGGCGAGCATCCAGTCCGAGTTGTAGGCCTTGTCGAACGTGATGGTGAAGTGCGTGTCGTCGACGGCCTTGAACGAGGTCCAGTTGTCCGGCGCCTTGCCCTTGGAGTACGAGCCCCACTGGTCCTTGTTCGCCTTGATCAGGTTGAACCAGAACCCGACGTCGCGGCTCGTGATCGCCTCGCCGTCCGACCAGTGCCGGTCGCCGAGCGTCATGGTGACGCTCTTGCCGTCGTCGGCGAACTTCGCGTCGGTGGCGACGGAGCCGGCCTTGTTCCACGCGATCTTGCCGGTGGAGCCGTCGTACGCGACGAGCGGCTCGTACAGCGACTGGGCGATGGAGCCGTTGTTCGTGTTGAGGTGCGCGGCGGTGCCGATCGGCAGGATCCAGTTCGGCGTGAAGTTGGCGGGGAGCGCGTAGTCGATCTCGTCGGTCGATCCCTGCGAGGCGTTGCCGCCTCCGGAACAGCCGGCGAGCAGCGCGCTCACGGCGATCGCAGCTCCGGTGAGGAGCGCCCAGCGACGGGGCTTGGACATGCGGTGTCTCCTTGTGCGAGGGACTTCGGGGAGGTGGAGCACGGGTGCCGAGCGGCACGAGGACAGTCAAGGACCAAAGCGATTGGAAAAACAAACATCTCGATGTAAAAACTGCGTTACTGCCGAACGGACGAAAGGGTGGACCGCTCGATCCGCCCCGTAGGCTCGCGGCAGAACGGACCACCGACCGGTGTTCCACTCCCGTTCCGCCCGGATTGGAGAAAGTCGTGGCCGATCTCAGCGCCCGCGTCCTCGAGCTCGTCGCCTCGGGGCAGGCCGCCAGCCGGACCGAGATCGCGAAGGTGCTCGGAGCCGCCCCCTCGACCGTCTCGCACGTCGTCGGCCAGCTCCTGGAGCACGGGATCCTCGCCGAGGAGGGCACGGACGTCTCGACCGGCGGGCGCCCCCGCAAGGTGCTCCGCATCGGCGGCGTCGACGAGTACGCGGTCGCCGCGGACGTCGGCGGCGGGCACGCGCGCATCGGCGTGGTCCTGCCTGGAGGCGCGCTCGAGTCGGTCGCGAACGTCCCGTTCGCGCTCTCCGACGGTCCGACCGCCGGGCTCCAGCGCCTGGCCGCGCTGCTCGAGCGGCTCGCCGACGACCGTGGCCGCGAAGGGCTGCGGGGCGTCGGGCTCAGCCTGCCCGGGCCGGTCGACGTCGTCGCCGGGGTCGTGGACCTGCCGAGCCGGATGCCGGGGTGGAACGGGTTCCCCGTGGCCGCGTGGCTGAGCGACCGGTTCGGGCTGCCGGCGATCGTCGACAACGACGCGAACTGCATGGCGGCGGGTGAGCAGACCGTCCAGGATCCCGCTCGGCGCCAGACCATCACGATCAAGGCCGGGTCGGCGATCGGCGCGGGCATCGTCATCGACGGCCGGCTCTACCGCGGGTCGACCGGGGCCGCCGGGGACATCACGCACGTGCGGATCGACGCCGCCGGGGACACCCCGTGCTCGTGCGGCAACACCGGATGCCTGGAGACGGTGGCGTCCGGGGCCGCCCTGGTCCGGATCCTGTCGAACGCCGGGGTCGACGTCGCCTCGACCGCCGACGTCGTCCGGCTCGCCTCGGACGCGCACCCCGAGGCCACCCGTGCCGTGCGGATGGCGGGCAAGTACCTGGGCGAGGTGCTCGCCGCCAACGTGAACTTCTTCAACCCGGACGCCGTGTACCTGGGCGGCATCCTGTCGACCCTCGACCCGTTCATCGCCGCCGTGCGGAGCCAGCTCTACGAGAGCTGCCACCCGTTGATGACCCAGCACCTGGCCATCGAGCCGGTGTCGCTCGGTGCCGATGCCGGGCTCGTCGGCGCCGGCCAGTTCGCCCTGCAGCGGGGTCTCGCCGCCTCGCTCGAGGAGCTCTCCGCGCCCATCCCCCAGTCCACCACCAGGAACAGGAGCGTCCGTGTCTGAGACCGGTCCCGTCACCCCCGCCGTCCCCGCCAGCACCGCTGGTGCCCGTCGCCCGGTCATCGCCATCGCCGGGCTCGCCATCGAGACCTCGACGTTCACGCCGACCCGGACCCACGCACCCGCGTTCCACCCGGACCGCGGCGACGAGGCCGTCGCCCGGTACCCGTTCCTGGCGACCATGGCGGACCGGGCGGACTTCCGCGGGGCGCTCATCGGGCACGCGCTGCCCGGCGGGATCGTCGACCGGGCGTCGTACGAAGCCCTGGCCGACGAGATCGTCGAGCGGTTGGGTGCGATGGGTCCGGTCGACGGGCTCTGGTACGACATCCACGGCGCGATGGTGGTCGAGGGCCTCGACGACGCGGAGACGGACCTGCTCGGCCGCATCCGCGCGGTCGTCGGCCCCGACGTCATCGTGTCCGCGTCGATGGACCTGCACGGCAACGTCACGCGCGAGCTCGCCCACCAGGTCGACCTCGTCACGTGCTACCGGATGGCCCCGCACGAGGACACCCTCGAGACGAAGGAGCGTGCCGTCCGGAACCTCGTCGACGTGCTCACCGAACGCCCGGTCGGTGCGCAGCGACCCGTGAAGGCCTGGGTCCCGATCCCCGTCCTGCTGCCCGGCGAGCAGACCTCGACCCGTCTCGAGCCGGCGAAGTCCCTGTACGCGCAGGTCCCGCTCGTCGAGCAGACCGAGGGTGTGCTCGACGCCGCGATCTGGGTCGGGTACGCCTGGGCCGACCAGCCCCGCGACCAGGCCGTCACCGTCGTCACCGGGTGGGACGAGGCCGCCGTCGCCGCCGGTGCCGAGCGGCTCGCCCGGGCGTTCTGGGACGTCCGCGAGGACTTCGTGTTCGTCGCCCCAACCGGCACGTTCGAGGAGTGCCTCGACGCCGCGCTCGCCCCGGGCGCAGCGAAGCCGTACTTCGTCTCGGACTCCGGCGACAACCCGACGGCCGGCGGCTCCGGCGACATGACCTGGGGCCTGACGCAGGTGCTCGCCCGCCCGGAGTTCCAGGACCCGTCCGGCCCTACCGTCATCTACGCGAGCGTGCCCGGACCGGCCGCGGTCGCCGCGGCGGTGGACGCCGGCGTCGGTGCGACGATCACCGTGACCGCCGGTGCGTCGGTGGACCACGTGCATGCCGGCCCGATCACGATGACCGGGCGGGTGCACGCGATCAAGCACGGCGACCGTGACGCCGAGACCGAGGTCGTGCTGCAGGTCGGTAGCGTCTTCGCGATCCTGACGAAGCTGCGGAAGCCGTACCACCACGAGCACGACTTCACCGACCTCGACCTGGCACCGCGGCAGGCGGACGTCGTCATCGTGAAGATCGGGTACCTCGAACCGGAGCTGTTCGACATGTCCGCCGACTGGATGCTCGCGCTCACCCCGGGCGGTGTCGACCAGGACCTGCTGCGCCTCGGGCACCACAGGATCGAGCGGCCGATGTTCCCCTACGATCGAGTGTTCCCGACGGCACCGGACCTCCGCGCCCGCATCGTCCCCGCCTCCAACGAACCGCTCGGAGCCCCTGCATGAGCACCACCGCCGCACTCGAGATCGCCGTCACCTCTCCGGCGGGTGCGATCACCGCGCGGGACGGCGGCGCCGACCGCGTCGAACTCTGCGTCGGACTCGAGCTCGGCGGACTCACCCCCTCGCAGGCACTGGTCGAGACGACCCACGAGACCGGGATCCCGGCGCACGCGCTGGTCCGCTGCCGCCCGGGCGGGTTCGTGCACTCCCCCGACGAGGTCGAGCTCATGGTGCGCGAGGTCCGCACGGTCCTACGCTCCGGGGCCGCCGGTGTCGTGGTCGGTGCCCTGCGCCCCGACCGGACCCTGGACGAGGACGCCCTCCGCCGCTTCGTGGACGCCGCCCGCTCGGTCAGCGCCACCGCCGAGGTCACCCTGCACCGCGCGATCGACCACGCGACCGACCCCGTCGCCGCAGCCGGGTCGCTCGCCGCGCTCGGGTTCACCCGCGTCCTGACCTCGGGCGCCGCCCCCACCGCGGTCGCCGGTGCGGCGACGATCGCGCGCATGGTCGAGGCCGCCGGGCCCGTGCAGGTGATGGCCGGTGCCGGCGTCACGCCCGCCGACGTCCGTGCACTGCTCGCCACCGGTGCCGCCGCGGTGCACCTGTCGGCGAAGCGTCCCGCGGCGGGCAGCACGCACGCCGGGGTGCCGATGGGCGCCGGGGACGACGGCTCCGCCCACTTCGTCACCGACGCCGAGGTCGTCGCGGCCGCACGGCGCGCGCTCGACGCCTGACCCGCTCGCCGTCACACGGGAATGACGGCCGTCGGAACCCGCTTGACGCCCCCATGACATCGTCAGCAGCGCGCCGCGGGTGGCTCAGCGTCACGTCCGTCGCACTCGGGTCGTTCGTGCTCGTCCTGTCCGAGTTCCTGCCCATCGGGCTGCTCCCCGCCATCGCCGACGACCTCGACGTCGGCATCGGCACCGCCGGCCTGATGGTCGTCGCCACCGGACTCGTCGGAGCCGTCGCCGCACCGGTCGTCACCGTCCTGACCTCGCGACTCGACCGCCGGGTGGTGCTCGTGTCCCTGACCGTGCTGCTCGTGGTCGCCGACGGCCTCGCCGCGATCGCGCCGTCGTTCTGGGTGCTGCTGATCGCACGGATGCTGCTCGGTGTCGGCATCGGTGGCTTCTGGGCCATCGGTGCCGGGATCGCCGGGCGACTCGTCCGGCCGGAGCTGACGATCCGAGCGACCTCGCTCATCACGGCCGGCGTCTCCGTCGCGACCGTCGTGAGCCTGCCGCTCGGCGCCCTGGTGTCGTCGCTCGCCACCTGGCGCCTCGGCTTCGTGATCGGTGGGGCGCTCGGACTCGTCGCGCTCGTCCTGCAGCTGGCGATGCTGCCGCGGATCCCCGCGCAGCAGCGGGTGCGGTTCGCCACGCTCGGGTCGCTGCTCCGCGTGCCCCGTGCCCGGGTCGGGCTCATCGCCGCGGCCTTCGTCTTCGCGGCCCAGTTCGCCGCCTACACCTACATCGCGCCGTACCTGCAGCAGCTCGTCGGCGTCGGCCCGGACACCGTGACGATCGCGCTGCTGGTGTTCGGCGTCGCGGGCATCGTCGGGAACTTCGCCGCGGGCTTCACGCTCGACCGCAGTGTCCTCGGCACCATCGGGGCGTCGAAGTTCGTGCTCGCGGCGGCCGTCGTCCTGCTGCCGCTGCTCGCCCACTCCGTCGTGGGGGTCTTCGTGCTGCTCGTCGTGTGGGGCCTGGTGTGGGGTGCGCTGCCGCTCGGGATGCAGACGTGGATGTCGACGGCGTCGCCGGCCGGGTCCGAGACCGGGCTCGCGCTGTTCGTCACGACGATCCAGCTCGCGATCGCCGCGGGTTCGGTGCTCGGTGGTGCCGCGGTGTCGTCGTTCGGTCTGGCTGCCGACTTCTGGCTGGCGGGCGGGGTCGCGATCGTCGGTGCCGTGGTGCTCGTCGCGATGGGGCTGCGGAAGTCGAGCGCCGTGCCGGCGGTCGAGCCGGTCGCGGCCGACCCGACGCCGACCGGCCCGGTGGCCGTCGCCTGCCCCTGACCGCCGTTCCGGGGCCCGCAGAACACCGGTGTTCGCACGCTGAACACGCGAGAAGCGCGGTTCGACAGGCGAACACCGGTGTTTTGCGAGCCGGACGGCGCGGAACCGGTCCCGACGGCCTGAACACGAGCACTCCCTGATCTCAGAATCGACGCACCAGATTTTCTGAGATCAGGCCGTATCTCAGAAAATCCTGCGCACCCGGTCCGAGATCGACCTCACCGCCACCCGCTCCGGCGTCCGCAAGACACCGGTGTTCGAGCGCTGAACACGCGCAAACCGCGGTTCAACGGGTGAACACCGGTGTTTTGCGGAATCGGCACGCCGGAAGCAAGGTCAGGTCAGGGTGACGACGCGGTCGGCTGCGGCGATCACCACCGGGTCGTGGGCCGCGTGCACGACCACGACCCCGGCTGCGGCCTCGTCGGCGAGCGCCGCCACCACGAGCGCCGCAGACTCGGCATCCACGCCGGCGGTCGGTTCGTCGACCAGCAGCACCCCGGCCCGCTGGGCCAGCCCGAGCGCGACGAGCGTCCGCTGCCGCTGCCCGCCCGACAGCTCCTCGACGGGCCGGTCGGCGAGGTCCGTGATCGCCATCCGCTCGAGCTTCGCGTCGACGATCGCCCGGTCAGCCCGTCCGAGAGGCCGCCACCACGCGCGGTGCCGCCACCGCCCCATCGTGACGGCCGCGCGGACGGTGAGCGGGAGCGTGGTCGGCGGCACGGACTGGGTCACGTAGGCGACGCCGTCGGACGGGAGGCCCGTCACACGCCCGGCGGTCGGCCGCACGACGTCCGCGACCACGTCGAGCAGCGTCGACTTGCCGGATCCGTTCGGTCCGGTGAGCGCGGTGACGACCCCGGCGGGGAAGGTCACGTCGAGCGCGTCGAGGACGGTCCGGTCACCGAGGACGGCGGTCACCCGGTCCAGGTGGACGGCGGGTCGGGGGTCGGCGGGGTCGGTCGGCTCGGTCGTGGGCACCTGAGCACGCTATCAGTATCGATACTCGTTTTCATGTAGCGTCTCGGACCGTGACCTGGCTGACCGATCCGTTCTCCGTCGACTTCATGGTGCGCGCCCTGGTCGGCGGCTCCCTGGCGGCGGTCCTCTGCGCCGTGGTCGGAACGTGGGTGCTGGTCCGGGGCATGGCGTTCCTGGGCGAGGCGCTCTCGCACGGCATGCTGCCCGGCGTCGCGATCGCCACCCTGACCGGGATCCCGCCGGTGCTCGGTGCCGCGGTGAGCGCGGGCGTGATGGTGCTCGGCGTCGGGGCGCTGCGTCGTCGTGCCCGACTGTCGTACGACACCTCGATCGGCCTGCTCTTCGTCGGGATGCTCGCACTCGGCGTGATCATCGTGTCGTCCTCGCGGTCGTTCGCCACCGACGTCACCGCGATCCTGTTCGGCGACGTCCTCGCCGTCACCCGGGCCGACGTCGGCGGCCTCGCGATCGCCGCAGCCGTGGCCCTGGCCGTCGCCGTGGCGTTCCACCGGCCCTTCACCGCACTGGCGTTCGACACCCGCAAGGCCACGACGCTCGGACTGCACCCACGACTGGCCGAGGTCGTGCTCATCGGGCTCGTCACCCTGGCGGTCGTCGCCTCGTACCGGGCCGTCGGCACCCTGCTCGTCGTGGGCCTGCTGCTCGCGCCGGCGGCCGCCGCCCGCGCCTGGACCCGGCACGTGGCCTCGACGATGCTCCTCGGTGCCGGCATCGGTGCCACCGCCGTGCTCGTCGGGCTGCTCGCGTCCTGGCACGCCGGCACCGCCGCCGGCGCGAGCATCGCCGCGGTCGCCGTCGCCAGCGTCGTGGTCTCACGCGCCCTGGCCGCCGTCGTGCTGCGGCGCACCCCGATCCCCACACCGGCGCGCGCGGCCGCGCCGGCAGCACCACGATCCGCCGCACCGTCTCGAGAGGGAGCATGAAGCACTCGACCACCAGCCGCGCCCCCGCGCGCCTCCTGTCCACCATCGGCCTCGCCACCGGCCTGGCCCTCACCGTCACCGCCTGTTCCCCGGGCGCCCCGTCGGCCGACAGCTCGACCGGCACCGCCCGTCCCCACGGTTACGTGGCGGGCGCGAGCGAGTCCCAGGAACCCCAGGTGCGCCTCCTGGCCGTGTCGGCATCCGGCGCGACCGCACTGCACGACCTGCTCACCGAGGAGACCACCGAACTCGACGACGTGGACGCACCGGAGCACTCGGCGACCGACGGCCGGTTCCTCGTGACGAGCGACGCCGACCGCACGACGATCGTCGACGGCGGGTCATGGACGGTCGACCACGGCGACCACACGCACTACTACGCCGCCGAGCCGCGGGTGGTGGGCACGATCGACGGCGGTGGCCGGGTCGCGGTGCACTCGTCCGAGACCATGACGACGATCACCTGGCCGGACCGCGCCGAGGCCGTCGTGCTCGACCGCGAGGCGCTGGGTCAGGGCGAGGTCGACGAGACCGCACGGATCGACGCGAGCGTCCTGCTGCCGATGGGTGAGCAGCTCGTGGCGGCCGACGGCGACACGGTCAGCGTGCTCGACGCGGACGGCGAGGCGACCGACCCCGCCGGCACCGCACAGACCTGCACCGACCCCGGCGGCGGGATCGTCACCCGCGCCGGTGCCGTCGTGGGCTGCGCCGACGGAGCGGTCGTGGTGGACGACGCCGGCGAGACCTCGTTCGTCGACCTGCCCGACGGCGCCGAGCGTCCGACCGGCTTCGCCGCCCGCGCCGGCCGGCCCACCGTCGCCGGACTGGCCGGCACCACCGGGTTCTGGCTGCTCGACGTGCGCGAGCGCTCCTGGCGGCTCGTGCCGACCGAACGGCCCCTGCGCGCCGTGGTCGCGGTGGACGACGAGGACGAGCACGTCGTCGGGGTCGACGACTCCGGGCGGGTGGTCGTCGTGACCGCCTCGACGGGGAAGGTGGCCACGACGACGGCGCTCATCGACATCGGCGCAGACGACCCCGCGCCGATGCTGCAGCTCGACGCCCAGCGCGCCTACGTGGCCGACCCCGCGGACGGCACCGTGCACGAGATCGACTACGCCGACGGCGCCCGGGTCGCCCGCACGATCGAACTCCCCGTCACCCCCGTCGCCTTCGCCGAGGTCGGACTGTGACCGGCACCAGGATCCTGACCGCGGGCCTGGTCGCCGCGATCGTCGCCCTCGTCGCCACGGGGTGCACCACCGCCGGCTCCGACCGGCCCCTCGTCGCGGTGACGACGAACATCCTCGGCGACGTCGTCAGCGAAGTCGTCGGGGACCAGGCCGACGTCATGGTCCTCATGCCCCCGGGCGCCGACCCCCACTCGTTCGAGGTCTCCGCGCAGGAAGCCGCACGACTGCGGAGCGCCGACCTGGTGGTCGAGAACGGGCTCGGGCTCGAAGAAGGGGTCGCCCGTCACGTCGCGGCGGCGGCCGAGGACGGCGTGCCGGTCTCCACCGCCGGGGACGCGTTCGACCCGCTGGAGTGGACCACCGAGGACGACAGCGGCCCCGACCCGCACTTCTGGACCGACCCCGCCCGGATGGTCGACGTGGTCGAGGCCCTCGACCAGGACCTGCGCGACGCCGGCATCGAGCCGACCGGCACCGATGCCTACCTGGACGAGCTCCGCGACCTGGACGACACGATGACGACCGCGTTCCGGACCGTGCCCGAGGAACGCCGGGCGCTCGTCACGAACCACCACGTGTTCGGCTACCTGGCCGACCACTACGGGTTCCGGGTCGTCGGGGCGGTGATCCCGAGCGGGACCACCCTGGCCTCTCCGAGCGCCGCCGACCTGCGCGACCTGGCCGACGCCATCGACGAGGCGGGGGTCCGGACGATCTTCGCCGACGCCTCGCAGCCCGCGCGACTGGCCGAGGTGCTCGCGGAAGAGGTCGACCTGCACGTCGAGATCCGCCCGCTGGCGACGGAGTCCCTCACCGAGGACGGCGACGCCTCCACCTACCTCGGCATGATGCGCTCGAACACCGAGGCCATCGTCGACGGCCTGTCGACTGGTAATTGAGAATGAGAATCAATACAGTGAGCGACATGACGAACACGAAGACGCTCCGGGCCGCGTGGCCCGCCGCCCTGCTCGGCGCGGCCGCCCTGGCCCTGACCGGGTGCGCCACGAACACCGACGCCGGGTCCGACACCACTGCGACCCCGAAGGCCGACGGGACCCGCATCACCCTGACCCACGACGGCGGCCTGCTCGTCCTCGACCAGGACCTGCGAGTGGTGGCCGACGACGCGATCGACGGCTTCACCCGGGTCAACCCCGCCGGTGACGGACGCCACGTGCTCGTCACCGTGCCCGAGGGCTTCCGGGTCCTCGACACGCAGGCCGAGCCGGCCCTGACCGACGCGGTCTTCCCCGCCGACACCGGTGGCCACGCGG
>Ga0265797_10011269_pt1 | contig 11233 bp, 13 predicted proteins | sample P2T30metagenome_FD_192433 | JGI IMG/M metagenome (GOLD analysis project Ga0265797, IMG submission 192433) | Plant litter microbial communities from East Loma Ridge, Irvine, California - P2 T30 | ecosystem: Environmental > Terrestrial > Plant litter > Unclassified | place: USA: California... | reverse complement strand
ACAGCCGCACCATCCGCGCTTCCTACGTCGTGGACAAGATCTACAACTCCCTCTGGGGTGCTGCTGCCAGCAGGTTTTAACCGACCGGTACGTCACAACTGTCGTGGGGTGCTCGGTAGCCACTACTACCGAGCATGCCCAATCACTCATGTGTGCAGTATACCCTGATTGGTTCTTACGGTTTCTTCACGGCTCATTCTCTCGGTTCACTTCTTGCGGTTTCCACTCTCGGCACACTCTGACACCTCTGGTATATACGCATGGCGTTGACGGTATGATACGACTCTCTTTCTCTCTTCTTGTTCTTCTTTTTGGCGTTGCTTTTCAGGCTATGCTGGCGAAGGTGTACAACGTGCAGTGCTTTGGATGGTGGAAGCTGCGTTGTCAAGATCAACATGAGGGATGAACGAACGTTCAGAGGTATGATGGATGAAGGTCTTGGTGGATACTGAAAGGATAAGGTTCCGGTGGATGACGGACATGATTGTTTAGGCGGATGATGGGCGAGAGCTTGTATATGGCGTGGGACATGGCGGTGGAGGAGTGCTTACTTCGGTACGTTCTGTGAAGGACTTCGGTCTTGTTCAGATCTTTCACTTGGTCTCAGGTCTCCTCTCATACGATTGCACATACGATTGCGCATGCATCAGCGGCATTTACCACGGAAGCGGAGGACTCATGGCTGCTAATAGCACATAGGACCAGCTTGTCTCTTCCTGTCTTCCTGGACGACATGTCTGCCAATAATCATGTGTTTAGATACTTTCTTGGATTCCTCCATCTTTACCCTGGCCTGTTGATGTGGAGAGTTGAGGATGTGGATTGGGCTCATGAGGCTGTGGCTGTGGCTGTGGTTGTGGTTTGACCCTTCTCCGCTGCTGACCATGTTGTTGCCTGACGTCGTGATAGGTTTCGATTGTGCCGTTTTATTGTGGCTAACTAGGCTTCGCCAATCGACGTTTTCACTTCTCCGTACGACAACCAGGTCGTGACTTGCTATCTTTCTCATCAGAGCGAGATCAAGTCGGTCCATCGTCACTTGCTGTGCGTCGTCGCATTCGCATAGCGTCTGCCACATGACTCATCGGGGGACATCAGAACCTAGCACTCACCGTAATTTGGTCTCTCCGGCTTCACCAGAGCAAGTACGTTCAGTCACGTCTGTGTCATGTCAAGCGTACTTGACTTCACGCAGTCGCGCATATTCAAGTTGCGTCGCGTCAACAAGGACAGGGAAGTTCAGTTTTAGACATTTGTTCAGTGCTCATACTATGCGCACCATGACAGGCTTGGCTTGAAAACACAAAAGGTCTCGTTGGAATGAGCCAATGCCGACTCTTTCAAACAAGGCCTTCTCCCCCCGACTCACTGGTGTGACCACCAAAACGTGGTACGCGTGACTAGGACAGGTTTCCACATCTCGACCCAACACGATACACTTAACAGTGCGTATATCAACGATGTCAGTCCTATCGAAACTCAACCAGCCCATCCAAAGACTACTTGCCGCACTTCGTACATCGCAAAATCCATCATCCCTCAGTTCGATCGTACACTGCTGTAACCGCCTTATGGGAGCCTGTATTGCTCCGTCCGCCAATCGGATTTCAAGATTCCACTCAACCTCGCAGCACCCGACTCTGGGATATGCGATTTGCCCACTGTATGCCATCCATGACCAAGAAGGTACCTGGTGGTCTGGTGCGAATTGAATCCGCTGCATTCTGTCTGTTCCTGCTCGGTCCCAAAGGAGACTTCTGTGCAGATAATTCTCGAACATACCGTGTGACGCCCTCATCTTGTATGTCGCAGCTAGTCGATTAATCAATCCGGAAATTGCTATGGGCCTATCGGTGGGATCGGTGATGCCTAGCTGCGAATATCTTTCGAAGAGGCGCTGAAATAACCGGATCTTATCGTATGGTTGACGATGTATGAGAGATGCTGGGAACTTTGGATCAGCCAGGAAAAGGTCTGTCGAGCTGAACATGCGTTAGTGTCTGTGCCTCTTGCCGGTGATTCTACATCATTGCAAACTCACTTGCGCATTTGAGTCAGCGTTTCGCATCGCACCCCTCCGCCACATTCCCAATATGTCTGGTTGGTAGTGAAGTGAATGGTTCGTCGGGACAGCGCTCGCTCCTGTAAGACCCAGGCTCGCTGATTCAAGACGCCGTTTTCGACATCGCTATGAAAGTCGTCTCTGATACAGCTTATGTACAAGGTTCCATGCGTGCTTGTGTACACCTTCGCCCATTGCGAGTTTGGGTCCTCCAATCTCGGTCGCTCCAGGAAACCCTGATTAGCATCTCCAGCAGATGTTGCGGCAATCGTTACGCAGGCATTGCCAAAGGTCTTGCCCATTCGCCCTGACTCCTTTCTCCAGTCTTCGAGATCATCGCCGTACTGAATTATGCATATCGAGTCGATCCATAGGTATCTCTTGCCGAGCTCACGCGTTACCGCAATAGCATCCCGGAATGTTCTTGGAAGTCCGTTGATGTCCAGACCCTGTGTGCATCTCGGCTCGAGATTTGCAGAAGATGTGCAGAAATATCTTTTTTGTCTTCGCGATAAAGTACCCCAGCAATGTGATAGAGCGACGTACTCCCCACGCTCACCTGGTCGAGACACATGAAGTCGCACCCGATTGTCGCTAACATCAAGGACTCTACTGGGCAGTCTGGAGATCGTTTTAGGGCAGCATTCAAAACTTTTGTGGTCTCTAGCACACACTCGCATCCATTCTCGAAACAATTCGAACCGACTGTCGTTACCTGGCAACATCGGGAATCCAATCTGCGCACCTGATTTCGCAGCTAAGGACCCTATATGAGATGATCAACTCCTGCAAAATCATGAATATCGAGTAGACCTACCGGGAGCGGCGCATACCCTATGGTTGAGTGCAACCCGCGCTTCATCAATGGCGTTGAGGTTTGACTCCGACAAGTAATTACAAATCCTACACCACCTCATCCTTCTTTCGTCATCACGGACCTGCGTTGATCGAGATAACCAAATGCTGGTACAACGTGTGCAGACGCGCGCAGCTGATGTCGTCCGGGACATCTGTTCAATTTGCGTGAAGAACGTTGCTGCGAAAGAATTATCAACAGGCAAGTTCCTCGTGTCGTTCATTCTCCAGAGTTCGAAGAGATGCTCTGAGTACTCTAAACCTTTGGCTTTAACCTCCCTACTAAAGCGGGTCAAACTAGGAAGTATCATGCCGTGAAGAAGCTCTCCAGGCAATGGGCCCCCAATCTGCTTCTCGAGCCTAACTATCTTTTTACGAAGTTTGACTGAGATTGGGACGTTTATAGGCAATCTTCTGCCCTGCCATAAATCAATTTCCTCAAACTCCGGTGTATAAACGCCATCTTCATAGTCGGTAGTGTTGGTTAATAGATCGGTGGGCTTCTTTCTAAGCATTCGCGTATTCGGCCGCTTGACCGTATTGCTTTTCGCGGCGATGGCTTGGGGACGCTTCCTCGGTCGGAGTACGCGTCGTTGAGGATCTGGCCTTCGCGCCGTCGTCTGACGGCCCATCTTGTTGTTGTCTTTGAGGGCACGGTGGGAACTGTACCCTTTGCGAAGTGTAAGGACTGGAAATTTAATGGCTTGAGTGGTACATGGCAGTAAACGATGGACTGCAAAGAGGTGGGTGAATAATACGATGCGCGAAAGTCCCATACGTTCGAGGGACAACGAGCCAGATAAGCAAATTGCGACGAGGCGCAGCAGCTGCGGGAGGGCACACTAACGCTGTGCCACCGCCACGGTGCTGTCATGGTCTGTACCACTCGATGTACCGATTAGAAGACGCGATTCCGCACAAAGTCGCTCAAACCTATCGACGTCCGCGTGTTTTACGACCAGAGTTTCTGTGTTTAGCGATGTATACACGAGAGAACTGGGGCATCAGAAAAACGAGTCTTGAACAAGAGAAGGCAATGTAGCCTTGCAGCATGCGTCGTAAGCGGGAGTGTGGCTGCCTCCCCCGTATGATGGGGCTATGTTCCCGAGGTTGTCTTAGGGGACGAATCAGCCGCACCAGTTAAATTTGTCGCAAGATCGTGCAGCAACAAAATCTGCATGTTAGGTCTTAGGAAAGGTAGTTAAGTGCTGTAGTATGTTGTGCTTAGTGTGGGCCTAGTGTGGGCCTAGTGTGCTCATCTCATGGCGTTGTAGTGCCGACACCAAGATGTCCTATGTCGACCGAAGCTGCAACACCCATATGCCGTCGCGCTTCCAGTCTCTCGCTATCTGAACTGTCATACAGTCCATCTACTGCTTCCTTCGACGATGGTACCGCAGGAACCTCATTTACCTGTGCGATGGGGCTCGCCTAATATTCGCCGCTGATATATGTCACAAAATCACTCATCCTTTCACATACGACCATAGGATCATGAAAATTAGGCTTCCCGTCCGCTCAGCCATATACAAGCATGATACCGGCGGATTAGTAGTTAGGTGGGTGACCACTAGCGAATCCCCGCTGCTGTATGTTTCTTGATGTTTTTTGCCCATCTTTTTTGCCCATGTCTGGGGCGGGCAGGTGGGCCGACGGCGAGAACAAGTTTGACCAGGTTGGAACAACAGAAGACAACCCCGTCTACAATCTTGACACACCTTCCATGAGATCATCAACTGCGCTGTCTTGCGTAGTCGCAATTTTTGCGTCCAAAAGCTGCTTAGCTAAGTTATCCATCTCTGCATCTTCATCGGGCGTGAGTCTGTTCTGCTCCTCCACTCCCCTCTCTTCAAGTACAACTCTTATATCCCAAACCCTATCCAACGTGTGTCTTCTCTGCCTCAAAGCCTTGAACCCTTCAAGATACTTGATCCGAAAGACGCCCCTCTCACCATCTACATCGGCTACCTCACAGACCCTACCGCCCTTCTCCGCGGCCTTTAGCACTGCTTCGTACGTCCACAGCTGTATGTTGGTTTCCACATCATCCGTCAGTTCCCGCGAGGCCGCTTGGCTCTTTTTGTGTTCTTCAAGGTATCGCGGGTATTGGCTGCGTATGCGATCTTCGATGCACGCGGGGCAGATGAATGGATGCTGATGCAGGTTTTCTTGTCGCTTGAGCCAAGCTAACGGGAGTTGGGGTTTCGTGGCGTAGATACTGCGCGTGCAATTTGATGAGCATGGCAACTTCGAGGCAGGGAAGCACACGGGTCTAGAAGGCGAGAACGGCGGCTTGATAATGTGTTCGCAGTCCAGAGTGTGAAGAGGGGCGGACGGGTCGTCGCAGTGGTTTTGAGGCGGCGGCTTGGTGAGCGCCATGGCGGGATGCGGTATGGATTGGTTGAATAAGTCGCGGGCGGGAAGAATCTGGGGTTGGGTGTGAGTGAAATGGTAGGCTGCAGTGATAGGATTGTGAAGACATGATGTGGACGGATAAATGGTAGAAGGGTCAAAGTGTAAGTGAGATTACAGCTGTTTGAGGACTGGCGTATCCTCGGTATACAATGACCACCTTCATTGAAGGCGCAGTGCATCCGCTATCCTCGTATCCTTCTTGGCTACCGGAGCCCCAAGCCCTTCTTTCTTCCCAGGCAGAGCTCCTTCCAGCCATCGCTTGTGCTTTACATTCTTCCAACCCACAACCCTAAACACCAATTCCCTTCCCATTGTTCGTTTTGCTTTTACATACATCCCTGTACTCACTTCCTGGAGCAAGTGGCCAGTTTTCCGTATCACGGCTTGATCTTCATAGCGCACATTGAATACAACGCGCTCGATCGAATGACGCTCCGGGATATTACGGTACGCGTCGCGCCAGCTTTGGATGAAGGGAGTCATCAATGGGTCGTAGATATAACCGTCGTTTGGAACAACATCGGAGGAGACGATCGGGGATATCCCGATGTGCAGCGCTCTGATTGCAGTGACGGGGAGTGAGAAGCAGTCGTCGGCGGACTTGCGTGAAGACGGCGGCTGGAGGATGGGAATATTGGCGTCGCCGGTGGCTAGCTTGCTGCCTAGGACTGAGAGGGTCTCGGGATCGTTGATGGTAACGAGTATGTATGGTGTGTTACCAGGCATGGTTTCTTCGTAGATATCTGGGCATTCTGACGATGCGGTGAGGGTGTCGGGATGCTCGGTATCCGTTCTCAGTTCGATAGAGACTGGCATCGCGAACTGTTGATTGTTGTATGGATTGTCGAGGAGAAAGGATGCGCAGAGGAGTGAATGTCGATGTTGATGTCGAGGCTCATGACGTTTCGCCTCCGCGCGATGTTGACGATTTAGGCAACCATCAAGGCAGCCAATAGGCGTGGCTGTCTTCCATGCAACTGGGAAGACTTTATTGTGTTTTCTGACATTACTTTGCCTTACTCTTCGAGCGATTGGTCTCTGGTGCCGATACATCCGAATATTGCCAAGACAAGACAAAGTCCCGCAGTCGTTCACTTCCCGCAAGTGTCGGTCATCTCGTGGAGCGCATGCTTGTTAGGTCGCAAAGCAAGCAGGCACGACGGAAAATCAGTGTGAAGCAGAAGTAGCAAGCTTACGTCATCTCTGAATCACTCATCAGTCGCGCCTACCTCAGTCTCACGATACCTCCGCCAAATCTCTAGCTGTGTTACTATATACTACACCACCATGTGAACACCACACCACGAAATTGTCCGAAGACGCTATAATACCCTCACTATCCGCAGCGTACGCGATGCGCATTCTGAAATCATGGGGGAGGTGAAGACTGCGCGGTTGCTATTGTGCGCGGCCTGCCCTTCACTAACTCCGGCTGCGTGAGCATCGCCAATTCAAGAGCTCACACCCAACTCACCCTCACTTCTTGGCGGTGAATACGATTATTAAATCCTATTGTCGCTAGACCGACTCTTCGCTTTCGACTCACTCGACCTCGCCTGACCTACAGTCAAAGCTACCGACCACCCACCTACCGCGCATACAACATCGCGCTTGCCGCCTACATCATCCTGTATCCCGACCTGTTCTCGTCACTAGCACGCATGTCGTCGTCCGTCGCCAGACAGTTCGGCAACATGCTCGCCACTCGGCGGTCGCTCCCAGGACAAGCAGCCGCACCGTCGCCATCCACCAAGCAGAAGTCCGACTCCAAGCAGAAGACAGACGCCATACACGAGACAGTCACCTACCCACGCGCCCTAGGAATACGGGACGCAGACCCATGCAACAACGCATCCATGTCCTACGAGCACCTCCTCCAATGTGGTCACCTCATCACCACATCCATGCCCGACGAGCGATGCGCACCCAATTGCTACTGCGTCAAGCACGGATGGCACGAGATCAACGGCGACGAGAAGAAGAAGGCGAAGATGCTGCTGTTCTATTGCGACGCGTGTGTAGAGGAGAAGAACGAAAAGCTCGTGGCTGGTACTTTGACCTCAACGGCTGCAGGCAAGTGAACTTACTAGCATTGACGCTCGCGGCGACGCTGACCATCTGACAGAGAACCTGCGTCTCACCCTGCGCGAAAAGGAAGCCACGAAGCGCGAAAAGCAGACCAAGTTCCGTAAATGCTATATCGCACTCAAGATCACCTCCGTGCCTTGCCACACCGACGGCGCACTACGCAAGAGTTATACGCCGCGCAAAGAGCATCATCCCTTCGATATTTCGATCCCTCGAGTAGGCGACAACTTCTTCGAAGATATGCTGGTGAACCCGGTGGAGGAATCGAAGGCGCCTGGCAACACCATCGCGACCACGCCCAAAGAAGTAAACCACCCTGTCGTCGGCAGTAGCCCAGCCAACCTCGGCGAAGCCGGCGCAAACTACCTGAGATACACGGCAGCGCAATCTGTGGCACCCAAGGCACCCAAAGCCAAGCCGAGTACCTCCAACGCTAAGAAGACCGCGTCGCTGTCTGCTCTCCGCGAGGCCGCTGCAGCATCACCGGTGGTATCAAGCTCCGATGTCGCGCAGAAGGCCTCTCCAAAGCAGTCGCGCAAGAGGCCCATCGTCATCGACGATGATGAGGAATACGTGGACGCGCCGGAGAAAGGAACGGAGGTTGTCAAGAGAACCAGGAAACGACAAAAGGCTACTTCGTTGCCTCTGCCTCTGCCAGCTACCCCGAAGAGGAAGCCAGAGCGTCCCAAGGGAAGTGGGCGCAAGAAGGTGTGAGAGGTTGACGGATACAGGTGGTGTGAAGTCGTGAGGATGTGGAGGTGATGACGAGGTTGGAGATTACAAGGACGGGGTGAATGCTGCTATGCGATGCCTGGATATTGTCGTATTCGTCGGGCTGATATTCTGGTATGGGTACATATTGGATAAAACATGTCGTTGATCACGCTTCTGATGGAAGATGTGATGAAGAAGATGATGGATGGCCATGGTGTGCGATGTTGCTTTCACCCCACTTGGCCTGCTGACTAATCTACGTCCTGCCATCTCGCCACTCTTCTCTTCAACGTACCAAATGCATGATTTATGTATACAACATGTCGTATGTTGAAGTTCATTAACGCAAGTTACATGGTCTATCTCCATGCTCTACTACATCCAATCCCACCCCATCAAACACCTCCCCATATCGCAATTTCCAACCCCCCTTATCCAAAAACCACTCACAATACGCCAGTAAGATACAGTATAGATAGCACACAAAATACGACGCCCGCGACCAGGACTACCGCGATTTCCATGTTCGACATTTCGTCCACGCTGTGGACTCTGATATCCCGCCGCCTATCATCTCTTTCTGAAGGGAGACCGCGTTCTAGGTCAATCGCAGTGCGCTTTTGCTGGTCGTATGTGTTGGGGCGGATAAATAAGTCGGGCATGGCGTTGGTATCAGTTGTTGTTTCGCGAGCGACTGTCGAATGGTTGGTTGTCTTCGCTGTTGCGTACTGTTATCTGGAGCTCATAATATTATGGGTGACATAGTGGATATGGTGAATGAGTGGGACAAGTATATGGAGGAGCCGGGCGCTTTGTCAGTCAACGTGCAATGCACTAGTTCGCTGAAACATGGTGTGAATGGAAGGTGTGTGGGCGCTGCGAGCGACTTGTGTAGTATTTGATCGGATGGATTTGGGAAACGACCTGCCCCCGCCCCATACCGTGAACTCCAGTCCCCTCACCTACCAACCACTCACAAAACACCAGTACCATACAATATCGACAACGCAAAACACACACCGCTCACAACCAAAAGTACCGCGATAGTCATGTTCACCCATTCACCCTGCCTGTACATCCCAGTATACCGACGTCCACGTCCATCATTTCCGTGCGAGGAGAAACCGCGTTCTAGATCAGGCATGGCGGGCTCTGGCTGGTTGTGCGGATTGGGGTTTATGAATAAGCCAGCGAGTAGGTGGTTGGCGGCTAAGGAGTCGCGAGTAGGTGGAGCAGCTGTTGAAGGGGAGGTTGGGTGGGGTGGGGAGGTGGCGTTGTCTGGGGTAATTGTTGAGTCGGTTGATAGATTGGTTGTAGGGGTACTCTTGTCTGGGGTTCGTAGAATTATGGGTGGCATCGCTGTTACTGTAGGTCTGAGCGTAGTGAATCTGAGCGAGGTAAGTGTAAGAATAGTCCTGGCGCTTTATGAGTGAATGCGCAATGAATTTGTTTGCTGCCTGGGTGGATGGATGGAAGAAATGTGATTCTGTGAGTGACTACAAGACTGCTTGATCGAAAGTGCCTGTGTGTTCCACAATACTTCGTTTCCTGGAGATGAGTCAAAAGCGTTACGTGTCATTGCGTTACTAGCTATGGAAATGGCTCCGCTGGCTCTAGTGGTCATTTCCCGCGATCCCCCGCGTTCCCCGACGAACATCAGCAGAGTTGAGGGACTGACTATATGCTTCCGTAGATGGCTGCATGGCTCTCACCATGAATCATTCCTCAGTGCCAGAATCTTCGACGTCGTCCACATATTGTCGGTCCGCAGCGGCGACGGTCCTCCCAGTAGCATGTACTACTTTAGGTCCTTCGATCGGACATAGGGTATGTTGTCCAGAAATGACGGGTCGCGAACATACTCACGATACTGTCGGACAATTGCTGCAGCTTCCATCCCACTACCCACGACCCATACCTTGTCGAATCCGCCTATAACCGTATTCGCAACGACGATAAGACCGCCCACTTCGATCGACAGGAAGCGATTTCCAAAGGCTTCTGCAAATACGTCCATCGAATTCTCAAGAAAGGCTACGTTCTTCAGGTGCAGGTCCACTGGTAGCCGAAGTAACTTCTGGACTGCTATCCGGTTCAACTTCACATTGACGAGACTTAATTCTTCGAGAGTGGAGCTCCAGATCGGACAGAGAAGCTGAGACCATCCTGACACTAGCGCTATCTGAGGCATGGACATGTGAAGCGCGTTGTTCTCTGCTAGCGATCTCCCCGAAAAGATCAGGTGTCGTAGATTTGGACAGCGCAAGGTGTTGGGCATGATGAAAGTGTCGTGGGCCAGCCTTATCTTCAACGAGTCGCTGCTATACGCGTTGGACTTGTCGCCACTGTCAAATTTGTATTCCAGGGTAGTGAGATGGGAGAGTACCATTTTTCCGGTCGGAAAACCGACGAAGCCTAGTGTGTTGAAGTTGATGGAGGCTTTCCAAAGTCGCTGGCCCTGGCGATGATCCATGTGACTGAGCAACGCGTAGAAGATGTTCATTGACTGTCTGCTTTGAGCTTTCGCGCAGGTGTACCGTAGCGGATAATTTTGAGCGAGACCAAATGAAGGAAGAACAATGCTGCCTGTATTAACTGCGCACAGCTTCTGTTCGAACACTTGTTCAGTGGGAAGCAAGCTATTAATCTCCATAAGTGATGTATGCTTCGTGTACGCTCTATCCACGGAAAGTGGAAGCATGCTGCGGGTTGGCCGATAGCAAAGTGTTTCCAAATTGATGAACTTGTCCATCCAACCTACGCTGTTATCTTCCAACCATGTAGACCAAAGACAGGGATCCGTCATCCATTCGTGTTGACAAGGACGGTGGAACTCGCGGTCACGATAACTTAGGCCTGCCCTCTCGAATTCTGCAACTTCCAGTCGTCTGGGCGCCGCCTCTTTGTACACCACAGCCTTTACGAGTTTCGCTCGAGCAGGATCGTCAGCGATGCCTTTGAGTACGGCGAGGCTATCTGGATTTGGTGTAAAGCACACAGTGCGATAGAGATGTTTCTGGAACCCCAGTTTGTTGCAGGCCTTGGAGGTCAAGAGGAAGCTGATGACATCGTGGGAACTCTCGTTGTTATCACAGATCA
>Ga0265797_10011267_pt1 | contig 11234 bp, 18 predicted proteins | sample P2T30metagenome_FD_192433 | JGI IMG/M metagenome (GOLD analysis project Ga0265797, IMG submission 192433) | Plant litter microbial communities from East Loma Ridge, Irvine, California - P2 T30 | ecosystem: Environmental > Terrestrial > Plant litter > Unclassified | place: USA: California... | reverse complement strand
AATCATCAGCATAACTCCCCCGAACCGACTAATTTCTGAATACGTCCATGCAGGGAAGGGGACATACCGATAATAAAGCGTTTCCAGGGATATCACCCTCTGGTCTATCTGAGAACCTTACAATCCCTTGATCTGTGGAGTAGATATACAATGTAGTATCCATCGTTACCTCACTAGCACCTTTTGGAAGTGGTGATCGGAATTGAAAAGTATGTTTGAAACCAACTTTCAATTCATCTGCCTCTACACTCCTATCTGCTCCATCTGTCGTTGTTTGCCGAGTGATTGATAAGAGATCGATTTTATGGGTCGTAGTTTCTTTAACTACCGTAGGGAGATTGACCATTTGTCCAGCTAAATCATCAGCTCTCTATACTCTAACTGTGATTGTGATTGTAGAGGTCAGGTCAAAGTGGAAGGAAGGGGATATTAACATACCGATTTCATCCCTGTTTTTACAGCTCGCAAATAGATCTTCATAAATAGCGTCATTTGTGAAATTATCATTCATCTTGGCCATTGTCCCTTTTGCCTGAAATAAGTCAAGGACGATAGCGAGATGCTGAGCCTGTCTTTCAGAGAGCTTGGTCCCATCGGTCGTGGACAGACGTGATTGGAGTTCGGAAGGGGAGTTGACGGCCGTATGTAGCTCCGAATTGGTGACTGGTTCTTTACCTGTCATCCTGAGGTTCTATTCTAGTGATGCGGTATGAATATGTATGGATCATACTCGTCACTCGATCAGCTTGGACTAGATGACATGACATCGTTGGACTACCTCCACCTCCACCTTCGATGCTTGGCTTGGCTTGTTCGCTGACGTGGTATTCCGACAAGACTGCGCCACAGGAACATAGAGACGGGTTTGGCCGAACTTGTCCCCCTCGGGAAGAGTAACGCGGAGACCAAGGCGAAGCATACATACACGCCGGCGTCCATACTGTATACGCGCTGTACAATAGAAGAATGAACGTGCTGTGAATACTGGGCGAATGTGCTTGATCGTACTAGGTACTGAGTGCTGTGCCAACTCTGACTATGACTCTGACCCCACCGTTGCATTACGTGTACACTGCAAATCCCCACCCAAGCCAAACTGGGTAGATCAGGCACGATTAAGCGCGTAAACTCAATTAAAATAGCGGGGCTTATGCCGAGCCTTTTTCAGACTGCGCTTCAGTCCAAAAGTACGACGTACGTGTAAGACGGTAGGGGTCAAGGTCGCGCCCAGATATTAGTAATCAATTGAGTGAGTGGGGTATATTCATTCGACTCGACTCTTTTCTTTCTCTTTCTCTTGTTCAATCGGAACTCCGCCAACCTCGAACGTTCCATACTGTACTACGTGTACGAGTATTTGTACCCCAACTTAAATCACGTCTGACGTCAAAGGATCCTTTGGCCCCATACCCCTCCCACCTCCCACAACACGTTTTAGTTATTCAAGGCACTCTTGTAATATTGGTTTTCGACGCTTGTAGTAACAGTATCAATACGACACCTACAACAACGGGACTATACGGGTCAGATCCAATCTATATCGCATCGCATCATCGTTGGACAATACGCGTCTCGACCCTCGACGTCTGGATTAAGTTGAGATTCAACTTGTTCGTTCGCCTCGACCTCTCTCCTGTCACATCTTACGTCTTACAAACTACAAATACAATCTACAATCTAGCATTACGCGATCCCACTCGACTCGCCTCCATTCTTTCACCTTGCGTAGTGTCATACGAAACTCCCCTACCAAAGTCTCAGTCTCCACGTCATACCCCCTCTACCTATAAAAACACAACAATCATCCAATTGCAACCTCTTTGTTCTTCAACCATCTCGTTTAATCGCTCTTTGAACGACACACATAACCAAGATGCGACCATCATCCATCCTTCGAATCCACGCTACCCTCCCCTTAATTCCACGAATGAATACCGATCCACTAGCTTCACTTCGTCCCTTGAACGGATACGAGATCTGGAAACAGACTCAATGGGCTGCTTGGAGGCAGCAAGAGGGATATGTGGGTTTATGGAAGAAAGGCGAGTGGAAGAATTTGAGTGAGAAGGAGAGGGATTTGGATGCGGATCTTAGTACGGTATGTCTTCCCTTTCTCTCTGATTGTTGAGGTGTTGGCTTTCTTCCTTCATACCTTCGACTCCCTTGCACCACACTCCATTGATCGTCACTTCATTGCGCTCTGCACGCAAACACTTCGCGTCTTTCATCGCTCATCCACTTCTCATTCAATCATACATCCAAGCCATTCCCGTTCCTTTTCAGCGCCACCGCGACCAGCCACTCCCCATCGCCTCTGCGCCTCCTCAAACACCACGCCGAGCCAAACTGACACATCAGCAAACCCAATTAAAAACCCTAATGATCTCAACCCGAGACCCCACACTCGCAACAATCTCCACTATCCATAACAACGAATCAGAATCACCAATCACCTCTGGCCTCTCTTCCCAGGACAACAACGATGGGAGTGATCACGGGAAGAAATCCGGTGATGGAAATATCGAGGATGGTGTGACGATGCCAAACAAGGAAAAGGTTCCAGCTGCTAATGTCTTTTGGACTGATCATCTTAGGATGCTCTAGTCCGATGACTTTGGGACTGGAAGGGAGAGAAAGGGGCGTGGTGAGGGCAATGCGGTGGTATGGTGAGGGGGCAGTGAGCAGGGTGAAAGGGGGAGGGGCGACAATAACGACTCTAGCATAGCATGTTTTCAGAATCCATTTCGACTTTTCACTATACACGACACCGACAACGACTTTTAGGAACGACGTACGAGAGTTGTTGCTTGTACGACCATCTCTGTACGATTACAAATATAGTATTCATTATATCATCATCTACGTCGTTCAGCGGTCCTTTTGTAATTTCTGTAAATTGTTTGTTTGTTTGTACAACATTGATTCCATATATGGTGAATCAGGTGTTCTTCCTTGTCTCTATCCAGTATCACTTTCCATTGACCCCATCCGTTATCGTCCATCGTCAATTTATACCCCTACCTTCATTCATCGTCACCATTAGGCAAGTCACTTGTCTTTGATGATCCGTGTCCGTGTATGAGATCGCATACTCGATACTCGATCCTCGATACTCATACATACACACATACATACATTACATTGTGACGACCCATATCCAGTCGGTCATCAACAGCCCCTATCTCCTGGACCTCGCTCGGTATTGCGCACTGCATACCTCGCAGTCCAGCCGTTACTGCGGAGCAAGCAGCATCCTTCCGCTATCAAGCCCCTCTCACCGTCTCCCGTGATTCTTCCGCCCTCGCCACCCTGATCTATGTCTCTCATCCGCCACACCTCAAGCCCCACCCGGTGCCGCACCTCGCTCGACTAATAATCCTCATCATCATCCTCATAATCATCAAACATTCCCCTCCCACCTTCGCCCGTACCCCCTCCACCACTCATATCCCTCTTCCAAGTCCCAATATCAGGCATAGTATCCGGTTTCATCTCAGGTACCTCCATTCCCAAACCAGATCCCCCTTGGATTTGAGATTGAGGTTGTTTTTTCGCTCGGGATTTACGTGGTGCTGTTGATGTTGATCCTGATCCTGTTGCTATTGCTGATTGTTCAGTTTCTGTTGGATCTGGGATATTGGAGACGATTTCACGTAGGAAATCGAATGTCTCGTTAGTGTTTATTGTTTGTTTTCTGTGTCATCAGCTTGGTCCGGGCATAGGGGACAAAGACGGGGCAATGAGAACGGTGATAGGGTTTATAAAGGGTGGTTGGAACTGAGATGGAGCAATGCGAAGGCAGCGACCACGCGGAGAAGAAGGCGAACGTAATGCGATGCTAGACATACAGGTGATAAGCGGTCAATTTCTTTCCTCCCCTCTTATTCGCTTCGACGGCCGCCTCGGCTAGGAGAGCTTGTAGGAAACATTCTATCGATTTCGCTATCGTGTCAGCTACATCTTCCTGGGGTGTAGTCCTCTTCATACTCGTTTAGACAATTGTCGACACGAAGTATATGACTGGAGGGGACAAAGAAGGGACATACAGATCATTACGGGTGTTGCTGATGCCAATTTCCCAACTTCCTCGTCCATCTGCATGATCTTCTTGATCCTCGCCTGTTATCAGCTTCTGTTCTTGCTACACGGAATTATCGTCTCAACCCCATGTCCGGAATACAAAGCTTGAGCCAGACTTCCTCCCCGCTTCTCGACTCGAGATGGAATGAATAATGATTGACTCACCACTGGGAACTATTCATCAGCGTCTTACACAATCATGGGGTCGGCTAATACACTCACTCTACTAGTCTTTGATTTCTTGCTTGATGCCGCTGCCATTGTTGCTGAGTAGTAGACAAAGGGATGAGTCAACACAGGACATACCTTAGACAACGCAAAGGTAAAGTCCCCATCCCACGTGTACTCCACGTGCACACATATCTCAGGTCCCGCCGATCGTCATACCGATCTAAGCCCGAGTCACCGTTATTTTAAATAAATATAGAGATCATCCTATTCCATCCCCCAATAAACACAGGTAGATTAAAATGACAGATCAAGAACTTACCGCTGAAGAGGTACTCGCTATCGATTGTCAAGGGCTCACTTATGCTTTCGCAGAAGGTCTCGAATCTGCATTGGATGGTGTGGATTTACAGTTGAAAAGGGGAGATCGATGTTTGGTCGTCGGTGCTAATGGAGGTATGTCAAGTCGGGGTCAAGTCCAAAAGGCCAAGGCTGGATGCCCGTCAGGATTTCGAAACTACTATGTACAGGGCTGTACTGATGGATAGCTGGAAAATCTACTCTTCTACGTATCCTGGCTGGAAAACGATTAACCAAGACTCGATCTTGCAAGATCAAAGGCAAGGACGTGTTTATGAACTCTCCCGGAGTAAGTGCTATGTTTTTTCCAACGAATCAGCCCTTCTCCCCTGCTTTCCCTCGTCCTTGCTCTCTTGTTCTTCATTTGTCAAGGGCGTAAATTGGAATCTGAACGTTGAGAGCTAATCAACAGGGAGTAGTCTACCTAGGAACAGAGTGGGCTTCCAACCCAGTCGTTAGGTCCGATATTGTCGTTTCCCATTTCCTAGATTCAGTAGGAGGGTATAGGCATAAAGCCAGGAGAGACAAGCTGTTGGCGCTACTTGATGTTGATTTGGATTGGTATGTCAATCCCCGCTATTCTCCTACCTCACCTTTGTCGTCCTGTCCGTACTCCGCTTCTGCTTGCGAAAAGGTCAAGCGGAAGATAGAGGAGAGCATACACCAAGCAAGTTGCTGACATTCAGGCACATGCACCAGATCTCTGATGGAGAGAGGAGAAGGGTTCAGCTCTGTATGGGTCTCATGACTGAATGGGATGTTCTCCTACTTGATGAGGTATGTCATCTGCGTAAACTGCAACGCGATGTAAGAGTGCTAACACGGTCATAGGTCACTGTTGATCTCGACGTCCTAGTCCGATCTGATCTCATTGATTTCCTGGTTCAAGAGTCGGAAACTAGAGGAGCTACTATCGTCTGTAAGTCTCTCCGCCATCTCACCTACCTTTTCTTCCTTTCTCCCCTCCACACTTTCCCCAACCTCGCCACCTCCACCTCTTCTACCCGGCTAAACCTCGCTCCGCTCAGGACTCGCTAACACATAGACGCAACACACATCTTTGACGGCCTACACCCCTTCCCGACCCAGGTATGCCACATGTTACTAGGCAAGACCATCTCTCCACCACTTCCCTGGCCTCCTGCCGAGAATGATGATGGACCCAAGGAATTGTTCAAATTGGCTTTGGGATGGTTGAAGGAAGATAAGGTCACCAGGAAAGAGAGGGAGAAGGTTACTGGACGGATTAGGGGACCTAAGGCCGAGGTGAGTCTATTCTTCTTCTCTCGTGTCGTCGATCTCCTTTCACGATATCTCGCTTTTCACCCTTCACGGCGCCTCAACTTCGGTCCCGGTCCCTTCGTTGGAACTTGTCCTGTCTACTTGCTTGACCCTTCCGGAAAGCTCGCTAACGGTAGACAACCGACGCAAAGACCTTCTTTGAGAAATACGATTACTCTCATTAAACCGAGATGTCCACCTCATCGCCTCAAGAAGCTGGATTTAGAACTGAAAATAATCAAAAGACAATTATACAATAGACTCACTAAGCATGGCACTCAACTGCATTACCATGATTTGTATCCCATTAAAAACATTACCATGCATAACAATTCATCTTGCTCTTCCTCTCCGGAATGTACCTCTTTCATCTACTCTTTGGCTCAAGAGGAAGCACCTAGATATAGACCTAGTCAATGACATGGATGAGAGAGGTCAAGACCGAAAATCTGAAACATCATTCATAACTGGCCCGGCCAAGATCGTCAGATATCAATTCCCATGTCATGACCGAAACTAGGAATGTTTCATGTTTCACATTACATCGTCATACTTCCTCATGATCCAATCCCCGCTGACGAACGCGTACTTGATATAGGCACTAGCACCAAGTCAGTCCTCTGGATACATTACATATGCCCGGATCCGCTCTTTGTGAGGGGCAATGACGCGATGATACGATAGCTTTTGGCTCTACGGGAGGATAGGGGCGATGGTTCTTAATCTCCTTGAGATCTGGCATCGTTGGCTCTTACTCTAGCTTTCACCTTGTTCTGGTGTAACGATATCGCAACTTACGACGATCCTAGCCCGGTCACCAGTCAATACAAGGAAGTAACGTCGCCTCTTACGCCCCCACCCACACCCACCACACCACCCTGACCCATAATGACATTCGATAAAGTAAAGACTCTAGGTCGAAAATCAATGTCGGATCTCCGAAAAGCTTTCACGAACGCTAAAACTCCATTATCTCAACTTGAAATACCTACCGAGATCCCAACACATCCACCAATACCAGTTCAATTCCTCCCACACCGTAATACCCCACCTGTGAATCGTTGGGATAATCCATCCCCAACTTTCTTATTTGTGCAAGAACATTCAATCTCTCCCTCGCTAGGGTCAGGACCTAGTACTGGTTTATCTACACGGACGAATTCTATTCATTCCAGTATGGGTATGAGTTCGAGTGCTAGTTTTAATGGAATGGGAATTGGGGAGATGAGGATGCCTGTGGATGTTAATCGATTAAGTAAGGCTTTGACTATCGTTACTAGTCCTAGCATGAAATCTGGGATGGGTCATGTAGTTCCAGATTCACCGGGAGGGAAGAAAGTGAATCGAGGAGCTCGATTATGCGAGGCTGCTATTAGCTCTGAAGGGCAGGGTGGGCAAGGATACGGGCATGGACATGGGCAGCTTTTCTAGGTCGCATGTATGAAATGCTTGGGTGACGGATTTGTTGGGCCATTATTACATGACAGATGAAGAGCTGGATGATAGGCAGAGTATGCATGCAATGTAGCAATGTAGCAATGTACATATATATATATATAGCCCACTGAGCGAGGCTTATCTCCCCCACATGTACCCCACCGGAGTTGCCGATAAACACCTTACAACGGCACTGCCGCTTCGTTTGTTTCTTACTCTAGTCTAGACTCCATCCTTGCTCTGCGAATCATATATAAGCACTCACTGATTCATATATATAAAGCACACGATTCCATCCTTGACAGTGCTTGATCCTCTCGTCCTCTTCATATTCGCACATACACGTACATTTGGTAAAGACTATCCTATCATTGGTTATCGGACATAACCGAAAGGCACGACGATACGAGCTCGCCTTCACGATGATCACTGCTATTCGAGCATCAGCGTCCTCCTCAAGGGTGCAGGTGCAGCCTGTCCTTCTGGCACGACGGGCTCTCAATTCTACACCATCCCGTGCATCTTCCTCCAGCTCGAGATCTGGGGCTGGAAGCTCGGGGGGAAACCGTAGATATCTACCTATCGTAGGCTTATCTGCTTTGGCAATGACTGTTTCTGGCGCATCCCTGATCTCTCGCGAAACAGAGGAAACGAAACTTCGCTCAATGAAGAATTCACCTCGAGGAGAAAATGACGACGAGATGCATTCGACATCACGCGATTTACTACCTACACCTGCCATTCAATCCATCGCTACATCAGTCTTGATCCGTACATATCTCGTCTACACCCTCTGTTCTATCCCCCTTCTTATCGACTACGCCCCTTCACTACTCCATACATTCACCCACTCGCCTATTCCCGGTGTCAAGCAAATCACAGAAGCAGTGGTCCGACGTACGTTTTTTGCGCAGTTTGTACCTGGAGAAAGCGTCGAGGAATGTCTACCGACAATGAGGGATCTGAGAAAAGTGGGGATAGGCGCTGTATTGAATTACTCTGCTGAAGTATCTTTAGATGGAGATGAGAAATTGACAGATGAAAAGAGGCGACTATTTGAAGAGAAGAGGCTGAAAGAGGTCGAAAAGGCTTTGATCGAGAGTGGACGATTTGAAACCCAGATAGGTCAACAGGGGTTAAGGCAGGGAAGTACATCATTCGCACTCAAGGTGGTACGTCCTTTACTCTCGTGATAACAAACACGTATCTGACAGATCAGACCGGTCTCATAGACCCAGACGTCCTACATCGAGCATCCAACACACTCCTCCGCCTTCGACCCCTCACTCAGTCAAATTCAATGTCTTCACCCCTCGCCACACCTCAAATTCCAGTCCCATACCCCGGCACACCTCTCACCTCCGACGCATCAGTCGTAGCACGAGACCTCTTTACTTCCTCTGATGAAAAGCTTCTGAGCTTGAAAGGAGAGATGAACGATATGGGTTTATTGGTGTCTGATGAGGGATTGAGAAAAGGTGATTTAGAGGAACTAGGTGTTTTATGGGGTAAACTCCGGTCACTTGGTCAAGTCGCTAAAGATAACGGGTGAGTTTCTTCGACTATGGGCGTGTATGCATAATGGAGTACTAATGAGCAGTGTGAAACTCATGATTGACGCCGAACATACATGGTATCAACCCGCTCTGGACGCTTTTACCCTCCTCTTGTCTGAAGAATTCAATAAACCACAAAAGGGAGATACGAATTGGAAAGGTCCTCTTATCTTGTTCGTTCCTCGTCGTCTCCCTTGCCATTGAGAAAGCTAATGATCAGCGGGACCTATCAGTCGTATCTCACTCGTCAACCCCAGCACCTCTTAGCTGCTATCAAGCACGCCGAAGAGAAAGATTACGTCCTTGGAATCAAGCTTGTCAGGGGAGCTTACTTTATCCAAGAAAGACAGAGATGGAAAGATCAGGGTAGACCTGGAGCCGATCCAATCTGGCCAGAGTAAGTCTCGTTATCTTTATCCTCGCCTGCTATATATCTATCTACCCTGTGAATGAATCGAGACTGACGATCAGTAAACCATCAACAGACATGGCATACAATAATTCCATAACCACAATCCTCTCTACCCTCTCACACCAGCTCAATTCGACAGAACCTGAAAAAGCCCTCTCAGTAATTTTCGGAACTCACAACCCCGAATCTTGTGATCTCGTCACGAGTAACCTAGTGAAATACGGTCTAGCAACTCAAATAGAGGGAAGTACATTATTGGGATTAAGGGATGATGTGATTGGAAAAGTCTTTGTTGCTCAACTCTATGGTATGTCATTGTCGTCTCTCATATCTAGCAGATCGCTAGGCTATCATCTCCTGGCTTTACTTCTTTGCTAACGGGTCAGGAATGAAAGATGATTTAACGGATAAAATGGCCGAATCATATCAAAATAACGGTATGCCAATCGCTCTAAAAGTGAGTCTTTAGTCCTTAGTCCAGCTCCATCCCTTTACCCTGACACACGAGACCGAAGTTGACAAATCAGTATATCGCCTATGGAACTCTAGGAGAAGTCCTACCATTCCTCGGTCGACGAGCTATTGAGAATAAAAGCGTAATGAGTGGAGAAGGGGGTGCTGCGGCTGAACGAAAGAGGATAACGACTGAATTGTCTAGACGGTGGTTTGGCTGGTGATTCGCGCAAGAGGGTTATCTTGTAAAAGTATATATCTACCTTTGTATATGCATTAATGCCAACATGACCTGCCTTGTCATGCCCAGCAAAGCCTCTTTTGGATGGAAATGATCATTGCCGTTGTTGATTCCTAACGTGCGCCATACTGATATCGAGAAACACTGCATGCTAAGAAAGAGATGCTAAATTGAGAGAACTATCTACAGAATGGATAGTTGGTTTTCTTTTTTTGAAATGGAATTGGGAAACCCTATTGCTACTACTACTACCGTCAAACCCATCTAAATACTACCCACCATCTACCATTTAAGCACCCAAGACCATGGTGAGAAGAGCCATTCGAACCTAAACATTAGCATCATCCCAACTTCAGATATGAATTCACTTACGAATAGCCCATATCTCATTTGCCTAAAGTATGCTGCCCTCTTTGAATCAAAGTCGACCTCTGGATCAATCTCATTGACCCTAGGTAAGGGGTGCATGACAATAGCACTTTCCTTTGCCCTTGTCAAAACATCGTTATTGATGATAAACATATCCTTGACACTATCGTATTCGGCTTCTGAAGTGAATCGTTCCTTTTGAACCCGAGTAACGTAGAGTACATCCGACTTGCCAATGACTTTATCGAGATTATTGTATTCGGCCCATTGAGTTCCTGTGCGTGATAAATCGGCCTTTACGGATTCTGGCATGGCGAGGGAAGAGGGAGAGACAAAGTTTAGAGTAACGTCGTAGAGGGATAAGATCTTGACCAAAGAGTGAACTGTTCGACCATTCTTCAAATCACCGACTATTCGTTAGCTAAGGCAACTCCAATTTGAGTGAGAGGGACATACTGAGGGTAACGGTGATACCGTTGACGGAACCCAACTCTTCTCGAATACAGAAGACATCAAGTAGAGATTGAGTAGGGTGCTCTCCGATTCCATCACCAGCATTGATGACTGGTACAGGACTAGTCTTGGCAGCAGCCTTGCTACTTCCGACAGTAGGATGCCTGAGCACAATAGCATCAGAATAACATCCAACGGTCCTGATGGTATCGGCCAATGATTCTCCCTTGACGACGGAAGAAGTGGAAGCATTGACTTGAACAACTTCACCTCCACACCTCTTCATGGCAGCTTCGAATGATGCCGAAGTTCGAGTAGAAGGCTCGTAGAAGAGTGTACATAGGACCCGACCTCGCAGGGAATCGACTGAACCAGATCGTTCCACTTGATTCCTCATTTCAGAAGCCAAGTTGAATAGAGCATG
>Ga0265797_10011266_pt1 | contig 11234 bp, 6 predicted proteins | sample P2T30metagenome_FD_192433 | JGI IMG/M metagenome (GOLD analysis project Ga0265797, IMG submission 192433) | Plant litter microbial communities from East Loma Ridge, Irvine, California - P2 T30 | ecosystem: Environmental > Terrestrial > Plant litter > Unclassified | place: USA: California... | reverse complement strand
CAAGTGCTGCTGCTAACAACTCACAGTGAGCGTAAACGATCACAAGAAAAGATTTACCCCAAGGGCTACGCCGAGATGCTCGAACAACAGCAAGCTCAGCTTGTCCCGGCGTTGACGGAGATGTACTACCAGCTACGGAAAGCCTCAGCTTGGGAGGGTCCCTCTTTGGACGAAAGCGAAGGACGTCCTTCCACTCACGACATTCTTTCAGCGCTGGATCTTCTCGAGGTCGACAGCGAGTTCAATGAAGTGCAAGTGTTCGAGGAAGAGCGCGACAAGCGGGAGTTCAAGTTGACTTTGGACAACGCCAGTCTTGCTCGTCGAAGGTTACAGGTACACGGCAGCTCAAAGGTAGCAGGTAGCTGCCAAGAGCGACCAGGCGCAACTACGTCTGGTGATCGCGAATCAGTGCAGTCAAAGCTATCATCATCTACCCAGAGTCTCGACCAACCCAGTGAGACTGCTCCACTAGTCATCCAGAGCACAATCTCAAGATGGAAAGATTCTCTACAGCTGCAAAACGCGCACATTTTAGCAGCATCACACTCGACCTTCCAGGAATCTCTGGCCCTCATGAACAACAAACGAACACGCGTATCCGAATGGGAGCATGCTCTTATGACGATGAACGAAACGTTCCAAGCTTACTGCGATGAACCCAAAGCTTTTGGCGCGCCCGATAACCTGTGGGAGCCAGCGCCAGTACCCCTTGACTTGCACCAGGATTTTCCAACCAATGGAAACTCTTGCGATATGCCAAACACAAACGATCTGTTCTATCTCAACTGGATACCGTGCGATCCTAGCGACTTCGTCTGGCAGCCGGAGATGACCACATGGGCTACATGAAAAGCGCAGCCAGATCAAATTTATGATTGACGAACTAGTGTTGCTGGCCGTAACTCGTCTTTAGCTTATACCTCGAGCGAGAGAATTGCGGCCACCGGCAGTGCCGGCAACCAGGTCTTGAGCCGATATGCAAGGCGAAGAAGTCAGAAGAGTCGAAGCTAAAACGACCTGCGAAATCCATCATCGATCTCCCTACAACTTGAGATAAAGATAGATGTCAGGATCGTGTACGCGATGGTGCTATTCATTGGAACGTACGACTGTAGGTGGCGGGCTTCGTCAAAGAGCCCTACCAACGACCTCGGCCTCCGTTTCCGCTCTAGAAAGGCAATGAGGAAATGGCCTTCACGGTCGGTGTGTTGAAGTAAGCCGTCAAGGGGTTTGTAGAGAATGTAGCGTTGTACAATAGAACACGCAAAGTGTATTCAAGCCGAGGTTTCATGAGTGCTTTTAGAGTCTCCAGTCCGCCATCATCTTCCCTCGTGGTCAGCGATGGAAATCGTATCTCAGCCAACCTGGATTGGCGCTGTCAACGCTCAACAATGTCTCCAACGTATCGACGGTCTATCAGTACGCTAGCGCCACGCCTTATACGTTTCTTGGACCGCCCGAAGATGCTGACCTCAAGGGTACCGATTGTGAAGCAAAAACTTACGGACTGCAAACTACATGCACAACCGCTACAAGATCGTGCGATTTGTTGTCCGGCTTTGGACCCAACACGCCTTTTCATTGCTCAGATAGCTTCTCCGGGGATGTCTCCAAGAAGACTTGGAATATGGTCTACTTCAACGACTCGAGCATGGTCAATGACTCCACGTGGTCTGGTAGCCAGAATCCATTCAACTTCGGCTGGGCAGCGCTCGTCAACGAGGACATGGGAACTCCCCAGATCGATGGCATCGTGGGCACGCAGCAAGGCGGGACAGGCTTCGTAGTGCTCTATAACACATCAGTCTACGATATCGCGTACACATCTGTGAATGGGACAATCCGGAGTTTCCTCCCGGCAATGAGCAACCTCTCAGTCTCCAATATTGTCGCAGGCAACATGGCGCAAACAAGCATCGCTGGCGACTACCTCAAATTCTCAGCCGCGATGTCAGTCGGAGTTACGGCGACCAATGCGAAAGACCTCGCCGATCAGCTTGCGCTATCATACAGCAAGGCAGCACTCGCGGTGTTCTCGAACTCCATCGTGCCGAGCGCTGTTCCTCGCGCTCGCTACCGTAGCTCGATACTCGTTGCCAGAGTACCAGCCGCTCCTCTGTACGCTTTGATCGCCGCCAACCTGGCCTTCGTGGCGGCCGGATTTCTTCTGTGTTGTCTTGCACTCCGCGATCCGGAGCCAGCGGAGACGCGCGACGTGCAGGCTAGGCTGGGCATTGCAGGGCTGATAGCTGACCGTTTTGAACAGCCTCAGGCTTCGAGAGATGCGAAAGATCTTCAGGACGTCTTCGGGGAGTTCAATGGTAAAGATGTTCGCGTGGGAATGCGACGTGCGAAAGGCGGCGGATGGGAATACTGTGTGCTGGCTGCGGAGTGAGATCTCATCTTGAAAGATATGATGAATGTAGTTGTTCTGTATGATAAGATAAGGTGGTGGATGGAGCCGAAGCTTGTGTGCTGGCACGGATGAGCTTGGCTGGTGAGCATGATCTCCCCGCTCTTCACCACCAACGCTCTCGCCCTCCGTCTTTCTTGACTTGACTCAGGAAGGCTTGCAATCCCATGCCTCACACGACAAGATCAGCAGTGGAGGGTCGCACGTGAGCGACAGTATCTGTAGCTACGGAGATCGTCAGGCGCCCAGAGGTTCGACTACTGCAACATACCCTGCGTGCCTGCAGCCGATACCACTTCCGAGGCAATGGAGGGGCTCCTAGCGACTCCACTCCATTATACACGAACGATAAGACATCACACCCAGATGTAACCTTCTGTTTCACGCCAAGCGCCATGATAGCGAAGGATCATAGGCATTGCTTATCGACGCCCATGGCTTCGCTACTGGACAACCGCCGCCCCGGCATGCCCAAGTGCTGCTACGTGTGGCAAAGGTCTTAAGATGCTTGACGCCTGAGCCTCTACCACGCTCTCCTTCGCCCAGCGCTGATAGCTGACGGGCTCAACGGGACGAACGTGAGATCTGCTTCAAGCTTGGAACAATTGAGCACCATGGCCGAACGCATTCATTCGTACGAGGCAAGCACGGCCGTGGAAGCCCTGGACGAGAAGCACCCATCCAAGTCTTCGGCTGGTGAAGTCTGTACTTCTAGCCCTACGAACCAGTCTACCGATGCCACTGTGGGAACCGTCGCCGCGAGCGAATACGTGGAAGCCGCTGTTCGTGCTGAAGATGGAGAAGAGCCTGCTAACACCCTCCGCGCCTGGGTATTGGGATTCTTCTTCGTCACCGTTGCCAGTGGCGTTAACATGCTTCTCAGTATGCGATCACCCGCCATCACCATTCCAGTCGTCGCCATACTCCTGCTCGTCTACCCTGTCGGCTGTCTCTGGGCCCGGGTGATGCCTGCTTGGACCTTCAAGACTTTTGGTGTAGAATGGTCACTCAATCCAGGGCCATTCAACATCAAAGAGCACACAGTCGTCACGCTTATGGCATCCGTCACATACGGCTACGCCTATTCCACGGATGCTCTTCTGGCGCTTCAAGCCAAGTCACTCTACAACCACGATCTTGGTGTGGGATTCCAGCTTTTGTTCACCATCAGCAGCCAGCTTATTGGTGTTTGTCTCGCTGGACTTGGCCGCCGCTTCCTAGTTTGGCCCGCTGCTCTGACCTGGCCGAACAACTTCTCGACTACGACGCTGCTATATGCCCTGCATGACAAGTCGAAAACGGATCCCGCGCAAGCCAATGGTTGGTCCATCTCCCACTATCGCTGGTTCATGTACGTAGCATCTGCCATGTTCGTCTACTACTGGTTTCCAGGGTTCATCTGGCAAGGTCTTTCGGTCTTCGACTTCCCGACTTGGATCAAGCCTGAGAATGTTGTTGTCAACCAGCTGTTTGGCGGGTTCACCGGCCTTTCGCTGATCCCTCTCACATTTGACTGGTCGAATGTAATCCCGTACTTGAGTGATCCACTTCTGTCGCCGACTATCTCACACGTGAACACTCTCATTGGGTTGATCGTGTTCGTTGTGATTCCGGCATTGGGTATCTCATACTCGGGCGCTCTCTACTCTGCGTATCTGCCGATCAACACTTCTACCATTTTCGACAACACTCAGAGCCCTTATGTTGTGCGCAATATCCTCGGACCTGGCTTCACCTTTGACCTAGAGAAATACAAGGCGTACTCCCCCTTGTTCCTCGCACCAACCTTCGCGCTCAACTACGGTCTTAGTTTTGCAGCCTTGACAGCGTCTGTGGTTCACCTTGTCCTTCATCGCGGCAAGATCTTGGTGCGGCAATTCCGGTTAGCTTCGTCCCAGAGCGAGGACGTCCATTTCAACATGATCAAAAAGTACAGACCAGCACCCGACTGGTGGTATCTTGCTTTGCTGACCGGCGTACTCGCGATGGGTCTTGGCGTCGTTCAAGGTTATGAGACTCAGCTTCCATGGTGGGGATTCCTTGTCGCCTGCGCTATCGCCGGCATCTTCATCGTCCCTTGCTGCACCATTCTCGGCATGACAAATATTCAGCTTTCTTTGAACGTCATCAGTCCATTTATTGGAGGCTACCTATTCCCGGGCAGGCCCATCGGTGTCATGATCTTCAAAGTGTACAGCACGATTGTGCTAGGCCAGGCTCAGGTATGTGTGCACTTCTATTCTCATTCAGCATAAGCTAACGATTACGACTTCCAGACCTTCTGTGGTGATCTCAAACTAGCTCAATATATGAAGGTTCCGCCTCGTATCACATTCACTGCACAAATTGCTGCAACCATCTGGTCATGCTTTGTACAAATCGCAACAATGGATTGGGCACTCGCAAACATCGAAAATGCCTGCGAACCTCTCCAAGCCAACCACTTCACCTGTCCGAACGGCCGCACGTTCTTCTCTTCGAGTGTTGTTTGGGGAGTCATCGGCCCTACTCGCGCATTTGGAAGCCAAAGCATCTACAAAAACTTCAACTTCTTCTGGCTGGTGGGCGGAGTCTTGCCAATTGCTCTCTGGGGCCTCGCGAAGTTGATGAAGCATCGTTACATCAACAACCTCCATGCGCCGATCATGCTCGGCGCAATGAGTTGGCTACCTCCCGCCACTCCATTGAGCTTCTTCTCATGGGTCATCTTCGGACTCATCTTCAACTTATGGATTAGGCAGCGATGGCACGGGTGGTGGCACCAGTACAATTACTTGACTGCTGCTGCGTTGGATACAGGGTTGATCTTGAGCACGGTCGTGATCTTCTTCGCTATTACTCTCCCTGGGGTTGAAGCGCCGCAATGGTGGGGCAATGTGGGTGTCTTTGACACGTTGGACTATAATATGATGGCGTTCCGCAAGACTGTGGCGGAAGGCGAGACTTTCGGACCGAAGGAATGGCATTGATGGGCAGATATAGACTATCATATGTGACCCGTTGCAATCTATGACTTGAAACGCTCTGAAAGCTGGACTGCCGCCGTAGTCCTCACTATCGCTTCCTCGGATTATTCGCTACCACCCACAAGTCAGAATGCAATCGTTGACACATAGCGATTTTAACGGTGGTTTAAACTTCTGAAGCTGTTGCAACCAAACAAGCTTATCTCGAGGGAATACAGCCTGAATGGTAGCATGCAGTGGAGAATAGGCTTCCTCCGCAGAATACTGTAGCAAATGATAAGCGACTCGGAAAGCTGTTCCGAGGTTACATTGGCTGTGCACTAGGCTTGACGATCCCAAAACACCTCCAAGCTGCTTAGCTGGCTATCTGTCGATTGAACAGTCGATCACTTCACGACACTGATCCATATCGCTCACACTGAACCTCTATCACCGGCGCCTTTCCTCTTTTTGTCACTGTCGCTGTAACAACCATGACCCTGAAATTGACCACAACTCCAATCGCCACGGCGAAAGCCGCTCAGCCGCCAGAACCTCAAGAGACTCCAAACGTCCAAACCACAATTCAGACCTTCGCAGCAGACCTCGCAGACATGCAGTCCTTTCTGACCGTTTCGTTCAGTCCCACACGCGCCGCCAAAGTCAAAAGTTTTCTCACGGCGGCTCTGGCCTCTCTATCTAAAACCTTTGAGTTTGACATTCTCCGCCAGGACGACCAAGTCGATTATCTCCTCTTGCAATCTCACATTGAAAGGCTCTTGCACCAGATCAAAGCTGCGGCGAAGAGGTATCAACAAGCCAAGGATTTAGGCTTGTTTGGAGCGTGGGTCGATGTCTGTATCCGATTTGTCGAGACGAGACATGATGTTGGCAGACAGAGCGGGAGGGAGATCGCTACTGCTTTCCAGGATGCTGAGAAAGGTATTGATGAGCTAATCCGCGTGCTTGACTCCGAGAGCAGCTTCGGTGGCGATAAAGAGCGCTTTATCTTGTTCTGGACAATTGCTAGATTCGAGGAGCTGCATGGCGCTTTGGCAGAGGCGGTTGGGTTTTATCAAGGTTATGATCCTGTCATTACGTGGTGGATTGAGAAGCCGTGGGAGACTCTGAGTGCCAAATTGACAGACTTGGTCACGGCTCTCAAGAGGAAGACCGGGGTTGACGGGTCTTCGAGTGCGGACGATATTATTGGCGATCCGATCGGCCGTGATGCGCTGTTGGAGGAGCTTGAAGCGGAGTGGATTGCATACACGCCCGAGGAATTGGTGCAGATAGGCGAAGATGAGTTCCGATGGTGCGAGAGGGAAATGGGGAAGGCGAGCAAAGCTTTAGGGTTTAGGTCTTCTCAAGTTGCTTTAGAGCACGTGAAGAACACTTTCGTGGAGCCCGGAGAGCAGATCCATGTGAGTGCGGCTTATGAGCCACATTGACTCTCGAAGCACAGCTGATATTTAGCTGCAGGTTGTCCGCGATCTCGCCGACGAGGCAATCGCATACGTAGAGAAACACGACCTCATAACCGTGCCGACAGTCGCCAAAGACTTCTGGAAAATAACCATGATGACACCAGCACGCCAAAAGGTCAACCCCTTCTTCCTTGGCGGCGAGCGAATCATCGTCTCCTACCCAACGAGCAGCATGTCTCATGAAGACAAACTCATGAGCATGCGCGGCAACAGCCCTGCATTCTCCCGCTCCACGGTCTTCCACGAGCTCATCCCCGGCCACCATCTCCAGTTTCACTACATGGACCGTCACCATCCGCACCGGAAACTTTTCGAGACACCTTTCTGGATCGAAGGCTGGGCCGTGTACTGGGAACTGCTGCTGTGGCAGCGTAATTTCCCATCAGAGATTGGTCAGAAATGGGCGACGAACGAAGCCGAGAATCGCATCGGGATGCTCTTCTGGCGCATGCACCGCTGTGCTCGTATCATCTTCTCGATCAAATTCCACCTCGGCCAGATGACGCCTCGGGAATGTATCGATCTGCTCGTGAACAGAGTTGGCCATGAGCGGGCTACAGCCGAAGGGGAAGTCCGGCGGTCATTCGCTGGTGAGTATCCGCCTCTATACCAGGCGGGTTATCTTTTAGGAGCCTTCCAGATTCGAAAATTGCGAAGAGAGCTTGTGGATGATCCTCAGGGCCCGAGGTGGAAGGAGAAGAGCTTCCATGATGCGGTGATGCGAGAGAATAATGTCCCGATTGAGATTTTGAGGGCTAAGTTCAGAGGAGAGAAGCTCAGAGTTGATCGGAAAGCGATATGGAGATTCAATGGCTAGGCGTTCGCAATTGCATCGAGGTGACGGAAGGCTTTGGCTCAGCTTCAGAAGAAGTCGAGAATGATTCGTCGCAATCATTCTCTCGCCACCAGTAGATCGCTAATGGTAAACTCAAGTGTCTGCCAGTTGCTCAAGTCCCACGTTCCTAGCGATGGGCCGTTACTAGGCTTCTCCAGCGTTTTCGTGTCCACGATGATTTCATCTAGGTCTGTTGGTGTGTCTATCGCTTCTGGTAGATCTGGTTCGCATGTTGAGGGCGAAGACGACCAAACGTAGGGCACCGAGGGAGTGCTGTATACGGCTGTTGCAATCTCGAGATCGCTTGGTTTCCATATGCACTTTGCGTGTTGCCCGTCCGAGTCGCTGTTGTCGTTGCCAACGCTATTGCAATGCGAATCGATCGTGCACGAGCGGAAAACAGGGTGTGCAGCCGTATAATCGTCCACAATGCTGCATCGCTTGTGATTGTTGGAGTCAAGATGTTGGTTTGACGACAGCAACACTGGCTTTTGGAAGGCCGAAGAGCTGGGGGAAGCCTTGGAGAATCGGTCTGTAGGCAGTGCGAGAGCATCGCAATTTCTTTTGGTTGATCGCACCAGTTGTCTCTCTGGCATCCCGACTTTCGCTTGCGAGTACCATGTGGAGTTGTTTGGCGAACCGAGAGCTCCTTGTCTGGTTCGGTGACCAGGGTGTGGTTCGCTCACGATGGCGTCTATCATCCCATCTTCAACTCCAAGCAGTCTGCCTTTAAACTTGTTGACGTCTTTGTTGCTCTCACAATGCGCCTGTGGAGGATCCCATTTCTGATGCCTGGGATGAACTGCTAGTAGTAGACCGTCTTCGACCCCGAGCAGTCTGCCTTTAAATGTGTCGAGGAATTGTTCGCTTCCGCGATCAAACTGTGAGAAGCTTCGCTTGCGTGGCCGGTGGATTACTGAGTTGCCGACGTCCAGACCGGTACCGGGTTGACTACAACTTGTTTGCAACTCTCGCCGCGAAACAGGCTGAGGTAAAATGTATCGTGGCATCCTGTGTAGTATTGAAGCGTTGTACTAGCATCAAAGTCGAGATTTTGACATCCGGTCTAGTGAAGCCATGAAAGCTGATCAATTATGGAAGTTTGGAACGCAGACTGGGGTCGACAAGTCATAGTGCAACGAAAGGACATCTCTTCCTTAACAGTGTTTGTGTATGGTGATCGTACATCAGGATACCTTCAAGAAACTCACGAGCGGATGATGCGTGGTCATCCGTCTTCCATCGCCCAAAACAAGCGATCGACGGTGTGAAGCCCGGGCCCTCCGTGTTTTGCCGTGCCCACTTTTCTGACTTGCCTTCACGACATGCACATTCACGAACACGCTACATCTGATTCTAACAGTTTTATCGATCTGGTCCTTGAGGAAAGCCCGCATATACAATTTCCGAGTATGCGGAGAGTCTGGGGTGATTTTGCTTTACGGTTGCATACGATCTCTTAGCGTCTTGTATTTGTTGCTTGCGGAGCTCTTGTACATTTGTTATTCTATATACCGCTTAGAGACTCTCGTCATCCATTGCTACAAAACTCTCTCGAGCTCAACACTCTATCGTATTTGAGCATCTCCAGTGGCGAACCAATATCATCTTCGCAACCATGGCCGAACAAGCTCAGGCAACGAACAGATGTAGGAGACACTCTGGCCCGCCTCGAGCGCCTCGAATCCGCAATTTCCCTCACAATGTCTCGAAAAGGCTACGACAGGCTTTGAGTAACGCCAAAGTGAGCCGAGCAAGGTAACGTTCGCATTATCTAAACAATGGCGTCCGAGAGCATGCTGTCATATGTGCTTGAAATGCCAGTGCGGATCATCAGCTCAACGCAACAAGCGGCCGTCTTGCGGAAGAAGTGACATGCGAAACGATCGATCGCACTGGTCATGTTCCAGAGGCAGGATTTCTGTCGGGCAAGCTGTCGGGCAAGCTTTGCAGCCGCGAAGTTGATGATGCTCCATCGATGAAGGGGTTGCCATCAAGAAGCAAGTCTGTCTGGATCCTGTAATCGAGCGAGCTCCAGCATCAAGCGGTAGAGGTAGATGGCTTGGTCAACGGGACGTAATGCTCGCAGAGACCATTCTCGACCCTTTGCTGCTAGCAACGCTGCCACCTGCTGACCCTCGTCTTCAACTGACAGGTATCGTACCACCTCCGGCAACTCCTCCATACCTAGAGATATAGGCACATAATGTAGCCATGGTAGCAAGCGCTCATCTTGCCACTCCCGGAATACCGTTTGCTTCAACGGCAAGGATCGAGAGTTCAACAACCGATAGAACCTTCCCGAGTGACCGTTACCGTCTAAGTCGAAATTGAGGGTGTATCTGAACGACTCTGCTCTCTCGTCTGGTTCGTTGATTTCGAATTCGCTGCTGATAGCTTCGTATGTAATCTCATCTTCACACTGGACGATTTCGGTGAAGTATACTGTGTAGAGTGGTCCGTCCATGACTATCGAATTGTGCTGTTGCCATGCTGTCCCATGGTCCGAGTTCTCCAGATATAGATGTGGTTGGCTTGCGACTTCATTGGCCAGCTTCACGAATCGCTGTCGGTGATGTTGCCTCCATGCGCTAGTCATGCTTTGGATGCTTCCAGTGGTCTTGCCGGCCCAATATAGACCTGCAATTTTATTCTCCCAAGGAATGTCTTCAAGCTCATCGAAGGTATACATACTGCTTGAATAGGCAGCTGCCGGGACAGGTATGTCCCTCATGGCCGGCAATACTGCGGAGGAAAGAATGGGAACAGCCATGTCAGTAGTTTTGAGATTCGACGGTGCGTCCCAGATCCCGTGCATGCGACTGTATTCAGGGTGCTCGCAGAAGTTGAGAGTATCTGGCTTGCCATCAGAGAAGCTGAGAGCTGTAGCCTGGGCCTTGTGATTTGCTGTGGAAGTTTGCTTGTCCTCAGAGTCAAGACCGGAAGTACAAGTAGCAGTGATGTTGTCCCAAACAGATGAATGGGAGTTATCTGTCCATTTGAGCTCATCAACTCTCTCGCCAGAGCCGCTATACAGAACTCTAGGCTCATCTATAAAGTTGATAAGCAAGTCGACCGCTGGAAGATCTGGCGAGTGATCTGCATCGCTAAGCCAGTACAGTACGTTCTCTCCTAGGTGATCGCAAGTGCCAGTCAGCTGACCGTCTATGATTGCGCAGTGCTGTATCGCCCAGTCATCTTTGAGGACGTCGTTCACCCGTCGCATCACGTCGGCCCCGCTCAAGCTCCAGAATGGTGAGAGAGTTTCGTTTATGATGTCGAAGTCGTCGATTATGAGAGACTCGTGTCGTACTGCAAATTCGTACCACATCTCAAACCCTGGCGGTGGATCTCTGTGGTAGCGGCTCAGATACTCAGAAGTGGCTGCTTCGAGCGTTTTGGATTGTCTGGCGAGCTGCTCCTCGAATCTGATTTCTGCTTTACGGACGAGCTCCTTGATCGGGTGTTCCTTCAGGATTGAATTGTCATCCCGAAAATTTGTGACCTGAAGAGGATGTCCGGTAGGGTATCGAGCGGCACTGGTCAGTGATGTT
>Ga0265797_10011264_pt1 | contig 11234 bp, 8 predicted proteins | sample P2T30metagenome_FD_192433 | JGI IMG/M metagenome (GOLD analysis project Ga0265797, IMG submission 192433) | Plant litter microbial communities from East Loma Ridge, Irvine, California - P2 T30 | ecosystem: Environmental > Terrestrial > Plant litter > Unclassified | place: USA: California... | reverse complement strand
GTAGATGGCGGTGGCTGGCTCCCATGTTCACACGCCCATCGTCTAATGGTCACAGGACATACTTCTTGTCCACGGCATAAGCCGATGCCTAGTCGAATGTTCCAGGCCTACTCAAATGACGATAGCTGTTATATAACCAGAGCTATAGGTGAGCTACACGTGAAGCAGAGTAGTGATTCACTACTGATTCAAGCATGTGTAAGGCATGTAAATAGATATAGGCTATGATTTGCCTGTGTACACCAAGACGCTAGTATATGTATTTCCGTAAAAGTGACAATAAAGTGCAGAATTGATCGATTTGAGCCATCCAATTCCTCCAAAACGAGAGCATGTAGGTACCAGATGCATCAAATGTTGAATCCAAACCGTGCTTGAGCTGCTCAACTATCAGCCACAGCGCATAATTCTTACATGAGGCAGGGAAATATGGGTGACGAAATGTTGCACATTGCGGGTAATGAGCTGAGCCGTCACACATGCATCGCTCGTGGCGGAGGACATGTTATTGTAATGAAGTCTTCACATGCCAGACACTATCTTGAATCTCTAGCTCGTGAAGTCAGTTATAGCATCACATGACGATCCAATCTCATCCCATCACTCTAAGGTTTCGTCAACCTCCAAACTCACCGACGTGTACAACGACAACAACAAATCAACACACCACAACACCACAACAACACGCAAGATGAAGCACTGCAACATTTGCGAATCAGACGGCGTGACTCTGCGAGTCTCGCCAAAAAGCCACGAGCGCAAACACGGCGAATCCGAAAGAGCCTGCGAACAATGCTGGGAGGCTCATCTCAGCTTGCAAGTCGAAGAGAAGAGCAAGTCCGACGAGATCGAATGCATGTTTCGCACATCGGAGATCAGTGAGGCCGATTTCAAGAGTCTAGCACGCGAAGGAACTAAGTACCGGTAAGTCGATGATGTATCCCTGGCATCGATGCCAAAGGTTTACAACACGATAACTAACCAAGTCACACAGCCACGCCATGAAGATGACGCTCGACAAGGGCTGCATTTGCATGGAGCGCTGTGACGGATCCAAGACGGTCCAGCCATACCACCGCGAAACGGACGGCCGCGTCTTCACCTGCGCTCACTGCATGTTCCAAGTGTGCACAAAGTGCGATGGACCAGAACACATTGGCGAGACTTGCCTCGAGTACAGACAGCGTCTTTCGGCCATCCACAACGAAGCCGAGATCAAAAGCCACGAAGCCTTCAAGTCTTGCCCGGAATGCGACACCATGGTTGAACTCGAGAATGCCAGCTGCTACACGCAGTGCGACTGCGGGTATCAGTTCTGCAGCAGTTGCATGGTCAACTGGGTCGGAGAAGGCAGCGCCTATCTTGCGGGCAAAGAGGCTCACTTGCCGGGTTGCAAGTATCGTCTGAGGGATGCTGAGAGCAAGCACGGGCTTGAGAACCGTTGGCAGCAGGACACTGTGGTGCAGGAACGTCTTGAGGTCAAGGCTCTCGCCAGACAGAAGCGGAAGAGGAGTAAGATGGAGGAGGCCGCGGAGGAGGCCGAGGAAGTCCCAGTCGATGGCCAGAGAAGATAGTTCCCTGAACAGTAAATTCAGCTCGATGTACGTAGTCAATTTGGGCAACACAAGTCGTTCAATCAGAGTCATGTCCTAGTGAGCTTGTCTGCGGAAGTCCGGTTGTCCAAGGCTGGATCCAACATGGAGATGGAGATGGAAAAGACGGCGAGAACGGGACCCGACGCTTGGCACGGCAATCTGGCACAAGGGCAGCTTCCATCACGTTTCAACCGTGACATCTCCACTCATCTTGCACCAACTGGACTGGACCTTTGGTCAATCTGTTGGACTCGCAAATTACTGAACGGCATGGGGTCGTACCAAGGCTTAATGCCGATGCTTTCTGTATCGAAGAAAGTGCGCAGAAGCGTCAGACGCTGACCTTCGATAAAACCTCCGCGGCTCGCCATTCGAATCACTTTGGGACTTTACTTACAATGCTCGCATCGACTTCCCATAAGCAGGGCAGCCCGCAGGCAGTGAGCATCCATTTGCAGTGCTCCACTGACCAACATCAAGACTTTTTGGCTGGTATCTTCATGTCACACCATGTGGACCGTCGTCACCACGAAGGATCACGAAGGATTCTGTCCACACTCTAGTGTGTTGTCTTACGGAGTGGACCATCGTTACCATAAAGGATTCTGTTCACACACTGGTGTCTTGTCTAGCGACGATGGAAATTACAACTCTGATATCGATCGGTCGAAATGATTCGTGCACCGTCATCACCTAATCATTGCCACTCGATGCTGCGGTCTTCATCACAATGCCAAGTTGGGAACATCGGATGCTTCCTTAAGCTAATGACAAGAGTGCACAAGACGACCCTGAGTTCTTCCTTCTGTGGGCTTGTTGCAACGACAGATCTTCCTTCTGCGGGACTGTTCCGATGATAGTAGCAAGGCAACAGAACCATCATCTCATGAACGGACATACTGCAACCCGTGGGTTCCGCGCGAAGCCCTATGTCCTTCCTTCTACGGGCCCATCCCAACGATGACAGCAAGGCCACGGCATCATCTTCACACAGCGGACCCATCGGCACACGTGCAAGGCAAGGGACGCACAATACGACGTGTCGATGTGGATTCACTCAACAAGCAAAGGCCGAATCTCATCACGATCATGAAGACCACTGTGGGCATCACAGCTCACTGCGAGACATAAAAGACCCAGCGAAGGCGCTCACAGTATCAATCTCAATTCGACAACTCTCCAACATCATCTCTCAGCAGTCAAAGCCTGCACCCACCAGAACAAACGCATCATCAACACCTTAGTCCACAACGAAGAGTATCCTACATCGACAGCATGCCTTCCCTCCACAGCATCGCCCTCGCCCTCGCGGCCTCTTTCACCCTCGCCCAAGCCGAGCACCTGCGCGTCGTCTGGTCCGCCGGCACCTACGGCGCAATCGGCGCCCCAGGCGGCTCGGGTGAAAACGGGCACTACGACGACTTCGCCATCATCCGCGACGACGGCGAACCCGTCTACACCGAGTCCTACCCCTATGGCTACGCCCCCTGCTTCAGCACCGGCGATGGCCGCACCTTCGAGATCTGCGGTGATTGCTGGGACAGCTGCTTCCGGTTCAAATGCGAGTCCAATCTCGCGGGTCACCCGGACTCTTGTGAAGTGCAGGACGGGTCCGGCGGCGTTATCGACTCGAACAGTGCGATGACTGATACCGACTTCATCGGGATTGCTATTGGAATCGATGCCACTTGCGTGGTCGAGTTCGAGTCCGATGGAGGTGGATGTCCAGTTGACGAAGGGAATGGTCCTCTGCACGCCCAGGGCAAGAGTGTTTGAGGAGTGGAAGTGCTCGGAGGAGGGGGAAGTCGGCTGAGATGAGAGATTGTGAATGAGGGAGGACTTGAGAGGAGGGCAAGCTTAACCCTAGCGTTGCAGGACTTTTGTGTACGGAATACAGATGAGGGGATCTCAAGAATGGCTTTGCGCCCGCGGACGCCATCTCGCGCCTGTGTCTGCGTGGGATTGCCTCTTTTTCTTCTCTTTGCAGGCAGATCTGTGCAAGACGTGGACTATTGCGCATGAGAGATGTTTAGATAAGATTGCGCTGCCCAGAACAGAGTAATTGTCTTTATTCCTGTTATGAATGATATCTCATCTGTATTACACTTGCAACCGGTCAATTATCTTGGGCGTACGTACTGACACCAGGGCAGTTGATAGATGCAACATTGATGCGGGCATCACCCGCAGTTATCGCGATTGAGGCTGAGTCTGGTTATTGATTGGACGTTCTCCAAAGGTCTGGCAACTCATCAATGGGCCTGCAGCTGGCAAGATCCTTCTCTGTCATCACCGATTTGATTGAATCCTGGATCTTGACTAGGATGAGGCTCTCTATGGCCTTTAATTACATACTCAAGAAGTCCCTTGTCAGAAGATTGATCGCGTAGCCTTTCTCCTGAGCATTCACAGTAGTAGGCGGGTAGATCCGCTCGACAAATCTTCATGGAGCGGTGGAGGGAGGACTGTGGGAGGCTGGGGAGCTTGCGCCTGCCCTCCGCAGATGCCACGGCTATATTTGCATCCTTCCCACCCGATCTTTCCCTTGTGGTAGCGCTTTCGACTGTCACTGCTGCATATCACAGTATCCCGTCTGTCTACCTTACTGTTACCGCTACACTCTGCTCCCTGCCACGCCCACTTTTTACAAACGTCTGCCAAATTGTGCCAATGCGCTGGATAATGCTGTCTTGCTATGCGCGACACTCAGGCTATGAGTGGACAGCCTGGTCGCAATCCCTGCCTGTGGGCATGGACGCCTACAAGGCTGCTCGACGGCGAAGCAGGTACTCGCATCTGCCGCATTGAGAGTCGACATATCCCTGCTCAGCCTGGTGCCCGCAGACGCCACAATGTTGTACAGGCGGCTGTGTCTGCCAATCAATTTATCTGTCCTTGGCCACCCATATCTTAACTAATTGCGAACACTCCCAGGCCTGTCGCAAGCGCTTTCGCTTTCTAGTCTAACTGCTGAACATCACCACTTATGTTGCCCAGTCCACAGCGGCTGGTATTCTTACCGACTCTGCATATCGACACCATATAAACCATCGAATCCACCCTTGTTTGTTCACTTTACAATCTTGAAGCCCAGACTCGTGCACCAAAGTCAATAGTAGTTGCAGTACTGGAAGATCGAGCACAAGACAACAGCCAAATGGATCAAACAACTTTAAGCCAGCCCGACGGCAACCCCGTCGTAGAAGGCTCGACCATCGTCTCCACAGAAGCTAGGGAGGATGGCGCTTCTCCAGACCTGAGCCCAAGCGTTGCAGCGTCTGAGGCAGTCTCAGTGTCAGATGATGACAGCCACATATCGTCCACTTCGGCTTCTCGATGCGGCACTCAGCCGGCTCGATCACCAGACCGGAGCCCAAGCGTGTTAGGCTGTGAGGCAGTCTCAGCGACAGACAACGACAGCCACACATCAGTCACTTCGGCTTCTCGATGCGGCACTCACCCTGTGCAATCATCAGAAACCTTGGAACCTGCCAGCAGTCCCGTTGAAGCTTTGGAGCCGGGTCACAGCGATGGCGTTCCTGACGAGCCGGAACACATCATGGAGACAGAGATGAACTCTGCTTCCATGGCTCATAACTCCCGAGTATACTGGACTTCGTTCTGGCTGCGGAAACCAACACTGTTAGGGCTGGTCGCTCTGTTCTTCGGCCTGTTCGCGTCTCTGATCGTTGTTTGGCTTGCGAACAAGTCTCAGCATGGGTTCCGTCCAACGCTATCTAAGAACCACTATGCCTGGACTTATGGCCCCACTACAATACTGGTGGTCGTGCTTAGCTTCTGGCGGCAAGTAGACTACCACTGCAAATTGATACAACCGTGGCAAGAATTGCGGAATGGCTCAGCGAGCGCCGATCGCAGCATGCTACTCGATTATCTCTCGCCATTAAACATCACTAGCTTTGTTCGAGCAATACGCCATCGTCACGCTGCAGTCGCTGCATCAATAGCCGGATTTGCGATCCTCAAAGCCGTTGTACTTTCATCTACTGGCCTGCTTAGACTTACGCCAGTCCTTCTGACAACCGCTCACCCCGTAACGCTCACGACATCGTTCGATTCCAGGCCTTTCTGGGCAACGATACCTGCTTACGATTCCCCCTGGAAATCCGTGAGCCCTCATGGAGAATATGTGGCAATGACTATATCGAAGGAGTCACCCCTGTACAACAACGTATCAACTTCCCCAGTCTACGCCTACGTGGAGGGTCTCGGGGGAGAGACTGTGGACACTGCGGGCATACTGGGGGACGTCGCTTACCAGACCTTTGAAACAGACCCATCATCTGGCTTGCGTAGCATCTCTGTGGATGTCGATACATTCTTCCCGAACGTGTCTTGCGAAATCGCGAAGCCGACCTTACACATGCGCCCTAACGATGTGTTAGTTATTCAGCTTGAGAGCACCACATGCTCTGTCGGCGCTCAGCATCAATCCGATATCGAGATCAGAAGGCCGTACCCAGTGTCCGAAACGGTCTCTTATAATGTCCTGAGGGTCAACTGCTCTGAGACGGACGCCACGGAGAAGTACACCATCTTTGATGCGGACACGCCGTACGACTTTCGCCTTGCGCTGCTGATTAGTGACTTGAGTCACTTGAATTTGACGTACAGCGCCAACAGCAGCTCTCACAATACTATGGTGCCTCCGAAAGCAGCCTCGGTCATTTGCAAGATCGATTACACAATGTTTGTGTCTGCAATGCTGCGGGACTTCGCGAGTGGGTCGCTTTCGCTACGGCAACTGGGCCCAACTTCGAGTATCAGCAACCTCACCGGCATGATGCTTGGGGAGATGGTTTACTCGGCGATTTCCGAATCAACGAGCTTAAAGCAGGACACATCGGATATTGCTTCCCCATTCTTCGCTATCCTGTCGCAAACTTTGGATGGGGCGAAATACACAAAGCGCCTTTTATCGAGCGAAGAGTTACAGTCATCGGCCCGCCAAGTATTCGCTGGAGTGAGCGCTCATTTCGTACAGGAAAACTTCCTGAGGACTGCTGGCATTGTGGCGAACGGAACAGCGGTTCGTGTCGAAGACCGCCTAGTGTTGGGGGCTGCCTCTTTTTGGCTGATGCTGGCGGGACTTGGACTGGTTATCACCCTTACTTTCTGCATAATATTCACAGCGCCGCGGAATGTTGTACCGCGTGATCCTGGACTGCTCTCCACAGATGCTGCGATTTTATCGTCAAGTCCGTCACTCCAAGAACTTCTCGAGAGTTGTCACGACAAGCGTACAAGTCAGATGATAGCATTACTTTCCGACTTCCGATTTAGCACTGTCATCAGCGAAACTTTTGAGATTGGTCTCGTGCGTGAAGGGACGCATGGAAGCTCGAAGACCTCGAAGACCAAAGCAAATCCATGGATACCACTTTCTGCCAGATATCCTATGAGTTCTTTGACTTTGACTTTGCCTTTGGTCGCGATTGTCGTTCTCGAGGTTCTGTACCGCATCTCGGTATCTAAGAACGGTTTCGCTGCTGTGTCTGGCTCTGAAAGCACCGCTACGTACATCTCACGTTACGGTTCGGCGCTTGTGGTGCTGCTGATAGCAACCTGCTTCAACAGCCTGGACTTCACCACAGCGTCGTTCGCGCCGTACAGCTGCTTGCGATCAAGACCTATTCCTGGCGACAAGGGTATGTCCCTCTGCATCATCGGCTCGCTACCGCCTGTAGCGCTATTGCGTTCGATCAAAGGTAGACACGGAAGCTCCTTCACATCCAATCTGGCCGGCATGGTAGGCAGTGTTCTTGCCATAGTGGCCTCAGGCTTGTGGACAATTGATCGAGCGGTAGTTGTTGAAGACGCTATTTTAGCTTCAGTCTCGAGCGAATGGAACCTCGACTGGTTCAACAGTTCGATCTCCGGTGATTCTGGGGCCGCGAATGCCTTTGATCTCATTCAACACGCCAGTGCGAGTATGCCGACCAGCATATATCAAGGCGTTGTTCTTCCCGACATCACAAACATCAGATATCCATCAGGTCGAGACCTGTCGCTAGATCAGGAAGACCCTGTCATCCTTGAGCGCAACATAACCGTGCAGATTGACGGTTTGCGGCCACTACTCAGCTGCCAAGTGATCGACGACGAACACATCACAGTCGACTTCACAGAGGGCCAAAGTTCCATACAGAGGAATGTTCACGTGTCTGCATTCCCGCCGTTGCCCATTGGATGCCAGCATGGAAGCGGTACAGCATCAGGTGGCAGCAGCTACAACTTCACATCCGAATTTTGGTTCCCTTATGGGAACGAAACAACACATATTGGGAATTTTTATGACCTGCACCTGGGCCCTCAAACTTCCAGTACCTCAAGGATGTTCGGCGAGGATCCGTCCGAGCTGGAATGGCAGCCAGACAACCCAGCCGGATGCCCTTCAATCGGTGCAATCTTCGCAGCGGTTTCCCCGTACAATGTCGACCACGACGAAATTGTTGCAGTCGTTTGTTCGCAAAAATTGCAACAGACACCAGTGAACGTAACATTCACAGGCCGGGACTTGATGAACCCAACAATGAGTTCAAGTCAGGCTCCAGTCATACTGAAAGGCTCGTATCGCAACCTCACCAACGGGACTGACGGCATCGACGAGTTCCCGTACCGTGTTCAAGCATACTTGCAAGATGACTATCCCAACGGCATCCTCACGCGTTTCACATATGGCGGATCCGATCAGCGTGCTCCTGCGCCCCCCATCGACGCCTTCATGAACCACCTTCTCTTCGGACCGAACCGCACTGCGCCCGACGCAATGCTCGGCAAAAAGAACCAGCAGACCTTCATCAAAGCCCTCAACGATCTCTACGCCAAGTACATGTGCCTTGTGATCGACAAGCATTTCCGCGAACCCGTCGACGTCGGGGACGCAGCTGTAGCACCAGGCATCGCGTATACTTTCGCCTCAAGGATCAGACTGAACGCGACCTCCAAAGTCGTTATGCAGGTCATGCTGGGTGCCATGGTTTTGCTCGGGCTGCTCACGTCGTTACTGGCAGATCTCCGCACCACTCTCCCGAGGAAACCGACCTCGATCGCCAGCAGGATGGCTTTGCTGGCAGGCTCGGACCTATGTGCTCAAGACAAAGGTCTGATCCCGCACGATGCGATCTGGGGGACCGATGAGGAACTTTCCAGGATTTTCGACGGGTGGTTGGTTAGCTTGGGTTGGTGGAAGAGGTCTGAGAGTGTCGCCAACAACGGAAGTGGTGATACTTCTCTACCGGAGGACATGGCTGTTTCTCGTGGAAAACAAGGATCGACGAGCATGCGATTCGGGATTGACGTTGGTGCGCCAGAGCAGTTGGGCTTTCGCAGAAGGAAATGGTAGGCTTTAGTCGATACGGTATCATGGTATGCGATTTTGTGTCGAAGCCTTTGCTCCTTGATAGCAAAGACTCAGCTTTCATGTGCTCACGCCCCGACGTAACTTTGGTCTCTGTACGAGTTTTGTCTGACATTCTTGCTCACACAATCTTGGCCGTAGATATGCGACAGCAGTGTGGCTATAAGATAGTCAGCCTAGACAAGTGTGCATACTTCAACTAAAGCCAGGCTCTTGTCCGGAATGGTCCGTTAATTGTCGTAGGGACCCTGGTGCTTGGCGTGCTGTAGTTTTTCACCACATTTTTCCCGTTGCAATATCTGTGCCCTGTAGGTTGATATGATGAATGTCCAAGACCCTCTACTACTGCTGCAGCTTGGACCTCCATCTCGTTCCAAAACGGCTTGGGAAGATCTTAACAAACATCCTTCGAACACGCCTCCGCCTTTAGATTCGCTTCGCACACCTGGTCCACTCGAACGCTGGGCAGTGGGTAGTCTTACGCCACCATCTGCAGCAGATCTGATGTGAATGATTATATAGCTTGGTATCCGCTAGTTGAACATACAGAACACCTGGTGACTTGGCCGAGTGGTTAAGGCGCTAGCTTTAGGTCATCTAAATCGCTAGTTCGAAAGAGCGTGCGTTCGAACCGCACAGTCATCAACATCCTTTTTGCCGTATCAAGGGGCTGTCGCTCCGACCATCTTTGACCGAGTAATAGTCATTTCCGTGATTTTTTGGCAATATTCTTCAAAATCGATCCCGGTGACGGAGACTTCGCCCTGACACCTAGTGCGACTCAGCACCGCTCGAACGAACCTTATAGCATCGCATTGATCGATCGGGCTGTGATTTTGACCATTATTGACCGAGTCATAGTGGTTTCTATTTTCCAATGCGGTATGCTTCTACGCCCTCGATATTCACACATCGACTTTTGGAGCGATATTGACTTGGCAGAGTGTAGCGTTGCCAGAGACTACATCTGCGTCGCGGAAAGAGAGGTGAGAGTCGTCCTTATAGCCTTCTATGCTTTAGTATGTCCTCGGTCTATACACATGAGGTTAGATATCGAGTCTCAAACAACGAGACGGAGAACAATGTTCTTTGTTGGGGATCGAGTATGCGTTGTTTCCTCGAGTCAAGCACATTGTAGCAACACAACTCACGCCGCATACGTCAAAGATAAAGACAACGAACGCTTTGCGTCAATTGATTGACGATACGGCGTGTCTTCGACCCAATTTCTACTTTGACTGAAGATGGTGAACAGAATGCTACGTGGTGCGGTAAGACTGATGAACGGCTTAAGGCGAAAGCTGCGAGTAAACAAACCACACTCTCCCAATATTCCAGCTAAACGCCATTAACGACGCGAGAGATTCGGGTGACTCGTGCTGTACCAACCCATGACATTGACTCATCTTTGACTGCCTCTAATTTAGGACTCTCAAACTGTGAATTCTAAATTGGGGTTTTGTTTGTGGGCAACGCGATAAACGAGACAGACCTGGGTCATGGTCATGATAAGCTCAATATTCAACAAGTTCTGACTTGCGGAGACTTTTTCTCGCAAGACCAAACACAAGCGGCCGGGTATGCCGTCAAACCGCCTGTTCGCTGCACAATCTCACACGACCTGATCACTTTCCGATGAGGCCACCAAGCGCTCCCGTTCCACTGCGCAGCAGGCTTTGCCGATACTGAGGGGATTTTGTCAGGCCCGAGAGCTGGGAGCTCAATAGTTGCCCAAACCGTCCATCCTGTTAACGGGGGACTCACAGTCGGTGGTCCAAAATGAAACCACCAGCAAGTCAACTGCGAAATCCAGAACAAGCTCGAGACGCCGGCGGTATGAGGCATTTGGCGCCGTCGCGCCTCTAACCTCGAAGGATTGAGTAGTAATTTGTCGCCACTTCATCCATTCCATCCTCACCCATCACTCTCATCCTCCCCCTCCCCACCGAAGTCTTCAATCCCGTCCAACATCGCTAGGTCCCGTTCACCATCCACAACATCATCCACAGCCTGCACCGCCGCATTCGCCTCGCCGCCGGTAGTCCTCTGCGCAAGTCGGATCTGCAACCTAGCGCGACGAATGGCCTCTTCCTCGGCTTTGCGAATGGTACCAGAGACACGCACAACCTGAATCACGCACGGCAGGTTTGCGGACTTCAGTGGTAAATGTGTGGTGAAAGAGAGAGCGGCCCAGACCATGCGATAATGTGCACGAGAGACGCGGATGATGGCCGTGCTTGTTGCTTGGGAGCAGTATT
>Ga0265797_10011262_pt1 | contig 11235 bp, 11 predicted proteins | sample P2T30metagenome_FD_192433 | JGI IMG/M metagenome (GOLD analysis project Ga0265797, IMG submission 192433) | Plant litter microbial communities from East Loma Ridge, Irvine, California - P2 T30 | ecosystem: Environmental > Terrestrial > Plant litter > Unclassified | place: USA: California... | reverse complement strand
GTACTCGTTCTCGACGAGGTAGTCGAGGCGCTCGCGCAGGTTGTGGAAGAAGACCGTGTTCTGGTTGACGTGCTGCAGGAAGTACTGCTTCGCCGCCTCGCGGTCCTTGTCGAACTGGATCTCGCCGTTCGGGCCGTACAGGTTGAGCATGGCGTTGAGGGCGTGGTAGTCCATGCCGGTCGTGCCGGCCAGGCCCTGCCCCGGCGCCGCGATCACCGTGACGTCGTCGACTGCTGCGTCCAAAATTCTTCCAATCCAGAGTTGACTGCCGCGACGTCGTCGGGGGTGCCGAAGACCTCGAAGCGATACAGGAGCGGGACGTCGCACTTGGCGGCGACGATGTCGCCGGCCAGGCAGTACGCCTCACCGAAGTTGGTGTTGCCCGCGGCGATGACGCCGCGGATGAGGGACCGGTTGCCCTCGTCGTTGAGGAACCGGATCACCTGCTTGGGCACGGCCCCTCGTCCCTCACCGCCGCCGTAGGTCGGCAGGACGAGGACGTACGGGTCGCTCACGACCAGCGGCGCCTCCGACGGGAGGAGCGGGATGCGGGCCGCGGGCCGATCGAGCGCTTCGACGAAGCGCCGGGTGTTGCCGGAGACGCTCGAGAAGTAGACGAGGCCTGTCACCCGCTCGCCCCCTCTCGTCAGGAGATCGCTGCGGCGAGCGACGCGATCTTGTCGGGGCGGAAGCCGCTCCAGTGGCCGTCGTCGGTGACGACGACGGGGGCCTGCATGTAGCCGAGCGACTTGACCATCTCGAGGGCGGCCTCGTCGGTCGAGACGTCGCGGACCTCGTACTCGACGCCCTTGTTGTCGAGGGCACGGTACGTCGCCGTGCACTGGACGCAGGACGGCTTGGTGTAGACGGTGATGGCCATGGGCTCCCCTGGTTCGCGGTGCTGGTCCGCTGGTGCGGACGGTGTCTGGGTGATCGTCGGGCGTGGTGCCCCGGCGACTCCTCGATACTACATCTAGTGGCCGACACCGGGCCCCGCAACTAGATGCGGTGTTACAGCCCTGTAGTTCCCGTGACGTGGTTCTCCACAGGGTCGTCCACACCTCGTCCACCGACGAGGGCCGGTTCTCCCCGGATCGAGCGGGGTTCTCCCCCGATCCGTCCACAGCCTCTCCCCCACCACCGACATCCAGGAGGCGCCTCCCCCGTTCGGGCCGACGGCGTGTCGCGGCGTGTCGCGGCCTCGTAGGATCGACCCATCGTGAGCACCTACTCGTCCCTCCTCAAGACGCCCGGCGTGGCCCGCATCATCGCTGCCCAGCTCACCGCACGGTTCCCCTTCGGCATGCTGTCGCTGGCGTTCCTCCTGCACGTCGAGGCCGTGCACCACTCCTACGCCGCCGCGGGCCTGGTGCTCGCGGCGACCAGCCTCGGGCAGGCCGTCTCGGGCCCCCTCACCAGCCGCTTCATGGGCCGCTGGGGCATGCGCCCCGTGCTCCTGCTCACGCTCGTGGTCTGTGCCACGAGCATCACGGTCTTCGCCTTCGCGACCCTGTCGGTGCCCCTGTACATGGCGGTGGGCCTCCTGACCGGACTGAGCGTGCCTCCTGTGCAGCCGGCCGTGCGCACCATCTACCCCAAGATGGTCAACTCCTCGCAGCTGACGCCCCTCTTCTCGCTCGACGCCTCCGCACAAGAGGTCATCTGGGTCGCCGGGCCGGTCATCACGACCTTCGTCGGCACGCAGGTCGGCACGGTCGAGGCGATCATGGTCGCCGCGGTGTTCCTCGTCGGCGGGGGCATCTGGTTCATCGCCTCGCCCGAGGTCGGCCGCGTGCGGATCCCCCGCAGCAAGCGGGCCTTCGGCAAGGTGCTCGCGCGGCCCACCGTGCTCATGGCGACCGTGACCGGGTTCCTGCTCATCGGCGCCTGCTCCGCCGTCGAGGCCGGCGTCGTCGCCACCTTCGGCGAGGGCAGCCCCGACTCGGGCATCGTGCTCGCCGTCTTCGCCGTGGGGTCGCTCGTCGGCGGCCTCTCGCTCGGCCACGCGCCCATCAGCCCCTGGTCGCTCGCGCGCCGGCTCTCGATCGTCTTCGTCGGCATGACCCTCGCCGTGCTCGTCACCGGGTTCCTGCCGCTCACCGCCACGCTGCTCGTCGCCGGGCTCGGCATCGCACCGGCCCTCGCCGTCATGTTCGCCATCGTCTCGTCGAGCGTGAAGTTCAGCGACACCGCCGAGGCCTACGGCTGGGCCGGCACCGGCCAGCTCATCGGCAGCGCGCTCGGCTCGGCCACCGCGGGGTTCCTCATCGACGAGCGGGGCGGCTCCGGCGGCATGCTCGTCGGCGCCGCGTTCGCCCTCGTCGGACTGCTCGTGGCGGTCGTGTTCCGTGGCTCGCTGCCCGACCTGCGGGGACGCTCCGCGTCGCCGCTGCCCGACACCGAACCGGTGCCGATCGTCTCCGGCTGACCCGCGCCTCCTGCCCCGTCGTCGGCAGCGCGCAGCCGTGCGGTGCGAGGATCGGAGCATGCCCGTTACCAGCACGTCCACCGTCGCCCTGTCCGACGGCCGTTCGATCCCGCAGCTCGGCCTCGGCGTCTACAAGGTGCCCGACGACGAGGCCGAGCGCGTCGTCGACGTCGCCCTCGAGGCCGGCTACCGGCACCTCGACACGGCCTCCGCCTACGGCAACGAACGCGGCGTGGGCGCCGCGCTGCGCAGCTCCGGCCTGCCCCGCGACGACGTGTTCGTCACGACCAAGGTCTGGTACGACGACCACGGCCGCGACGCGACCCTGCGCTCCTTCGATCGCAGCCTCGAGCTGCTGGGCGTCGACGAGGTCGACCTCTACCTCATCCACTGGCCCGCGCCGGCCCAGGACCGCTACGTCGAGACGTGGCGCGCGCTCGGCGAGATCGCCGAGAGCGGCCGTGCCCGCTCGGTCGGCGTGAGCAACTTCCAGGTGCACCACCTCGAGCGCCTGCTCGCCGAGACCGACCGCGTGCCCGTCGTGAACCAGGTCGAGCTGCACCCCTGGCTGCCGCAGCACGAGCTGCGCGCGTTCCACGCCGAGCACGGCATCGTCACCGAGTCGTGGTCGCCCCTCGCGCGGGGCAAGGTGCTGGACGACCCCACGCTCGCCCGCCTCGCCGAGAAGCACGGCGTCGCCCCCGCACAGGTGCTCGTGCGCTGGCACCTCCAGCAAGGGCTCGTCGTGATCCCGAAGTCGGTGACGCCCGAGCGGATCCGCGCGAACCGTGACGTGGACGGCTTCGCGCTCGACGCCGACGACCTCGAGGTGCTCGCCGCGCTCGAGAACGGCGAGCGCACCGGGTCGCACCCCGACCGCGTGGGCTGACGGCGGCGGCCCGGCGCGGCGGCAGCGCCGGGCGGCGGGTCGGCGTCCGACGGTTCGGCGACGTGCAGCGTCACGCGGGTCCTCCGACGGGGCCCGCGCCACCGGCTAACGTGGTCGGGCACATCGACGCGAGGAGCACCACGTGACCATCACCGCCGCTGCAGACGGATCCGCTCTCGGCAACCCCGGACCGGCAGGATGGGCGTGGTACGTCGACGACGACCACTGGGCGGCGGGCGGATGGCCCCGCGCCACGAACAACCAGGGCGAGCTCACCGCCGTGCTCGAACTGCTGCGGGCCACCGAGGGCAGCGACGAGCCGCTGCACATCCTCTGCGACAGCCAGTACGCCATCAAGGCCTGCACGGAGTGGCTGGCCGGCTGGAAGCGCAAGGGCTGGCGCAAGGCCGACGGCAAGCCCGTGCTCAACGTCGAGATCATCCAGCTGCTCGACGAGGCCCTCGCCGGACGCCGCGTCACGTTCGAGTGGGTGCGCGGGCACGTCGGGCACGAGATGAACGAGGCGGCCGACGTCCGGGCCCGCGCCGCGGCGACCGCGTTCCAGCAGAAGGCCCCGGTGCCGGAGGGGCCGGGCTGGCCCGGGGCGCCCGCTCGGGTGACGGACGCGCTGCCGGAGCCTCCTGCGCCTCCCGCGACGCTCTTCTAGGGGCGCGGGGCGGGCCTCCTGCGCTGTCGGCCGCTGCGATCGCTCAGGCCCTGGGCGGCTGCCCTCGACGCCGCTCCGCACCGGTCGCCCGCCGCTTCCGGCGCCGGGACTAGCGGGACCAGCGGGACTAGAGCGACGGGTGCGTGCTCGAGAGGCCACCGTCGACCGTGAACTGGGCGCCGGTCGAGAAGGCCGAGTCGTCGCTGGCGAGGTGCAGGGCCAGGCCGGCGACCTCCTCGGGGCGGGCCAGGCGGCCGCGGGGGCTCATCGTCTTGAAGGCGTCGAGCAGGGCGGGCTGGGCCTCGACCTGACGACGGAACAGGGCCGTGTCGGTCGGTCCGGGGTGCAGCGAGTTGATGCGGATGCCCCAGCCCTCCTGTGCGGCGTGCGCCGCGGCGGAGCGGGTGAGGCCGACGAGCGCGTGCTTGCTCGCCGTGTAGGCGGCGTCGGCGCCGAAGCCGGCGAACGACGTCGCGGGCGCGAGGTTGATGATCGAGCCGCCGGACTCGTCGGGGTTGGCACGCATCTGCTCGATGGCGAAGCGCGTGCCGAGCATGACGCCCGTGACGTTGACGGCGAAGACGCGGTTCCAGGTCTCGAGCTGCGTCTCGTCGATGGACTGGCCCGAGACGATCCCGGCGTTGTTGACGAGGACGTCGAGGCGGCCGTAGCGGTCGGCGACGTGGTCCATGACGCGCTTCCAGTCGCCACCGTTCGCCACGTCGTGCTGCGCGAAGTCGGCACCCGACTCGGCGGCCACGCGCGACCCGTCCAGGATGTCCGTCGCGACGACCTGCGCGCCCTCGGCGGCGAAACGGTGCACGATCGCCTCGCCGATCCCCGAGGCGGCCCCGGTGACGATGGCGACCTTGCCGGTGAGACGGGCCATGGGTTCCTCCTGGGGGACGGAGCGGGGTACTGCGGGGCGGAGCGGTGCTGCGGGGCGAGCAGGTCCGGTCGAGGACCGGCCACGGGGGTGGCACCTGCTCGGGGGCCGGTACGAGGGTACCGCTGCCCGCCTCGAGAGCGGCCGGGCGTCCCGGGGCCGGGCGCGCCTCCTGCCCTCGGGCCTGACCGCACGGGACCTCGTCAGCGGGCCGCGCCTGACTCCGGCCCCACCGACACGACGGTCACGACGGCCACGCCGGCCTCGTCGGACGCGGCCAGGTCGACGTCGGCACGGATGCCCCAGTCGCGGTCGCCCTCCGGGTCGTCGAAGATCTGCCGCACGTGCCAGGCGCCCGGCTGCTCGTCGACGACGAAGAACTCCGCGCTGCGTGCCGAGGCCCCGGTGCCGATGGTCTCGTACTCGTCCCAGTAGCCGTCGAGCGCGGCGGACCAGGCGTCCGTGCCGAAGCCTCCTGCGCCGTCGAGCTCGCCGAGGGCCTCGACGTCGTCGAGGGCTGCGAGCTGCACGCGACGGAACAGCTCGTTGCGGACGGCGACCGTGAAGGCGCGGCGGTTCGCCGTGTAGCGGCGCAGCACGGGCGGCGCGATCTCGTCCTGTGCGGCGACCTCGGTGGGGTTCACCATGCGCTCCCACTCGTCGAGCAGGCTCGAGTCGACCTGCCGCACGAGCTCGCCGAGCCACTCGATGAGGTCGACGAGGTCTTCGGTCTTGGCCTCGTCGGGCACCGTCTGCCGCAGCGCGCGGAAGGCGTCCGACAGGTAGCGCAGCACGAGCCCCTCCGACCGGGCGAGGCCGTAGTGCTGCACGTAGTCGGCGAAGGTCATGGCGCGCTCGTAGAGGTCGCGGACGACCGCCTTGGGGCGAAGCTCGAAGTCGCCGATCCAGGGCTGCGAGGCCTTGTACGTGTCGAACAGGGCCGTGAGCAGCTCGTCGAGCGGCTTCGGCCAGGTGACCTCCTCGAGCAGCTCCATGCGCTCCTCGTACTCGATGCCCTCGCGCTTCATGGCCGCGACGGCCTCGCCGCGGGCCTTGAACTGCTGCTGCGAGAGGATCGGCCGGGGGTCGTCGAGGGTCGACTCGACGACCGAGACGACGTCGAGCGCGTAGGTGGGCGACTCGGGGTCGAGCACCTCGATGGCGGCGAGCGCGAAGGGCGAGAGCGGCTGGTTGAGCGCGAAGTTCGGCTGCAGGTCGACCGTGAGGCGCACGGTGGACCGGCCGGAGGCGTCGGTCACCTCCTCGACGACGCCCGCCGCGAGCAGGGTGCGGGTGATGGAGAGGGCGCGCCGGGCGAGCTCGAACTGCCGGGCCCGGGGCTCGTGGTTGTCGAAGACGAGGTCGCGCACGTTCGCGAAGACGTCACCGCCGCGCCCGATGACGTTGAGCAGCATGGCCGTGGTGAGCTGCAGGTGGCTGGTGAGCGCCTCGGGCTCGGCGGCGATGAGCTTCTGGTAGCTCGGCTCGCCCCACGACACGAAGCCCTCGGGCGCGCGCTTCCGCACGATCTTCTTCTGCTTCTTGGGATCGTCGCCGGCCTTCTGCACGGCCTTGAGGTTGTCGATCTCGTGCTCGGGCGCCTGCAGCACGACGGTGCCGGCGGTGTCGTAGCCGGCACGCCCGGCCCGCCCGGCGACCTGGTGGAACTCGCGCGCCGTGAGCTGGCGCATGCGGGTGCCGTCGAACTTGGTGAGCGCCGTGAGCAGCACCGTGCGGATGGGCACGTTGATGCCGACGCCGAGCGTGTCGGTGCCGCAGATGACCTTGAGCAGGCCGCGCTGGGCGAGCTGCTCGACGAGCCGGCGGTACTTGGGCAGCATGCCGGCGTGGTGCACGCCGATGCCCGACCGCACGAGGCGCGACAGCGTCTTGCCGAAGCCGGTCGCGAAGCGGAACCCGCCGATCAGCTCGGCGATCTCGTCGCGCTCCTCGCGGGTCGCGACCTTGATGCTCGACAGCGCCTGGGCGCGCTCGAGGGCGGCGGCCTGCGAGAAGTGCACGACGTAGACCGGCGCCTCGCGGCCCGCGAGGAGGTCCTCCACGGTCTCCTGCACGGGCGTCGTCGCGTAGCGGTAGTGCAGGGGCACGGGTCGCTCGACGCCGGTGACGCGCGCGACGGGTCGGCCGGTGCGGCGGGCGAGGTCGTCGCTGAGCCGTTCGACGTCGCCGAGCGTCGCGGAGAGCAGCAGGAACTGCGCGTGCGGCACGAGCAGCAGCGGCACCTGCCAGGCCCAGCCCCGGTCGGCGTCGCCGTAGAAGTGGAACTCGTCCATGACGACCTGGTCGACGGGCGCGTCGTCGCCCTGCCGGAGCGCGAGGTTGGCGAGGATCTCGGCCGTGCAGCAGATGATCGGGGCGTCGGCGTTGACGGACGAGTCGCCGGTGACCATGCCCACGCGCTCGGCGCCGAAGAGCTCGACGAGGGCGAAGAACTTCTCGCTGACGAGCGCCTTGATGGGCGCCGTGTAGAACGTGCGCCGCCCCTGCGACAGGGCGACGAAGTGCGCACCGGCCGCGACGAGGGACTTGCCGGTGCCGGTCGGGGTGCTGAGGATCACGCTGGCGCCCGAGACGAGCTCCATCATCGCCTCGTCCTGCGCGGGGTAGAGGGGCAGGCCGCGCGACTCGCTCCACTCGGCGAAGGCCGTGTAGGCCTCGTCGGGGTCGTACGCGTCGTCGCCGGGGGCGTCGGGCAGCAGGGCGGCGAGGGGCGCGGCGGACGAGGAGGGGGTCACGTCTCGATCCTCCCGCATCCTCGGCGCGCGCGCCGACGGGGGCGGTGCGCAGGAGGCCGGGGCCGGGTCGTCCGCGAACCGTACCGGATGCGCCGGTCGGGGGGAAGGGGGTGCACATGCCCTCCTCCTGGCGTTGTGTGGGCGACGAACGACGGCGGCCGAGCCCACGAGCCGCTCCCCCTCAGCACCGATGAGGTCTCGCCGTGACCGTCACCCTGCCCCTGTCGTCCGCTCCGCGCGTCGACGTCCCCCTCGTCCTCCGTCCCGCCCGTGCCCTCGCAGGGCGGAGCGCCCGTGGACCGGTGGCCCTGGAGGGCCGGCGGCCCTCCTCGGCGCGCACCGAGCGCGAGGAGCACCGCCGTGCCGTGACGCTCGCCCGCTTCGCGGAGCTGGCCGCGCATCCTGACGACGAGGCCCTCCGCCGTCGCACGGTGGCGCTCGTCGCCGGCGACCACCTCGACGTGGCCGAGTCGCTGGCACGCCGCTACGCCTCGTCGACGGACGACTGGCAGGACCTGCGCCAGGTCGGCTGCGTGGGCCTGCTCAAGGCCGCCCAGCGCTTCGACGTCGACAAGGGCGACGACTTCGTGGCGTTCGCCGCGCCGACGGTCTCCGGCGAGATCAAGCGGCACCTGCGCGACACCGGCTGGCTGGTCCGCCCGCCGCGGCGCCTGCAGGAGCTCCGCGCGGCCGTCGCGCACCTGAGCAGCACGCTCACCCAGCAGCTGGGCCACGCCCCGTCGACCGCCGAGCTCGCGGCCCGGCTCGGCCTCCCGGCCGCCGAGGTGGCCGAGGCCGTGCTGGCCCAGCGCGAGTCGCAGGCGGTGTCGCTCGAGGCCCCCCTGTCCGGGGCCGAGGACACCTGCCTGGGCGACGCCCTGCCCGCGACGGACGGCTCGCTCGAGCGCGCCGAGCGGTGGGCCGAGCTGGAGCGGGCCCTCGCCGGGCTGGGCGAGCGCGACCGGCTGCTGCTGCGCCTCCGCTTCGTGGACGACCTGTCGCAGGCCGACATCGGCCGCGAGCTGGGCGTCACGCAGATGCAGGTGTCCCGTCTGCTGACCCGCGTGCTGGGTCGACTGCGGACCGAGCTGGGCGACGCCGAGGGGTCTCCGGCAGCGTCCGCGTCGCCACCAGCTGGTGGGCGACGTCGGCGAGCTTGAGGTTGCCCTGCTGGGAGTGCCGGCGCAGGACCGAGAAGGCGGTGTCGGCATCGAGCCCGTGGCGCTCCATGAGGATCCCCTGCGCCTGGCCCACCAGCGTGCGCGTCGCCCGGGCCCGTTCGAGGTCGTGCGAGGCGAGCAGGTCGGCGACCGCGACGGAGACGTGCCGGACCAGGACGGCGAGCGCGGCGTCGTCGTCGTGGCGGCGGAACGCCCCGGGGCGTTCCGCCCAGAGGGTGAGCACCCCGAGGTCGCGGTCGCGGGCGACGAGCGGCACGGCGAGCGCGCTGCGGTAGCCGCGCGCGGACACGGCGGCGCACCAGTCGGGCCAGCGGTCGTCGAGCAGGACGTCGTCCACGGCGACGGGCCCCGTCTCGCGCGCGGGGGTGCCGGGGGCGGCGTGGGTCAGGGAGAGCTGCGCGAGCCCCTCGGCCCTGGGCGAGGTGGCGGCGACGACGGGCGGCAGGTCGAGCGCGGCCTTGCGGTGCACGCGGACCGAGGCCTCGTCGCTCCGCAGCAGCGCCCGGGCGTAGCCGACGGCCCGCTGCACGGTGAGCCGCAGGTCGGGCTCCTCCTGCAGGTCGGCGGCGAGCCGGCCGAAGAAGTCCTCGTCGGTGTCCACGCGTCTCCCCTCGCGTCGGTGGTGCGATCTCCCGGGCACGGCCGGTGACCGCGAGGCCGGACTTCAGGAGTACTCCTCCGGAGCGCCCCGGCACCAGTCGGGCATCCAGGGAACGCACGCGCGCGGCGCTCGTCGGCGGACGCGACTAGTGGCGCAGGACCCCCCTGCCAGCGGCCACGACGTCGGCCACCTGGATCGCGAGCAGCGCCGGGTCGCACTCGGTGCCGAAGGTGTCGCCGACGCGCAGCTCGGGGTGCGTGAGCACGACGTGGGGTCCGTCGGCGGGCGGGCCCCACTCCTCGGGCGGGGCGGGCCCGAAGAGCACGACCGAGGGCGTCCCGTAGGCGGAGGCGAGGTGCGCGGCGCCGGTGTCGACGCTGACGACGAGGGCGGCGTCCGCGACCGTGGCGGCCATCTCGGCGAGGTCGATGCGGCCGGCGAGCACGTCGCGGTCGATCACGTCGGCGCCCCAGCCGGCGAGCGCGGCGACCTCGAGGGCGCGGTCGCGCTCGGTGGCGCTGCCGGTGAGCACGACGCGGTGGCCGTCGCCACGGAACGCCTCGACGACGGCGGCGAAGCGGTCGACGGGCCAGTGGCGCGAACCGTAGAAGGCGCCCACGTGCACGACCACGGCGCCGGGTGCGGGCGAGGCCAGGTCGGGGCGGGCGATGGCGATGTCCTCCTGGTCGGCGGGCATGCCGTGCTCGGTGGCGAGGCGCGCCCAGCGGTGCCGCTCGAGCACGCCGTCCTCCCAGGCGGGTCCGTCCCAGCCGGGCGAGGCGTGGCCGAGCCGCACGCGGGGCCGCAGCTGTTCGATGGCGCCGCGGCTCTCAGGGCCGTTGCCGTGCAGGTTCATGGCGGTGTCGATGCGCCCGGGCTCGATGCCCAGCGGGTGGTCGAGGCCGGGCGTGGGCCAGAGCACGTCGAGGCCGCCGACGAGCTCGGCGATCGGCTCGAGCCACCCGGGCACGGCGAGCACGAGGCGGTGGTCGGGCCGTTCGCGACGGATGGCGTGCAGGGCGGGCACGGCGACGAGCAGGTCGCCGAGCTTGAGGGCGCGCAGCGCCAGGAACTCGGGGGTGCCGTCGGCCTCGGGCAGTCGTCGCATGGGCCCACGGTGGCACACGCCCCGGCGGCGCGCCCGACCCGACGCGCACGGGAGCAGGAGGTGATCCGTGCACGTTTGGACCGAGCCGTCCCGGGGCAGGGCGTGGTCATGACCCCCTCGGCCCGCGCCTCCGGACCCCGCTCCGCGGTGCTGTTCGACCGTGACGCGACGCTCGTCGTCGACGTGCCGTACAACGGCGACCCGGCGCTGGTCGTGCCGGTCGACGGCGCGCAGGAGGCCGTGGCCGCGGTCCGCGCGGCCGGTCACGGCACGGGCGTGGTCACCAACCAGTCCGGCATCGGCGACGGTCGCCTCACCCGCGAGCAGGCGGAGGCCGTCAACGCGCGCGTCGACGAGCTCGTCGGGCCGATCGACGTCTGGGAGCTGTGCCCCCACCACCGCGACGCGGGCTGCGGCTGCCGCAAGCCCGCCCCGGGCATGGTCCTGCGGGCCGCCGAGCGCCTCGGCGTCGATCCCGCCCGCGTGGTCGTGATCGGCGACATCGGCGCCGACGTGGGCGCGGCGCGGGCCGCGGGCGCCACGGGGATCCTCGTGCCGACGCCGATCACCCGTCAGGAGGAGGTCGACGCGGCCGAGCACGTGGCGGGCGACCTGACGGAGGCCGTCCGGCTGGCCCTCGCGCACCTCGCGGCCCTCCCGACGCCGGGGGCGACCTCGTGACCCGCCGCGTGCTCGTGGTCCGGCTCGACAGCGCGGGC
>Ga0265797_10011260_pt1 | contig 11236 bp, 4 predicted proteins | sample P2T30metagenome_FD_192433 | JGI IMG/M metagenome (GOLD analysis project Ga0265797, IMG submission 192433) | Plant litter microbial communities from East Loma Ridge, Irvine, California - P2 T30 | ecosystem: Environmental > Terrestrial > Plant litter > Unclassified | place: USA: California... | reverse complement strand
GTGAATGCCAGGAAACGATGGCGTGTGCGTGTGTGAGAGAAGAAGATCGATGAACATGTTCGCGGACCTGGGTCTCATATACCTACTGCTGCAACGAACTGCACCCAGGGATGCGTCCATTTCCACTCAGCATACTCCGACAACCTTCGTTTCAAGATGATCATAATTAAATGATGCGAAGAGTACCAAGCAAAAAGCTCAGCCGTATCTGGATGTATAGGACCATGCCTGCCGCCTCCCGAGCATGACCAGTGTGATGGCGTTCTAGATGCGTGACAAGCGCGCGAATAGCAAGAGAGCAGTTCCTGCGGCCATCGACGCCACCAGCACAGGGTCGTCAGAGGCGCAGAGAAAGTAGTGCCTTGTCATTTCGGCTTCGTGATGAAAGCAGCGATCTCTGACGTTGTGCGTTTCGAAGTTGACTAGCCAGACAGGAGTTGCATCGCCAAGAAGTGGTCTAGACCATCTTGAACTTCGTATTCTCCAGCTTTTGAAGGATTTCGATCGACGGCTAGTGGCTAGTCATGGGAATATAGTAGGGTCTAACATAAGTCAAACGAGAAGGTTATGAATACATACATGTAGGCATGGGTAGATAGTAGTTGGCGTTGTGGTTGTGCGACCGTTGGGGTCGGTTGCCCGGAACTTGTAAGGCAGCAATAAGGTTGAATGCAATAACATTGAGTTGCATCTTGCATTCGAACTCATCATCTCTGGAGGCTTGAAGGTCAAAAAGAAGAGGATGTCCATCAGAAAAGACAAAAAGAAATAGCTGAGAATGGTTTCGATCCATTGCCCTCCGGGTTATGAGCCCGGCCTAGTTCGATGTCAGTTGAAGATCTTGAAGATATAGATAGTGGGAAAACTCACGCGCTTCCGCTGCGCCACTCAGCTTTAATTGCATGTCCTTGACATTTGCGCAATGTCTATATAGCAAGAGAAAAATTGAATTTGCTCTTCCAGAGCCAAAATGGCCATGTTATGAGATCTGTAAGCTCCCGGATCTTGATTGCGCACATCACTGATGTATAGCTATAGTAGAAGTAGAAGCAAATCACAGGGGCACTCCATAGAATCTTCGATATTGCTGATCCGGCTCTGCGCACGTGATGTGAAGTGAGGTCCACTTTATTAGGGTTAGGCTTGGGGCAAGCTGCACCAAAGACATATCTCTTGTCGCTGCATCGTCACGGTGTGGAATATCATGCTTGATGTTACACCATGGATGAAGTGTACTACATGTACGCGTCTATCTATCTATATACCCAATAGATCTAAGCTTGTACAAATCTGTAGAATAGTGATTGGCCTCTCAATGAGGTTTGAAGTTCGGAGAGGTCCAGCGAATCCGAAGAAGGTGTAATTCTGACTGCACCAAAGCCAGGATGCCACAAACATGAACTTGCCTGTCAGTGCTTCCAACGCGGCAGACTCTCAAACACACTTCGACACCCTAGAATAACTTCGAAACCTTCCGCACATACCAACCCGGCATCGACCTCAAAATGCCGTCTATTATAGGGCCGTCTCACCTCATCAACCCGCTAGCAAGCCCGGCACATTTGGAAACATCTGCATCCCAGCTCGATGGCGTTCCCAAGGACTTAGAAGACTCGATCCGCCATGAAACCACGAGGTTACTCCAGGCGACTGGGATCTTGCTCCGGTTGCCTCAAGAGATCATAGCGCAATCAATTGTCGTCCTGTCTCGGTTCTGGTCTGGCGCAGATGGCACAAGCCTACTTGATTGTGACGCAAAGGTAAGCATGCTCACAACAATCATACCAAACACGACCTTGCTAAAACTTCAGCAGGACGCGGCAGCCGCAGCGCTCTATCTCTCTGCAAAGCCATCAGCGACACCGATCTCACCCAGATCACTCCTCACAGTCCTGCAATACGCCACCAGCCTCTCACCCGCGTACGAAAAAGCCATTTCAGACGACAGCCAACTAAAACTAGACTGGTCGCTCTCAGAAGGCGCCTTCGAGTCATCCCGCGAGCAGCTTTACAACATCGAAGCACAGATTTTACGCGTCCTAGGTTTCCAAACTCACGTGGCGCTGCCCCACGCGCTCTGCATCAACTACCTCCAAACACTACAAGTTTTCAAATCGCCCGAAGGTCCCGCTCTGGCGAAACGCGCGATCAAACTGCTGAACACGGCGCTGTTAAGCCCGCAGCAGCTCTATCTCACACACCAACCACCCGCTCTCGCCACTGCAGCGATTTACCTTGCTGCGCGCGAGGAGGAAGTGAACCTCCCTGACGTAGAGTGGTGGGAGGTGTTTGACGTGGATCGTGAGGAGCTTGGCTTCCTGGTTGTTGCGCTCACCAGTGTGGAAGGCTTCGCAGTGCAAGAAAAGGAGATTTGGGGAAAGAGAAAAGTGCCATTGACTGTCGCTGACCTGCAAGCAGAGATCGAGCGGAGGAAGATGCTTGAAGTGGGAGAGTAAAGCCAACCATAATGGCTTCCAAATCTATACAGATAAATGGACTATAGCTTTGCGTCTTTGTTGTGGCGGTAATCGTAATGCCAGTCTAGCCTCGCCAGATCCGCCCGCACTTGGTAGTTCTCTTCGGCGTCTTCGACAATTTGCATGTCCACGTCGGCAATGGCTGTTCCTACCGAGCTGTCCTCGATCTTTGCAATGGGGCCAGCATATGGTACACAGATCTGCGAGAGGCCAGCATAGCCTTTGCTCGCCGGTCCGCCTGCGTTGGCGAACACCACAGCTAGATATGTGTCAGCATCTTCTTTCTTCTCGAGCAGGACAGACGAGTGCTTACCACACGTATTCTCAAAACACCTCGCCGTCAGCACAGAATCCAAAAACAACGCCTCCGCCCTCGGATTAATTGCCAGCCCCTTCTCAGAGCAATCAAAAAGCGTCCAGAAAGTCGGCACAATAATCATCTTGGCACCTTGCGCAATCAACTCCCTCCATGCCTCAGGGAAAGCCAAATCCCAACAAATAAGCATCCCGACCTTCCCAAGCGGCGTGTCGAAAACAGGATGCTCTTCCATCGCAGAAGAAGTAAGATGGTCCCGCTCTATCGCGCCCCAGAGATTCTTCTTCACATACCGTCCCGCGATTGCGCCTGTGTTGTCAATGAAGTAGGCGACGTTGAGCAGCACCTCTTCCGGCGTGCCGGCATCGTGAAGTTCTAGAATCGTGCCTGGGACGATGTTGATGTTGAGCTCTTTGGCAAGGTTGCGGTAGTTGGTTAGGTAGGTCTGCCAATGGCTGCAGGCGTCTTTGAAGCCGGGGTCTTTGGGCACCCAGTTGAGGAGGTGGTACTCTGGGAGCACGGCGAGAACGGCGCCTTGGGAGGCGACGGCGCGGATTTGGCGGACGGCTTCTTCGTGGTTGGCTTCGAGGCGCATGGGCTGTGGCGCGGTGTCTTAGCAAAGCCATTTGATGACTATCCGAATATAGAATGAATAGCCATACCTTTGGGTGCATTTGTATCACGGCTACCTTGTGGATTGGTGCCATGTTGGGCAATAAGATATTTCAGGAATACGTTGATGTCTTTTGGCTATGGTGAATGTATTAGTGGCTCGAGCAAATACAGGAAGTCCGTCCAAAATTGTTAGATGTATAGATTTTGCGAGGTTATTGATGACATCAAACACGTATCACGAGGTCCTTGTGGTATCTTATCGAAAGTGGATGTCAATTACCCCGCCTCTGTTGCAAGCGAACGAGAAAGGCCGTCGGTCAATACATGGCTACATATCTCATTTCTGAGCACTTGAAGACTAAAATCATGTGATGGAAAAAGATGACGGGTCGGTGGGTTACGAATGAAATGACTGTGTTGAGCGAAAAGAGGGTGCTCGTAATGGTCGGTACCTTAGTATCTAGACGTTCAGGCAAAACATTTTTATGTCAACTTCCATTTGTTCAGTCGACTCAACGACAATAGGCACCAGCGAGGTTAAATCGATCACAAAGTATCGGTTTATGATACCAACAGCCTCTGTGCTTCTTTTCATTTGAAATCAAACATCGTATCAAGATATTTGAGATCACAATACCCATGTCAAGACACCGGACTCGATATCAAAGGGTTAGGACTTGGGGTCCAGGGAAGGCACGATCGAACAAAATGCCAAGCACAGACCAGAACGCGTGGAAGTTAATTCATAATGGGTCACGTACTATACAAGGCCCCCTCCTAGACAGATGACCAGCTCGACACAAAATGAGCGGACACAGTGATTTTATAACACTTCTTATCTGCTTACCACAGCCAGGAGACCCCTGTCGGCTCCATCGAAGTCTCGACCTTGATCTTCGATTTTCAGCCCTACAAATGCAGCTCGCGACTTCGCACTTATCCCAATCTATTGTTCATCTTCGCGACATCGAGAAGAGTTCACCTGAACACTACACGGAGGACAGATGGAACAGGAACCTCGAAGCATACTTATCTCTCTGACGTAGCCCTCGACACGCCAAGTATTGTATCAGGCAGATGCTCCAAGCGAAGCATTTCGGTGAAACGTCGAACGTCGGAAAGAATAGACAAGCGGCACCGTGCGAGACGCCATTGGGCGGGTCATCGGCTCCATACCGCAGACATCTAAATGCCATCGCTAAAAGGAGATCCCCAAAACACTTAGGATCTAGGGCGCTGTGGACGCATGTATACCAAGCATGAGGGCAAGGGCCTGGTATTCGCATCAAAACCGGCGAAGCGACTTCGAAGCGAGTTGTGGCGGCGGGAAGGCTAAAGTGCGGCTTCGAAGACCTCACGCAAAAGTGCCGTACAAGCATTTGCGGCGTCCAAGCGCACTATATTGCCAACTTGTCATTCGTCCGCCGAGCTTCAGCTATATTGCTGTAGCGCTTCTGACCCTTCCAGATGGCCCCGTACCTGCATGGTCTGCCACCCGATTCATCACTACATCTCCGTTTTGGCAGCCCTATGTTGAAACGAATTTGCCCAAGCGAAGCATCGAGAGTAGGTGGGACTGCGCTTGTAGGTATTTGAGGTTTCGCATCCTCCTTCGTTCTGTGAAGCTTCTCTCCATACTTCCACCAAACTCAGTTCGAATAGATCTCTATCGCTCCGTGAGCAACCACACTCGTTTTTACATTTACTTTCAGACTCTCGGGCACAGGTGCTCCTTATCGCAAAAGACTCCAACAAACGAACAAAACAAACACCACCTTTCACGATGCAGAACACTGTCTCCAAGGTCATGGCTTCGGCCTCCCTCATCGCTCTCGCCAGCGCCCACGGCTTCATCACCAGCCCCGCTCCCCGTATGCCTGGTGACGCTTTCACCAAGGCTTGCGGTCAGCAGATGTACTACAACCAGATGGGCGACAACTACGGCAACGTCCAGGGCATGCTCCAGGTCACCAACGGCCAGACCGACTACGACGCCGCCGCTTGCAACGTCTGGCTCTGCAAGGGCTTCAAGTACGACGACAACACCGAGAACGTGCAGCAGTATACCGTCGGCCAGGAGGTCGAGATCGAGGTCGACATCCGCGCCCCTCACACCGGTGTCGCCAATGTCTCCGTCGTTTCCACCTCCAGCGGCTCTGTCATCGGCAGCGCCCTGAAGAGCTGGGACGAGTACGGCTCCAACGCCTACACCATCCCCGAGGACCAGGAGAAGTTCACCGTCACCATTCCCGATGTTGGCAGCGACTGCGCCAGCCCCGGCGACTGCGTCATCCAGTGGTTCTGGGACGCCCACAGCATCGACCAGACCTACGAGGCCTGCATCGACTTCACCGTCGGTGGCGGCTCTGGCTCTGGCTCTTCTGCCCCTAAGCCCAGCGCTTCTGCCCCCAAGCCCAGCTCCAACAGCACCGTCAGCGCTGTCTCCACCAACAACAACGTCGCTTCTTCCGCTGCTCTCCCCACCAGCACTTCCGCTGAGGCCGACCAGACCTGCGAGATCGTCTACGTTACCGTTACTCCTTCCGCTTAAATGCGTAGCCGTTGAGTGAACGAGTCGCTGATGATGTGCGATACGACGTGACGGCTGTTCGATGGGAAGACTGTCATGTTTTTGGTTCCTGGCGAACCAAAGGGTGTTTATTGTTCGTTTCTGCCGATGCACGGTTAGTGTTGTCGACGATTTCGCGTCGTGGCTACTGCTGTGCGTCGTGCTTGTTGTCTATATCCATACTTCAAGATAGAGAAAGTCTTTTCAATTTCTAAAAGTTCTGTTTTTGTGTGTCGTGTGTGCGTGCTCTCATTTTCGTGAAATGACTCCTGGAAGGGCCAGGCGCCACTGTACGGCGGCGAATTTATATTGCAATCAAGGCTTGTGATCACGGATTTTAGATGCGCTGCAATCTAGCTGGCATGATATAAAGTTTGAAGTGGTATCTTCCTATTATCGTGGTCTCGCGTGTTTGATAGTCTAGCATAATCCTCGTGACAAGATATAGGGGTGGCATAAAAGAAGCTCGTGGTCCTGGTTTGGCTTGGGCGTCAAGGACTGGCGTAGACGAGGTGTGCCATACACCTATGTACCACAGCTAATTGCGTGTGTGTGAAATCTGTCGTAATAAAGCGTTTTTCATTGGACACAGAAGGTGTAATAGAAGTCCAGGTGGATGAGACAGAAACGGAAGCCCCGCGCAACGCTTGCTCACTCGTGACCCGAGCGAGCCTCTCTCTCCACAGTTTGGCTCTCTCCACGGCTGCAGCAGCACGATCCGCGCCGACTCGTGACAAGCACAAGGAAACGACTTTCTGCCTTGTGCAATCAACTGGAAGAGTGGAAGAAGATTCACTGGGGAGAATGGACGAAGAGCCCGACGAGCTCATGCGCGACTAAGGCGACACACACCCACACACAACCCACGCTCCATAGAGCTACGACAGCTCAACATCACGAGACACAGGCCGACTAGGCCTCCTCGCCACTGCCCACCATGGCGCAGGTATACCGCGACAACCTCGACCCGCACTTTGTCGACTTAAAATCGCGCGATGTCACTCGTCAGATCGCCGCCGCGACACGGCTCGCCGACCAGGCCACTGCAGCTTTCCGCGAACTCGCGCCGACCGAGTTCAACCGCTACTATACCGACCTCACCAACCGCATGAGCGTGCTCATCTTGCAGGGCAACGACACACATGAGCGCACTGGAGGACTCTACCTGCTCAACGGGCTGATCGGATTCCGCGGCGACGATGCGACGAACAAAGTCACCAAGTTCCACAACTACATCAAGAGGACCCTAGAAGGAAATGACACGAGCGCGATGGTTGTGGCGGCCAAGTGTCTGGGACGCTTGGCCACGCCAGGAGCAGCATACAGTACGGAGCTCGTGGAAGCGCAAGTGCGACAAGCCATGGAGTGGCTGACCTCAGAGAGGAACGAGAACAGACGTTTCGCAGCTGTGCTAGTGCTCAGGGAGCTCGCGAAGAATAGCTCGACTCTGATCCGCCAACATATCCAGGTGATATTGGCCGCTATCTGGGAGGCCTTGAGGGATCCGAAGGTTGTGATCAGAGAGACAGCTGCGGAGACAGTGGCACAGTGCTTCAAGGCTCTGTCGGCAAGAGATCAGCAGGATAGGCAGAGCTGTCTGTCGCAGATGTACAATGAAGCACAGAGTGGATTCAGGAGGGCGACAGTGGAGTGCATTCACGGCTCTCTGCTGGTCTACCGCGAACTGCTGGTGCAAGGTGGCATGTTCATGCACAACCGGTACAAGGAGGTGTGCGAGCGTGTGCTTTTGCAGCAATACCGAGAGCACAAGGATGGAACAATCAGACGAACAGTCGTCGAGATCATCCCTATCCTCGCTGGCTATGCGCCGAAAGAGTTCTGCCACCACTACCTTGCCCGCTCGATGCAGCACCTACAGACGCTCCTTCGAGACCCGAAACAGAGGAACGTGGCTTTCGTGGCCATCGGGAAGATCGCACACGCTGTTGGTTCGCAGATCGCACCTTATCTTGATACCATCTTGCTGCATGTGCGGGATGCACTCAGCGTGAAGAACCGAAGCAAGATGTCTGGAGATGAAGCGCCTATCTTCGAATGTATTAGTATGATCTCCATCGCTGTCGGTCAGACTTTGAGCAAGTACATGGAGGCACTGCTGGATCCAATCTTTGCATGTGGCCTCTCGGACGCCCTTACACAGGCACTTGTCGACATGGCACACTACATCCCACCTGTGAAGCCAACCATTCAGGAGAAGCTGCTGGATCTTCTCAGTCGAACTCTCTGTGGGCAACCTTTCCAGACTCTTGGCCACCCGACACATGGTAAAGGGCTTCCTCCGATCTACACAAAAGACGTACGAGACCAGCGTGATCCCCAGCACGTTGAACACAAGGACCAGGAGATTGCGCTTGCCTTGCACACACTGGGGTCATTTGACTTCTCTGGACATGTTCTGAACGAGTTTGTCCGCGATGTGGCAATTCGCTATGTCGAGGATGACGACCCGATCATCCGCAAAGCCGCAGCACTCACCTGCTGCCAGCTGTTCGTTCGTGATCCGATCGTGCATCAGACAAGTCATCATGCAATCCAGGTCGTCAGCGATGTCATCGAGAAACTCTTAACGGTTGGCGTTGCCGACCCACACGCTGACATCCGACAAACAGTCCTCGTCTCGCTGGATGCTCGCTTTGATCGCCATCTTGCAAAAGCCGAGAACGTCCGTACTCTCTTCCTTGCACTCCACGACGAGAAGTTCCCGATCCGTGAAGCTGCTATGACCATCATAGGCCGTCTCACAGCAGTCAACCCGGCCTACGTGTTCCCATCGCTCCGAAAGGTGCTCATTCAGCTGCTGACCGAGATCGAATACTCAAACAATGCGAATAACAAACGCGAGTCAGCGCAACTCATCAGCCATCTCGTGGGTGCGAGCAGCAAGTTGATCAAGCCTTATGTCGACCCGATGGTTGCTGTGCTACTACCTAAAGCGGAAGATGTGAATGCCGACGTCGCTGCAACAACTCTTAAGGCTCTTGGTGATCTTGCCACAGTTGGTGGTGACGAAATGGCAAGGTACATCCCTGAACTCATGCGCATCATCATCGCCAGTCTGCAAGACCTTGCGTCACCTAAGAAGAGGGAGGCTGCACTTTGCACTCTTGGACAGCTGGCAAGCAATAGTGGCTACGTGATTGATCCCTACATCGAACACCCTGAGCTTCTTACCATCCTCGTCAACATTGTCAGAACCGAGCAGCCTGGAGACCTCCGCCGCGAGACCATTCGCTTGATGGGTATTCTTGGTGCCCTAGATCCTTACAAACACCAGCAAGTGATCGAGGAATCACCCGAATCAAATCTGCGCGCTGAAGCTGAGTCCGAGTCAGATGTCACGCTCATCATGAAAGGCATCACGCCCAGCAATGAAGAGTATTACCCTACGGTTGTGATCAACACACTCATGGGCATGCTGAGAGACAACACCCTGAAGCAGCATCACTCCGCAGTGGTCGAAGCTGTCATGAGTATTTATGCCACGATGGGCATGAAGTGCGTGCCATTCCTTAGCGTCGTTGTTCCAGGCATCGTCAGCATCTTCCGAGATGCCCAATCCGACCCATTGCGTCTTGAGGGATACTTTAGCCAGCTTACGCAGCTGGTCAAGATTGTACGCCAGCATATCAGGCCACATCTACCCGTCATCATTGAAGCGATCTCCGAGCACTGGTATCGAAGCATTCAGCTTCAGGCTACAATCCTTCTCCTGATCGAATCGATTGCCAAGAGTTTGGAAGGAGAGTTCAAGATTTACCTTGCATCAGTACTACCGCTCATGTTGGGTGTTCTGGATGCCGACGCACGTACTGAAGCTGGACGCTCTGCTTGCCAGAAAGTTCTTCACGCTTTCCTGGTATTCGGCTCTAGTGCGGAAGAATACATGCACCTCATCGTGCCGGTCATCGTCAGGATGTTCGATGTTGATCGATCGCGGCCCCGTGACGTGCGGAAGGCAGCCATCGAGACCATCGGCCGTCTGAGCAGACAAGTCAACATCTCAGAGTTTGCGGCCAAGATCATCCACCCGCTCTCCAGAGTTCTTGGAGGCAGAGACGAAGTCCTGCAGCGTGCTGCTCTTGAGACGCTCTGCGCATTGGTGTTCCAGTTGGGCCCTGATTTCCTGCACTTCGTGCCCATGATCGACAAGGTACTTGCTACTGGTGCGACCAAAGTACCTCACACGAACTACACTCTTATCGTCAACAAGCTCAAGAAGGGCGAGCCGTTGCCTCAAGACCTGAGTCCTGATGAACGCTACCAAGACGAAGACGATGACATGCACGCCACAGAAATCGCCACCAAAAAGCTTGCCGTGAACCAACAACATCTCAAGAACGCATGGGAGGCCAGTCAAAAGTCCACGAAGGAGGATTGGCATGAGTGGATGCGACGTTTCTCCGTGGAGCTACTTAAAGAGAGCCCACAGCAGGCACTGCGGGCATGTACATCACTGGCCACCGTCTACCCGCCCTTGGCCAAGAGCTTGTTCAATTCGGCATTCGTGTCCTGCTGGACAGAGCTATACGACCAGTACCAGGAAGAGCTGGTCCATGCGATCGAAACTGCAATAACATCGACCACGATACCACCGGAGATCCTTCAAATCCTGTTGAACCTCGCTGAGTTCATGGAACATGATGACAAGGCGCTACCCATCGACGTTCGCGTTTTGGGAATGTACGCTGGAAAATGCCATGCTTTCGCAAAGGCGCTCCACTACAAGGAACTGGAGTTCAACGCTGAACAGAACGCCTCTGCCGTCGAGGCTCTCATCAGTATCAATAATCAGCTCCAGCAGACCGACGCCGCTTTCGGTATCCTGCGCAAAGCACAAGGCTACAATGATGTTGATCTGAAGGAGACGTGGTTCGAAAAGCTGCAGCGATGGGAGGAGGCACTTGTTGCTTACCAGAAGCGTGAAAGGGAAGAGGGTGAACATGTCGGGTTTGAAGTCATCATGGGTAAAATGCGTTGTCTTCACGCCTTGGGCGAGTGGGACACCTTGTCCCAAATTGCACAGGAAAGGTGGATGAGTGCTGGTGTTGATCACAAGAAGCACATCGCACCCCTCGCAGCAGCTGCCGCCTGGGGCATGGGTCAATGGGAGCTCATGGACAGCTACCTCAGCGTCATGAAGCCACACTCACCAGACCGCTCATTCTTCGGCGCCATCCTGAGCATCCACCGCAATCAATTCGAGGAGGCGCATCGTCACATCACAAAAGCCCGTGATGG
>Ga0265797_10011259_pt1 | contig 11236 bp, 18 predicted proteins | sample P2T30metagenome_FD_192433 | JGI IMG/M metagenome (GOLD analysis project Ga0265797, IMG submission 192433) | Plant litter microbial communities from East Loma Ridge, Irvine, California - P2 T30 | ecosystem: Environmental > Terrestrial > Plant litter > Unclassified | place: USA: California... | reverse complement strand
TCGAGGATGTCGTCCTCGAGTTCAGTATCCGCCAGCAGCTCCGTCTTGGTCACTAGTCCGATTCTGCGCGCGCCAGACGTGAATGCGCAATCGCCCAGCTTGGAGCAGATAGTGGCCGACGACGACAGTGCCTCGCTGAAACAAGTATCGCACCGCCAGTGGCAAAATCCACTCGTCGCTGGACCGCGACCTATACCGGATACATCGCCTACAATACCAGCTTTGACAACGACACACCGGCATAAGCCTTCGGTTCGCAGTAACGTCGCTCGGTACAGCATGGATAGCGAACTGAGTCGCCAATTGTCGATGACGAGCGTCGCTTCGTCTATTGAAAGCGAGAAGCACAACCGACTGTCTATTCCACGATTAGGTACCGCCGATCGCGTGAGTATCCGTAGCGTGTCGTCCGTCGGTTCCTTCAAGAATGATTCCGGTGTCAAGAAGATCACTACACCGCGCAGGGTATCACGGTGCTCAACCACTGTTTCCGAGAGCGGCTCGCCTGCTGAGAAACCCAAGGGCGTGCTTCGTGACATCAGTGGAAACGCGGGCCCACCAACAAGACAGGCTTCAAATGCGACTCAGACTTCTTCGCGAAGCAGTAATGGCAACCCGTTTCAGTGGGACAGCGTACCTTTGCAAAAGCCGTCGGCTCTCAAGGGCAGTCCCAATGCTCGCAAAGGGCATAGAAGACAAAACTGCGTGCGGATTTCGACTCTCACACCACAGATCCTGGGCCCGCCACCTAGCAGACCAACGAGCCCAAGCATAATGCACGGCATCGAAGAGGAGCCGCTAGACTTCGACGGCACAGGCAACACAATGGGCGGTCTGCCTTTTGTATCTAACAGTACCCATCTCTCGCGGCCGTCAAGTCTCACTGCTTTTGCACCGCACCTGCGGATATCCACCCTACGGGCTTCGTTGACTTCGAGCTCGCCCAATTTAAGTAGCTGGACCACCTTCCAAGATCCTGGTTTCACCTCACAGCCCGCAGACGCCATGTCTTCGAGGTCCGCATCACCAGGTACGGCAGGTGCTCGGTCGGCATACCGACAGTCAGGCCAATCGTCCAACTTCAGCATTCCATCTTTCCCCAGCCCGAGCAAAACCACGGTGACTGCGGTACAACGCGACCAGCCCGTGCCCGAGTTCTGCTTCACAAGGCCATCAACAGACGAGCCTGGCTTCGATTTCGGCTGGGAACGCGAGAACCATTCGCTGGTAGATGTGCACGTCTCCGATGACGCTGAAATCACGTCGAGCCCGCCTCTGCCTGTCGCGAAAGAAGATGAGTATGATCCAACTTGTCCCATGCTTGTGATGCCGAAACGAGAGGGCGCGCAAGAATATGATCCGGCAAGTCCAGCTTTTGCGGCACAAATCGCGGAACCAGACAAGAGTTCCCCATTTGCGAGTACGGTGACGTTCTCCGACGACGATACCCGATACAGTAGACCGGTATCGTACAGCGAGGACTATCACCCTGAGTCGCCACCGTGTTCGCCCAGAAGTATGCCTCAAATATTTGGCATGTCCAGTCCGATCAGTGTTGAAGAACACTCGAGCTCTTCAACACCTCGTGGATCATCACCGTCCTACGAGAAATTGACATCAGCCAACGCCAGCACCATTATGGCCCGCATCCGAACGCACCGCCACAAAGTCGATTTCCCAGGAGCACCAATTTTACCACCACCCATAGACGACAACCCCGTCCCCTTCCCCCTAACAACCTCCCGCAACCGCTCAATCTCAACTGCCGGATACCTCCAACCCCACCGCCCAGCACCTCCACCGCCCCTCCCACTATCAAAAGAAGAAGAAGAACCCGACGTTCCTATTGCCCTCATCCCCGGCCCCAAACCCCAATACTCCCCAACCCTCAGCGACAGCAGACGCACCTCCGCCTCTCCCTGCGGTCCCCGCGACAAACCCGCCAAATCCGTCGCGAAGCAGATCATCGCTCTCCGCCGCATGAACAGCGAGATGGACACTTCGACCTCGAACCAGACCCGGCGCTACCTGCACGGCCTGTCGCGCGAGCCTGCGCCGCTGCTGCCGTGGATAGGGTCGCCGGAGGCGAGCGAGAGCTGCAACGACATGTTTGATTTCGACTTTGAGACGACGTCGGGGCGTGATGCTCGTGGGGGCGCGGACAATGGTGAGGACGAGGATGCCGGTACTGCTAGTGCGTTGGACGACGTGGATATGTCAGATATTGATCGTAGGCTTGAGGGCGCGCTGGCTGGGTTTGAGATTCCTCCTTCGGTGGACGAGGGTGTCTCGGATGAAGAGGAAGCTTCATCACCAATTTGCTTGCCCGAACGGACGGCCGAGTGTGAGGAGAGAGCTTCGAGCGTGTGGGAAGATGGAGAGAAGTTCTGGGACAGGACAAGTCTGAGCACGATTCCAGGCAGCAGTCCTTCGGATGCCGAGAAAGCGAAGACGATTCCGACTCCGAGGATGTACTCGGCGGGATATGGGCTGGGCAGCAGACGATCCAACATGCGACCTCCGAGTGTCATGGCGACGCCGAAGAGCTTGTACGATGCCGATGGATTCCTGAGGACATAAGAGGGGTTTGGATATTAGTGAGAGGTCAACGGCTGGGCTTGTAATATCTGTTCTTTCTTTTTGCTCCTCTCTCACTTCCACTGTCGCTTGCCCGGTAGGTGTCCGGGAGACGATGAGTGAATCATAGTTATTTCGTTTATACCCATATCCATCAGACGCTCAAACCTTTTGGGGTATCAAATCTCGCAATAGCGACCCATCCACGCCTGATCCATGCATATAATTCCGCATTTCTCGTCCGATTTTCGCTTTTACTCAACCAGTCTTCTGCCACTTCGGGTCGGCATCCGCACCCTCCTCAGCATCGTCGAACTCTTCCGCTCTCCTGACCCTGCCAGCACCCTCGCCAAGCGGAACCACATCGTTCTCGTCCTCGCCGCCAATGACTGTGATACCCTCAGGCATCTTGAAATTGCCATCTGCGTCGGTGTACTCGTGAATGTTCTCGCTTGTGATCCAGCCTGTAGCTCCCGGTGCCGTCTCGTCAAAAGCTGGCTCACCGCCGTAGCCTTCTTCGTCGCTGTCGTCCTCGGCTGGGTCGGGGTTCAGTTCCTGGCAGTCGCCAATGGCCATGTAGAGCGCGAAGCTCGGGTCTGAGGCGCCCTTGCCGTTGCCGTTGCTTTGGCTCTCGGTCGCTGCACTCGGGGCAACGATGGGGGCTGGTGTAAGGCGGATTTGCAAGTGCTCGATGTCTTCGTCGGCCGTCACGTTAGAATCGGAGAGGTTGAGTTCGAGCAGGACTGCGGCGCCGACTTGCGCGTGCACTGTGATGGTTGGGTAGGTGATTTGGGCGCCCTTGTTTGTCGTCGGCGACCATAGTGTCAGGTGTCTGTGTGGTTTGCGCGTTAGAAAGCTGGAAAAGCAAAGCACTTGCTGCGTTGCGCTGGCAGTCGTACCTGGATGTCACCCAGACGTCGATGTCTTGGATCTCGACGAAACCCTCTGCGTTGACGGCGGCATCGTCGGTAGTGGCGACGAGTGCTTTCACCGGCTCATTGGCTTCGAGTTCGTCTTTGCTGATTTGAAGCTTCGAGGCTGGAGCTTGGAGGTGGAGGACGGGCTTTCCGGCGAAGAAGCTGCCGGGTGTTTGCTCGTGATGCTCGGAGAGGGGCGTGAAGTCTTCCGCAGTGGGAGCGGTGCTGATGGTGGTGAGAGACATGTTTGGTTGCGAGTGTCGTGTGTGAGTGGGATTGGGAGTGTTCCAATGGCGCATGAAGTTGCATCAGCACTTTGTTGCTGCGCGAAAGCCCCGCTTGGGCTTGCCCTGGACTCTGATTGTCTCTGACATGTGATAATGCATATTATGCTCGTTAAATCAATAAAAATAGAATTCTGGTGAAAGTACACGCTTGACGACGAAATACCCTTCGATGCAATTTGTGGACAAAAATTCAGTGATTCCAATTCAACCAAACAAACAATCATGGTCCCAAGAATGACACAAGCTTGTCACGAAAGGCAATTTACTGCTGCGAGCAAATCGATCAACTGTAATAAATGGTGAATCTCATGGCATATCCAAACTTCACAATGATCTTGTCGGAGACCTCGACAGCAACGGTGGCATTCCAAAAATCTCGACGAACAAACGACGCATTGGACTCGATCCAACAGCCTCGAACATCGAGCCTCGAACGAGATCTCATATATTGAAGGAGAGCGTATGGAAGCGATCAATTCAGAAGTCACATTCTATCTAGAGCCAGACCATGGCAAAGCTACTCAATCCGATACACTCAGACTCGGAGAGGAGTTGATTTAGGCCGACCTACCACAGTCGATCGCTACAGGCCACTCCAAAGTAGCAAATGAGCCAAAGTCCAGCGCCCAGGATACACTCTTCCACAGAAGCAAGAGCTGCTCAGCCTGCCTCCCCATAACAGCAGAAGTGCCCCCTCTCTCTATACGCCCTCGAATCGCCAACATCAAACAACCCTCACCGACCCCCGAAACAGAAAGCACAGCAACATTTCGATTCCAGGGTCGAGGGTCCTGCCACAGCGAAAACCACAATAACAATAGCTCCGTTGCCACCCTGAAATCCATCGTAGCGCGAACGTTGCAGCTTGCTTCTTAGTTAGGAGGTAGGGAAGCGATTCATGGCAAGAAAGGGAAAGAAAAGAAGTGCCGAAGACGCCGAAACAACAAGAAAAAGAGCGCAGACCTCGATGGCCGTTGGGAGGATTTCAAGCGCGTTTCACACCCGGCATTCTGCTCATCTTCGGGCAAGGAGAGAGGGGGGTATTTTGAGGAAGTGAAGTGGGTTTGCCCATGGGATGCGATGTTGTTCCGAGGGCGATCTTGTCGCAGTATGGCATGATACCTTCACTGTAGTAGTATGTTGGTCAAGAGCAGAGCGTACGTAGGAGTTATCTCTGTGACGTTTGCGCAAGTCCGCGACTAACGCGTTGTTGTCTTAGAGATAACAACGGCTTCGCATGGTGCTCACAAATGTTGAGGATTGCGTTATCTTTTCAGTCGTCCCGGTAGTGGTACTGACCATGCAGTACCACTGTACTAGTCGCAACAATCGTACAATAGTACAAACGCTGCTGCAGCAGTACCGAGACAAAACAACATGCAATAGCAGCACTTCACCTAAGAAGAAAAGGGTTCTAAAAAGGTCCGTCCATAAGGCTCACCTATCAACACACCGCTTCGCGTATAGCGGTAGATCAAGCGTCGTGGTGTCAACCTGTCAACTTCGTTTCCCGCTTATCGCGGTCCAGTTTGAATCTCGCATGGGAAGCGAGGAGGGCGACCCCTCATTCGTGTGGATTGGGAGGAGCGCAAGAGTCAGTACGAGACTAGGAATTTTAGTATTCGGTGTTTAGTGTCAGTTGCGCGCAGTAGCAGTGGCCCTGCAGGCGTTCGACTAAGCAAAGGAAAATTGCTGAGAGGTATGATAGATAGCGCTTGTGCACGCGCGCGAAACGCGAGAACGAAAATGTCGGGTTTGAAGGGAAAGTCCAGCTCATTTGCCTTCCGGCAGATGGCGTTTGAGGGTTTTTCGGGGTCCTGATTCAGATGGGCTTGTGGTGGCAGATGGTGGCGGTGGTGGGGTTCAAATTAGATCTGGGTAAATTGAAGGAACAGCTTAGCTTTGGGGAGGATTAGGAGTAGTGGTTGTTAGTATGTGGGATGTCGTTTCGCAGCTGCTAGGGCAACAGTATGTTAGAGTGCTGTAGACCCTAAGCTGTTTGCTGACGCTTGTGAGCAATGAAGGCAAGGCATGGGTTTCTTCGTATTCATGCCATCTCCCAGGGTCTCTGAAGGGTCAATTCTAGTGTGTATTGCAGTGTGACCGTTTGCAAGCTCGAGTGCAAGCTCGTCCAAAAAGGTGCAACACAGCTCCAACGTCGTCCAAAAAAAGGTGCCGTTGGTAAGACGATCTCTCACTCGTGGTCTCGGTTGCAAAGACCCGAAGAGTGGGTTCATGCTGTGCGCTCCGACCTCTCTCTGCCGGCATGATATCGGGGGTGGCCCTTGGCCGGAAGCAGCGTGGGCCGACGTAGTGCGTGTAGTTTACGGTTAGCACGGCGTGGGGGGTCAGTGTAGTCTAGGAGATAGCATAGAAGCAAAAGGAATTATTTTGCAATAACGTGGTGTATAGCTGAGGGAGATGGGCGCCGTGGCTTGAAGCTCTCAGAGGTGTGGCTCGTATTTTGCTTCGAATTTAGCAAAAAGGCGCGCCGCAAAAAGCTTCACGAGCACCACGCACACGGTAGGTAGCATTCAGAGCTCGGGGGACAGCCGACGTAACAACTTGAAAAATAGCACCACGCGATGAGGCAGCCGTGGTAGCACCTGAAAGTATGATCATCCTGCGGCGATTTGTACGACCCTTTCTTTTCTTTTTTGGTAGATGACGTCGGGCAAGAAGAAGTGCTGCCATTGAGTTTCTCGTGTCGACAGGGACTAGAGAAGCGATACTAACGGCGACGGCGCTGGTTTGTGCAACTGGGCGCTCGTTGTTTGACGAACAGCAGGTTCCTGTTTCGGTAGGAGAGATTGGCCACTCGGAAGCTGAGCAGCCGAATACAGACGGGGGCTTGGCGGGTGATTTGCGCCATTCCTGTTCGCAGGGACCGAGGGCGTGGATTGATGATCAGCTGGCGGCATTTCTGCAGCGATGTTTGGCATGCATGTGCATCAGCGCACGCTCCCCGCCGAGTAATGTATTGATGATTGAGCCCGCCTGGGATAGCCTGTCTGTGCAGTGGGCAAGGCGCTCGATTTCAAGATGGAGCAAGCTCGCACGTTTGAGATATCGCTCATGATTTCGCATGTGGCTTGCCAGATAGTGCCTCACATCTATGATCTGCCCCAACGGAAGCTTGAATGGCATCTTTTCATCGCGCAGCAGAGGAAGGATCGAGAAATCGGTCGATGGAGGAGTGATCCGAAGACTCCGACAACTCCACACACGGGACAGACCAAGGCAGCGCATGGCAAAGAACAACAGGCTTTCGCGTGATCGGAGGGAAAAGTGGAGGTGCCGGAGCATCATTCAGTCATTCCACGGTCATGATTCGCCCGTCTCTGCTACCGGCCATGGACTGGGGTTTTGGCAGGTTGGCAGGCCGTGGCCCTACAAAGGCAAAGTAGGAGGTACTGTAGGAAGTTGAGCAGACGCCGTGATTGGCGAACAAATCGTCTCACTTTGACGGGTGCTGGCCGACACGAAGCACGAGTATGTATCATCAGTATGTACAGCAGGAGGCAATTCTTTTCACCCTGCTCGTATCCCGTCTCTCAATGCCTTCCCATATTCCCTTGCTTTACAGCTTCATCACAGTCAGCGCACTCCTGCAGGCTTACAACTCCCACCACTACGTTACATACGGCCTCCCGTCACATTTCCTTGGGCAAAGTATCCATCAGCTGGGCGGCGCCTTTATTTGCAGTATACACCGAGAACCTTCGATAGACTTCTTGCCCAGTCTCTGCCACCAAAGTGCCCTTCGTGCCCTTCGTGCCCCTCCCCGCTCGAGCCACAGGATAGCAAGCCAGCAAGCGTTTGCTGTCTCACGCCATAACTACAGCCCTGCTACCAAACTGCGGTACAGGCTACGGGTGTAAGTCGCCCTATCACGAGTGTCCAATGCCCATGGGCAGATCTGGCATGCGCGAAATCATGCTACTCTCGCTTCTGCATCGAGTGCATCTCCTCATCAGCTCCTCTCCCCTCTGCGCGCTCGCTCGCTATCTGCGGGGCATATTTGCATTTGCATATTGCTCTCTCTCTCTATCTCTCTCTCTCTCTCTCTCTCATCGTCCCGCTAGCAGCAACTGACTAACTCACTCAGTGATACTGCCCATACAGAAAGAAGCTCAACTGCCCGGCTGCCTGCACGTGCGTGTAAGCTAAGCGCATCGTACGCTAAACCGGCTGGCTTGTGCGCGCTCAAGTGGTCGCGCTAGCCGGCATCATTGCGTCTGCGTGAGAGACTACTGTACTGCTGTACCCACTCCCACCACCAGCCCGGCAACTCCGCGACGACGAGCCAATACGCCTGCCACTACTACTACTACTACTAGACATCTGCTATCTGCTCGCTCCGCCGCTGCTTTCCAACATCTAACCTACACCCAATACCTCACCACCCCTTCTAATAGCATTGCAACTGAACTGGCTTCACCGCAAATCCTGCCACCACCCACCACCCACCACCGCCCACGGACTACCTCTACCAGAATATACCCTTCCGCCTTTGACCCTCTGCACAACCACTACTGCCGTCAGACCACCGCACTCGACGCGTCCGCTCACATATATCCCCGGGCTGCGACGCTCTTGCGAATAATACCTTGAAACATACAGCCTTGCTTGCCCGCTTTTCGGCATCCCGACCTGAAACGCCGGCACGCAGCTGGCAGCTTCCTTGCCTCTCTTCAAAGAATAGCAAGCCAACGCTTGCATTCACCCACCTTCAATCTCACCCTCACATTCACCTCACACAATGGCCGCCGTCATGCTCCCCGCCAGGAAGCCAGTCCCTGGCCGAGCTCCGCCTGCGCCGTATTCACAACCGACACAAATGCCCGCACAGTACTCGCAAAATAATTACCCCTACAACGCTTCGTCAGCTGCACCACCAGTCCGAGTCTCGCCTCCAATGTCGCAACAACAGTTCTCACACAACCGCCGCACGCCATCTGTCGGCACCTCGTCATCTTCCAACAGCGCTAGCACAAACACACAACGCACTGCACCCGCCAACTATGCCAGCTGTGTCCGCCGTTCCACTTCTTCCCGCAGTACCTCGACCACCAGCCCCACATCCTATGTCGCTTTGATGCGAAAGCAAAAAGCTACTGTATGGTGCGACCGGGCTCAACACGAAGATCCACGCATCTTGGCCGCACAGAGGCAGGCTAAGATGCGCGCCACAATGGAAGTAGCAGGGTCACAACACGTCAGCGGAAGGACCAGCACAAGCAGCTCAGGGCTTGCAGGTGGCATGAGGAGCAAAATTAGACATCACGGTGCAGTCAAGGCTAGTGCATACAATGCCGTCGCTCACTCGGGAGCCGGTGTCCCTATGCGTCTCAGTGCCACCGAAGTCGAGGAAGGCGACAGTGATGAGGAGCCACGCTACCACCAGCGGAGTGGATCTGGTCGCTCAAGCCTGGGAAGTGGCCCACGAGTCAGCCACATTCAGCGCGGCTACTCTGGTACATCATACTCTGGCAACTCCACGCCATCTGCCCACAGCCCATTGGACAGCAGAAGCAATGTGATCGGCGAGGAGACACCGACAGCAAACTTCTACGGCCAACAAAGTGACGATTACTTTGGACAGCCCGGCGGACAAGGAGGAAGCGGATCGAGTGGCGAGGCAGAGAAAAACTTTGGCCGCCCTGCTGGTCTGCCTGTACAACAACGCGCGAAGCTCGAACTCGAGCGCAAGACGAGCGACGAGCTCCGACGAAGAGGCAGTGTGGACGACAGAACGATGACCATGAGCGCAGGAAGGTTGTTCGTCGCCAATCCAGATCTTAGCGATTGAAGATCCTTGCTGCAAATTCTTTTCGTAATGCACTGGAGTTTCTTTTGGGGCAAAGGTCTTTGATACCTCACTGCCTGTTCGGCGTTTTGAAAAAGACGGAAATTGTCACCAGAGCGACGCTTTGCTTTTCATGAGCTATTATCCCCGCCGACGGTTTTTTTCTTCCGGCACGCTCGACACGCTCGCTCGCTCGCTCGCATATACCCCCTTGAGGAGGCGGCACTCGGTATATTTTTCTCAGTTTACTTTTCGTCAGATACACACTACCTTCGGCAGCAACGCAGAGGCAATTAAGAAATATTTGAACCTTTCAGAATTTCGTGCATCACACAATACCAACCTATTCCTGCGGCACCGTCACATTAACCTTAGCCCAGTCTTCCACAAGCACCATATCCATCCCTCGCTTTGCATTGAATGAATTCCCCTTGTCCCAGGAAACTCCCACACCAGCCGCAAACACCGCCCGATACTTCCTCATCACATCATCCGGCGACTCCACCAGCTCCTCCTCAAGCTGCGCAACCGTCTTGACGCTCCTCTCCACTTTCCTCCCACCCAACAACCCATCCACCACATCCGCCAACCGCGCCATACTAACCGTATCCCCCGCAACAAACACCACACCTTTCTCCTCAACCCCCACAATCGCCAGCTCCGCCACCACCCGCCCAATATCCTCCACAGCCGTCACAGTCAGCTTATTCTCCCAGCTCCCCAGCGCCGTCACCTTCCCGCTTCGCAAACCCACCGCCCCAAACGCTTCCTCGAAAAGAAAAGACATGAACATCCCCGTCGACACAATCACCCACTCCACTAGCGTCTGCCCCCGCAACAACTCCCGCACAGCAAGCTGCTCGTCAAATAAATCCTGCGCGCTTGCGCGCCCGATGGTGTCGTAGTCGACGCCGAATTGCCAGGGGAAATACCGTCGAATGCCGGCGGAAAGGATCGCGCGGGTGAGTTTGAGCTGGGTGCCGGGTGGGAAGGACATTCCGGTGCAGCTGATTATTGTGTCGAAGGGGGCGAAGAGCGTTGCGAGGTGGGATTCTGGGTCGGAGGTGATGTCGCCTGGGAGGAGGGCGATGTTTGATGCGCGGTAGGAGGCGAGTTCGGCTTTTTTGGAGGTGAGGGTTGAGGGGCGGAGGAGGAGGGTGATTTTCGTGGTGCCTAGGGAAGGGTGGGTTGTTAGGCTGTGGAGGACTTGGGTTCCTAGTTCGCCTGCGCCGAGGACGAGGATTGAGGTTGGTGGTGATGGCATTTTTGCGGTTGGTGGTTTTTTGATGGAGTGGTTGGAGACAAGTGGGGGACGGTGTTGATCAATTTGATTGCGTTTGATATGATGTTGTTAGAGCAGAGGGTTGATGTTTGGTTGAATGAAATCCAGTTTCTGAATGGACCAGTGAGCTGACACTTATGTAGTACCATTCGACTTGTTATTAATGAGGTCGGACTGACTCGGCGTTAATGCTGCGTAAAAGCCGATGGCCAAGAAGCAGTGATAAAGGGCACGCGAGAGACAACGGATATTTCCATCCACTGCTGAAGATATTAGTCTAAGTCTCGCTGAAGACTCTGTTTCAGATTGATGATACTTCAATGACAGATAATGTATCTGGTGTTTCGCTATACCTCGAAGATAC
>Ga0265797_10011257_pt1 | contig 11236 bp, 7 predicted proteins | sample P2T30metagenome_FD_192433 | JGI IMG/M metagenome (GOLD analysis project Ga0265797, IMG submission 192433) | Plant litter microbial communities from East Loma Ridge, Irvine, California - P2 T30 | ecosystem: Environmental > Terrestrial > Plant litter > Unclassified | place: USA: California... | reverse complement strand
CGCGCCCGCAAGGCGATCTGCGCGATGCCGGTATTCGTCGCCGCGCGCGTGGTCGAGAGTATCGGCGAATACGGCTTCGATGCGCGGCGCCACCTGCCTGAGTACGCGCCCTGGCTGGTCGCCAACTTCGTCATGCGGCACCCGCCGCGCGAGCATGGCGACCTGCCGCTGTCCTGGGACAACGTGGTGCAGGACGAGCCGGGACTCGGCTATGTGGTCTCGACCCACCAGGACATCCGCATGGAGCCGGCCGAGCGCAGCGTGTTCACGGCCTATGTGGCGCTGTCGCACATGACGCCGTTGAAAGCGCGGCGCTGGATGCAGGCGGCTAGCGCGGAAGAATTGATTGAACTGGCCAGCGCCGATTTGAAGGCGGCATATGGCTGGACGCTGGCGGCAAACGTCGCGCGCGTCGACATCACCTTGCGCGCGCATGCGATGGCGCTGCCGGCGCCGGGCTTTCGCGCGAACGCCGGCATGGCGGCGCTGCGCGCAGCGGACGGTCCTGTCCTGTTCGCGCATGCCGATTTGTCCGGGCTGTCAGTGTTCGAGGAAGCCTCGTGGTGGGGCTGGCAGGCGGCCGAACGCGCGCTCGTTTAACGGTCAGGCGCGGTGCGTGCCCGGCTCGCGCAGGCCGGCATCGTTCAGCTGCTCCGCAAACAAATCGCGCTCGCGGTCGACGATGTTGTCGACGGTGCGCTCGTCCAGCCCCATCGCTTCAAGGACGAAAGCCGACAACTGCAGGCTCGCTTCTAGCGTCTCCGGCACCACCACCGTGGCGCCGGCCAGGCGCAGGGCGCGCGCGTGCTTTTCGTCGCGCGAGCGCACGAACAGCGGCACGTGCGGGAAGTCGCGGCGAATCCCGCGCACCGCCTGCAGGGCCGATGCCGGGTGGTCCATGGTCAGCACGATGGCCGGCGCTTCGTCGGCATGCACGCGGCGCAGCAGCTCGCAGCGCGCGGCATTGCCGAAGTAGACCGGTACGCCTTGGGCGTGCAGCTGTGACACCATCTTCGCGTTGTTTTCAAAGGCGATGAAGGCTATGCGCTGGGCGCCGAGCAGCTTGCCCAGCTGCTGGCCCACGCGGCCGTAGCCGGCGATGATGATGCGTCCGCGCGCGGCGGCCAGCGCCGCTTCGTCGACTTCGGCCAGCTGCGCGCGCTCGCCGCGTTCGGCACGTTCGCCGATGGCACGGCCCAGGCGCGCCAGGGGCGGCGTGATGAACATCGACAGGCCGACCGCCAGCATCACGCGCGCACCCAGTTCCGGCTCCAGCAGCCGCGTCGAGATGGCGTAGCCGATGACGATGAAGGCGAACTCGCCGCCCTGGCCGAGCAGCAGGCCGCCCTCGACGGCGCGCGGCCAGGGCAGGCGGCCGATGCGGAAGATGACGGCGATTACACCCGCCTTGATCAGCACCAGGCCGGCGACAAACGCCGCCAGCCACAGTGGCGCGGCGACGATGTGGCGGGTGTCCATCTGCATACCGACGGTCATGAAGAACAGACCCATGAGCAGGCCCTTGAAGGGCTCGACCATCAGCTCGACCTCGTGCTTGAATTCGGTCTCGGCCAGCAGCAGGCCGGCGATCAGGGCGCCGAGCGCCATCGACAAGCCGGCGGCGGCCGACAGCCCGGCGATGCCGAAGGTGCTGAGTAAAATCAGCGCCATGAAGACGTCGGGCTGGCGCTGGCGCGCAAAGGCCTTGAACAGCGGGTGGATCACGCGCCCGCCGACCAGGTAGATGAGGGCGATGGCGCCGCTGGCCTTGGCCATCGTGACCACGGCCAGCATGGCGGCGCCGTCGCCGCTGCCTTTGGCGAGGGCGCCGATCAGGATCAGGATCGGCACCACGGCCAGGTCCTGCAGCATCAGCACGGCAAAGGCGGCCTGGCCCAGGCGCGTGCCGGTGCTTCCCTGCTCGCTCATCAGCTGCATGACCACCGCAGTGGAGGAGAGCGAGAGCACCAGGCCGAGGATGATGGCGGTGGGGACGGCTGCACCGAGCAGGAAGACGACGGCGGCGCCGATGATGGCGGCGCTGGCCAGCACCTGGGCGCTGCCGGCGCCGAACACCCAGCGCCGCAGCGCCCACAGGCGCGCAGCCGAGAGTTCGAGGCCGATCATGAACATCAGGAACAGCACGCCGATTTCGGCCAGCATCGACACGCCGGGGCCGCTGGGGAAGGTGAGCCAGGACAGCCAGGGGACGTGGCTTGCCGCCAGGCCCAGGCCGAAGGGGCCGACCAGCGTGCCGACCGCCAGGAAGCCGAGCACCTGGTTGATGCGCAGGCGCTGCAGCGTCGGGATCAGGATGCCGGCGAGGATCAGGAACAGCAGGATTTCGCGCAGGAAGGGGAAGGCGTGTTGCTCGTGCACGGGTGGGGGCCTTTGCGGTTGGTGGCTGGCATTGGCATTTTATAACGGAGGAGCGAGCAGGCCTCCGGCTGGTGCCGGAGGTCCACTCTACATCTTAGAAGCTCTTCGCCTGGAAGGCCTCAGCCGGCGTTTCCTCCTGCTGGCGATGGCCGCTGGCCAGCGGCTGGCGCGACTCGGCCGTCCTCACCAGTTCCTCGTACTCCGGATCGTCGGTGCCGCGCAGTTCGATGAAGCGGTCCAGCGCGTTCTCCAGCTTCGGCAGCAGGATCGCACGCTCGCTGTGCAGCACGCTGTAGGCAGGGCGCGGGGCCGGCATGCCCAGTTCCGATGCGGCACGGGCTTCGAGGCGCGAGGCATCGATGCCGGCCTTGTCCGCCGCCATCTTCGCCAGTTCGTACCAGGTCACCGAGCCGGCGTTGTTCAGGTGCCAGACACCGCTCTCGCGGTCCACGGCGAGATCCAGGCAGGTGTGCACCAGGTCCGGCACGTAGGTCGGCGACACGGTCATGTCGCTCGCGGCAGTGAACGACTCGCCGCGCTCCAGTGCGCCGAGCGCCTGGGTGACGAAGTTGTGCCGGTCCCAGGGCCCGAAGAAGGCGCTGGTGCGCACCACCAGGGCGCCCGGGTGCTTGTCGAGGACCGCAGTCTCGGCCTCGGCCTTGCTGCGGCCATAGGCATTCAGCGGCGTCACCGGATCGCTTTCGACATATGGGCTGTTCTTCGCACCATCGAACACCAGGTCGCTCGAGAAGGTGGTCAGGTGTACGCCATGGCGGGCGCAGGCTTCGGCCAGGATCGCGGCGCCTTGCGTGTTCTCGCGGAAGCAGCGTTCCAGGTCGCCTTCGGCATCGTCCACGCGCACATAGCCGCAGGTGTTGATCACGGCCCAGGGCTTGTGCAGGGCCAGCGCCCGTTCCACCGAAGCCGGATCGGCGATGTCCATGTCGTGGCGCGACAGCAGCTTGTAGTGCAGGTGGCGCTTCTGGCAGATGCGGGCAAAGGCGCGGCCGAGCGTGCCGCTGGCGCCAAGAATCAGGATCGGCGCGGCGCTTGTACCGACCAGGCTGTGGCCGTCGGCCGAGATCGAGGTGAGCGCGGCCGGCGTGGCGACCGGCGTGCACAGCCAGCGGTTCGGGCGGCGCCACCAGCCCTGGCCGCGCAACACCGGGTGCGACAGCGGCTTGCCCTCGGCCAGTTCGCGCATCATGGCCGCCAGCGCGGTCGGGCGCGGCAGGGGGGAGCGTACGTCGAAGGGGCCCGGTTCGTAGTAGCCGCGGTTCTGCGTGACCAGGCTGTTCCAGTCGAAGGAACCGAGCAGCGACCAGACGGTGACGGCGCGGATGTCGACGCCGTTGTCGCGCGCCGTGTTGGCGGCCTGCCAGATTTCCAGCAGCCAGCGCAATTGGTCTTCGCGATTGGCGTCGATGTGGGCTTCGGTAATGGCGATCTGCAGGTGGTAGCGGTCCCAGACTTCCTGCAGCAGCGGGCCGATGCCGGCCGTCGGCGTGGCCAGCGCGCGCGAGGCTTCGATGTCGGCGCAAGGAATGCCGTCGGCCACGCCGCGGTGGTGTTCGGGGTAGCGTTCCGGACGGTGATCGAGCCAGCGCTCGCTGGTGACGTAATAGTTGACGCCGATGACGTCCGGCGGGCAGGGATTGTCGCGGAACCAGAGGAGCTCGGCGGCATCGATGCCGGTCTTGGTGAGGTAGCTCCAGAGCTTGTGTTCAGGGCCAATCATGCCGCACAGCAGGTCCCAGGCCAGCCAGCGGCGCTCGTTGTAGAAGTCGGCCACTTTCGCCAGTTCGGGCGTGCTGTAGGTCTTGCCGAGGTCGTCGGTTTGCACCAGCTTGGCGTTCGGATTGACCTTGCGGATTTCGCGCATGCACAGCACCACGGCGCGACACTGGATCAGCAGGGCCTCGATGAAGCTGCGGTCGTCCCGGGCATGCGGGTACCAGACGCCGTACAGGCCGGCGAAGCGGGCGGTGGTGCAGGGCTCGTTGACCGGCGTGTAGTACTCGAGCCAGGGGTAGCGCGCGGCCACGGCGCCGGCGTACTCGGCCAGGCGTTCCGGGAAGGCCGGGTCCATCAGGCTGGTGTCGCGCGGGCCGCTGCCGTGATGGATCAGGCCGGCAATCGGAGTGACGCCGGCTTCACGCAGCGCGGGCAGGCGTTCGTCAGGCCAGGACCAGTCGGCCTTGGCGATACCTTCGGGCGCGGTGCGCTCCCAGAGGATGGGGTAACGGATGGCACGGATGCCGAGCGAGGCAAAGCGGCCGATGTCGCAGGCGCGCAATGCGTGGCCATTGCGGTCGAGCTGGCTGAAGTAGTCGTCGCGGACGCGGTTGACGGTGCATTCGAGGCCGCCCCAGAGTTCTAATGGACGGGATTGGCTGTTCAGGCTCGTATTGGTATTCATAAATCACCACTCTTTATATTTTTGACAACAACGAAATTTTTAGATGGCAGCCGGAAGCAAAAAGTTCGCTCAGTTCGGTGCGGTTCGCCGGGTCCCCCTGGCCCGGTCAATGATGCCGATGGTGCAACGCGCGGTTGACAGCGCGTCGCCAACCTGCAACCATGCCATCCATGAATTTTTTGAAACCACATCGTTCGCTCTGCACCTGGTGGCGCCGCTGACAGCGCGCGGCCCAGAGATGATGTGACTCGATGAACGCCGCCTCGATTCAGGTGGCGTTTTTCGTTTAGCGCGGCAGGATCGGGGCACAACAAGGAAACCCGATGAGCCAGCAACACACCCCAGCTTCAACCCAGCATCCAGCGCCAGCGCCCGTCATCCTGACCGGCGACCGGCCGACCGGCCCCTTGCACCTCGGCCACTTCGTGGGCAGCCTGCGCAACCGCGTGGCCTACCAGGACCAGTACCGCCAGTTCGTCATGCTTGCGGACGCCCAGGCGCTCACCGACAACATGGACGACACGAACAAGGTGCACCGTAACGTTGTCGAAGTCGCGCTCGATTACCTGGCAGTCGGTATCGACCCGTCGCGCTCGACGATCTTCATCCAGTCCCAGGTTCCGGAACTGGCCGAGTTGACATTTTATTATTTGAACCTGGTGACTGTCGCACGGTTGGAGCGTAACCCGACTGTCAAGACGGAGATTGCGCTGCGCGGCTTCGAGCGCGACATTCCCGCCGGCTTCCTGACCTACCCGGCCAGCCAGGCCTCCGACATCAGCGCCTTCAAGGCCACCCTGGTGCCGGTGGGCGAAGACCAGATCCCGATGATCGAGCAGTGCAACGAGATCGTGCGCCGCTTCAACCGCATCGCGAACCGCGACATCCTGGTCGAGTGCAAGGCCCTGGTGCCGGAAATCGGCCGCCTGCCCGGCATCGACGGCAAGGCCAAGATGAGCAAGTCGCTCGGCAACACCATCAACCTGGGCGACAGCGCCGACGCGATCCGCGCCGCCGTCAAGCAGGTCTACACCGACCCGCTGCACCTGAAGGTCGCAGACCCGGGCCACCTGGAAGGCAACGTCGCCTTCCTCTACCTGGACGCCTTCGATCCGGAAAAGGAAGCGCTGGAAGAAATGAAGGCGCACTACACCCGTGGCGGCCTGGGCGACAGCGTGGTCAAGAAGCGCCTTGACGTGGTGCTGCAGGAAATGCTGGCGCCGATCCGCGCCCGCCGCGAAGAGTTTGCCCAGGACAAGGGACAAGTGCTGCAGATGCTGAAAGAGGGCACGATGAAGGCGCGCGAAACCGCCGCGCAGACGATGGACGAAGTGCGCCGCGCGCTGGGTCTCTCGTACTTCTGAGTGCCGTAGGGTGGACGGCTATACCCGTCGGTGCGCATGCACGCGGCGGGTGTGCCGTCCACGCATTCAACGTCCACTTTCCGATACCCCCGGTATCGCATCCCGCTCCTTCGTTCTGCCAGCTGGCTCCCCGCTTTGACATGTGACAAGCTGCGCTCCATCGTCAATCGAGGAGAACGTCATGTCGAAAGGGTTGCGCTTGACCGAGCGCTGGATGGGCCGCGCGCTGTGGCTGGTTGCCTTCATTTTCGCCGCCTTCCTGATCGGCCTGGGCGGCAAGATCGTCGAGAACTTGTGGGACGTCGAGGCGCCCCTCACGGTCGAGCAGTTCATGGACCCGCAGCGCCTGGCTGCCCTGCACAGCCAGCGCGATGCGGCCGAACAGAAGCAGACCGCCGCCCGCACCGCGCTCCAGCAGGCCGAGCAGCAGCACGAGGTGGCGCGTTCGAACACGGCCTCGGCCAGGGCCTCCTTCGATAACTGGCTGGCCACGCGCAGGGTCACGGCACGGCCCGACCAGGACACCGAACTCATCACCCGCACGAAAGCCCTCGACACGCTGGAAGCCGAGGAGCGCAAGGCCCTCGGGGCCGTCGAAGCCCAGCGCCAGGCCATGCTCGACGCCACCCAGCAGGCCGAAAGCGTGGAACGCAACTGGCAGGTGCTGGAACGCCCGGCCATGCAGGCGCACTACGAGGCGGCGCGTTCCAAGGAATTGCGCGTATTCCTGTACCGGCTGGCACTGACCCTGCCGCTGCTGGTGATCGCCGGCTGGCTGTTCGCGCACAAGCGGAAAAGCACCTACTGGCCGTTTGCCTGGGGTTTCATCTACTTTGCCCTGTTCGCCTTCTTCTTCGAGCTGGTGCCTTACTTGCCCAGCTATGGCGGCTACGTGCGCTACGTGGTGGGGATCGTGGTAACGGTGGTGGTGGGGCGCTACGCGATCGTCTCGCTGCAGCGCTACCTGGCGCGCCAGAAGGAAAGCGAGGCCTTGCCCGACGTGGCGCGGCGCCAGACCATGCGCTACGACCTGGCCCTGCAACGCCTGGCCAAGAGCGTGTGCCCGGGCTGCGAGCGCACGGTCGACCTGAAGGATACGAGCATCGATTACTGCCCGCACTGCGGCATCGGCCTGTTTGACCGCTGCGGCTGCTGCAAGACGCGCAAGAACGCGTTCGCGCGGTTCTGCTTTTCGTGCGGAACCGCCGCCAACACGACGCTGGCGGATTGACGGACTGGCGGACTGGCGGGCGGCGATGCCGGCGCCAGTCCGCCGCTGTTACCGTGCGCTGTTACCGTGAACAGTTACTGCAGGTCGGCCGGCACCTTGCCGCCGTTTTCGGCCAGCTTCTTCATGACCTGCTTGTGCAGCCAGATGTTCATCGAGGCCGAATCGCCCGTGTCGCCGCTGTAGTGCAGCTCGGCGGCCAGTTCCTTGCGCGCAGCCAGGCTGGAGTCGAGGTCGAGCAGCTTCATCAGGTCGACGATCGAGGTGCGCCAGTTCAACTGCTGGCCCGAGGCCTTGAGCTTGGCGTTCAGGATTTCTTCCACGTCCACCTGCTGGTTCAGGGTGGAGGCGGGCGCGGCGGCGGCCGGTGCGGTTGGCGCCGGGTTCGGTGCGGCCTGGCCGGCTGGCTGGGCCGGTGCGGCCGGAGCTGGGGCGGCGGCTGGCGCGTTCTGCTGTTGCGCCGGCGCTGGTGCCGACTTCTGCGGGAAGATCTTATGGAAGATATTGCTCAGGATGCCCACGTTGTTCTCCTTTTCGGGGGTGGAAGTTGAATTGCGGCGCTGGATGCCCTGCGCCATGGCGCCGAGTGCAACGGCCAGCGCGGTGGCGCCGATCGCCTTGACCGCGGTCGGGTGTTCGGCATAGAACTCGCCCATGCGGTCGAGGATGCCCGGGTTTTCCTTCTGCGCCTGTTCGGCGATGTCCTTGATCTGCTGCTCGGAGACTTGCGAAGCCTGTTCCGGCGTGACTTTGCCACCGTTCCCACCAAAGAGCCCGCCGAGTTTCCCCAGCAGGCCAGGGCCGGCGCCGGCGATCAGCTGGTTCAGCATGCCTGCGCGCTGGTCCGGATTGCTGTTGCCGAACATCTGGGCCAGCATCTGCGGGAAGGGTGGCGTCTGGTCGGAACGCAATGCCTGGGCCAGGCCCTGCGCGAGGGTGTCGCGCGGCGCCGCTTGCGCTGCGCGGTCGAAGTCGTCCGATGCCTGCGCGGTATTCGCGCCGCCGCCCAGGTATTGCCCGAGCAAATTCCCTAAATCAAAACCCATGTGTCCTCCTGCTTCATTGACGTTGAGAGAAGAGGGTAGGACGGTTGAGCACCGGTTTTCGGTACGCTGACGAACCTACAACAGACAAAAGCCGCCAGTTGCTGCCTGCTGGTAATTACTTGGCGCCCGCGCTAAGCTGGCCGCATGCCTTATCTGCCTCTCCTCCTGTTTGCCCTGCTGTATGCCGGCGCGACCCTGGCCTGGGACTTGCCGCCGCTGGTGGCGGGCGCCTATGCCGTTACCAGCCTGAGCTGCTTCGTGGCGTATGCCATCGACAAATCGGCGGCGCAGAAGGGCAACTGGCGCACACCCGAGCGGACCCTGCTGCTGCTTGGGCTGGTGGGTGGCTGGCCGGGTGGGCTGCTGGCCCAGCAATGGCTGCGGCATAAGTCGGCAAAGCGGTCTTTCCAGGCAATGTTTTGGGCGACGGTGGCGGCGAACGTGGCGGGCTTTATTTACTTGTCTTCGAGGATGGCCGCGCCATGATGGTTCCCGCTTGGTCGTATCCGGTACGCGTGCTGGCCCACCGCGGCGGCGGCACGCTGGCGCCGGAGAACACCATGGCCGGGCTGCGCGAGGGCATGCGGCGCGGCTTTCGCGCCATCGAATACGACATCATGCTGGCGCGCGATGGGGTGGCGGTGGTGATGCACGACCCCTATCTCGGGCGCACGGTGGCCGGGGCGGGGAATGTGTTCGACTACGATGCGTTGGAGCTGGCGGCGATGGATGCCGGCAGCTGGTTCGCGCGTGCCTACGATGGCGAGCCGGTGCCGCTGTTCGTCGAGTTTGCGGGCTTTTGCAAGGCGCATGGCGTGTGGATGAACATGGAGATCAAGCCGGCGCCGGGGTATGACATCGAGACCGGCGGGGCGGTGGCGCGGATTGCTGCCGGGATGTTTGCCGATGAGATTGCGGCGGGGCGGTGGGATCTGGTGCCGCTGCTGTCTTCGTTCAGCGAGCTGGCGCTGGAGGCAGCGCGCGAAGTGGCGCCCGAGATGCCGCGGGCGCTGTTGATGAGCGAGCTGCCGCCGGATTGGGAGCGAAGGGTGCAGGCGCTGGGGGCGGTGGCGGTGCATGTGAATCACCGGCATTTGACGCGCGAGCTGGCGCTGGCGGTGAAGGGGGCGGGGTATGCGCTGTTTTGCTATACCGTCAATGAGCCAATGCGGGCGAAAGAGCTTCTCAGCTGGGGCGTGGATGCGTTCTGCACCGACCGCATCGACTTGATCGGCCCGGATTTCATTTAACGCTGGCACCTGGACTGGATACTCGAATACGGGGTTGTAGGGTGGGCACTTGTGCCCACGCGGTCTCATCGCACGATCATGGGCATAAGCGCTGAAAACCACATGCATCCGCAAATGGGGCTGTTGCCTGTGCCGTTATCGGTATCGCCAATCCGCGTGGGCACAAGTGCCCACCCTACGGGAGGCGTTCCTGACTCGCGGTGACGAAACCCCGCCTTGCACGCCATGCAAATAAGTCACAACTGACTGATATAATCGTTTCTTTATATACCGTACTGCTCTCTTTCCGCATCCGCCAACATGAAATCTTCCGAAATTCGCGAAAAGTTCCTCAAGTTCTTTGAGTCCAAGGGCCATACGATCGTACGGTCCAGCCCGCTCGTGCCGGGCAACGATCCGACCATGTTGTTGACCAACAGCGGAATGGTGCAGTTCAAGGACGTCTTCCTGGGCCTCGATTCGCGCCCCTACAAGCGCGCCACCACCGTGCAGCGCTGCGTGCGCGCCGGCGGCAAGCACAACGACCTGGAAAACGTCGGCTACACCGCGCGTCACCACACCTTCTTCGAAATGCTGGGTAACTTCAGCTTCGGCGATTACTTCAAGCGCGACGCGATCAACTTTTGTTGGGAACTGCTGACAAAAGTTTACCAACTGCCAGCTGAAAAACTGACCGTCACTGTCTACTTCGAGGACGACGAAGCCTACGACATCTGGGCCAACGAAATCGGCGTGCCGAAAGAGCGCATCATCCGCATCGGCGACAACAAGGGCGCGCGCTACGCCTCCGACAACTTCTGGCAGATGGCCGACACCGGCCCTTGCGGTCCGTGCACCGAAGTGTTCTACGACCACGGCGCCGATATCTGGGGCGGCCCTCCAGGCTCGCCGGAAGAAGACGGCGACCGCTTCATCGAGATCTGGAACCTGGTATTCATGCAGTTCAACCGTGATGAATCCGGTGTCCTGACCCCGCTGCCGAAGCCGTCGATCGACACCGGCATGGGCATGGAGCGCCTGGCCGCGGTGCTGCAGCACGTGCACAGCAACTACGAGATCGATCTGTTCCAGAATTTGATCAAGGCCGCCGCGCGCGAAACCGGCGCCGCTGACCTGAACAACAACTCGCTGAAAGTGATCGCGGACCACATCCGCGCCGCTTCCTTCCTGATCGTCGACGGCATCATCCCGAGCAGCGAAGGCCATGGCTACGTCCTGCGCCGCATCATCCGCCGCGCGCTGCGCCACGGCCACAAGCTGGGCCAGACCCGTCCGTTCTTCTACAAGCTCGTCGCCGACCTCGACATCGAGATGGGCTCGGCCTATCCGGAACTGACGGAAGCCAAGGAACGCGTGGCCCAGGTGCTGAAGGCCGAGGAAGAGCGTTTCGGCGAGACCCTGGAAAACGGCATGAAGATCCTGGAAGCCCAGCTGGCCAAGGACCCAAACAACCTGGACGGCGGCACCGCCTTCACCCTGTACGACACCTACGGTTTCCCACTGGACCTGACTGCAGACATCTGCCGCGAACGCAATATCACGCTGGATGA
>Ga0265797_10011256_pt1 | contig 11239 bp, 8 predicted proteins | sample P2T30metagenome_FD_192433 | JGI IMG/M metagenome (GOLD analysis project Ga0265797, IMG submission 192433) | Plant litter microbial communities from East Loma Ridge, Irvine, California - P2 T30 | ecosystem: Environmental > Terrestrial > Plant litter > Unclassified | place: USA: California... | reverse complement strand
CGTCGGAGCGGCCGGCGCTGTGCAGGGCGAGCGCGAGGAAGACCTTCGGCGCCGCCCCGGTGGCCGGGTGCTCGGGGGCGTCACGCAGCATGGCGATGGCCTCGTCGACGCGGCCGAGGTTGCGCAGGGTCGAGGCGTGCTGCACGACCATCTGCGCGGCTCGGGTCGGGTCGACGGCGTCGAGACCGGCCTCCGTCGCCGCCGCGTAGTGCACGTGAGCCTCGGCCTCACGGCCCCCGGAGTCGTGCGCACCGCCGACCTCGAACTCGCCCAGCGCGGGGTGGGGTGCATCGGCGGCCAGCGCCGTCATGCGCTCGATGCGCTGCGCGTCGTCGACGGTCTCGTCGGCCCAGAGGGCGGCGACGCGGTCTTCCCAGGCATCGGTGCTCATGGGGCCACGGTAGCGGGCTCCCCGATCGAGGCGACCCGCGCCTCCTGGTGTCGGAGCGCCGGGCCCCGGGGTCCGAGTTGGGAGCCGCGGGCGACTGGCCGCGGCCTCAGGCCCGCCGGGCGCGGGCGGACCGTGCCAGCTGTACGGCCACCGCCGCGACGGCCGTCGCGACCAGGACGAGAGCGCCCGCGAGGGTGCCGGCGAAGAACGTGAACGACTTGGCCGTGTGGACGTCGGTCGGCAGTCCCCGGGTCACGGCCACGATCACGATGCCGGCGACGAGGGCCGCGGCGAGCGAGACCCAGAAGGCGTGGCGGATCCGCCGGGTCGGGACGGTGGCCGGCCCGTCGACCGACGCCGTCGGCGGAGTGCGCCGCAGGTACCGGACGGCCGCGATGCCGAGCACGACGAGCCCGCCGAGCGACGAGACGTACTGCGCCCACTGCGTGCCGACCAACGGCCCCCACTGCTGGGCCAGTGCCGGGATCACCGTGCTGCCGAACCGGTCCGGGTGCGTGAACGCGTCCCAGAGCACGTGGGTGAGCACGCCGAGGACGAGGGCGAGGAGGGCCCACGGGGCGGTGCGGGCGAGGCCGGTCCGCGAGCCGGCCACGGGCACACGTCCGGCCTCGCGCCCGTCCCACGACGCGGGCAGGCGCGACCCGATCGACGTCGGCAGCAGGGCGCGGGCCGCCGGCCGCAGCAGCACGCGCCAGACGAGGTACAGCAGCACCGCGACCGGCACCGAGAACAGCAGCAGGCTCGGGAACCCGTGGGTCTGCTCGTAGGTCACGCCGACGGGGAAGAACAGCGGCACGTCCGGGGCCATCGACCCGACCGCGACCGCCCCGAACGGCAGGGGCGTGCGGACGAACGGCAGGGCGACGACGGCATGGCTGGGGGTGAACGGCACACGCCATCGTGGCGACCGGGGGCCGGGGTGGGCATCCACCCGGGGGTTGAGAACGTCGGACCCGAGGGGTGACCCGGCCCGACGACGGGTTCGTCGATCCCGTGGCCTGCGGCTGCTCCTGCGGCCGGACCTACGGTCGTGGCTGCCTCGCCACCGCCTCGAGTCGGAGTAGGCGGCGCCCCTCGGGCAGCGGAGCGGGCGGTCACGACGAGGATCAGGAGCCCCATTGGGTTGCGCCCAGCCTCGATCCAGCCCATACTGGTCCCGCTAATACGCATTAGCGACCACTTGGACCGCAAGCCGAAGGAGCCCAGCGTGACCACGAGCGCACGAGTCGAACTCGAGACCGACGTCCTGATCGTCGGGGGAGGGCTCGGGGGCGTCGCCGCCGCCCTGGCCGTCTGCCGCTCGGGTCGTCGGGCCGTCCTCACCGAGGAGACGATCTGGCTCGGCGGACAGCTCACGTCGCAGGCCGTCCCGCCCGACGAGCATCCGTGGGTCGAGCAGTTCGGTGTGACGGCGAGCTATCGTGCGCTGCGCGACGGCATCCGTGACCACTACCGCCGTGTCTATCCGCTCCGCCCCGAGGCCGCCGCCTGGCCCGAGCTCAACCCCGGGGCCGGTCGCGTGAGCAAGCTCTGTCACGAGCCCCGCGTCGCGGTCGCCGTCATCGACGAGATGCTCGCGCCGTACCGCAGTGCCGGTGTGCTGACCGTCATGACCGAGCACCGACCCGTGGCCGCCCACACCGACGGCGACCGGTGCGAAGCGGTCACCGTCGTCGGACGGGACGGGCGCCAGGTCGACATCCGGGCCGCGTTCGTCCTCGACGCGACCGAGACCGGCGAGCTGCTCGAGCTCGCCGGCGTCGAGCACGTGACGGGTGCCGAGGCGGCCTCGGAACACGGTGAGCCGCACGCTCCGGCCGTGGCCGACCCGCTGAACCAGCAGGGCATCACGTTCTGCTTCGCCGTCTCGCACCACGAGGGCGAAGACCACACCATCGAGCGCCCCGAGAGCTACGACTTCTGGCGCTCGTACCGGCCCGACTTCTGGCCCGGCCCGCTCCTCGCCTTCCTCGCCCCCGACCCACGGTCGTTGGAAGCCCACCCTCGCACCTTCGTGCCGAATCCCGACACCGATCCGCTCGCGGTCAGCGCCGACCAGAGTGCCGACGCGGGGGACAAAGAACTCTGGGGCTTCCGACGCATCCTCGCCCGCAAGCTCTTCGCCGACGGTGCCTTCGACTCCGACATCTGCCTCGTCAACTGGCCCCTCAACGACTACTGGCTGCAGCCCTACGTCGGCGCCGGTCGCGAGACGTCCGAACGGGCCGTGCACGAGGCCCGGCAGCTGTCCCTCTCGCTGCTCTACTGGCTGCAGACCGAGGCTCCTCGTGAGGACGGGGGTCGGGGCTTCCCCGGCCTCCGCCTCCGGGGCGACGTCACGGGGTCGACCGACGGTCTGGCCCTCGCGCCCTACGTCCGCGAGTCGCGCCGCATCAAGGCCGTCACCACCGTGACCGAGCACGACGTCTCGGCCGAGGTGCTCGGTGAGACGGGCCGGGTCAGTCGTCACGACTCCGTCGGCGTCGGCAGCTACCGGCTCGACCTGCACCCGTCGACCGGCGGCGACAACTACGTCGACGTGCCCAGCGTGCCCTTCGAGATCCCGCTCGGCGCCCTCATCCCGGTTCGCGTGACGAACCTGCTGCCGGCCGGCAAGAACCTCGGCACGACCCACGTCAGCAACGGTTGCTTCCGGCTGCACCCGGTCGAGTGGAACGTCGGCGAGGTGGCCGGCGCCCTCGCCGTCGAGGCGCTCACCACCGGCACCCTGCCCCGCGAGGTCCAGGCCGAGCCCGAACGCTTCGCGGCCTTCGCCCGCCGACTGGACGCCGAGGGCGTCGAGCGACGGTGGCCGGTCGTTCAGGCCTACTGACCACAAGACCCCGCACCCCTCACCGACGAGAAAGATCACGACGACGTGAACGAACGACCCGAGACCCCGCGATCCGAGACCCCACCCACCGCGCCCGTCCGCATCGGCATCGACGTCGGGGGGACGTTCACCGACGCCGTCGCCGTGGACGCGGTGACCCTCGACCTCATCGGTCAGACGAAGACCCCGACGAGCCACGACCATCCCGACGGCGTGGCCGCGGGCATCATCCAGGGCCTGCACCGGCTGCTGAGCGACATCGGCCGGTCCCCCGACGACGTCGTGTTCCTGGCCCACGGCACGACCCAGGCCACGAACGCCCTGCTCGAGGGAGACGTGGCGCCGGTGGGTCTGATCGGCATCGGCAGGGGCGCCTCGGGGTTCTTCGTCAAGCGGCTCGCCTCCCTCCGCAAGATCGAGCTGGCCGAGGGCATCACGCTGCCGCTCGAGTTCCGTCACCTCCGCCGGGCCGACGACGACGCGGCGATCGACCGCCTCCTGGAAGAGCTCGACGGCCGGGGCATCCGCTCCGTCGTCGTCTCGGAGCCCTTCAGCGTCGACGACGAGTCGGGCGAGACCCACGTCGCCGAGCGGGCCCGGGCTCGTGGTTTCTTCGTCACCGCCACCCACGACATCTCGTCGCTCTACGGCCTCAGCAAGCGGACCCGCACCGCCGTGCTCAACGCCGTCATCCTGCCGAAGATGTTCGCGACCGCGGACCTCGTGCAGTCGAGCATCGACGCCGCCGGCATCACCGCGCCCCTGATGGTCATGCGCTGCGACGGCGGCGTCATGTCCCTCGACGAGATGCGACGCCGTCCCTTGCTCACGGTCCTCTCGGGGCCCGCCGCGGGCGTCGCCGGAGCGCTCATGCAAGAACACATCAGCGACGGCGTCTTCCTCGAGACCGGTGGCACCTCGACCGACGTCTCGGTGATCCGGCGTGGCAAGGTCGCCGTGCAGCACACGCGGTTCGGTGGCAGCTCGACGTTCCTGACCGCCCTCGACGTCCGCACCGTCGGCGTCGGCGGTGGCTCGATGCTGCGGGTGAGGACGGCGGGCTCGGCCGCCCGGGTGACGGCCGTCGGGCCGCGCAGCGCTCACATCGCGGGGCTGCCCTATGCCTGCTTCGCCGACGCCGCCGACCTGGCCGGCGCCTCCTTGGTCTCGATCTCGCCGCTCGAGGGCGACCCGGCCGACTACGTCGCGCTCGAGTCGTCGGCGGGCCGCTTCGCCCTCACCATGACCTGCGCCGCCAACGCCCTCGGCCTCGTACCCGACACCGAGTACGCGCACTCCTCGCGTGAGACCGCCCGGCTCGCGATGGAGCCCCTCGCCACCGCGCTCGACACGACGGTCGACGACGCCGCGCGTCAGGTGCTGAGCAAGGGCACCGAACCCGTGCTCGCGGTCGTCGCGGAACTCGTCAAGGACTACCGGCTCGCCGAGACCGGGGTCCGTCTGGTCGGAGGGGGAGGAGGCGCGGCGTCGGTCACCCCGTTCGCCGGCGAGCAGTCCGGTCACGACTGGAGCATCGCGCGTCACGGTGAGGTCATCAGCCCGATCGGCGTCGCCCTCGCGCTCGTCCGCGAGCAGGTCGAACGCGTCATCCCCGGGGCCACGGACGAGCAGATCCTCGGCGTCCGACGAGAAGCAGAGGAGGCGGTGATCGCCCAGGGGGCGGCGCCCGCGGGGGTCACGGTCGACGTCACGGTCGACCCGCAGTCGAACACCGTCCGCGCCGTCGCGACGGGCGCCACCGAACTCCGCACCCAGGACCGCACCCACACCCTCCGGCGCGCCGACCTCGACCGCCTCGCCGCGGAGAGCCTGAGGGTGGACGTCGAACGCCTCGACGTGCTGGCCGAGACGCCGAGCCACGTGGTCTACGGGGCCCCGCCGACCCGATCGTTCCTGCGGCGGCCTCGCCGCGCCGTACGGGTCGTCGACCGCGACGGCGTCGTGCGGCTGGCGTCGCCCGACGCGCACGTCGAGCAGGGCACCGTCGCGACCGGTGGTGAGCTGGTGCCGCGGATGATCTCGCAGCTCACGAGCTACGGCGACGGAGGATCACGGGCCCCCGCGGTGCACCTGCTGATCGGCCCCACCCTCTCCGACCTCTCGGGCGTGCTCGACGAGGGTGCCCTGGTCTCGCTCGCTCGTACCGAGATGCAGGGCAAGCCCTCCGACCAGGATCTCGTCGCCGTCCTCGAGGCCCGCTCGTGAACCGCACGTCAGGGAGGCGTCTCGACCTCGAACCGCTCCGGGCGCTCGCCGCCACGACGGACGTCGAGCTCGGCGTCGTCCTGCTCCGCGGGACGCCGACCAACCAGGCGCGGTCGATCGACGCGCTCCGCCGGATCAGCGCACGGGCGCAGGAGTTCGGCCGCGACCTGGCCGGCCGCGCCCGCGTCCCGGGGCCCTCGTCCCACGCCGTCGACCCCGCCCCGGACGCCGACGGGCCCGGTGCGCCCCACGCCACCCGTGGGATGACCGTCGTCGAGCACCGGGACGGCCTGGACTCGGGCGACCCCGCCGTCGCCCGGTTCACCCACCGCACGCGCACGATCGACCTCTACCTCGACACCGTCGAATTCTGCGAGGACCTCGTCGACCGGCTGGACTGGCGGGGTTGGTTCGCCCCCGGCTCGGTTCGCGACGCCGCGATCGAGCACGAGCGGGCGCACGACCTCATCAGTCACTCACATGCGCGGGAGCTGCGGATCGCCGTCGGCGAGGCCGCGTTCTCGCTCGGCCGCTGGCGCCGCTGGGCGCACATCGCGGGCGCGGACGAGCTCGCCGCCCACGCCTTCGCACACACGATCCTCGGTCTCGGCCGATCCCCCCTCCTCGTCACCGCGGCGGCCGCTACGGCCCTCGACCAGGTGCGCCGACCCGTCAAGGAGTCCTGACATGGGCATCGCGATCATCCTCATCATGGCGGCTGGCGTCGCCCTGATCCTCAGCGGCAAGCTGCCGACGGCGTTCGCGCTCGTCCTGCTCGCCGTCGCCATCGCGCTCGTCTCGGGCGCACCCCTCATGGGCGCGCCCGGGGCTCCCGCGTCGGGTGCCGAGGGCAGCGTCCTGCAGACCGTCATCCAAGAGGGGGCAGTGCGACTCGCGGCGACCATGATCGCGATCCTGCTCGGATCGTGGCTCGGCTCGCTGATGCGGGAGACCGCGATCGCCGACACCCTCGTGCGCAAGACGGTCGAGTTCGCCGGCGACCGCCCCGTCGTCGTCGCGCTCGGCGTGCTCGTCATCTCTGCCCTGGTCGGCTCGGTCACCGGGTCTGCCCCCGCGGCGCTGCTCGCCGGCGTCATCGGCATCCCCGCCATGATCGCCGTCGGGGTGCCGAAGGTCACCGCTGCCGGCACGATCCTGATGGGCATCGGCGTGGGCGTGCCGTTCGAGCTGCCCGTCTGGCAGTTCTTCTCGACGGCGCTCGGGCTGACCATCCCCGAGGTGCGGTCGTTCATGATCGTGCTGTTCCCCTTCGCCCTCGTCGCGGCCGTGGCCTTCGTGTTGATCGAGACGCGGCGCCGGGGAACCGTGCACGCCTGGTCACTCGCCTCGATGTCGCAGCGTCGCGACGACGAGCCCACGGGAAAGGCGGCCCGCCGTCCCTCGCGTCGCGCCCGCCTCGGCGACGCCCCGTGGTGGTCGCTCGTCACGCCGTTGGTGCCCATCGTGCTCGCCCTCGTGCTCGAGGTGCCGATCATCCCGTCGCTGCTGGCCGGCATCCTGTACGCCCTCGTGACGACGACGCGTCCTCGCGACATGAGCACGCGCCTCCTCCGGTCGCTGTACGACGGGTTCGCCGTCGCCGCGCCTCCCATCACGCTGTTCATCGCCATCGGCATGCTGCTCGCGGCGGTCTCGCTGCCCGGTGCGGTCGGAGCGCTGAGCCCGATCGTCGAGGCGCTCGCACCGACGAACATCTGGCTCTACGTCATCGTGTTCTCGGTCCTCGTGCCGCTCTGCCTCTATCGCGGACCCCTGAACATCTACGGTCTCGGCGCGGGCATCGCGGGGGCGCTGACCGCGATCGGCTTCTACTCACCGCTCGCCGTACTCGGACTCATGGCCTCGTACAACCAGGTCTTCGGAATCTCGGACCCCACGAGCACGCAGACCGTGTGGGCCGCGCAGTACTCGGGAGTCAAGCCGCAACAGGTGATGGTCCGAACGCTGCCCTACGTCTGGCCGGTGGCGATCGGGGGGATCGTCGTCTCGGCCCTCATGTACCTCTGAGTTCGGGTCTCGGAGGTGCGGGGCCGCCCGGTGCGACGAGCGTGTCGGTCCGGCCTCAGGTCGCCGGCGGACCCAGGGTCTCGCCGGCGACCGTTTCGCAGTCGATCAGGACGCGTCTCTGGTCGTCGGGCAGGTCGGGATCGTGCAGGAGGCGCGCGAGCAGCTGCAGGGACCGCGCACCGAGCAGCGACCGCAACGGACGCAGCCGGGTGAAGTCCGGCATCTCGGGCCGGGGGCGCGGGTGCTCGGACAACACGATCATCGACAGGTCGCGCGGCAGCTCGAGTCCGAGGTGCGTCGCCACCTGCCAGAGCGTCTCGGCGTGCTCGGCGGACTCGACGATCAGGCCCGTCGTGCCGTCCCGGACGAGCTCGGCCAAGAGATCGAGGGTCAGGTCGGCCGTGGTCACGGCCCGCAGCTCGGCCCGGACGCCCGCGGCTGCGGCGCCCTCGCGGACTCCGCGCTGTCGGTCGAGCACCGATTCACCGGGGGAGTCGAGGTGCAGGTACACCAGGCGACGGTGGCCCGCGGCAGCGGCCTGACGGACGAGGTCAGCCGTGGGCGTGACGTAGTCGAGTCCGACGTAGGGCACGCCCGGCACGTCCCGTCGGCCGACGGCGACGAACGGGAATCCGTCGTCGACGAGCCGTTCGAGTTCGCCGGCCTCCATCGCCAGGCCGAGCAGCAGGCAGCCGTCCGAGAGGCGGAGGCGGTTGTTCTGGTGCAGGAGGACGCGTCGACCCTCGTGGACCGGCGCGCTCGTGAACATCAGGAGGTCGCACCCCAGCGCCTCGGCCTCGGCCTCGATGCCGGCCAGCAGGGGTGTGTAGAAGTCCTGCGCCTCGGTCGGGAAGGCGGGCTCGTAGGTGAAGACGCCGATGATCTCGTTGCCGGCACCCGCCAACCGCCGAGCCGCGGGATCGACCGTGTACTGCGTGTCGCGGATGACCTTCATGACCCGGGCGCTGGTCTCGGCCGGGATGCGGCTGGCCTCGTCGGCCTTGCCGTTGAGGACCAGCGACACGACGGCCTGGCTGACGCCCGCGAGTTCGGCGATGCGCCGCTGCGTCATGCGGCCCGCACGCGGGTTCGTCACGACGGCCTCGACAGGTGCTGGCTCATGCGTCTAGTGTGACAGGTGCTGCTAATAGGCATTAGCAAACGATCGGCGACGTCGATCGATGACAGCGACGATGCTGTCGCGTCGTCGCCGGAGAGGAACGACATGTCGATCGAGAACGTGATGGCGAACCGATCCGCGACGAGGCGGCCGCTCCCGACGGGCCGTCGGGTGGCGCGGGCGGCGGCCGTGGTGGCCGCGCTCGCCCTCGGCGTGGGCGGGCTGGTCCCGGGACAGGCGGCGGCGGCGGACGTCGGGCTGCCGCAGTTCGGATACGGGGGCGAGGTGACCGTGGCCGACGACCTCGACTACGCACCGACCGGCGAGTTCATCTTCCCGAGCGTGTTCCACGCCGGAGAGCACCTGGTCGACCCGCTCGGCGAGTGGTACCTCTACTACGCACCGCACGAGAACCCCGGGGGCATCTCGTTCGTCTACGCCGACAGCCTGGCGGGTCCGTGGACCGAGTACGACGCCAATCCCGTCGTGTCGAACGTCTGGGCGCCGAACTACTCGGTGCCGCACGTCTCGAGTCCCGAAGCCGTCTGGAACGAGCAGGAGCAGCAGATGTTCCTGTACTTCCACGGCGACAACACCACGACCCGTTACGCCACGTCGAGCGACGGCGCGACCTTCGAGTACGGGGGCGTCGCCGTCACGACGGCCATGACCGGCCCCGACGCGACCGAGGCGTCCTACGCCAGGGTCTTCGAGCACCCCGATCCGTCGTCGCCCTACGCCTACGGCATGTTCTTCATGGAGAACACGACCCAGAACATCCGCCGCATCCGTGTCGCGGAGTCGGTCGACGGTCGGTCGTGGAGCGTCCGGCCATCGCCGATCCTGACCCCGATCGCCGGTGAGACCAACGTCTCGGGTGCGAACCTGCTCGAGCGAGGGGGGCAGTACTACATCACCTACCACGCGAGCGACGGCGTGAGCTACGCCCGCACCATCGACCCGGCTCTCACGACCGTCGGCGACCGCCAGGTGCTCCACCGGTCGAGCGGCCTCGGTGACGACGTCGGTCGCGTCGCCGCACCCGAGATCGTCGTGGACGGCGACCGCAGCTACCTGTTCTACGAGTCGGGCGCCCGCCTCGAGGCCACGATCCGGTGGGCCGTCACGGACGGGGTGAGCTAGACCGCCGGGTGTCGACGTTCCCGCGACCCGCGACCCGCGCCTCCTCGTCCCCGCTCAGCGACCGGACGAGGCGCGGAGCGTGTCGGAGGGGCGCTCGCCGAACCGTTCCGCGTAGGCCGCGGCGAAGCGGCCGTGGTGCGTGAACCCCCAGCGGGCCGAGACGTCGGTGACGCTCGAGTCCCCGGGCCCTGCGGCGACCAGGTCGGTGCGCACGCGTTCGAGCCGCAGCCGTCGGAGGTAGGCCGTCGGGGTCGTGTCGAGGGCCCGACGGAAGCCTTCCTGCAGGCTGCGGACGCTCGTGGCGGTCGCCGCCGCCAGGTCGGCCACGCTCCAGTCGCGGCCCGGATCGGCGCGCAGCAGCTCGATCGCGCGGGCGACCGCCCGGCCGCCCGACTGCGGCACGGGAGCCCGCAACGCCTCGGAGTGGTTGTGGCCCTGCGAGAAGAGCAGGGCGTGGACGACCGACCGTTCGAGGGCGCGGACGGCGAGGGGGTGCTGGAGGACGCCGTCCTCCCGCCGGGACGCCTCGTCGACGACCCGTACCGCCTGCAGCACGACCTGTCCGCCCGTCGCCAGGTCGAGCTCCGCGTCGAATTCGAGCGGGGCGACGGACGTCGACTCGAGCAGGTCCTCGAGCTCGCGCTGCAGTTCGGCGCGGGGGATCATCAGGGCGATCTGCGCGAAGCCGTCGCCGCAGTCGAGGTCGACCGGTCGGCCGGGCATGAAGACGCCTCCGGACCGGGGTGTCGCGTCGACCCGCCGCCCGCCGGCTGCGCGCAGGACGGCCCGACCCGCCGTGGGGATGTCGACGTGGTAGTTGTCCGGCTCGGCCGTCCGGAGGCGGACGGCCCGGTCGAACCTCATGTAGCCGAGCGTCAACCGGCCCGTGCTCACGGCGTTCAGTTCGAGCCCGAGGTGGCCGGAGGGGCTCGCCGTCGGGAACTCGACGGGGAGGAAGGCCTCGCCGAGGACGCGTCGTGCCTCGTCGACGCCGTGACACGTGGCGACGCGGTGTCCGGCGAACACTTCTGGACCCTCCGCGAGCATCTTTCGACCCTACCGACCCTCGGGGGCGGGCAGAACAGCCCCTCGCGCGAATCGGCCGAGACCCCGCGTCCGGTGGATGGTGGCCAGGGACGGTCGCTGCCTACCGTGGAGGTCCGCCGTTGCTCACCACTCGGCGATGAACGGTGGCCCTACCCGTCGGGGGGAAGGGCCACCGTTTTCTCGGCGCGGGCGGGCGGGCAGGCTCGGGCGGGCAGGTGCGGGCGGCGCCCGGGCCGGCGACCCGCGCCTCCTGGTCCCCTGGTCAGGCGGGAGTCGTCACCGAGGAACGTGGGGCGTCACCGGTCCGTGTCGCGAGGACGTCGCGCACGGTCGTCCAGCGCTCGGGGCCGTAGCGGTCGTTGTCGACGTGGCGCAGCTGCGCGTCGCCGCTGAACATGCTGACGAAGTACTGCATGCCCTGCCAGGCGGG
>Ga0265797_10011255_pt1 | contig 11240 bp, 11 predicted proteins | sample P2T30metagenome_FD_192433 | JGI IMG/M metagenome (GOLD analysis project Ga0265797, IMG submission 192433) | Plant litter microbial communities from East Loma Ridge, Irvine, California - P2 T30 | ecosystem: Environmental > Terrestrial > Plant litter > Unclassified | place: USA: California... | reverse complement strand
GCTCCCGTCGCGCCCCCACAAAAGGAGCTTTGGCATACCACTCATCATGTTCATAGTACGCAGCAGAGTCCTTTCTTGACAAGGGGGGTTGGCGATTCCTAGAGCGCCAGTATGCCTTCTTCTGTTCCTGCATATGCTCAAGTGCATCTCGAATATCGCGCAAATCAATTAGCTCAGCAGGATCTGCTTCAATCTGCGCAGGCTGAGGCAAGTTGTATCTTCGATCATGTATCTCTGGCGCATATGTTGACGAACGCATTGGGTTGGGTGGGAAATTCGTTGGCAAATGTGGGTTATGGGAAGGAATGGCCATGCTGTTGCGGCGAAGGGGAGCCACTGGACGCGGATTGTATGTTGGTTGCTCGTCAAAGTATGAGTCACGCTCGCGCTCTTGCATGCGTGGGCGTAGGCCTGGGGAATATTGATAGTCATCTACTGGGTCCCTTGGGTACCTGGTCTTCTGTGCTAAACGGGGCTCGACGTCGTCATAGAGGTGACCCGGAGATGATTGGCCGAACATTGCTTGGGGCTTCGCTCCATAGATAGACTTGCGGCGAGTGTGACTTGGACCTTGCTTGATTGAAGGGTGGCGCATGTTCTTGTCGAAGATGCCATCCTCTGCTGTATGAACTGAGGATGTGTTCAAAGAATCAGTGCCGCTTGCACGATCCCATGACGATCCTGAAGACTCACGAGACATATCGTGTGCGGTATGGAATTTTCCGGATTTTCTCTTCTCGTTATAGACTTCAGAGGGAGATGTATTGCCACTGCGCGTTCGCCCTTCCGCGGCATTGGCTGTATTCATGTGGATGTGAATGTTTGGTGGGATTTGACCTGCGAGATTGGAGTGTGCGAACTGCGGCGAGTTGGCATTAGATGAATTCATGCTATGTTTCCCCATGTGTTGATCGTCAATAGCATTGGAGTTCCGGCGTTTTCGTGCCGAATTCTCAGAATATATAGCCTTGCCGGCTTGACTACGGCTCCGGCTGCGGCTATGGCTCTGGCCCCTCTTACTCTGCGTTCGGTATTTCTTACTCTTCGGTCCTTGGGAATGCTGTGAACGACCACGCCTGCCTTGAACGGTCTCCATGTCAACAAGATCTGAGTCTTCAGAATCATCTTCAAAGGATGCGTCACTCTCAGATGACGATTCGGAGGCGTTGCGGTGATCCTTGGGTTTTGCTTTCTCGCTCCTACGGTATCCAGGATCGATAATATCGACCGCGGGACCAACACTACCTCTTGGAGGATGCATCGGCATATTTCCTGTCATAGCATGCATCGGCATTGGTCCTGCCACAGGACCAGGCATGCCTCGTGCCAACTGGTGTGGTGGATGTTGCATGTGTTGCCCAGGAATAGCGGGTCCTCCCTGATGTGGATGATGTTGCGGTGGGGGTGGGGGTGGAGGTGGAGGATTTGCCAATCCAGATGGACCGGTCGCACTAGCCACTGGAGGTGGAGGTGGAGGTGGCGGCGGCGGTGGGTGTGGGTGTGGAGGAGCATTGGCCTGTCCCGGGTTGGGATGAGGATGACCACGCAGTTGCTCAAACTGTTGGCTAGGCCCCATGCTGTGTTGAGCTTGATGTTGTGGGTGCTGTTGGTACTGCGGATCCATCTTCTGTTGTTGTGACGCAGTCTGAGCATGGCCTGGGAACTGTTGCGGTGGTTTGGTTTTACCAAAGTCTTGTGGACCAACTCCAGTACCTCCGGTCACGGCCTTCATAGGCAAAGGCCCCTGAAAAGCGGAAGGTTCAGTTTTCAGGATAATGTCAACACGCACTAGCTGTCGTACTTGGCGGCCCAGGGAGCGGCGAATATCTTGAAACTTATTTACCACACTCGCAATACTATATTGAATGGTTGGATTGTACTTTGCAAGCTCAGTGTTTTGATCCACGACAAGCTCGTTAATGATCCTGCGACAATTCTGAGAAGTGATTTCGTTCAGTGATTTCTTGATATTGCCATGGTTTCTTCGGAACTTGTGCAGGTCCTTTTGGAGCTCTTGGAGAGCGATATGTTGCTGCTCTGGTACGGCGTCCTCCCACGAATTTGCGTTCCTGGGCCTCTCAATAGTGAATGAGGCTAGATGTGTATAATGGCTGGCATTTTGGATCGGGGCTTGTTGCTGTCCTGGAATCTCTTTGGTAGGCATTTGCCCACTCATAGCTTGCCGTTGTTGACCAACGTTTTGATGTTGCTGAGGCAGTTGCCCTTGGTATTGAGTCTGTACTGATGGCCCCACTGGGTGATTCATCACTACGTATGAATTTGATGAGATGAAGTAGTAGGTGCTGCTGATGAAAGGAAGGTTCAAGATTCAAAAGTCCAATGTTTGTTTTCAGAAGAGAATGTTTCAAGTCAATGAAGAAGTGGATGATAAACGACAAGGCGAAGTTGAAAATAAGGGCAAAAGAGAGGAACTTGAACCAAAATATAGACTAAAGGATCAATGTCTGTCTCATCGCGGCTCTATTGTCCTCACTGTAATCCTCCAGCATTGGTGATACTAGGTTGGTGTAAGCGAACAAGTCCTCCGCTTGGCGTGCAACCTTCATACCTACCCTCTTTCCCGGAGTAAATATGAGACAGATGTTTATTGGTTGGAATGGAGGACTGTCAGTATCAGGGCGCTCACCGGTCTAAGCCGCCAGGCTGAGGCAAAAACAGGCAAACAACCCCTTAGTTTGCGCCATGGCGTGTTATCGATAGGAAATCGAGCCTCATTAATTTCACCGGAGGACCGAGAGGTTGCGTGAACATGCATACGCGACCCGCATGCATATGGAGGACTCGCAGCCTTCAGGACGTTGCCTGCCTAGGTGCGTTGAACCTAGCCTGATGATGACGATTGAGCTTACGTAGGTAAACTTGGTCACATCCACGTAGCTTTTGTTTCCCATGCATGTTGAAGAGGATGAGATTACGCATATTATTCTGCTAGATTCGGCTCGACCAAGAAGAAGAGGTCATAGATAAAATTGGAGAATTGCTTGTCAACGTTGGACAGATCTGGCGCTATTAAAGACGCTAACGCAACGCCTTGATCCAAGGGTGGTCAGTGCACCACACTTTCCAATGGAGTGAATGCACCCGACCACCACCATAAGCGACCCTCGTATCCTGCGTACCGGCTATCGGGCGATTGCTGCACTGTCGCTCGTTCGAAGTGTGGCCGCCTAACGCCCTTGCCCACCAGTTTGCCCTCTTTCGTGTTCGCAAAACTTATCCAATCATCAAGGGGAGGACTTGGATAATGGTTCGACGGTCGCACAGAAACCCTTCGCACAGTTACCTGTCCTTCGTAAGATAGACGTGTCCCCTCATGGAGCAATCGAAGCATGTAGCTCTATACTCAGCTAAGCTCCATCTACAGTACCAACGTCGTACAGATGCTAGCCCGAGAACGTGTAGGTTCCAATCGCACATATAGCCAATAGCGCGGTAATGAACAAATTGCACTTACTCGCGTCTTGCGCTCAATCGCAAGAGATGCCATCTAGAAAAGCGGCTGAGCAACAGGAATTCGCAGTTCATAACGTCGACGCAGCTTGTCGCCTTTAGCCGTCGTTGCTTAGTGCCCTTCATGCACCTCGTCACGAGCTCGAGTGTCAGACTTTCGATTCGCATACAGTGTTGAATCCTGAGCTGCAAGCCCCATAGATGACACCGGATGCACGGCGTATGCAGTGTACACAGTGACATATTCGACGTTCAGCCTCATGAACTTTCTTCATTGCAACGCAAAACATGTGTCCGAGGATGATCTGTCAAAGGCTGAAGCAATTGTGGCTTCTGCATCAAGATGCGATAACTATACACACCTATCCGCTCGATAGGGATTCCCACCGGGAAAAATCGCTCAAGTGCATGCACTGTTCATGATTATCATCCATCGTGAAAGTCTGGACCGGATCTGTCGGCCGGGCTCTATCCCTGCTAGATTTTCGGCCATGAACGACAGGCCATTAGAATGGAATTTTCTCTGCTGGGAATGCCGAACATTGTTGCTTCCGTTTCACATCACTCCAGCATGTTTCGTACCTCTCGCCACCTACATAAGTTGGCTGAACTTGTTAATCACCAACCCTTTTGTTGTGAACGAACTGCGCCAAAAATGTCGTGATGAGCATACATCAGTCAATAGCTGGGCAAGACTGCACTTTGAAAGCTTGAACTGTCGTTGGTACGATTTGCGGGAACAGACATATCTGAGACACGGGACGATAATAACATTATGCTTGTTCACCCCGCAGCTTACAACCCTTGGAATTGTTGCCTTCGCCGCCTGAGTGATCCTTCAGCGGCAGACAATATGCACTTGGCAAGCTGCTAACGAGGCTACCATACTAACCGACCCGATACACATTTTCGGCAATGTGCTTCCGACTAATTGCTATCTCTTGGTGATCGAATCGACGATGGCGCTTGATTATGACGGCTATAAACCTATCTTTGGAGGCCAAGCTGATCGACGAGGTGATGTGTGCGTGGCAGTATATCGGAGTCTCTTTCTGTTTCGCCAGCAACAGTGAAACACCATGACTGTTTTCGTGGGGTTTGAGAACTATAGCCTATCGCACGGTGACGTATTCAACACGCAACAAATTAGAGGGGCCAGATTGTTGCATATTGTCATGCCGTATGTGGCAAAGTACTTCGTGGATAGCCCGTTTCGCCACCACATTCACTCCAAGTTACGACATGGCTAGATGTGGATATCGGAGTTTTCCCCGCTTCAGCCACAGAATGTGACGACATTGAACATAACAGGTGTAGTGACAGCCTCCAAGGCGTGAACGTCTCTGTATGGATAGTGAATTAAAAACAATAGCATTAATAGTCGATGTTCACAATATAGGAACAGGGTACATCTCCAACTCTAAAATAAACCACCATGCAAATCCCGCAACCCACGGCGACGCATGCTGCTCGTGTTACCGCCTGATAGACGGTCTACTGCATTCCGAACAAGCCCAGCTATGCGCTGAACCTTTGCGAGAGTGATTTGATCCGCATTCTTGAACCAGCCAAGCTCGATAGGAAAACGTTCGTTCCCTGTGTCGCTGTTAATTTCACAGCACTTGAATAGCCACCGATTGCTAGACTTACTAAACCAGTACTCAATGATAGAGCGCCTGACGGTAGCCTGTTCAATATTTCCAAACACCGTAATCGGTATGCCGGCCTGGCCAATACAAGAGTTTACCCTGGCAGTCGAAAGATCACATTCTCCATTTGTCACATGACTCTCCGCCTGGCGTTGGACGGTGGTGTTTGCCATCATGTCAACCGTAACAGTCTCTGCTGTCCAGTGTCGTCTTGAGCTCTCAAAGACGGCTTCATTGAACACATGGTTGTTTCCCAATGCCGCATCTGCGCGCGACATACTAGCATCGTGCTCAAGCACATTGTGCGCATTGAGTTGATCCAAGGTGAAGGATACAGCGTTGGGTTCGGGGTTTGCAACAAGGCCTTCTTCCCAGAGGATCTCAGCTAGTGATGGCTCAAAGTTGATGCTGTTTACGAGACCAGCGACGACGTGGTCTTTTGTCATGTTGCGCCCGTCTCGAGGGATGTAACCGTGGTTTGCTAGAGTGTTGAGCAGGGGACACGGACCACGGACTGGGACGTATTAGTGCAAGCGACGATATACTCCAAGGGGGTTTGCTTACCCTGACCTGGTCCGGCAGGCCTCCAGATATGTGGATCGAAGGACCCAGCATTGAAATATGGTCTAGCAGAGGCGAGTGTCGCAGTTGACGCTGCGAGAAAGGTAGTGAGCTTCATGGCGATGCTGTTGTTGTGTAGGGAGGTTGTGTATCGATGCGATTGCGAAGCAAGCTGCTTGTTGATGGATGACTGGAAAGCGATGAGTTTGTTTTATATCAATTTGATGATTCAAAAGAAAGTCTAGACCTCAAACAGCAAGCGTCAACTTTCTGTTCTACTGAACGATGTACAATCTGCCACCCGAAAAGTAACTTGACCCTTTTTTTGTACACAAATACACGGGAGAGCCGTCTTGGACTTGCAATTCTAGCCTTATAACTAACAACATCAGTGTGAGCAATACCAAGTGCCGAGCGCATCGGGGAAAGCACATAGACAAGCACTAGAAACTACATAGTCTCGTAAAATTGCTGTCGATCTCGCTAGTTTACCAAGCTTTGTGGCTTCAATGTTGTGTTTCTCCAAACTCCTAAGCCAATGAGCCGACACACGAACCCTACTGACAGCTTGACAGACGCGTCAAATTGAGACGAAACATCAAACTGGGAACGCAACAATGCTGCGACCACTGAGATGGAGATGCAGAACTGCGTAATCGGGCAGTACGCACTCGCCTTTTCATCGTCTCAAACCATATCGCGCCGGGTCTAACAAAGTTACTTGCTTAGCGGAGTACGAATCCCCCTAGTCGCACGGGAAGAATCTCCTTCAATCAAGGATCACAGGTGAATGTTGTGCCCCTGGATAAGTATCCATACTGCCGGGCCCCGAAAGCACGGCAATCTGCAGCCATGGTTCGCTGATATCTACGCTTGCGTGGTCTAGAAAGTAGGTCTGTTCCTCCGCTGTGACAAATGCCCTAGTGCATAGCTTGACTATGGTTGTCGGCAGAAGTCTAGGGGGTGTCGTCCACGGGAACTCGTCGATGCCGGGAATAGGGCCGTAGGTCGGATACTGGTGGAACTGACATCACGTGGCGACTTTTGCCTCTGGCGCTCCGTGATGGCGTAGAAAATACTCTGAAAGTTGAATCTGTAAGCAAAATAACCTGCAAATAACATGTAAGCGGGGAGTCCCCAAAGAAAGGCGGAACACCGTTCCGGCGTCATGATCAGACGAATACCCTGTCGGGGTCCTGTTGACCGTACCAAAGTCCACCGTCCCTTCACCTCGGTAATTGAGAATTTGTACTGACAAATGATAGGTTGTCGACTAGGAAACTCTATCACTTGCAGAGCTGAATGCGCACCTACTCGTACTTGCTAGCATCGTGATCTGATATCCAGGTGTGGAGTGAGAATGGGTGAGGGGCAGCTGCCGGACCACCAGAATTGCTAGCGACCGCGGAGGTTCGAGCTGGAGAACTCGGACCTCAACGCAACCCTAACCCCAACCAAACTGGTCTACTTTTCGAAATTTGTCACTTACGCCAATCCATGGTTCGTACAAGAAAGGGAGGCTCGGTCGGTCTTCGTGGACTGCGCCTCCCTCACCGCTTGCTTCAGGTCGGTCACATCCGGATCCAACGAGCAGCCCTCTTTCAACAAAGCTGGGCCATCTGGCCGAGCAGCCCTATATTATCTACTATCGACGCACGCCGACCATTGGCCGCGCACGAGCAAGGTGAAGGAATGTTCTTCTCTCCGCATAGGTCACCTGGCGTGCGGCTCTTCTCATAATTTCGCCTCCTTGCGTCGTCCACACAAGATGATTGGCCACACAGTAACGCCACTAACTTTGCCGGAGAACCAATATCTCTGCTACAACGCCGGGTCACTGACGACGCTAGCAACCCGTCACACCTCTATGGCCAGCAGAAGCTGAACAAGTGTCAGGATACGCATGCAAATGTGTGTAAGGGTTGTTAATTCCCAGAAAAGAGGACTGGATATGCGAATCAAATACCCCTCATGTTCTCACTACTACAATCTTGCTATGCCAGCATATTCCCTTCACACTTGTGTCGCTATCTGGCCTTGCTTTTGATACCCTGGCCCTTTAACAGACTTTCTTATTCGAAACAAGACTGGTTGTTTGCCAGCATATCACTCGTTAGAGCCGCCCACTCTTTTTTTCTCTCCATACTTTTTTGTTCCATTGCTTCCATCATCATCACACCCTCTCACTTTTCCACGATCGAGATTACGAAACATACTGTTTATATTTTGCTCCTATTATCAAAATCCCCGAAACATGCCGCCTGCATACACAAATACCATCGTTCCCGAGGCTCCTCCGGCCACCATTCCAAAAGCGGGCTCGCGCAGCGACGGCTTCAGCCCCGGCGCCATCATCGGCATCGTAATAGCCATCGTATTTCTGCTGCTTTTGGTTCCCTTAATCGCCATCTTATTACGTCGATACGAAAAAACTCGACTACGGGAAACGCCAAAAAGCTCCGGAAGTAGCAACGTCAGTCTCCGTAGTCACAGCCAGGAAGAACCAAATCTCGGAAGGATTCTGGTTACCAAAGAACTACTACGCTCTAGTGTGAGGATGGAAAGGGTCGACTCTGGCATAAACAAGCCGGATCAAATATACGGGAACGGGAGAGACCGGTTAAGAGGATGGAGTATCACTGAAGTTCGAGGGGGAGACTTCAAGAAGTGAATGAATGGAAAAGACATGCCTCGATCCATGACTACAAATTTCGGCTTGAGGCCACCAAACCTCAGCCATAATAAAGCCTACCAAGGATTTTCGCATCGGACTTCCGTAGTCATCTCCCCTACCAGCGGCTCCGATACACGGATTACTCGACCGACTCCAGTGATGAGGCAGGCCCTCATCTGGTGGGTTGCGAACCATCACGCCGCACCTAATATCCGCCGTTACGCTTCGGCTTCTGGAGGCCATATTCGACGACGAATGACTCCTTTTGATGAGGAAAGATGATGCTCTGGCACGGGTCTCTGCTTGGCCTGAATAATCATGTTGTTGTGGAAGTTGCGCGCTGTGGTGAGGGAAGCCTGAGACATCCACGAGTCGCACCATATTCGCCGCGTGATCCTTAGTTATTTATAGTTTCCGATACAGATGCAACTGCATGCGCATATTTTCCAACTCGATTGGATATTGCAGTCTGCCGTCCAATCTGAACCACCTGCTATCATCCTCGGTGATTTTCTCCCAGCTCGCAATCTCCTCTTTGCCTCTTTCATGTTTATTACTGCTCGCTTGATCCAATAGCGTATGATCTAGTAACCATTGCATAGGGTACTTCTTCTCTGCGCCATTCAAGGTGACTGACGAGTAGCTTCCGGGGCTATCGACTACCAATAACAAAGCTCCAGGCTGGAGGACAGAGGTAACTTGGAGGAGGAATTTCTGCGTTAGAGGAAGTGATGTCGTGTAGAGTTCGTTGAGTGTGAAGAGGAGGGTTACAAGGGTAGCTTCTGCAAGCTGCGAGTTTATAACAGGCGTAGAAGCCTGTAGCACATCATGCTTGTGGAACGTGACGGAGATATCATCGGGGCTGATGAATGGGACGTTTGCAGCCTTCGCTGCAGCCGAAGCATACTTTGAAAGTACCGGTGTGGTCGTGAGATGCTTCGCCAAGTTCTCCACTACAACACTCCAGTCTGCGATATCGATGGCTGAAATCTCCATCGTTTTTGGCTTCCTCTTCTCTTGATCTCCTTCTTCCTGCGAATCCAAAGTCGAAAGCAGCTTCTGCAGTCCGCCCAATGCCACGACTTCCGCACCAGCTCCACCACCCAAACACACCACTTTGTGACTCCTATGACCACTCTCTTCCCCTCCATCGGCGCCTGAATCTTCATCAACAAACTCCAGATGATCTCTCAATTCCCAAAACAATTCCAAGTACCCCAACGCCCGACTTGGGCTCCATCTCGCCGCGTACACCTCCAGATACTCGTTCTTTCCAAAAGCAGTGGTAAAGTCGCGATTGTACAAATGACCCTTGACTTCCTGCAGCAAAGGTGCAAAATCCGAGCTCAAACGTTCAGCAAACGAGTTCCGGAAGATGTTGAGCAGGAGTTGTTGAAGTTCGATGGGGATGTACGGTGCAGCCGCCGCCTTTGCATCTTCGTTTGCGCGCCGCTCGGCTCGCGGTTTTCCGGGCTTGGCCGACTCTCTCTGCGCCTTGCGCTTTGCATTCAATTTGGAATTAGGCGCCATGACTATCCACGAGTTACACCAGCAAATAAAATCCGTAAATGGGTGAGATTGAAGACTGGTCTGCCCGGAAAAAGTTGAAGTTGGAAGTCTCGTTCGTTCTTCTTAAGCGAGCAGGTTTGATTTGCGCTTCCGCCGCTTTCCACTCTCCCCTCTCTCGGAACCCGTTCCGACATGTCACCCCCACCTCGGGATATCTGACGTGAGCTACGACTCAAGTCATCTATCGTTTGTCGTCCCCATAAAAAAACGTGATTCTCTGAAACATCACTTTTGAGAACAATCTGGAAAACATCAGTCTCTACCTACCCTATCCAAGTCTCAGTCTTCATCATGCGTCTCCCATACATTCCCGACCCTCCGAACTTCACAAACGAAGACGACAAAGCCGTCGAGCAGCGGGTCAGGAAGAGACGGGGCGAAAAGGGCCTCATAGCATTGGATCGAACATTACTTCATGCTCCCCCAGTTGCTGATGGGTGGTAAGTACACTATATTCCGTTGTGAATTCAAGTTATCTGTGGCGACACCAGCATGCATTTAGACTGCACGAAAGAGCAGTTTAAGTAGACTATGAGCCGTCTCAGAGAGATTGAACAATCACAAAGGCTGGGGACAATCAATCTACGTATCGAGATATATGAAAAAAAAAGCCAGAAAAGTCCCTTGAGATGAATCCATTCTAACACTCGAATTTCACCTCCCAGGAACTCCTTTCTCGGCTCCATCCGCACAGGCACCAGCCTCCCCACCTCTGTGCGCGAAACAGCAATCTGCCGTGTCGCAGTGCTAAACAAAGCATGGTATGAATGGGAATCCCACTCCCCCATCCTAGGTTCCTCACTGGGTATGTAAACTCATCCACATCCCCTCCGTCTAATTAAACAATACTCCAGACACCACACCTACTCAAGTCCAAGCCGTCCTTGCCTCTCCACCCCGCAACCCGCAAGAAATCCTAGGTCCCAGATTATCCGCTGTGCTAGCATATACCGATGCCATGACACTAGACGTACGGGTACCAGACAAGGTATTTGCTGCCCTCAAGGACCTATTTAGTGACAAGGAGGTTGTTGAGATTACGGCTACGGTTGCGGCATACAATTGTGTTAGTAGATTTTTGGTCGCACTTGACGTTGGGGAGAGGAATGCGCAGACGGGTCCGAAGGAGGGGGGCAAGGAGTAAGTGGTTTTTGCGTGGTGTTTCGTTTGATTACATTAAACATGATCAGTGTGTTGTCTTGTATCTGTCTATCAGAACCAGCAGTCCGTCATGCTGTACTTTTGCGGACAGCATATTCCATCTTCTTTTCTTGCGAATGTAGCCGTTGTTTCATGGGCTACTTTCACGCCGTCCT
>Ga0265797_10011254_pt1 | contig 11240 bp, 11 predicted proteins | sample P2T30metagenome_FD_192433 | JGI IMG/M metagenome (GOLD analysis project Ga0265797, IMG submission 192433) | Plant litter microbial communities from East Loma Ridge, Irvine, California - P2 T30 | ecosystem: Environmental > Terrestrial > Plant litter > Unclassified | place: USA: California... | reverse complement strand
CTGCGAAAGCAGACCAGCCGCCAGTAGTGATATTCCCACGCTGAGACAATGTGACTGACTAGGTCATCTGCAGGTATTGGTGCCTGGTCCGCGTGGGATGTCAGGCTTATATCTGGGAAATAATTACAACAGTGCTTTCGCCCTCATGGGTTCTTTCAGCGTGTTTGAGAGCAAGTGAAATAAATGGCATATATTCGTTATAGAACGTTTGAGGGAGGATATGACGAGGCGTGGCGGTTGGGGAGCACGCTAAGCCCAGCACCTCCGACGCCGACGGTCTCCCGACGTATACCACCGAAGCTTCCACTCGCCGCAACAAACACCCCAACCACATCACGAATCCGACCCACTCAATCACCTCGACCAGTCTCTATATCATCGACTTGCACTACCAAAACCGAACCACCGCACACCATGGCTGAAAGGGAACTCTCCACCGTGCTCCAGCAGCTCCACCAGACGCTCAAGTCGCACAACTACCAGCAGTCGACCTCATTACTAGGCAAAGCCAAGATCGCCCTCCTCAACCTCAACGCCCTCATCCCACAAGAGAAGACACCACGGAAACATCTGCAGCTCGCACGTGAGACGCTCGAGCTAGGCGCCATCATCTCCATCCGCCTCAAAGACACCGAGTCCTTTACCCGTTACTTCCAGCAGCTCCAGCCCTTCTACTCCCTGCCAGAGTCCACACTACCCAAGGATGGCAGTAATTCCAGCAAGGTCACAGGTCTATATCTGTTACTGCTGTTGAGCGAGGGCGACTACGCGGGCTTCCACACACTGCTAGAGACGCTCGAGGTGGCGGCTGCGCAGGCCGGCACGAAGCTCGAGGCTGATCAGTTCATTCAGTATCCCATAAAACTGGAGCAAGCGCTTATGGAGGGAAGCTACGACAAGGTGTGGGTCGAGACAAAGAGCGAGAGGGTGCCTGGCGAGGAGTTTGCTCTGTTTACTGAGGTACGTCACTGCCACTATCATGCCGCACATGCTGTCTTCGCATCATGACTTGGATCGTTGCTAACACACTCTCAGATTCTCATCGGCACTATCCGCAAGGAAATCGCGTCCTGCAGTGAGCGCGCATACCCCTCCATTCCCATCTCCGACGCCAAATCACTCCTCTTCCTCGACTCGGAAGGCAGCGTCGTCAACTTTGCCAAGGAATGCGGTTGGGTTGTCAAGGACGGACGGATATACTTCCCTCAGCAGGAGGACGAATACATGAGCAGAGACATCTTGGTTACAAGCGATCAGGTCATTGAAAACACTCTTGGGTATGCGAGAGAGTTGGAGACCATTGTCTAAGAGAGTGGCATAAAAGAGACAAGGCCAGCGAAGTTGTGGTTTTCGTGGAGCAAAGGAGTAGAGCGGTGTACGATACAAGCATCAAGACACGTGGAGCGCATGGGCTGGAGCGTACTGGCAGCAGACTGTGCGCTCGATCATAGCAGCACGAGGAAGGAGTAAGATCAATGACAGAACATAGATAATGATCATCATCACCACAAACTACGGACAACAATCCCTCTTCACTGCAGCAGACCGGCACAATTTCGTAGGCAGACTGCTCCCTAAAACATAAATCAAACTCACTGCACATACGAAACAGGGATTGGGTTTTGAAATAGAACTTTTGGAGGTCAATGAAGCACCTGCGTATTGACTCTTGTTTTGCAGGCAGGACGCCGCGTGTAGTAGCGAAAGAATGTTTGGAAACTGACAAGTGGCTCGATCGATGAAAGCATTCTCAGACGCATGCGACCTTTCTTGCGAGTTTCGAGGCGAAAGAGACGTTGCCGATACATTCTTCGTCTGTTGTTTTAGACAATATCGAATTGAATGTTGGTAATAGGAAGAGAAGAGGACAAGGCAGAATAGACGTCTTGATACGCAAACGATGCTCTTACAGTATAGAGTGATGAATTTGTGCTCGTACATCTATCCGGCAGAACTTTTCAATAGTGGATGAGGTACGCATTTTCATTGAGAGAAATTGGCTTGTGTCAACCACTTTTTGGAAGAATCTTTGACAGAGAAACAATTCATTTACTAATCGCCACTTTAGATCATATTCCTACACATATCACCTTTGGAACGAACGCTCTTGGTTTATGGCTTATGACGAGCGGATTTTGTGGCCCAAGCAATGGAGAACTGATAATCATTTTCAGTAGCAGCGGAGGGGGTGGGCACATGCGTACTTCATGTATACTCTTGTAGATAGGAGAGAAATGTGTGATGCAGTATTAGAGATAGGCGTGGTAGTATTTGGATTGAATGCTCAAGAGAAAACTGTCGAAAAACGTTCTTATCGTATGTGTTGGGTTGCTCGGCGGTGATTGCCCTCATCGACGCTCTCGTATGGTGTTTTGGTGTTTGTCTTTGCAGATGTGCGGAAGTGTGTCAATGACTTTTGGTGTACCAGTTCTTAAACACAAACCTATCGTTTCCTCAGTTTAGATTGGAGAAAAGGCCAGAGAGTAAACTTCCTATACTCGGAAGGGCGGAATCGTATTGGCAAAGGTCTGTAGCACAAACGTCATGTACGGTTTCGTTATTGTCTTGACGAACAATACACCGACGATAAGAAGATGTTGCGTCATTTCGTCTGTTATTCAGATTAAGATTCCGCGTCCCGTGTTTACAATTGACACTCTCTTAGTCGAATACAACACCCATCCGTCCCTTCGCTTTGTGTGCATTCATCAACTCGACCATCTTGGGCACCTCCTCAAGCTTAAAGGCGGTCATATGCGGCTTGATGTTATGTTTCGCCGAGAACTCAATCGCCTCCCTCATATTGTAGCATGCTAAAGATTGGTCAGCTCCATTGCCTTGATTAAACAGCGTGCTTACTTACTCCCGTTACTCGACCCCTTTATTTGGTACCTCCCCAAAGCAATATCCAATCCATTGAATTCAAGCGGCTGCTGCGGAATGCCTACGACCATGATCATACTCTGACCAGGCTTAACAATCGCCGGGCAATCGTCATAAGACTTCTTTGACGCTGTGAAATTGACGGCAGCATGTACACCGCCTCCGGTAAGCTCTACAATCTTCTTCTTGTAGTCTTTGTCCGTCATTGAGTTGAAGGTATAGTCTGCGCCGCAGGATTTAGCTTCCTCTATCGCAGCGTCTGTGATGTCGATGCCGATGACTTTGTGACCCATGGCTTTGGCGTATTGGATACCCATGTGGCCGAGACCACCACATCCGATTACCGCGAGCCAGGAGCCGGCGGGTAGCTGGCAATCTGCGATACCGTGGTAGGCTGTCACACCTGCGCAGAAAAGGGGTGCTGACGTTTTGGGGTCCACTGGAGCAGTGAAGTTAGCATGCCATTAATACTCGCTTTCTATTTAGTTTGACTGACGGTTCTCGGGTAATATGATAACCTCCCTAGCATCTACGACTGCATATTCGGCGAAATATCCGTCCGAACTAAATCCTTGTATCTTTGTCTCCCCTGTCGCACACCATGCGTTATGCACATTCTTGCAGGCGTAGCATTCGAAGCAGCAGTCGACTGCGCAAAGGAAGCCTACGGGGTCGCCCTCCTTGAACTGCTTAGCTACCTCTCCTGAGCCGGTTGACACTACTCTGCCGGTTCCCTCATGGCCAATAGTGACAGGGTTTTTGCCGAGAATAAGGCCTTGGTCATTGGGCTCGAAAAGCATGACATCGGAGTGGCAGAGGGATGCGCAGCCCATCTTTACTAGGACCTCGTGCTCGCGCGGTGTTGGGATAGGCACCTCATTCAGGTGGAGTTTGTTGTCTCGCGCGTCGTACTGTTGCGCACGCATGGTTTTCTCTGGCATTGAGCCCATGGTGATGATGTAACTCAAGGATAAGGTGATGAGAATGCTCTGGGTAGGGTTACGTATGCAGTGTGGACGTAAGATTCAGCTGTTCGTGAAAGTCAAATGGAAAGAATGAAAAGGGAGCGGGCAGCATCGACGGAGAATAAAGCAAGATTAAAAAATCCCGACGCGCTGTGCAGTGGAGACATGCTGATATGTCTACCTGGTGCGATGGTCGGGAATGGTCTACCGCTGCATGACAGTGGAGTGAGGGTGACCATTCCCGATAACCAAGGAGAAAATCACCCCGCGGCGCGTAGTCACGACTCCGGAATGGAGCATAGCAGAAGCCGAGTGGCGGAATAAGAATCGTTGATGTATTAGTAGTATTATGTCGCTCGAGCGCAAAAGATGAATCTAGACTGGGTATACAAAGGGTATATGCTGACGAGATCGTAGAGTAAAGCACAGGGCTTTTGTGACAAAAGAAACAGTGAAACGGGTATCAAAGATTGCTTGCAGTGTATGCGGCAAGGTGGACTCCAGCCCCGCACCTTCCCTCGTCACCATGGCTCGGCAGGCCGGATCTAGACTTCGTGCAGCCTCCGATCCATGCGTGGACCAGGGTATGCGTCGGCAATGCTTCCTTTCTGTCCTCAATACAGTTGTCGACGTTTTGTTTCTTTCTTTTTCGTATCAATGGGTATCTTGGGGTAATTGTTTTTTGGTAATCAAACGGGTATCCAGGTCGTCGTCGAGGCGACGTTGCGAATAGGCGCTGCGAGGAATTTGTTACAGCGACAACATGTCTCTGCAAAGCCTCGCATTGGTATCGTTCGCACATATGCGATGGGGCAGTCGATAAAAATGCAGGTTTAACGCACCCAGGGCAGGAATCGAGCCCAAACAGCCTTCTTCTTCTGCACCGGCGGCCGCTTTCCAAGGTTGGCCATGTAGAGGGCGTAGCTCCTCTCCATCTTCTCAAAGGCCTCTGCCTTGGCCTTTTCGCATTCAAGCGGGTCGTGGTCCCAGTCCGGGTTGCTTTCTTGAGTGTGGTCGCCGTGGTAGCGAGGAGAAACTGATGGCCAACCGAAATCTCTGACAAGAAGGTCTGTGGGCGGCAAGGACATTTCCATCTTTTCGTCAATGACTGAAAGGTTGGATACGCTAGAGGAGGAGGATGAGGTGGAGGAAGAGGTGGACAGCGACATGGTGAAATGGATGGTGAGGGGGATGCGCGGATTGCGACGCGTAGGTGATGAGTCGGTGACGGCCTTGGGTGCGTGTTGTGCGGGCGAGACAGAAGAGAGGCCGAAAAGGGAGCGAAAGTGGAATTATAGAGAGAGTGTGGGAGAAGGTATTATGGGGGGTGCTGTGTCATGGCCTGCGGGCGATGGGTTGGGGTGCGTTGTCGAGAGATGGAAGATCAAGAAAGCCTTGAAAGTTGCGCGGCTTGGAATTGCCAGGCCAGTCAATGCGCGTCAGGGGCGGTTGGTAGCCAGCGCCACACATTCCTTCCAGGCGCACGGCAGCCTCCAACTAGCGACATTAGACCTCATTCCGGCTATGGGACAATGCAAGCCATGACGTGCTAGCTGCCGATCGTCCCCGTGCGTTTAGATTAGCGCACTCATCTAGAACATGCATGCACGTTTCATCTGAGCATTTGAATTGCTGCATCTATCGCTATGACCATGGTATCCGTCGACCACTCTACTTTCGTCGCCCGCTCAGCGTCTTGTCCAAGTTAAATGCCGCCGAAATCAGCGCCAGATGGCTAAACGCCTGCGGTGTGTTGCCCAGCTGCTCTCCCGAGCGCGCAATCTCCTCTGAGAATATGTGCAGATGGTTTCCGAAACTCAACATGTTTTCGAAAATAGTAACCGCTTGCAACAGGTATTTCTCATCGTACGCGCCAGCCTGCCATCGTTAGTGACCAAACAAGATTAAGTGGGGGAACGCATGGCGCTTACTCTTGTCAAGGCCTCGACCAGCCAAAATGTGCACATGCTAAAAGCGCCTTCCTGCCCGCCTACGCCATCGTCGCTCAGGGCGTGGTTGTACCTGTACACCAAACCGGTACTCGTCAGACCGCCCTTCTCAGGAGCCTTGAGTATACGATCGAGAGTCTTCAGGAACCGAGGATCAGTCGGAGAGATGAAGAAGACCAGAGGCGCAATCAGTACAGCCGAGTCTAGGACGTCGCTCGACTCGTAGCTCTGTATGAAGCATTCCAAGTCCGAGTTGTAGCCCTTATCCATGACTTCTTCATACATCTCATCACGAATCCGGTACCACTCGGCCCGATGCGGACAAGGAAAGCTCCTCTTATCTGCTAGGCGTAGTGCTCGATCAAGAGCCACCCACAGCATCATCTTGCTGTACACAAAGTTCTGCTTCTTACCCCGTACTTCCCAAATCGACATGTCTGACTCCTTCCAGACAGTACAAACGTAATCCGCAATCTCTCGGACAAGAAGCCATTGATCGTACGAGATTGGACGTCCGAATCTATTCACAAGATAGATTCCGTCCATCAGTTCACCGTAGATGTCCAACTGTACGTGGAAAGCTGCGCCATTGCCGATCCGTACCGGTCGGCTGGCCCTGTACCCTTCCAGATGAGGCAGTTCGAGCTCCGGTATATCTGTGCCGCCCCAGATGGTCATCATGATCGGCAAAGCTCCTTGTCGTGCTTTGGCCTCTTTAACGCGCTGGAAGATATAGCTTATATAAGCTTCTGCTTCGTTATTGAATCCCATCCTGAGAAAAGTGTAGATCGTAAAAGACGCATCGCGCACCCACGAGTAGCGATAATCCCAGTTTCGCGACCCACCAAAGTCTTCGGGTAGGGAGAACGTCGGCGCCGCAACAATCGCTCCGCTGGGCTCAAAGGTCAGCATCTTGAGGATCAGCAAGCTCCTGGTAACCACCTCTTCCCAACGACCCATATATTTGCTTTGCTCTATCCACCTAGCCCAGTACTTCTGGGTGCTGGTTTGCAATTCTTGGACTTGTTCCGTCTCGATGATGTCTGGACTATGGTCTTCTGCGTCACGCAGAATGAAGGATACAGCCTGACCTTCTTCCAAGGTAAAATTAGCGGTGACGCCTACGCCTAGATCTTGCGGCTCTGGTGACTTCTCGAAGACCACTCTTGGGCATACACCGTCGGGTGCATCCCCACAATCGATCGTCGCATTGAGCTCCAGGGATAGATCTTTGGACCTGAAGATGACTCGTTGCAGACCACGTCCCTGAGCGCTCCTACCCATGTCGGCGATCTCGGTAGTGTGCTTGTCTTGTGCATAGTTAAAAGCAGGGAAGACCTCGACGCACACGTCAACTTTGCCCCGCATACATTCTACTCGCCTTACGAGCCACTTCTTCAGATCGGGGCGCTCGGGAACGCTTCCTGTGTGATTGCTTGCGACGACGTTTGCATGATATTTGGCATCCCAACTCTTGTCGTTTGGTCGAGGGAAGAAGTCCACGACGTTCATTACGCCCTCTTCCTTCAGGTAGCGTGTCTGGAGAACATTGCTCACGGGCAGATACTGTTGCTTGGTTGTGCAGGAATCGTCGCCAGTTGGACCTATTGTAAAGTGGCCGCCCTTTTCTTTGTCCAGGATCCTGCAGAAAACGGATGGTGAGTCGAAGTAAGGCCAGCACATATAATCTTGAGTTGGACGTATGAAGTCAGTATATGTCGATACACGGCTGGTACCCGGAAACCACATACCTATTCCACCGTCTGTCGCAACCATGGCACAAGTCCTCATATTTCCAATCAACCCATAGTCTTCGATCGGCATATATCCATTCGCTGAGCGTCTCGAGGTAGAGGTAGAGGTCTGGGGACTCGATGTGACTCTTTCCATCTTTGGATTCTGCATTTCTCCTACCTTATGGCTATGTTGTCTGTATAGCTCGGTGCCGCTATCTCTATCTAACGGTAGAGGCGTGCGGGTGAAGGATGTGTTGATGACATCCTGGAGAAGCCGCGTGCCGGGTGAACCGGAATCCATCTTACCATCGGTAGATTTGGACATGCTCAGTACACTAGGCCGGAATAGCTGGATCGTTGTAGATACCACTGCAAGCGGAAGAGTACAAGCGGGCCGATCAAGTTGTAACGATCATCGTGATGCTGTATATCGGAAATGGCTGAGCCAATGAACGACGATCGTAATTGTGACGTCACAAGCTTCTATCGTTTGACCTCGCTCCCACCTTCACTCGCGTCAGATGCAGCAGCCATCATGTTGTCGCATTATCACATTTTACACATTATGCTCAGTGTAACTATGGCCTCCAGACATACTAATAGACACGTCTTCTACTTTGGTATTCTTGGACATCAAACTAAGAGCTGCATGAAGTACTATGTCTAGCGCTCCAATAAACTCGTGGACACTCTAATCTCCAATCGGATGATAACAAACTATTACCACGAGTCACAGAATCGAAGCAGAAAACCTCAAAAATAACGTTTTTGTCTAAGTGGAGATACATACTTCTAGGCACATATACAGTCCAATGTCCCCAATCTCAACAGTAGAGAACAACTTGCCCACTTTGATGTCGGTATGCTCGCTATATCCTAGGACAAGACCGAATGATTGCATATAACTTAAGCTCGTATAAGGCGTCTGAGATCCCAGCTATGCGCTAACATCTGATAATAAACCGTGGAGCTATGAGTTTTTCCACTCGTCCTATCGTAGAAATGAAGCGACACCGACATGAGCTTCTCGCCATAGTCTGACTTGTTCTTTTTTTATGCTGTTGAGAATGTAGGTTGTCGCAAGACGTCGATGACGTCACGACGTGTCCTCACATGTGAGAATGCCAGCCGGCGAATAACCCAAAACGTCACATCTGGTAATTACAAACATACGTGTATTACAATAGGAGAAAGTGGTTACATAGAGTTTCCAGCTTCTTTCTTCTACACTCCGCCCAAAACCACTTCGACACCAACGCGTCTCTACAGATCTATAGCCCAACATGCAATCAATTCTTCACAAAGTCGTCGGACCCAAAGAGGTCCACCCGGAGAACCTCGACGGGCGAGTCGCTGTGGTTACTGGTGGCGCTCTTGGAATCGGGTACCGCTATATCTTCTCGACTGTTGAACTACCACTAACTTTCCCTGCAGCTACGAAGTTAGTCGCGCGCTTGCCCTCGCTGGCGTAAAAGTAATTATGGTAAATCGCAAAGAAGAACAAGGCTCCGAAGCAATCTCTAGCATCAAGAAAGAGAAGGCAGATGCCGACGTTGAATGGAAGCATTGTGACATGGGCAGCCTCAAGGAAGTCAAAGAAGTCTTCTCTGGGTTGCGCAATTCACTTGAGCGTCTCGATTTCCTCGTCCTTTCTGCTGGAATCAACACGTTAGTAACATTCACTTAACGAGATGCATGTAAGACATGAACTGACTTCGTACACGAAAATCCAGGAACCAATATGGTGAAGACGCTGATGGTATTGATCGTCACTTTGGCGTGAACTACCTAGGCCACTTTTATGTGTGCAACCAACTATGGCCAGTGCTTCGGAAGACGGGAAAGATGGGGACCAAGCCGGCACCACGAGTCGTTTTCGAGTCAAGTGAGATGCATCGCACAGCGCCATCAGATGTGCACTTCGCAAGCATGGACGAGATTAACGATAGTTCCATGGATCCGACACGGCTGTACGGACGCACTAAGCTAGCCATGATCCTGTTTTCAAAGTTTGGTCTGCGGGACCGCGTTATCAAGCCCAACGGCGACAACGTATACGCTCTCGCCGTGCATCCAGGTGCAGTCAATACAGCTATGCAGCAGCAGTGGAAGGACGCATATCCGGGAATTACCGGCAAGCTACTGTCGAATGCAATGCTTTTTGCTGGTCGGGACGTTGAGCAGGGTTCATACAGTGCGCTTTGGGCATGCACATCGGACGAGATTGAGGAGAAGGACATGAATGGATTCTATTTCAGCGACCCCGTAAGATACATCTTTGGTTTTGATGCTTGTTGTCTACTGAACTTATCGACTGACATATGATTACAGGGCCAACCAGGCAAAGAGACCTCTCAAGCCAGTGATGAGAATCTCGGTGCTGCGCTGTGGGATCTGAGTGAGCGGATCATCAAAGATAAACTGGGTCAAGACGCGCTTGTAGACTGGGCTAAGAAGGAGTAGGACTGTGAGGCTAGCATGACAAGCGCAGGTTCAACTACGTTCATCTCAACATGTAATGAGTAATGATTAATACAACTACTACAACACTCAATATCCTATCGAAGCCTATGACAGTCTGATAACGCTGCTCATGTCACATGAGCTCTGATTCCAAAGCCTAAGAGACATGAGGCCAATTGCTCCTTTGAAACCATTGCGACTGTCCCCTAAAAAGGTCTGGCTGATTCGTCCGACCGTTGGCTAACGATGCCACTACGTCGCATAGCTCTTGATAGAACGCAGATTCCTGAATCTCCACATCTTCAAGCAGGACAGGATTATCATCAACGATCGTCACTATGACCTTCCGCAAATCCTTCGCACTCTCGGAAAGGTTTTCATAAACGAACAAGATTGCATCAATCATCTCTGGATGACTATGGTAATACTCGGCTGCCTCCTTGAATCTCCAGGTGCAGAGAGCTTGAAGATCAGGCACCAAATACTTGTCGGCTACTTCCCAGAGCTGAAGGTGTAGCAACATGTGGCGAGGTGTTGGTGTATGGTAGAGCGCGAAGCCTGAGCCCTTTGGTATGCTTGGAGCGACGCGTTGTCGTTTGTGGGACACATTGTCTGGCTGGATGTCGTCAAGAGTCGAAAGTGCCCGCTTGTTTGAGTTGCTTGGAGGTGGAACGCCAGAGTTCGGCGATGAGTGTGTAGAAAGAGCGATCGATACGCCACCACCACTGAGAGGGCCATATCTGTCTGTACTTTCGCGACATATGTATGGATTGATACCGCACGTTCTGATCCAGACCAAAGATTCTGAGTCCGTGTCGGGTTTCCAGGCAGCGGGATGGTAATTGGCGTTTTGAAGGAACTCAACCATCATAAACCGAAAGCCTAGGGTGACATCGTGGTAAACCAGCAAGTCCGTAATCGTGCTGTTTTATGGTTACTTGAAGCACGATCGAATCGGCTAGTGACACGAGCATCTTTTTGAGAACGATGTGATCTTGTGTAGACATCGCGGAATCAATGTAGTCCTGACCTCGATTCACGGCTGTGCTTTGGATCGTGATTCTTGGAGAACAAGCAGACCTCACTTCGAGCGCCTTCTTCCGAAGCCCCAACTGGATTTTCTTGTCTTCTCCCGTGGAGGGTCTTGCTCCCGCATCTTTCTGAAAGCAATGATACCTTTTATCTCCTTCAACTGGTCCATGTTTCGATCTAGTATCGCCGTCTCATCCACCCCTTTGTCGAGT
>Ga0265797_10011253_pt1 | contig 11240 bp, 12 predicted proteins | sample P2T30metagenome_FD_192433 | JGI IMG/M metagenome (GOLD analysis project Ga0265797, IMG submission 192433) | Plant litter microbial communities from East Loma Ridge, Irvine, California - P2 T30 | ecosystem: Environmental > Terrestrial > Plant litter > Unclassified | place: USA: California... | reverse complement strand
ATAAAAAACGTTGATTGTTTCTTTATCAATCAAAACACCCTGCAACCTGCCGTAAGGACAAACCATTGTACAAACCTGTTCCCGGAACCACGCAAACACAAAATAGAATGCTGCGGTAAAAAGAATCATTACCAAGAAATTTGTTGGCTTCGCAAAAGGACCTTGCTGCATAATTTTGAATACCTCTTCATAACCTACGATGTACATAAACATAATGTGGGTAATGATGACTGAAATCAGTAGGAAAATGAACCATTTCAAAGACCGTTTCCAGATCTTTTCGGTATCCCATTCCTGATTGTCCAGTCTGATCTGTTTATTCCTGTCGCCTTCTATGGCATATTCAATTTTTCTGAAGATCATCTCGAGGAAAATAGTCTGCGGGCAAACCCAGCCACAGAAAATCCTTCCGAAAACAACGGTGAAAATAATAATAAAAATTAATGAAACAATTGCGCCTAATGCGAGGATAAAGAAATCCTGAGGATAAAAAGGCTGTCCGAAAATAAAAAACTGACGTTCTATAATGTTAAAAAGTAGAACCGGATTTCCATTTATTTTCAAAAATGGAGTTGCAAAATATATTGCTAATAAGATAATGCTGACTACAACCCTGTAATTGGTGTATTTTCCTTTAGGTTTTCGTGGATATACCCATCTTCTTTTACCGGTATTATCCATTGTACCTACAGAGTCTCTGAATGTTTCAGCTTCTACGACCCAGCTTTCCGCCTCGTTGTATTTTTTTTCTGTAGTACCCATAATAATATTAAGATGAAAAAGAGATTGTCCTGAGAATGAACAGTATCCTATTCATTTTCAAATATCATTCCGAATAGGAAGATACTTATAGACAATCTCTTTTATATGATATTAATTAGATTTTTCCCAATGCGCCTCCGTTCCCTGAGGTGGAGCACCACCTTCTGCAACGGTTATAGGAGCTTGTTCCTGGTTGATGTGGTAGATATAAGCTGCAACATTCTGCATATCAAATCCTGACACTACACCATTCTTTCCCCAAGCCTGCATTGTAGGGTTGTTTGGACTTCCATTTTCTACCATCCAGAAAACTGTTTTAAATAAAGTTTTTTCCGGTTGATTAATCCAATAGTTATCTGTAAGATTTGGTCCGATTCCTCCTCTTCCGCCTTCACCGTGGCAAGAAACACAGTTTGTCTGAAAAACTGCTTTCCCTGCATCAACATTGTCTTCGGAAAAAACGGCAGTATCTAGCGTAGGCTGAGTGACAGTTGCCATATATTCATTAATTGCTGCAGTCTGCTCTCTGTACTCTTGCTCATATTCTTTATAAGGATGCGCAAAATCGGTAAGGAAATAAGATGAAACATAAAGAATACAGTATGCAACGCCGAAGTAGAATAACCCCAACCACCATTTTGGTAATTGATTATCAAGTTCCATAATCCCATCGAAACCGTGATCGATAAGGATGTCTTTTTCTTCTTTTTCAGATTGGCTTTTGAAGGCGCCATTCCAAAGATATTGGAAATACGGAACCTTTTTATCGGCAATGTAAGTTGCCTTTTCTTTATCTGTCAGTTTTTTGAATTTCTCGTTCTCAATCAAATCTCCAATCGCGCCTTGTATAAAGACAACAACGATACTGATCAAAGCACTTCCAAGAAAAAACTTGGAAGACAAAAAGTCTGAGCTTTGTGAGAACATATAAAAAACAATGATCAGTAATCCTAAAACGATCGGAATATTAATATAAACGGGTGTTCTTCTTTTCATGATTAATTATCTTTTTAATTACAAAGTAAATTCGTCGTCTTCGTGGTCTTTTTCCAAAGGTGCATTTTCCTCCTCTTTATAATATTTTTTCGGTCTGTTTATGACGACATAAACCATCACTACAAAAAATAATATGAAGATAATCATTGCGATGGTTTGGAACAAACCTGCATTTTCCACATTGGAGACGATGTCTTTAAAACTTTGCGGAATCATTTTGTTTTAATTTAGTTACTGGCTGTTTTTACTTCTGTTGTTTTTATATCAGTTCCCAATCTCTGCAAATAAGAAATAAGAGCAACAATCTCTCTTTTTTCAAGAGGAACAAATTTCTCGCCAGATTTAGCTTTATTAGCCTTAGCTTCTGCAAAGGATTTTTTAACGTCGTCTGATTCAGAGAAAACATTTTTCACTATAGCAGTTGCCTGATTATTCATCCAAGAGTCCATACTGTCAATCTGAGATTTTGTATAAGGAACATCGAACGAGTTTTTCATCAACTCTAGTTTCGCTTTAGTTTTGCTTCGGTCAAGTGTATTTTCTATTAACCAAGGGAATCTCGGCATAATAGAACCTGCAGATGTAGATCTAGGATTATACATATGCTTGAAGTGCCAAGAATCTGGTCTTGCACCGCCTTCTCTCTGCAAATCCGGACCTGTTCTTTTGGATCCCCAAAGGAATGGTCTGTCATAAATATATTCTCCAGCTTTAGAGTACTGTCCATTTTTACCGTTGAATCTTACAACTTCGTCACGGAAAGGGCGTATCATTTGCGAGTGGCAAGAGTTACAGCCTTCTCTTATGTATAAATCACGACCTTCAAGTTCAAGAGGTGAATAAGGCTTCACTGCAGAAATTGTAGGTACATTTTCCTTCACAAATATGGTAGGAAGGATTTCTAGAGATCCTCCAATTGCTACTGCAATAAATGAAAGTATACCAAGATATAATGGCGTTCTTTCCAGCCACAGGTGAAATGTTTCACCTTCTTTTCTTTTTTTGCTGATTTTCGCAAGTGCAGGCACTTCAACAGGCACTTCTCTCTGGAATGATCCTTTTCTTGCAGTTGCAACCAAGTTGAAAGCCATTATACAAGCTCCACTGAAATATAGGAAACCACCAACGAATCTCAGTTTAAAGAATGGAAGGATTGCCGTAACAGTATCCAACCAGTTTTTATACATCAATGTTCCGTCCGGGTTAAACTGTTTCCACATCAAACCTTGTGTGAATCCGGCGATGTATAATGGAACTGCGTAAAAGATAATACCAAAAGTTCCTAACCAGAAATGCCAGTTAGCTAGTTTTACTGAATATAATTTAGTTCTCCACAAAATCGGGACTAAATAATAGATCACACCAAAAGCCATAAAACCATTCCATCCAAGTGCTCCCAAGTGAACGTGACCAATCACCCAGTCTGTAAAGTGACCAACTTTGTTCACCGTTTTTGTTGCCAAAAGCGGACCTTCAAATGTTGCCATACCGTAACAAGTTACTGCTACAACAAAGAATTTAAGAACCGGATTTTCTCTTACTTTATCCCACGCACCTCTCAATGTTAAGAGTCCGTTTAGCATTCCGCCCCAAGACGGTGCAATCAGCATTATCGAGAATCCTGTTCCTACAGCCTGAGCCCAAGCTGGTAAAGATGTATATTGTAAATGGTGAGGACCTGCCCAGATGTACACAAAAATCAATGACCAAAAGTGGATGATTGAAAGTTTATATGAGAAAACTGGCCTGTCTGCAGCTTTTGGAACGAAATAATACATCAATCCAAGAATTGGCGTTGTAAGGAAAAATGCTACCGCATTGTGACCGTACCACCATTGTACTAATGCATCTTTCACACCTGCATAAGCAGAATATGATTTCCACCCCGTAAAGGCTAATGGAACTTCCAGGTTGTTGAAAATGTGAAGCATAGCTACAGCGACCCAAGTCCCAATATAGAACCAGATTGCAACATACATATGCCGCACCCTTCTAATTGCAATTGTAGCAAACATATTGATACCAAAGATCAGCCATACAACCAAAATTAACAAATCAATAGGCCACTCGTGTTCTGCATATTCTTTTGAGGTGTTAATCCCCATTATAAAAGTAATGAGTGTCGTAACCAGCATCAGCTGCCAGCCCCAGAAATGCATCCAGGACAGCGTGTCACTCCACATTCTGGATTTCAGAAGTCTCTGCATGGAATAGTAAAATCCTGCAAAGAAACTGTTACCCACAAAAGCGAAAATTACCGTGCTCGTGTGCATCATTCTTATACGCCCAAATCCAAACGCACCCTGAGAATTGATCAAACCTTCCAGTCCGCCGCTTCTTAAAGTCTGGATGGTTGGGTCATCTGTCCCCAGGAAAAACTCTGGTAATTCAGGGTAAAATAGTAACAACGCAGCCGTCAGTCCTAGTAAAAAACCTAATAAACCGAAAACGACCGTCGCAATAAGAAAAGCGCGAACAATACCGTTGTCATAACTAAATTTTTGTGTCTCCATATCTACAAATAGCAATTATTCTTTTTCGTTTTTTAGAGGAGTATCTGTCTCCTTTTCTGTCTTCACCTCGTCGTCAAATAAAATCCTGACAGCCGGTGATTCGTCGTCTTCAAACTGTCCCTTTTTTGCTCCAATTATGAATATAATCAGGAAAATTACAGCTAAAGAAACGCTGCAGATGATCATCAAGTAGAGAATCTCCATATCTGCTACAAATTTAAGGTAAAAACTGTCGTCAAATTTAGTGAAAATTACTGACTTTAGTCAGAATGAAGCAAATATGGATAATTTATAATCGCTCTAAATAACGGCGTTCTAAATGTTTATCCTGAAGTATTTCGAACTTCTCAGCCAAGTCGAAAGTGTCGTGAATGTGACCACCGTTACAGAACTCAAAGGCATAAAAATCGCAGCGAAAAGTGGATGCATATGTCCCGAAACTGCAAAACCAACACCGATGACATTGTAACACAAACTGATTATGAATGTGATTTTTACAATCGTAATGGCATCCTTCGAAAGTGCCAGGAATTTGTCCAGCTCCGGGATTTTTTCACCTTTCATAATCACATCAGATGACGGCGTAAAAGAATTACTGTCATCGGAAATTGCGATTCCCACATTGCTTTGTTTCAAAGCGCCGGCGTCGTTCAATCCGTCGCCAAGCATCGCTACTTTTTGACCTTTATCCTGAAGTTCTTTGATGAAATCGAGTTTGTTTTCCGGGTTTTGGTTGAATTTCATTTCAGAAACATTCGGAATGAGTTTTTCCAGAATCGGTTTTTCTGAAGGATTATCACCACTCAAAATATTGATTTTGTAAGTCTTTAAATGGTAGAAAAGCGCAGAAAGATTACTTCTGTATTCGTTTTTAAAAGTGAATTTCCCAATGAAAGTCTGATCTTTTTTAATGTAAACCGCAGTCTCCAAATCCTGTGATTTTTCGCCGGTAAAACCCGCTGAACCAATTTTATAGGTCGCGCCCCGAACTTTTCCCTCATAACCTTTTCCCGAAATCTCTACAAAATCTGCAACTTAAAAATAATCATCATTAACGCCAATGAAATCATAAAGCGATTTAGAAAGTGGATGGTTTGAGTTTTTAAGAAGAGATTTGATATTCTTTAAATCAAAATCCGCAATCTCAGTTCCGAAATAATTGATGTTGGACTTTTTACTTTCCGTAATTGTGCCTGTTTTATCGAAAACCAAGGTGTCGATTTTTGCCAGTCTTTCGATCGTGAGAGTGTCTTTAACGTAAAAATTATTTCTGCCCAAAATCCTCATAATATGCCCAAAAGTAAATGGTGCCGAAAGAGCCAGTGCGCATGGACAAGCTACAATCAAAATCGCAGAAACGACCTGGAACATTTTCTCTGTGTCAATTCTTGCCCAGTAAATCCCGGCGAGAAGTGTGATTCCTAAAATTATGAATGTGAAATACTTACTGATGTTATTTGTCAAAGTATCCAGGCCGGTTTCGAATTTTTTGAAAGCTTCCTTATTCCAAAGTTGAGTCAGATAACTTTGGTCAACGCTTTTTATAACTTCAAGTTCTAGAATTGAGCCGGACTGTTTTCCGCCGGCAAAAATTTTATCACCAGGCTTTTTTGAAATATGGGCAGATTCGCCTGTGATAAAACTGTTGTCAATATTTCCTTCGCCTTTAATAAGTACCGAATCTACGGGAATAATTTCCTGATTTCTCACCATAATTCTGTCCCCAACCGCCAGCTCGGATAGCAGAATATTTTTCTGTTTTCCGTCAAAATCGACTTTTGTTACAGCGATTGGATAGAAAGATTTGTAATCGCGGTCATAAGAAAGTGTGTTGTATGTTCTTTTCTGAAAAGTTTTCCCGAGCAGCATAAAGAACAGCAAGCCACAAAGTGTATCAAAGTAGCCTGGGCCGTAATTGGTTACCACTTCATAAATACTTCGGAAATAAAGGACAAATATTCCTAAAACAATTGGAACGTCTATATTGATGATTCTGTTCTTTAAACCATACCACGCAGACTTGTAATAATCTGAAGCTGAATAAAATACAACTGCAGTTGCAAATAAAAATAACAGTACCCGGAATAGATGTTTGTAAGAATGGAACCAGACATCATCTCCAGAGATATACTCGGGAAAGCTGAAAAACATTCCGTTTCCGAAAGCAAATCCTGCGACAGCCAATTTAATGAGAAGACTTTTGTCTAAAGTATCCTGTTTTTTTTCAGCCGTTTCCAGGTTGATAATTGGTTTGTAGCCGAGGTTTGTAAGAAATTTAGCGAGTTCACTGAGTTTCAGTTCTTCTTCCCGGAAAGAAACCTGTAATGTTTTCCGCGTAAAATTAACCTGAGAATATTTGATTTTTTTGTTGATCGTGTGAAGGCTTTCAAGAAGCCAGATGCAAGAGGAACAGTGGATTACCGGAATCTTGAAAGTAACAAGTGTTGTTCCGCCTTCGGAAAAATCTGCAACTTTGGCAAAAATTTCTGGCGTGTCAAGATAATCGAACTGAGAATTATTTTCGTTGCTGGGTTTTATTCCGGAGCGCTTGTTGATGTTGTAGAAGTTGTCCAGATGATGGACATTCAGGATTTCATAGACCGATTGGCATCCATTGCAGCAAAATATCTTATTGTCAAAAAGAATTTGCTCTTTTTCAATTGGTTGGCCACAGTGAAAACATTGTTCTGACATGAATGTCTGATATTGGAGGACAAAATTACGGCAAAAATCTTTGTCTGGAGTGTTAAAATACCGTATTTTTGCTGATAAAAGTCATAAGTATGTCACTTGAACAACAATTGGTTATAGAGGAAAATTTCTCAAATGCCTTTCACAAAGATTCTTTACGGGAAACCCTTAATTCAGCAGATTTTGAAATCTACGAAAAAGCAGTTAAGGTGTTGGAGTTTGCCAAAGGTGAGTTTGTTTTTGAAGACGGCGAAACACCTAAAGGTGTTTATTTTATTGAGAAAGGAACAGCCAAATTATCTAAATCCGGTGTTTACGGAAAAGATCAAATCCTGAGATTCTGCAAAGAAAATGACCTTTTAGGCTACAGATCATTGCTTTGTGGTGAAAATTTCCAGGCCAATGCAGAAGCAATGACACCGCTTAAAGTTCTTTTTTTACCAGGCGATATCTTCCTGCACTTGCTGGAAGTTGATTCCAAGCTTTCATATGCGATGCTTCAGAAGATTGCTTACGAATTGGGAGAATCTGCAAACACAGTAACCTTTCTTGCACAGAAAACAGTTCGTGAACGATTGGCAGAAATCCTGATCTTATTAGAACAAAAACTGGGCACAGATCCTGAAGGTTTTATCAAAATATCTTTGACAAGGGAAGAAATTGCAAACCTTATAGGTACCGCAACAGAAAGCGCCATCCGTTTAATTTCCGAATTCAAACAGGATGATTTGATTTCAGTTGAAGGCCGAAATATCAAGATTCTCAATCGCGACAAACTTATCAAACTGGGTCACGTAGTTATCTAAAATAATTGATAGTAGATAGATGATAATTGATTTATTATTCATCGTTAAAATTTATCATTAATAATTCATAATCATGTCTGTACACTCCGAAATAAAAAAGATCACAACCGAGACCTTGCGAAAAATGAAATTCGATAAGGAAAAGATCACAATGCTGACAGCCTACGATTTCACAACCGCAAAAATGGTGGATGCCGGCGGTGTAGATTCTATCTTGATAGGAGATTCTGCTGCGAATGTTATGGCCGGTTTCGAAACAACGCTGCCGATAACACTGGATCAAATGATCTATCACACACAATGCGTTGTTCGCGGTGTCGAAAGAGCTTTGGTTGTGGCAGATTTGCCTTTCGGAACTTATCAGAGCAATCCCGAAAAAGCTTTGGAATCTGCTGTGAGAATGATGAAGGAAGGTGGCGCACACGCCATAAAAGTTGAAGGCGGAAGGGAGATTGAAGAATCTATCCGGAGAATCATCAATGCCGGAATCCCTGTTTGTGGACATCTTGGTTTGACGCCGCAAAGTATCTATCAATTCGGTACTTATAAAGTGAGAGCCAAAGAAGAAGCGGAAGCCGAGAAGTTAATTTCTGACTGTAAATTGCTGGAGGAATTAGGTTGTTTTGCAGTTGTTCTGGAAAAAATCCCTGCAGATTTAGCAAAAAAAGCTTCAGAAAGCATTTCAATTCCAACCATCGGGATCGGCGCAGGCCAGGATTGTGACGGGCAAGTTCTCGTTTATCACGATATGGTAGGGATGAATAAAGGTTTTTCGCCAAAGTTTTTAAGACGTTATTTGGATCTCTATACAGAGATTACCGGCGCAGTTTCGCAATATGTCAAGGATGTGAAAAGTTCCGATTTCCCCAATGATAAGGAAAGTTATTAGGACTAAAATACAAGTTAATTTTACCCTTTTAGAGATTGAATCTGAAAGGGTTTTACTTATAATTAAATAAGGATGATTCGGAAAATCGCTAAGTTTTTGTCTTTTATTTTGAGCATTTCTTCAATGTTGTCGTGCGTTTGTCGTCAAACAAAATTTGGAACGAGGACGGAAATATATGATCAGAAAGATTCATTAAAATCAATTGCAAGAGTCAAAGAAATCAAAAATCTAGATTATTATGATTTCAAACCGGGGAAATTTGATAATGGAAAAGTGACTGTCAATTATCGGTTTCTGAAACCTTCGACAATCCAAAAGGACAAAAAATATCCACTAATATTGGTCTTTCACGGTTCCGGTGCAGTTGGAACGAACAATACTTTGCAAATGGGTGTTTTATCCAAAATGTGGCTGCTTCAGGAGAATCGGGAAAAATATCAAGCTTACGTTTTGTCGCCTCAGTTTCCCGTTCGTTCTTCAAATTATCATCTTGATGAGACCCGGAATGTGAAAGTTTCCGAGTCGAATGAACATCTGGATTTGGTTTTGAAGTCCATTGACTCATTAATAATCAAAGAAAATATCGACCCAAACAGGATTTACGCGATGGGTTTTTCTATGGGTGGCGCAACTACTTCCAATGCGATATCCAAACGGCCGGACTTGTTTGCTGCGGCAATCAATGTTTCAGGGATTTCTCAGTTTGATAAAATGGATGAGTTAACGAAAATGCCAATTTGGATCGTTCACGGAAGTCTGGATACGGACAATTTTCCTCAAAGCAATTTCAGGTTTTTTGACGAGATGAAAACAAAAGGACACATTTTCCTTTGGGAATATAAAGACAAATATCATAACAATATTCTCTCTTCCGAGTTGGTTGATGAGATTCCGAAATGGCTTTTTAAACAGAAAAAAAATTAAAATTTATAAATGAAAAATTCAAATACAATACAGGGCGTTTTATCAATTTTAGCATTAATTTGCCTTGCCGTAGGCTGGTTTAACATATTGCCACCACCAATTACGGAGTTGCTTTACCAAAGATTTTTCTACATATTGATAGGACTCAGTTTCATCTTTCAGGCGCAGTCATTTCTTAATCAGAAATTTGTTTATCTGATGTATATTGCGGCGGGGTTGTGCATCGTAGGCGCATTTTTACCTTTTGACTCTCAGTTTGCTAGGATCAAAACGATAGGTCTTTTTACAGGTGTTATAGTTTCTATTTTTAACAGACAGCGCGTTAGCAGAGATTAATAAAAAATTTTGCGTTTTAAATATTTTTATTAATTTTAATGAACATTTAAACACAAAAAGATGGATTATCGTGCAGAATTACAAATTTTACTTGATGACGACAGTATGGAATTCGAAACCTGGCTCGGTGGTTATCCGATCGAAGAAGGTTATTTTCTGATTCTTGAGTACAAAAATTTCATGCAAAAATACGCCCTTGAAAATGAAGATTACCAAACTGTAGAGGAACTGGAGGGCTTGGATTATCTTGCAGAAAAAATACAGGATATGGCCATTGATAAGCTTGCTGAAAGACAGGAAAAATGTATTGTCGCAAAAGAAGTGCAGGCAAAAATGGAAATTTTGAGACAGGAAATTCTGGAAAATACTTTGGATGAGAAACAATTACAGGACAAAGTCGTGAAAGAGTTACTCGAAATTGTAGAATGTCTGAAAAGTCACGATATGTACATTGAGGCAGATTGGAAACCGTTGGAGCAATTATTATAATTTTTAGAGTAAAAAATGAATCAAACTTTTTCTGAAGACCAGATTATTTTCGAAGACAATCATATGATGGTCATCAACAAAAAGGCAGGACAACTTGTACAAGGTGACAAAACCGGAGATCTTTCTTTACTGGAATTGATCAAAGATTTCATTAAAAAAAGAGATGACAAGCCGGGCAATGTTTTTCTTGGTCTGGTTCATAGGATAGACAGACCAACTTCCGGATTGGTTATTTACGCAAAAACTTCAAAAGCTTTATCGCGATTGACGGTTATGGTAAAAGACCGTGAAGTCAAAAAAACATATTGGGCTCTTGTAGCAAAGGAAATGATTCCGAAATCCCAGAGACTCGTTCATTATCTCCAAAAAAATGAGAAGACCAATAAAGCGACCGTTTTTGTAAAGCCGACGGATGGTGCCAAGGAATCGATATTGACATATCAAATCATCAAAACCTTAGACAATTATCAGCTTTTGGAAATCGATCTGGAAACGGGAAGACATCATCAGATTCGGGCTCAACTTTCAAAAATCGGCGTTCCGATAAAAGGTGATTTGAAATACGGCGCACCTCGTTCCAATCCGGATGGCGGCATTTCTCTCCACGCCAGAAAACTCAATTTCATCCATCCTGTGACGAAAGAAAATATTGAGATCACCGCGCCAGTTCCGCAGAATGATGCGGTTTGGAAAGCGTGTGAAAATTAAAAAAAGCCGAGAGATAAATTTATCCTTCGGCTTTTTTGTTGGTTAAAATTCTATGACTTAATTATTGTTCAGCAATCCACCATTAGAATCTGTATTGTTGTTTTTAATTAAGTTCGGGTCAACTTT
>Ga0265797_10011252_pt1 | contig 11241 bp, 9 predicted proteins | sample P2T30metagenome_FD_192433 | JGI IMG/M metagenome (GOLD analysis project Ga0265797, IMG submission 192433) | Plant litter microbial communities from East Loma Ridge, Irvine, California - P2 T30 | ecosystem: Environmental > Terrestrial > Plant litter > Unclassified | place: USA: California... | reverse complement strand
CAGCAGCGCTTCCAGGATCACGATCTGGCTGCGCGCCACGCCCTTGCGGTCGATTTCCTCGCGCACTTTCTTGTCCATCGCCAGGCGCACGGTTTCGTACAAATCGCGCTGCGGGCCGCTGATCTCGATGCGGCGGATCATTTCCGTCTTTTGCGGCAGTTCCTTGGCCACATTGTCCTTGGTCCGGCGCAGCAGGAAAGGCTTGATGCGGCGGTTCAGGAGGCCGCGCCGCACCGGGTCGTCCTGGCGCTCGATCGGGTGACGGAACTGGCTATTGAACGTCTTCTCGTCGCCGAGCAGGCCCGGCAGCAGGAAGTGGAACTGCGACCACAATTCTCCCAGGTGGTTTTCAAGCGGCGTGCCGGACAGGCACAGGCGGTGGCGCGCATTCAGCGAACCGGCCGTCTGCGCCGCCTTCGAGCGCGTGTTCTTGATGTAGTGCGATTCGTCCAGGATCACCAGGTGGTACTCGTGCTCGCGCAGCTTTTCCTCGTCGCGCGGCAGCAGTGCATAGGTGGTCAGCACGATGTCGGCATCGTCGATCTGGTCGAACAGATCCATGCGCTCCTTGCCCTGCAGCAGCAGCACCTTCAGGTCGGGGGCGAAGCGCGCCGATTCTTCCATCCAGTTGGCCATCAGGCTGGTCGGCGCGATCACCAGCGCCGGTGCGGTCAGGCGCCCCGCTTCCTTTTCGGTGAGGATGTGGGCGATGGTCTGCACGGTTTTACCAAGACCCATGTCGTCGGCCAGGATGCCGCCCAGGTCGTATTCGCGCAGGAATTGCATCCAGGCCAGGCCGTCCAGCTGGTAGTCGCGCAGGGTGGCTTGCAGGCCTTTCGGCGCCTCGACCTTCTTGACCTTGCCGAACTGGCTCAGCTTGCGGCCGGTTTCGCGCAGGCGCTCGCCGCCGGTCCAGTTGAACTGGGTGCCGCGCGCCAGCTCTTCCAGGCGCGCCGCGTCCAGCGTCGACAGCCGGACCCTGGCCTTGATCTTGTCGTTGAAATACAGTTCGCCCAGCGCCGACAGGATTGGCTTGACGCGGCCCCAGGGCAGCGCCACGCGCACGCCGTCGGGCAGGGTCGCCAGCATCTGGTCGGCTTCGCCGTGGAAGGCCAGCACTTCCGGATTGAAATCCAGGGGCGTGCTACGGATCAATTGCACCAGTACGGGCAGCAGCGGCACCCGCTTGCGGTTGACCACGATGCCCAGTTCCAGCTCGAACCAGGCGTTGCCGGCTTCGGGCGGTTCGTCGATCTCGGCGTACCAGTCTTCGACCGGCACCACGTCGTAGCGGTACTTCGGCGACTTCTGCACGTGCCAGCCGAGGTCGGACAGCGCGTCCAGTTCGTTTTCGGCAAAGCGCAGCCAGTGCGCCTGGCTATCCAGCAGCTGCGCGCCGGCCAGTGCCGACAGCGGCGTCGTGGCCGGCTTGCGGAAACCGATCTCCTGCAGCATCTCGAGCGCGGCGGCCTCGAAGGCCTCGTTGCGCTGGATCACTTCGGTCACGTCACCGATCTGGCGCACCACGCGCTGGGCCGGGTCGAAGGACACGCGCTGGCCATCGTAGTCGAAGGACAGCACGGCGAAGTCCTGCCAGCGCTGGCCGTTACCTTCAGCCATCGGGATGGCGTCGAGCAGCAGGTGCGGCTGCGGCTTGACGTCGGTGCGCATGCGCTGCGTGAGCGGCTGCGGCAATGGCATCAATTGCTGCAGGCCGTGCGCCAGCAGCAGCTGCGACACGCGTTTCTTGTCGTTGCCGGACAGCGGCGGCGCCTGCGACACCAGCGCCTGCAGCTCGGCCAGCGAGATGTCGATGCCGCCGCGGTTCAGTTCCAGCGGACCGCAGGACAAATTGTCGATGTACCACGGCGGATCGGTCGGCAGCATGTAGTCGACCAGGTCGGCGCCCGGGTGGTTGGCGCCCTTGGCCGGTTCCACCGACCAGCCGAGCTTGGCGATGCGGCCTTCGTCGCGCCAGGTGAGATTCGCCTGGCGTACCGGACCGGCCTGCAGCGGATACAGCAAGCCATTGCTCATGTCCGACCACGAGTTGGCCCACAGGAGCTTGCCCTGCACCAGCAATTGCTGCAGCAGGATGGCGCCGACCTTGCCCTTGGGTTCGGTGGCGCTGGTGCTCTGGTTGGAGCCGCTGCGCATGGCGATGAAGAAACGGACCAGGTCCTCGTCGTCGCCTTCGAGATAGGCGGGCGGCGCCGACAGCAGCGAAAACACTTCGCCGACCGGGCTGGCCGACGCCACGTCCCCGTTCGGGCGCAGGCGCGCCTTGCACAGGCACACCGCGACATGGCGGCCGCCGCTGGTCGGGGCCATGACATAAACAAATTTGTATTGGACAGCCTTGGGGTCTGCGACTTCGACGGTCAGCTTGGGCTGGGGATGCGCTGCCGCTTCGACCCTTTGCAGCCAGCTCAACACCGGGGCGGGCAGGACGGGGGCGCGGGCGGGCGCTCGAGCCGGCGGTGCTTCGCTGGTGTCGTCGCGGTGAAAATCAACTGTGTGCATGGGGTCTCACGAGTCCGAATTTGAAAAAACAACAACCATCATTATCCGTCATGCGGTCCGAACTGTTTTGTTCGGAATCGCACGTAGTGGGGGAAACTTTACGAGTCGAAAGGATCAAAAGTTACACTCTTCCGCAGCTTTTTGCCACCATGTCAGGCGGCAATAACTATTCGTTTTACATGCAATCAGCCGGATTGTCTTACGGGCTCCATCGCTACAATTGATTTATGTATATATATCAACCAGTTATGAAACTGGCATGGACCTCAATCGACAAGGCGCCAGCCAGGATCGCTCAAGTGGCGCACGAAAAACGCCGCCAGCGCTTCGACCTTGGCCGGACGTGTGCGTGCCGACGGCGTAACGAAATACAGGCCGCCGCGCGGCAGGGTCCAATCGTTCAGTATGGGGACCAGGCGGCCCGCGCGCACCTGATCCGCACAAATGAACTCGGGGAACTCGGCGATCGCCAGGCCATCCAGCACGGTCGGCATCAGGGCGTCGGCATTCGTCACCCGCAGCGGACCGGCCGGCTTGACGCTGACTTCCTCGCCCGCGGCGTTGGTAAAGCGCCACACGTCGCTGCGCGCGCGGTAGGCATAGCCCAGGCAGGCGTGCGCATCCAGCTCGGCTGGGTGCCGGGGCGTGCCGTGCCGCTCGAGGTAGGCCGGCGCGGCCACCACCAGCGGCGCTACCCGGCACAGCCGGCGCGCCACCAGCGACGAGTCCGGCAACACGGCGATGCGCAGCGCGGCATCGAAACCCTGCCCTACCAGGTCGACCTGGGCATCGCCCAGGTGCAGGTCGATCGACACTTCCGGGTACTCGCGAAAAAAGGCCGGCAGCAAGGGCGCGACCCAGCGCAGGCCGAAGGACATCGGCACCGACAAGCGGACCAGGCCGCGCGGCCGGGCCGACAGCTCGCGCGCCGCGCCTTCGGCCGCTTGCGCTTCCTGGACGAGCCGCCTGGCATTGTCCGCCACGGTCTCGCCGAACCCGGTCAGCGCCAGCTGGCGCGAAGTGCGGTTCAAGAGGCGCGCCCCGAGCCGCTCTTCGAGCCGGGCTACGGCGCGCGACACGGTCGCGACCGACACGTCGAGCGCGCGGGCGGCGCCGGCAAACGAACGCTCTTCGACCACCTTGGCGAACATCGCCAGGCCCTCGAAATCAGGCAATTTTGATATCGACATTTTTGCAAAGATAGTTTGCGATCGGTGCTATTTTAATCGATGGGCAGTCGCGGTAGCATGTTTCACATCGGACCAACAGCAACGGTCCGCAACCTGAAACCGACACCAAGGAGCCCATCATGACCCGCAAACTCGACAACAAGATCGCCCTGATCACCGGCGCCACCAGCGGCATCGGCCTGGCCACCGCCAAGCGCTTCGCCCTCGAAGGCGCGCAGGTCATCATCACCGGTCGCCGCCAGGCCGAACTGGATGCCGCGGTGGATGCGATCGGCCACGACGCTGTTGGCCTACGCGCCGATTCGAGCGACCTGTCCGCGCTCGACGGCCTGTACGACACCATCCGCGACCGCTTCGGCCGCCTCGACGTGCTGTACGCGAACGCCGGCGGCGGTTCGATGCTGCCGCTGGGGAGCATCACGGAAGAACAGTTCGACGACACCTTCGGACGCAACGTGAAAGGCACCCTGTTCACCGTGCAGAAGGCGCTGCCGCTGCTGTCGCAGGGCGCCTCGGTGATCCTGACCGGCTCGACCGCCGGCAGTTCCGGCACCGCGGCCTTCAGCGTCTACGCCGCCAGCAAGGCCGCGATCCGCGCCTTTGCCCGCAACTGGATCCTGGATTTGAAAGACCGCGGCATCCGCGTCAACACCATCAGCCCGGGCGCCACCCGCACGCCGGGCCTGGTCGAACTGGCCGGCGAGGACAAGGATCAACAGCAGGGCTTGCTCGACTACCTGGCCTCGCAGATCCCGCTGGGCCGCGTCGGCGAACCGGACGAGATCGCCAAGGCGGCGGTGTTCCTGGCATCAAGCGACTCGAGTTTCGTCAACGGTGCCGAGCTGTTTGTCGATGGCGGCCAGGCGCAGGTCTGATCAATCCGGGCCGGTGGCGAAATACGAGAGGAACATCGACACCGATGCATCGATGATGCGCGCCTGCTCCTCGGGACCGAGGGGCGCCGCGCCCAGCGTCACCTGGGGCCAGAAGGCAAAGGTCTTCAACTGCCCCTGCAGCAGGGTCGAGGCAAAGGCAGGATCGCCCGGTTTCAATTTGCCGTCGGCCTGGGCCGCGCGGATCCAGGCGGCCGGCCCCTCCTCGCGCTCGCCCAGGCGCGCGAACAGGGCGCGCGCGCGCTCGGGCGCACGGATCGCCTCGGCAACCGCCACCCGCGCCAGGCCGATGAAATCCTGGTCGGCCAGCGTGCGCATCTTGAGGGTCAACAGTTCGGTCAGCTGCCCGCGCAGGCCGGCATCGGGCCGGTAAGCCAGCTCCAGCAAGCCGGCACCGCCCTGGAACAGCTGCACCAGCGTTTCCGTGAACAGCTCTTCCTTGCTGGGAAAATGGTTGTAGACCGTGCGCTTGGAGACCCCGGCGGCGGCGGCGATCCGGTCGACGCTGGTGGCTTCGAAACCACAGGCGCGGAATTGCTCGGCCGCTGCGGCGAGGATGGCCATGCGCTTGCGGTCAGTAAGGCGGGTCGGTGCGTTCATCCGATAATTCTACACCGCACAGTTTACTTTTCACGAAATGAAAACTACACTGTGCAGTGTACATTTATCGAATGTTCATCGTATGCGCATCCTGCCCATTGCTGTTTTGCTTGGAGTCCTGTTCACCATGGCCTACCCCACCCTGGCGTCGACGCCACCCGCACCCGAAGCATCGCCCCAGTTCCACGACGGGAAGTTCCGCAATCCGGTCCCCATGCAAGAGCACAGCCTGGGCGAGATGGCGCGCCTGTGGTGGTCCTTCATGTTCGACAAGCCGTCCGGCACCGTGCCCGCCCAGCCGATCCCGGTGCGCCCCTTGAGCCGCGCAGCCGTGCTGGCGGCCCCGGACAACACCCTGTTCCGCCTCGGTCATTCGACCATGTTGATCAAGCTGGGCGGCAATTTTTACCTGACCGACCCGGTGTTCTCGAAGCGCGCCTCGCCGGTGCAGTGGAGCGGGCCGTCACGCTTCCATGCGCCGCCGATCTCGATCGACGAACTGCCGCCGATCCGCGCCGTGATCCTGTCGCATGACCATTACGACCACCTCGACCATGCGGCCATCATGGCGCTGAACGGCAAGACCTCGGTGTTCCTGACCCCGCTGGGCGTCGGCGAGCGCCTGGTCAAATGGGGCGTCGATGCCGCCAAGGTGCGCCAGTTCGACTGGTGGCAGGGTACCGAGGTCGACGGCGTGCGCCTGGTGGCGACGCCGGCCCAGCATTTTTCCGGACGCAGCCTGGGCGACCGCAATTCGACGCTGTGGGCATCCTGGGTGATCCTGCACAAGGACCTGCGCGTGTTCTTCAGCGGCGATACCGGTTACTTCAAGGGCTTCAAGGAGATCGGCGAGAAATACGGCCCCTTCGACGTCGCCCTGCTGGAAACCGGTGCCTACGACAAGCAATGGCCGGACGTCCACATGCAGCCCGAGGAAACCCTGCAAGCCTTCCTCGACCTGAAGGGGCAATGGCTGGTGCCGGTGCACAACGGCACCTTCGACCTGGGGCTGCACCGCTGGCAGGAGCCGTTCGAGCGCATCACCGCGCTGGCCGAAGCGGGCGGCGTACGCATGGCCACGCCGGAAATGGGCGAAGCGCTCGACCTGGCGCAGCCGCAGCCGGGCCGGCGCTGGTGGCGTGGGGTGGAGTAAGCGCTAGGCCGGCGGACGCGGCGACTGTTCGATCTGGCGCTGGCAGCCTGAGGTACCGCAGGCTGCTACCGAAGCGGCTACCCGCTGCGACTGTTGCGAACAGGCCGCTCGCCACTTCCCATCCTGTTTGAGCTAGGTCATCATTTAGCCATGATGACCTTCTCGCAATGCAAGCTTTGCAAAACCATTCCCGGCCGCCTGGCAGGATTGCTGCTTCTGGCAAGCTGCCTCGGCGCCTGTTCGCGCAGCGGTGACGCCGGCCCCAAGCCCCCACCCGGCAAGGTAAGCCCCACGACGGCCGCCCTCCCGGTACCGACCACCGCGGTCGCGCCTGTGGCACCGTCCATCCCAGCCAAGCCCGACGCGGCGCGGGACAAGGAATTGATGCAGGCGATTTTCGAAAATGATTACAACCCCGGCACCGGCCAGGCACTGGCCGTGGTCCAGGACGACGGCAAGGATGCGTATTGCCTGATGACCCTGACTGCTTCGACCGAGCTGCCCGACGGGCGTACCGTCGTGATCACGAATGGCGCGCCATCCGACGAAGAGGGCAATGATCTGGCCGGCCATCCGTCGCCAGGCATGCTGAACGTGTACACCATGCGCCGCACGGAGACCGGCTGGAATGTCCTGGAGCGCCGCGAGAATGTTGCGTCCCTGGGTTCGATGGGCAATTTCGGTGCGATCAAATGGATCAGCCTCGGCCCCGACAAGCCGGGTTTCATCGTCTCTTCGGGAGGCGTCTGGCAAGGCTATGCGATCAGTTTTGCCGACCTCTTCGACCTGGGCCATGGCGTGCGCCATCTGGGCAGCGTGAAGGAGGCATCCAGCAGCAGCGGTGCCTGCAGCCCGGAAAAAGACGAATGCTGGGACATCGAGAGCAGCATCCGGCTCCTGGACGCCCAGGCCGATGCCTATCCGGACCTGCAAATCGACTTCAAGGGCAAGCGCTTTCGCGTTACCGAAAGCAAGAGTGGCGACTACGTCGAGCATCCCAAGGGCACGATCCAGCAAAGCGCCCGCTATCGCTTCGACGGCAAGGAATATGTGCTGGTTTCAGGCATCAACCCGGTTCCCGACATCTGAAATGCCCGGGCTGTCAAGACTGGCATAAAGCCCGCGTTTGCGTATCATTGCCCGTTCGACTCACTGACTCGCCCACGCACCATGCTGCCTTCGATCGAACAACGCCTCGCCCAAGAACTGTCCGCCAAACCGGTCCAGGTGGCCGCCGCCGTCGCCTTGCTCGACGAAGGCGCCACCGTCCCCTTCATCGCCCGCTACCGCAAGGAAGCCACCGGCGGCCTGGACGACATCCAGCTGCGCCTGCTGGAAGAGCGCCTGCGCTACCTGCGCGAGCTGGAAGACCGGCGCGCCGCGGTCATCGCCTCGGTCACCGAACAGAACAAGATGACGCCGGAACTGCTGGACGCCTTCCAGCATGCCGAAGACAAGACACGCCTGGAAGACCTGTACCTGCCGTATAAACAGAAGCGCCGCACCAAGGCCCAGATCGCGATCGAAGCCGGCCTGCAGCCGCTGGCCGAGACCCTGCTGGCCGACCCGGCGCAAACCCCGGAACAAGTCGCCGCGCAATACCTGCGCGAGGCCTTCACCAACGCCGATGGCGTGAACAACCCGGGTGTGGCGGACACCAAGGCCGCGCTGGACGGCGCGCGCCAGATCCTGATGGAGCGCTTCGCCGAAGACGCGGCATTGCTGCAATCGCTGCGCGAATACGTGCAGGATCACGGCGTGGTCGAGTCGAAGGTGGTCGAGGGCAAGCAGGAAGAAGGCGAGAAGTTCGCCGATTATTTCGATTATTCCGAGACCCTGGCCACCGTGCCCTCGCACCGCGCGCTGGCGCTGATGCGCGGGCGCCGCGAAGGCATCCTGGACGTGACGCTGCGCCTGGATAGCGAAGAAGAAAAGCCGAAGTGGGACGCCCCGCTCAACCCGTGCGAGAGCCGCATCGCCGCGCGCTTCGGCATCAAGGGCGCGGGCCGTCCGGCCGACAAATGGCTGCTCGACACCGCGCGCTGGACCTGGCGCGTGAAAAGCTTCATGTACATCGAGACGGAACTGATGGGCTTGCTGCGCGAGAAAGCGGAACTTGATGCGATCCAGGTGTTCGCGCGCAACCTGAAAGCCCTGCTGCTGGCGGCGCCGGCCGGCCCGCGCGCGACCATGGGCCTGGACCCGGGCCTGCGCACGGGGGTGAAAGTGGCCGTGGTCGACGCCACCGGCAAGGTGGTCGACACCGCCACCATCTACCCGCACGCGCCGCGCAACGACTGGGACGGTTCGCTGCACACGCTGTCGAAACTCGCGGCCAAGCACAAGGTGTCCCTGATCTCGATCGGCAACGGCACCGCCTCGCGCGAGACCGATAAACTGGCCCAGGACCTGATCAAGCAGCAGCCGGAACTCAAATTGACCAAGATCGTGGTGTCGGAAGCCGGCGCCTCGGTGTATTCGGCGTCGGAATTCGCCTCGCGCGAATTGCCGGAGCTGGACGTGTCGTTGCGCGGCGCGGTGTCGATCGCGCGCCGCCTGCAGGATCCGCTGGCGGAACTGGTCAAAATCGATCCGAAGTCGATCGGCGTCGGCCAGTACCAGCACGACGTGTCGCAAACCCAGCTCGCGCGCCAGCTCGACGCCGTGGTCGAGGATTGCGTGAACGCGGTGGGCGTCGACGTCAACACGGCCTCGGCGCCACTGCTGGCGCGCGTGTCCGGCCTGTCGAGCAGCGTGGCCCAGAGCATCGTCAACTACCGTGACCAAAAAGGCGCGTTTACTTCACGCGCGGCCCTCAAGAGCGTGCCGCGCCTGGGCGACAAGACCTTCGAGCAGGCGGCCGGCTTCCTGCGCGTGATGAATGGCGAGAACCCGCTGGACGCGTCCGCGGTGCACCCGGAATCTTACCCGGTGGTGCAAAAGATCCTGCTCGATATCCAGCGCGACATGAAGGCCGTAATCGGCGATGCGGCACTGCTGAAATCCCTGAATCCGGCCAAGTACGCGGACGAGAAGTTCGGCGTGCCGACCGTGTCCGACATCCTGAAGGAACTGGAAAAGCCGGGACGCGACCCGCGTCCGGAATTCACCACCGCGACCTTCAAGGAAGGCGTGGAAGAAATTTCCGACCTGCGTCCGGACATGATCCTGGAAGGTGTGGTGACCAACGTGGCCGCCTTTGGCGCTTTTGTTGACATCGGCGTGCACCAGGACGGCCTGGTGCACATCTCGGCGCTGTCGAACACCTTCGTGAAGGATCCGCATACGGTGGTGAAGGCCGGCCAGGTGGTGAAGGTGAAGGTGCTGGAAGTGGACGTCAAGCGCAAGCGCATCGCGTTGACCATGCGCCTGTCCGACAGCGCGCCGCAGGCGCGTGGTGAGTCCGGCATGCAGCCGCAGCAGCGTGGCGACCGCGAAGACCGCAAGCGCATGGCGGATCACCAAACCAAGCAGCAGCAGCGCCAGGAGCGTTCCGCGCCGCCAAGCAGTGGTGCGATGGCAGCGGCATTCGCCAAGCTGAAGAAATAATCAACAATGAGGTTTCGCCCGGATTGACGGGCGAAACGGTCCCGCACCTTGCAACTTGGGTCCCCGCGTGCGCGGGGGAACCCGGCGGTAAACCTGCCGTGCCGTTTTCTTATAAAATGCCGGCATCCACGACTTTTACCTGAGGCGACACAAATGAGCGACGTACAAACCTGGATCAAAGAAACCGTGACCAAAACCCCGGTCGTGCTGTTCATGAAAGGCACCGCCCAGTTCCCGCAGTGCGGCTTTTCCGGCCGTGCCATCCAAATCCTGAAAGCCTGCGGCGTCGACAACATCGCCACCGTCAATGTGCTGGAAGATGCGGAAGTGCGCCAGGGCATCAAGGAATTCTCGAACTGGCCGACCGTTCCGCAGCTGTACGTGAACGGCGAATTCGTCGGCGGTTCCGACATCATGACGGAAATGTACGAATCCGGTGAACTGCAGACCCTGCTGAAAAAGAACGGCTGATCGGCATGGCTGATCCCAGGCCGCGTCGTTTTGTCGTCGCCATCACCGGGGCGACCGGCGCGGTCTACGGCGTGCGCCTGCTGCAAAGGCTGGGTGCCTGCCCCGGCGTCGAGACCCACCTGGTCATCTCCGACGCCGCCACCCTCACCCTGCACCAGGAAGTCGGCCTGCAGCGCAAGGACGTCGAAGCGCTGGCCCACGTGGTGCACAAGAATCGTGAAATTGGCGCCTCGATCGCCAGCGGCTCGTTCCAGACCGATGGCATGGTGATCGCACCTTGCTCGATGAAAACCCTGGCCGCGGTGGCCCACGGGCTGTCGGACAACCTGATCACGCGCGCTGCCGACGTCATCCTGAAGGAGCGCCGGCGCCTGATCATGATGGTGCGCGAGACGCCGTTCAATTTGGCACACCTGCGCAACATGACCGCCGTCACCGAAATGGGCGGTATCGTCTTCCCTCCCTTGCCCAGCTTTTATAACCGTCCGGCCACCATCGACGAAATGGTCGACCATACGGTTGCGCGCGTGCTCGACCTGCTCGGGGTCGACAACACGCTGGCGCCGCGCTGGGCGGGCATGCGCGACGGCAACAACACGGCGGCCTAGCGTTCGCCGTAGCGGTCCTTCTCCGCCTGCCTGGCTTCCCGGGCGTCTTCGATCTTCCTGCGCTGCTCGTTACGCTTGCGCATGATTTCTGCGTGCTGCTGCGCCGTCATCGGCGGCGCGGTCATCAGGTCCTTCAACTGCGCGGTATTGCTGTAGTTATTAATCATGAGGCGACTGCATCCTTGTTGACTGATAACACTGGTCGGGCCAGAAGCGCCTTGATTATGCGCGAGACTCGGCAGTTTGTGCCGTTC
>Ga0265797_10011251_pt1 | contig 11241 bp, 11 predicted proteins | sample P2T30metagenome_FD_192433 | JGI IMG/M metagenome (GOLD analysis project Ga0265797, IMG submission 192433) | Plant litter microbial communities from East Loma Ridge, Irvine, California - P2 T30 | ecosystem: Environmental > Terrestrial > Plant litter > Unclassified | place: USA: California... | reverse complement strand
ATCTTCTTTTTGCCTGTGGAGTCTAGTACATCTTGCCTACCAGCTGGAAAGACAGCGTCGCGCGAAAGCAGTCGAGCTAGACGTCTGGACCCCGCTTCTTCTTTCCCCGCGCGCCACGCACCCAGCATCCTCCAAGCTTCACCTCTAGCCAAACGTTCTCAGCCCGCGCGCCATGTCGGCCACCTTTTTCCGTATGAACGGCTTTGCTAAGGCCAAGTCAGCAACGGTGCCCTCATGGTGTCGGGATGACTCGCAGCACAATCCCTGCAGTCTTTCCTGTTCTGTCGCGCCTCACAACCCGTTGCATACATAGGTAGAGTGAATGCGAAGCGCAGAGTAGGTACTTATACTCTTCTTTGGATCCAACATAGTCCTCAAGCTATACCAAAAGCCACACAAGAGACGTTAGTACAGTTCTAATCATGAAAGCTGGCCAGTGGGATCCGTAAGTACATAGTACCTGGGTAGTCCTCATTGGGGATGAGACTGACGAGACATCCAGCAAGCAGCAAAAGGTCGTCGTCAATGACGTGCCCAAACCCACCGAAGCACCAAATCAGTTCCTAGTCAAGATACAGTCAGCATCATTATGTCATTCAGACTTGCTCATGGCCATGAGACCCGACTACAACGTTACCTTAGGCCATGAAGGAGTCGGCTACATTGAGTCCATTGGCGCGGAAGCAAGCGACAAAGGCTTCAAAGTAGGCGATGCTATCGGGTTTAACTACTTCATCGGCGCGTGTTTCGAATGCGAAGGGTGCATGATCCACAACATGCGATGCGAGACGGGTAACCAGAAACTACAAGGTTTTGTGTCGGATGGGTACTTCGCCGAGTACGCGGTCGTTGATTGGCAGAATGCAGTCAAGCTACCCGAAAACCTCGATATGAGTAAGACTGCACCGCTGTTCTGTGCGGGTATCACAGCATTTCATTCAGTGGACAGCTGTGAGTTGAAGGCGGGCGATTGGCTGGCGGTTATCGGGTGCGGCGGTCTTGGACAGTATGCGATACAATATGCAAAAGCCGTAAGTTTGGGCAGAAAGCTGCGCTACGCATGGCCACTGACAGTAGACAGATGGGTATCAAGACTATCGGTCTCGATATCAACGACAACCAACTCGATGTGGCGAAGAAGGTCGGCGCGGAAGCTGTCTTCAACTCCATGAAGAACAAGGATTATCTCGAAGAGATCAAGAAGCTCACTGGAGGCAAAGGATGCCACGCAGCGGCGGTCTACAGCGCATCGAATGCAGCATACGCCGGCGCCCCAGATGTCTTGAGAACAGGCGGACTACTCATGGTCATTGGAATCGCACCGAAAGGACTGGACTTCATCAACACCTTCGACTTAACAACAGGACGGTACCGCATCAAGGCCGACAGCACGGGTATTCCGCAGCGAATGAAGAAGGCTGTGGATTTCACTGGCAAGCACAGGTATGTTACTTCTTATGACATGTGAAAACAGTTTCTGACCTTCCGCAGCATACAACCAGAAGTCGAGTTCCGCAAGATTGATGATTTGCCGCAGATGGTCGCTGATATGGAGGCTGGTAAAGCGGAGAAGAGACAGGTTGTTGTATTCTAGACACGTTATTTATCTAGTCCAGCATTAATTCTACGATATCAACAGAGGACCGTCATCACGATGCCTACATACTGTGAGGCGCTCATACCACTGACCAGCGATCAATTGTACAACCTGACATTAGGCAGCCTGCTTCGATCATGCCACTGGTAGTACCGCCATATACTAGACCCCGCACGCTGAACTTGGCTTGCTCTGTTTTCCTCGGTCGGTTATGCAGGGTCACTGTTAGTGGCTGTACTTGTGGAATACACAGGTACTTTAGGTTCTGGGAGCCGACAACCCCAGAGCCTTCGACTTTCTTACACGATCACCAACTACACGCTAATATGACCTACAAGACTATCGATGTATGCTCTCCGCCCTTTCTGTCCTACATGCATGACTAACACTTCAGCAGCATGATTTCGCAAATCCCGAGTTTGAATGGGACAAACAAGAGAACTACCAGCGTCCGTCCATCCTCTCGTCACTGGAATACATCATGTACTGATGCTATCCTCTAGCCTGTATAAAGCTCTCCTTCTTCTTTCGCAAGCGCCCCGATGTTACCGATGAGTTCTTCAAAAAGCATTACAACCACATCCATTCCGATCTCACCGTCGCCTGCAAGAAGTTCCACGCCGTCAAGATACAACGCTACGTACAGCACTACCAATCACCAGATCTCAAAGCCAAATTGCAGAGCTTGGGTATGGATCTACTAGACTACGATGCTTGCAGTCAAATCTGGGTGAGGAAGTGGGAAGACTGGGAGGCTTTTGCCGGGAGCGACGAGTACCGGGCTGCACTCATGCCGGATGCGGAGAAGTTTATGGATCTGGAGAAGGGCATCCAGGTCATGGCTGGGTGAGTCTTTCTCTCTTCATTTTCTTTGGCGGGTAATGTCGGCGAGAGTGATGGTTAGTGTGGATTGGTTTGCTGATGAAATGAGTCTAGGCATGATATGATCTGCTTTGGAAAAGCGATTCCTGATTGCGATGCTACGGATGGGATTACGCGTAGAGTGGATGCGTAGTCTGGGCGCTATCTGGTCTTAGGTGGAGATGCAAGGTACTAAGCGTTGTGGTGAATTGGATCGAAAGACCACCATATCTGTCTATTTACACGTGGTTTCTCTGCGACTGAATAACGTTCACGCTGAGTTTTTCCTCCGTGTCTCTTTCATGCCTCAATGCAGATATATGGTTTGCAGACTGGTAAACTATTCAACACAACCAAAACAGCCCAACCCTTGGCCAATTCCAGGACTTCAGGACCGTGGTGTCACATGTCGGTCTCGTCTAGCTCAAAGTGCACAGTACACCCTGTATTTCGCACGTGCGATGATGTTCATGGCTGCAATCTCGAGATGAACGCACGGATGTCGGAAATAAGCTTTCACGCATAGCTCAGTACCGACGGAAACGTTGTTCCAGGTGAAGACGATCCTCACCCCTTGATCGCCCACTACCACTTCCAGTCAAGCGCCATGATGTGGCGCAATTCTTCTCCGCAGTCAGTCTCGGATACCCACATCCACATCCACTACCCCGGATTTCCAGAACGTGCAACAAAATGCTGAAAATGATGGAGAAATCTAGCCAATAGAACCACCCAGTGGCATAATTAGCTCTGCTTCTGTGTATCCGAGATGCGGGGCTGGAGGAAAGTCCAGGTGTCGGACCAGTGGCTTGAAGGGATGTGACCTGTGCATGTCTACAAGACCCAACGAAGGATATATGCAAGCCATAAGTGGGCTCTCTACGACGATCCCTCACCCCAGTTACACCAAGTTGCACCTGGATCAGGCGACTTTCCTTTCACCAAACCATCATGGCAGTAACTGCCGTCCACGAGAGCGGCCTGCGTCGGCCATCGGACGAGAAGAGAGACATTGAGCAAATCGAAACCGTTGCAGCGACACCACCACAGACATTCGTCACCCCAGATACAACCACTATAACACCAAAGACATGGCTCGTTATCTTCATCCTGTCTTCGACTTTCGGTCTTTCGTTTTGGCCTGTACCTACCACCTCAGCGATGATGGCTCGGCTTGCCACTCAATTTGGTGCTCCGACAGCGAGCGCGTGGTTCATACCCGCTTACACAACAGCCAACGCGATTGGCTTCCTTCTTGCGGGCGCAAACTCCGATCTCTTTGGAAGGAGGTGGTTCTTGTTGTTTGGTAATGCGTGTTGTTGCGTCGGTTTCATCGTGACCGCGACAGCGAAAGGAGCAGACCACTTCACAGCTGGACTGGCTATAACCGGATTTGGAGCCGGATTCGCGCAGATGGCCATGTGCAGCATTCCTGGTGAGTGAGCTGCGTCGTGTTTTACATGCTAGTAGGTCTGACTGTTACAGAACTTCTACCGAACAAGTTCCGGCACATTGGTATCTGTCTTTCGGATGGTTTCGTCTTCCTCATTGTCATAATTGGTCCCATTGTTGGAAGAGTGAGTGCAGTGCTTCGACCTGCTGGGCGACATAGCTGACATTCGTTCACAGTACGCCATCGACGTCAATGCGTGGCAGTGGGTATACTGGGCTGGTCTGATTGCTCAATCCATATCCTTTATATCTCTTTTCTTGCTCTACAAGCCACCGAAGCACCCCAAGGGCGTTCCATGGTCCGAGGCAGTCCGCGGCCTCGACTATGTGGGTACTGCACTTATTGTTCCAGGCATCTGCCTTGCGCTTGTTGGTATCATCAACACCACATACAAGCCAAGCTCAGACGTAACCGTCATTGCACCCATGGTAGTCGGGTTCGTCCTGATCGCTGCATTCGGAGTCTGGGAGACGCTCTCGAATACCCGCTTCAAACTCTGCCCGCCACACCTATTCCGGAGCCACAAAGGAAGGGAATTCACGGCGCCGTTCATCGTAGCGTTTATCGTCACCATGTTCTACTACTCGGTCAACATCATCTGGCCGACAATGGTGAATGTCTTCTACCTGGGCCCGAACGTCTCGCGGAGTACCGAACTGCTGCTCACACTGCCGCCGAATGTAGGCCTTGTTTTTGGATCACTATGCCTCATGGCTTTCGGCAACGTGATCGGACACTGGAAATGGACATTGATCGGTACCTGGACTGGCATGGTGCTCTTTGGCGCCTTGATGGGCCTTGTCACTCCGTTCAACCAGAACTTGATGATCGCGTTTTGCTGCATCAACGCCTCTTTCTTCGGATGGGCACAGTACGAGTCCATCGCGTTCACACAACTTGGCGTGCCACAACAAGATCTCGGTTTCTCGGGTGGCTTGGCGGGTATGGCTCGTTACGCAGGAGGGTCGCTGGCTCAAGCCATCTATACCACTATCCTCACCAACACCCAGACCACTCGTGCTGCTGCGACGGTTCCCGCTGCTGCTGTGAAGGCGGGTATGTCGTTGGAGAACGCGCAAGCTTTACTTGCCGCTTTGCCCCTAGGCGCAGCCGCCATCGCCGAAGTGCCAGGTACAAGTCCAGAGGCACTAGGCGCGGCTTCTTTGGCGTTCCAATGGAGCTATGCGCACGCGCTAAAGATCGTGGCACTCAGTAGTCTGAGTTTTGGTATCGTAGGATTGCTCTGCATCTTCTATTGCGAGGATTTGACACCGAAGATGACGGACAAGGTGGAGGTCTTCCTCGAGAATGACGTGTACGCGGACAAGAACGAGTTCCACTGAGCACCTAGAATGCTGTAGCTTAATTGATAATCTGGCTCTCCTCATACCATGTTTTGCATAGCGTTGGACATATCGATGATGCGGTCGTGTTGTGTTGGCTGCGCAAGATGTGTCAGGGGGACGCTTACCTTCTCGCCCGGCGCGTCGCCGACGTCATGGACCCTGCGAAAATGTCTCGTCACGTCTTCCCGTCGTTCCTTCCTCCACCACGACCTTATCCTATAAGCTCCTCCTCAGACGTCGACGCGCCGCGCACATGTCGCATACACACAACGGGCCCCTCGATCTGGGATTTCGCACATCATGAATCGGCAACGCGTCCCGAAGAGGCTGGGATGACTCGAAGACGGCTATATTCTCGGGCGCTCCTTGCGGCAACCCCACAACTCATGGGTACCGGATGGCCCGCCGAGGCGACCGGGCCTCCTTCTGAATTCCTCGTGATGCGACGCGGGATCTTCAGAAGAGCGCTGATGATCAGTAGAGTATAGAGCGGCTGTTTGAAGTTATGCGCGCGGTAGGTAGCTTACGCACAAGTGTCCGTACTACTGACGTTTAGTACACCCCATGGGCAGTATGGGAAAACTCCCGTAGGAGAGAACTCATCTAGACTTCATGTCTCCACTATCGCAATCCCAATCGCAACCCCACCTTCCATACTGGTCGCCCATGCAAAGAGACAACATGTAGTCTCTGCAAGGGCTAGTTTTTGGCACACGCCGTGCCGGTGCCTTATCGCTTCGCCCTGCTTATAAGCTTCATTATCCTTGAGGCCTCACTCTTCTCAAAGCTCATCCTTAGCACGTCTTGAAGAATGTCAAAGTCAGCTGTCGTGTTTGGCGCATCCGGCGTGACCGGTCAGTAAACCCCTCAAAAGACTATAGATGAGCTTCATACTGATAATGATCATGCAGGATGGTCCTTCGTCAACGAGATCCTCTCCGACTATCCCGAGAAGAACACATGGAAGCGGGTTCATGGACTCAACAATCGCCCCCTCGCCCCAAACCAGACGCAATGGCCAGAGGACCCGCGCCTAAACCTGGTCTCTGGCATTGACCTACTCGCGCATAGCCAAGAGAGTCTCAACAAGGAGCTGGTAGAGAAGATACCGGACATCGGGGAGGTAACGCACGTATACTACTTTGCGTACAAGGCGGGCATGGATGTACAAAAGGAGTTGGACGAGGCTGTGGAAATGTTTTCCAAAGCGGTGACAGCTATGGATAAGCTGTGCCCGAACTTGGAACACGTTGTGTTGCAAATCGGCTCGAAGATCTGTAAGTCCTATCCCATTCTTGTGAAGGTGTTGGACACCCAAGACTAACATACATTAGATGGCTGCCATCTCCTCGCTGCACTTCCGTGGTTCGATGAAGTCGCTCCTCCGGGCACCACCGGGCCGAAACTCCCTCCGCCGCCGCTCAAAGAATCCTACCCCCGCATACCCAGCCCGTACGCCGAGATGCTGTTCTACCACGCACAGAACGACTGGATCGCCAATTACGCCAAAGACAAGAAATGGAGCTGGATCGAGACTCGTCCCGATCTCATAATTGGCTACGTGCCCAACCAGAACTTCTACTCGCTGGGTACATCCTTGGGCATCTATTTAAGCCTCTACAAGGAGATCCATGGCGAGGGTGCTGAATGCCCATTCCCTGGCAACCAAGGAGTCTGGAAAGCGCTGAGCAACGATAGTAGCAGCGACATGATTGCGCGCCAAACCATACACCTCACTCTTTCTCCTAACACAAAGAAGGGAGAGGCCTACAACGTCGCCGACTCCAAGACACCTTCAAACTGGGAGCAGAAATGGCCTATCCTGTGTTCCTACTTTGGTCTCAAAGCCACTGGGCCCGGTTCTGCTCCGATTGACGTACGCAAGTTCATCAACGACAACATGGAGACATGGCTGGCAATGGAGAAGAAGTACGGGCTGCAACATGGCCATGTGGACGGTGGTCGTGGACTTCAGATTGCCGAGTCCATGCTCATGACCAAGTTTGACTTTGATCGTCAATTCGACATGACCAAGATGTACTCAACGGGTTTCACCGAGGAGAGAGGTCCGAAGGAGACTTGGGGAACTGTCTTTGACAGGATGAGGAAGGCCAAGATTATCCCATAGATATCAGACGTGACGCGACATGCAATCACTGGCAACGACGTGCAAATATATAGGATTCTCTGATGCATTACTATAGACTACACTACTATATCCAGCGCTCTGATGAAGAGACAGTAATGAAAACTAGAATACCTAATGAAGTCCTACCCAAACAGCTAACTGACAGCTCAATAGTTCATATTAATCATAATCGTCTTCGGTTCCGTAAACGCCCTCAGCGCATGGACGCCACACTCCCTGCCTAACCCACTCTCCTTGCTTCCACCAAACGGTGTCATGGTGAACATCAGACTCACACAGTTGACACCAACCATACCCGAGTCGAAGTCACTTGCGACGCGCAACGCCTTGTTGATGTCCTGGGTGAATACACCGGCCATGAGGCCAAAGTTTGTGTTGTTCGCCAACTGCATGATCTCTTCCTCCGTCTTGAAGGACTTGACGACGGAGACGGGGCCGAAGATTTCCTCGCAGTGGATCTCAGAAGTGGGATCGACATCTGTGAAGACGGTAGGCTCAAGGTAGTAGCCTGATGTGCCGATGCGCTTGCCGCCGACTGCGAGAGTGCCTCCGCCTTGTTGGCCGCGCTCGATGAAGCCTTGTACGCGCTTGAACTGGGCTTCGTCGACCAGGGGCCCGATGTTTGTTGATGTCTTGTCTGGGTCGCCAATCTCCTTTGTCTTGTCTTTCATCGCTTGCTTGTACTTCTCGATGAAAGCCTCGTAGATGCCCTCTTGTACGTAGACGCGGCTGGCGGCGAAGCAGACTTGGCCTGTGTTGGCAGTGATGGCATTGGCGGTCCAGGTCACCGCGTTGTCGAGGTTGCAGTCGTCGAATACGACGGCGGGTGACTTTCCTCCTAGCTCCAGAGTGACACGCTTGAGGTTCGACTTTGCAGCCATCTCTTGGATCTTCTTGCCTGTGGCGATGGATCCTGTGAAGCTGACCTTGCGGATGCGCATGTGGCTCGCGATCAATGCACCAGTGCTTCCATCTCCAGAGAGGATCTGGAAGACACCAGGTGGGAAACCGGCTTCTTTGATGAGCGTACCGAGAGCCAGCGACGAGAAGGGTGTCTTTTCCGAGGGCTTGAGAATGAAGCAGTTTCCTGTGGCGAGCGCCGGAGCCGCCTTGAGGCCAATGGTGCCGATGGGACCGTTCCAAGGTACAATGCCTGCGGTGACACCGAGAGGCTCGTTACGGACGATCTTAAGGAAGCCGTCTTCCTGGGGCCAAGACTCGCCGCCGAACTTGTCGATGAAGCCAGCGTTGTATCTGAAAACCTGGAGTAGCATCAGTAGACATTCTTGCGTCTCCGGAAGCTGTACGCACCTCTGCGCAAAGACCGATCTCGAAAGCACCAAAGGCTGCTGGCGCACCGAGTGAAATTCTTGACAATTGTGCAATACCCTCTGCATTCTGCTCGATGAGATCTGCGAACTTGTTCAAGATACCTCGACGCTGATTCGCGCTCATCTTCTTCCATGCTGGGAACGCCTTGTCCGCCGCATCAACTGCAGCATCGACATCTTGTTCACCTGCTAAGGGCACATCATCTGCGAGTAGCTCGCCATTTTTGGGGTTGTGTAGAGTGAGCTTCTTCGGCGACTTTGAGTCAACGTACTCATTGTTGATGAAGATTTGCTTTGGTAGGTTCTTGGCAGAGTATTGTAGTGTCATGATGGGCGAGATGTGAGGAAAAATATCGTAAGAAAGCACAAAATATAGGGTCCAAGAAGGGTATATTAAACTTGTACTCGAGAGACGGCGCACGCGTATGAAGCGCTGGCTAAGTAATCTCACCTCTTAACTAAAGTGGTAAGTGTCAACTCCGGAGGTCTGCAGCCTGGTGGCGGTTGCTGTCGGCTGCGCGAACGCATTGCAGCCATGGGTAGCACTGCATGAGGAGAAGTTAGCTTGGCGACGACGTGGTGTCGCAAGACCGTTTGTCCGGATGATGGCGATGGCGCTCGCGGTTTGTTTTCCGTGTCTTCGGCGCGTGCACGCGTCGAGTCAGCGTCTCCACTTTCCCCGCATCGCTCAGCGTCATGCTGTGTGACGGCCATGGCGAAGCTGCGTACGACAGCTTTGAATCATGTCGATCACACGCGCAGGTTGAACGAGAGTCATGCCAAATGCTGTAGAGTTAGAGTTCGCGACGATGCCTACGAGCGTGATCCATATTGCAGGTGGGATCGGCTTTTGACGTAAGAGTGGAAATGGTCACCGCTGAAGCAAACCGCGACGTGAGGAAGCATGACGGCTATGCTTAGAGATATTTCAAGGGATTGCCAATTAACCATCACTACAAGCTGCCAACTCGGAAGATGCTATCCTAGTAAATGCGGAGAAGGCACACACGGGACGTCTCTGCGTTTTCGTAAGGCGGCTGCTTGAGCTACTCACTTAGATGGACAGTATCACACCGATAGCCTATATTATACAACAGTGCAATTGACATATCGACTACTATTGCAATTTGATTTGTCGACCTGATATTCAACTCCTCATTGTCCCATATACGCAATACTTCCAAAGGGGGTCTTGATCACGAACGCTTTCCCCAAGATGTCGGAGAAGGTCGCTTTGATCACCGGCGGAGCATCAGGCATGGGCCTAGCTGTTGCAACAGCTCTCTCGAATCGGACTGACGAAGACTGGGAACTCCATCTCCTGGACATGAACGCCGAAGCCGGCAAACAAGCAGCTAGCAAGCTAAAGAATACCCAGTTCCACCAGACAAATGTCACTGATTACTCTTCGCTTGTCTCCGCGTTCGAAGCCAGCTACAGCCCATCTCAAAGGTTAGACTTTGTATACGCGAACGCCGGTATTGTGGAGCGCGACAACTTCTATGCGAAACATGACCTAGATGGTCCACCTCCTCCACCACCAAATCAGCTAAGCGTAGACATCAACTTGAAGGCGGTGATCGACACATCACACCTGGCTTTACATTACTTCCGCAAGGCCATGGCAAAGCATGGAAACTTGGATCCCGTGTTGGTCATGACAGCGTCTTGTGGCGGACTATACCCATCAGAGTTCTGTCCAATCTACAGTGGAGGCAAAGCCGCCGTTATACAATTCAATCGCGCCATCACTGTCGCATACCACCACGAAGGGATACGCACATTCACTACGTGTCCGGGAACCGTCAACACTGGTCTTCTAAGCCAGGAAGAATGGAAGTCTTTCCCTCTGGAGTACTTCACACCTATGAAGACGGTGGTTGATACTGTGGTGAAATTGGTCGACGGAGGCGAGATCGTGGACGCGAAAGGTGTGAAAAAGACTGCGGATGAGCATTGGGGATTGACGGTGGAGGTGAACGGCAACAATTTCTACTTCAATGCAGGACCGGAGTTTTGCGATGATAATATGCGGGCGATGATGGCGCACACTAGCATGGCGAAGCAGCTAAGTAGATTTGAAGGAGGCAAGAAAGACGGTACGAACGGGGCTTGAGATGTACATAGATATACAGCAAATGTCGAACGGATTCCATACACTTTTAGAGCTTGGAATGGCGTCCTGATGCAAGTCTCATACCACCATCCACAGCAATGTCTTCCCCATTGATGTATGCTCCTGCTGGGCTACACAGGAATACCATGACGCCAGCGATGTCCTCTGGCTCGCCCAGCCGCTTTCGCGGATTGTTATCCTCCAGCTCTTGCTGCCCGCCCAGCATCTCGATCAGCCCGTTTGCGAGTTTCGAGGGGAAGAAGCCCGGTGCAACGGTGTTGGTTGTGATATTCCTGGGCCCGAGTTCGACAGCGAGCTGCCTTGAAAGGTGGTGGGCTGCAGCTTTGGAGATGCTGTACATGATAGTGCCGTGCTCACCGACGTGGGG
>Ga0265797_10011250_pt1 | contig 11242 bp, 19 predicted proteins | sample P2T30metagenome_FD_192433 | JGI IMG/M metagenome (GOLD analysis project Ga0265797, IMG submission 192433) | Plant litter microbial communities from East Loma Ridge, Irvine, California - P2 T30 | ecosystem: Environmental > Terrestrial > Plant litter > Unclassified | place: USA: California... | reverse complement strand
ATCGAGTCCGCTCGTATCGCCATGACGCGTCACATCAAGCGTGGCGGCAAGGTGTGGATCAACATCTACCCCGACCGTCCCCTCACGAAGAAGCCCGCCGAGACCCGCATGGGTTCCGGAAAGGGCTCGCCCGAGTGGTGGGTCGCCAACGTCAAGCCGGGTCGCGTGCTCTTCGAGCTCAGCGGCGTGAACGAGGACATCGCGCGCGAGGCACTCACCCGCGCCATCCACAAGCTGCCCCTCAAGGCACGCATCATCAAGCGCGAGGAGGGCGACGCGTAATGGCGATCGGATCCAAGGAGCTCCGTCCCGTGGAGCTCGACACCTTCGAGGACGCACGCCTCGTCGACGAGCTGAAGAAGGCCAAGGAGGAGCTGTTCAACCTGCGCTTCCAGTCGGCCACCGGTCAGCTCGAGAGCCACGGCCGTCTTCGTGCCGTCAAGCGGGACATCGCCCGCATCTACACGGTCCTGCGCGAGCGCGAGCTCGGCATCCGTGCCACCCCCGCCCCGGTCGAGGCCGCCCCCAAGGCGACCAAGAAGACCAAGAAGGCTGCTGACAAGCCGGCCGACACGGCCGCCGCCGACACCGCCGAGGAGAACTGATGGCCACCGAGAAGAAGACCGAGGTCGACTCGGCCGTCGAGGTCCGCGGTTACCGCAAGACCCGTCGCGGCTACGTGACCAGCGACAAGATGGACAAGACCGTCGTCGTCGAGGTCGAGGACCGCGTCAAGCACCCGCTGTACGGCAAGGTCATCCGTCGCACCTCGAAGGTCAAGGTCCACGACGAGGCCAACTCCGCCGGCATCGGCGACCTCGTCGTGATCAGCGAGACCCGCCCGCTCAGCGCCACGAAGCGCTGGCGCCTGGTCGAGATCCTCGAGAGGGCGAAGTAGGCCCGAGGGCCCGCTTCGGTAGAAGGAGACAGACATGATCCAGCAGGAATCCCGCCTCAAGGTCGCCGACAACACCGGCGCCAAGGAGATCCTCACCATCCGCGTCCTCGGTGGTTCTGGTCGTCGCTACGCCGGTCTCGGTGACGTCATCGTCGCCACGGTGAAGGACGCCATCCCCGGCGGCAACGTGAAGAAGGGCGACGTCGTCAAGGCGGTCATCGTCCGCACCAAGAAGGAGGTCCGTCGCAACGACGGCTCCTACATCAAGTTCGACGAGAACGCCGCAGTGATCTTGAAGGCGGACGGTGACCCCCGCGGCACCCGCATCTTCGGACCGGTCGGTCGCGAGCTCCGCGACAAGAAGTTCATGAAGATCATCTCGCTGGCACCGGAGGTCATCTAGTCATGGCGAACATCAAGAAGGGTGACCTCGTGCAGGTCATCAGCGGCGCGACGCAGGCGCGCGGCGGCGACCGCGGCAAGCAGGGCAAGGTCCTCGAGGTCCTCGTCGAGCGCAACCGCGTCGTCGTCGAGGGCATCAACCTCGTCACGAAGCACGTCCGCGTCGGCCAGACGCAGCGTGGCTCGAAGACCGGTGGCATCGAGACGCACGAGGCCCCGATCCACGTGTCGAACGTCGCGCTCGTCGACCCCTCCACCAAGAAGCCGACCCGCGTCGGCTTCCGCGAGGAGCAGGTCACGAAGGACGGCGTCACGAAGACCGTCCGCGTCCGTTACGCCAAGAAGTCGGGTGAGGACCTCTGATGACTGACACCACCGCCACGCAGACCACCTCGACCCAGCCGCGCCTCAAGGCGAAGTACCGGTCCGAGATCCTGCCGCAGCTCAAGGAGCAGTTCGGCTTCTCGAACGTGCACCAGGTCCCCGGCCTGGTGAAGATCGTCGTCAACACCGGCGTCGGCGAGGCCGCCCGCGACAGCAAGATCATCGACGGCGCGGTCAAGGACCTCACCGCCATCACCGGTCAGAAGCCGCAGGTCACCAAGGCCCGCAAGTCCATCGCGCAGTTCAAGCTGCGCGAGGGCCAGCCGATCGGCGCGCACGTCACCCTCCGCGGCGACCGTGCGTGGGAGTTCCTCGACCGCCTGCTGTCGCTCGCGTTGCCGCGCATCCGCGACTTCCGCGGCCTGAGCGACCGCCAGTTCGACGGCAACGGCAACTACACCTTCGGCCTCAACGAGCAGAGCATGTTCCACGAGATCGACCAGGACCGGATCGACCGCGTGCGTGGCTTCGACATCACCGTCGTGACCACCGCGAAGACGGACGACGAGGGGCGTGCGCTGCTCAAGGCGCTCGGCTTCCCCTTCCGTACCGCCGAGTCGGCCTGACCCTGTACCATCGTTCGGTCGGCAACGCCTTCGGGCGTTGCCGACCGTTCCCCTGAGATCGTGGAGAACCGCTCCACGACGCCCCTATCGCTCAGGCCGACGCGCGGTGGACCGTGCGCCGGAACCAGGCGAGGAAGCAGATCATCCGCATGACGATGACAGATCCGGTCGCAGACCTGCTGACCAGACTGCGCAACGCGAACTCGGCTCACCACGAGACCGTCGCGATGCCGAGCAGCAAGCTCAAGACCAACATCGCCGAGATCCTCAAGAACGAGGGTTTCATCAGCGACTGGAAGGTCGAGGACGCCCGCGTGGGCAAGACCCTGACCATCGACCTGAAGTACGGCTCGGCCCGCGAGCGCTCCTTCGTGGGCATCAAGCGCGTCTCGAAGCCCGGTCTCCGCGTCTACGCGAAGTCGACCGAGATCCCCCAGGTCCTCGGCGGCCTCGGTGTCGCCATCCTGTCGACGTCCTCCGGTCTCCTGACCGACCGTGAGGCCCAGAAGAAGGGCGTAGGCGGAGAAGTCCTCGCCTACGTGTGGTGATCGATCATGTCTCGAATCGGACGACTCCCCATCACGATCCCCGCAGGGGTCGACGTGAAGATCGACGGCCGCGCCGTCGCCGTCAAGGGCCCCAAGGGTGAGCTCTCGCTCACCATCGCGAGCCCCATCGAGGCCTCGGTCGAGGAGGGCACGGTCGTCGTGACCCGTCCCGACGACGAGCGCGAGTCCCGCTCGCTGCACGGCCTCACCCGCACCCTCATCGCGAACCAGATCATCGGCGTCACCCAGGGCTACTCCAAGGGCCTCGAGGTCGTCGGCACCGGTTACCGCGTGCAGGCCAAGGGCTCGAACGTCGAGTTCGCCCTCGGTTACTCGCACCCCATCACCGTCGAGCCGCCCGCGGGCATCAGCTTCGCGGTCGAGGGCAACAACAAGCTCACCGTCAACGGCATCGACAAGCAGGCCGTCGGCGAGGTGGCCGCCAACATCCGCAAGCTGCGCAAGCCCGAGCCCTACAAGGGCAAGGGCGTCCGCTACGCGGGCGAGGTCGTCCGCCGCAAGGCCGGAAAGTCAGGTAAGTGATCATGGGACTCGGAACCCGAGGCAAGTCCAAGTCGGCTGCTGCCCAGCGCCGCCACGCCCGCCTGCGCAAGAAGATCGCGGGCACCGCAGAGCGCCCGCGCCTCGTCGTCACCCGTTCGGCACGTCACGTGTTCGTCCAGGTCGTCGACGACAGCAAGGGCTTCACCGTCGCCAGTGCGTCGACCCTCGAGGCCGACCTTCGCACGTTCGACGGTGACAAGACCGCGAAGGCCCGCAAGGTCGGCGAGCTCGTCGCCGAGCGCGCCAAGACCGCGGGCATCGAGGCCGTCGTGTTCGACCGCGGCGGCAACAAGTACGCCGGTCGCGTCGCGGCCATCGCCGAAGGCGCCCGAGAGGCTGGTTTGAACCTGTGAGCGACACGACCAACACCACCACCCCCGAGGCGACGAAGGGGGCGGCCGAGGCCGTCACCGAGCGCCCCGTCGAGACCGCTGCCGGCTCGCAGTCCAACAACCGCGAGGCCGGAGGCGGCCGCAACGACCGCCGTGGCGGCCAGGGCGGCCAGGGCCGTGGCGGACGCGACCAGGGCCGCGGCCGTGGCGACCGCGACGACAAGAACCAGTTCCTGGAGCGCGTCGTCACGATCAACCGCGTGTCGAAGGTCGTCAAGGGCGGCCGTCGCTTCAGCTTCACGGCGCTCGTCGTCGTGGGCGACGGCAACGGGCTCGTCGGCGTCGGCTACGGCAAGGCCAAGGAGGTCCCGACGGCGATCAGCAAGGGCGTCGAGGAGGCGAAGAAGAACTTCTTCCGCGTCCCCCGCGTCGCCGCGTCGATCCCCCACCCCGTCCAGGGCGAGGCCGCGGCCGGCGTCGTGATGCTGCGTCCGGCCTCGGCCGGTACCGGTGTCATCGCCGGTGGTCCCGTCCGTGCCGTGCTCGAGTGCGCCGGCATCCACGACGTCCTCAGCAAGTCGCTGGGTTCGTCGAACACCATCAACATCGTCCACGCGACCGTCGAGGCCCTCAAGCAGCTCGAGGAGCCCCGCGCCGTCGCAGCCCGTCGTGGCCTGGACATCGACGCGGTCGTCCCCGCGCGTCTGCTCCGTGCAGAGGCCGAGGCGCGTGCCGCCGCTACCGAGAAGGCAGGTGCCTGATGGCCGCCGAGCTCAAGGTGACCCAGATCAAGTCCGTCATCAGCGAGAAGCAGTACCAGCGCGACACGCTTCGCAGCCTGGGCCTCAAGCGCATCGGCCAGTCGGTCGTCCGCGAGGACACCAAGCAGAACCGCGGTTACGTCAACACGGTCGCGCACCTGGTGAAGGTCGAGGAGATCAACTAATGGCTGACGAGAAGAAGGAGACCGCGAAGGCGGCTCCGAAGAAGGCCGCCACGAAGAAGGCGACCACGGGCACGACGTCCGCTGCGTCGACGAGCGCGACCACCACGGCCGCGCCCGCCGAGCAGGCCGCCGTCGCGCGCGCCCAGGTCCTCAAGGTCCACCACCTCCGTCCGGCTCCCGGTGCCAAGACGGCGAAGACCCGTGTGGGTCGCGGTGAGGGCTCGAAGGGCAAGACGGCCGGTCGTGGCACCAAGGGCACGAAGGCCCGCTACCAGGTCAAGGTCGGCTTCGAGGGTGGGCAGATGCCGCTGCACATGCGCACCCCCAAGCTGCGCGGCTTCAAGAACCCGTTCCGCGTCGAGTACCAGGTCGTGAACCTGGACAAGCTCGCCGAGCTGTACCCGCAGGGTGGTGAGGTCACCACCGGTGACCTGGTCGCCAAGGGTGCCGTGCGCAAGAACGAGAAGGTCAAGGTCCTCGGACAGGGCGACCTCAGCGTCGCGCTGACCGTGACCGTCGACAAGGTCTCCGGTTCCGCCGAGGAGAAGATCCTCGCGGCCGGTGGGACCGTCACCAAGTAATCCCTGAGGGGGTGGCCCGCGAGGGCCACCCCCTTCAGTTCTCTCCAGACACGACACCGCCGGGAGTCCACTGTGTTCAAGGCCGTAGCGCGCATCATGCGCACCCCCGACCTCCGCCGAAAGATCGGGTTCACCCTCGGCATCATCGCGATCTTCCGCCTGGGGTCGTTCATCCCCGCGCCGTTCGTCGACTACGGCAACGTGCAGGCGTGCCTCGCGGGCAACCAGAGCACGAGCGGTCTCTACGAGCTGGTCAACCTCTTCAGCGGCGGCGCACTGCTGCAGCTCTCGGTCTTCGCGCTGGGCATCATGCCCTACATCACGTCGTCGATCATCGTGCAGCTGCTCCGCGTCGTCATCCCGCACTTCGAGACCCTCTACAAGGAGGGCCAGTCGGGCCAGGCGAAGCTCACGCAGTACACGCGGTATCTCACGATCGCGCTCGGCGTCCTCCAGTCGACCACCCTCATCACCGTCGCCCGCTCTGGTGCCCTCTTCGGCTCCTCCGGCGTCGCGGAGTGCTCGCAGCTCATCGCGAACGACGCCTGGTACGCGATCCTGCTCATGGTCGTCACCATGACGGCGGGCACCGGCCTCATCATGTGGATGGGCGAGCTCATCACCGAGCGCGGCATCGGCAACGGCATGTCGCTGCTCATCTTCACGTCGATCGCGGCGCAGTTCCCGACGGCGCTCTGGAGCATCGCCATCGCGCGCAGCTTCGAGATCTTCCTCATGGTCGTCGTGGTCGGCCTCGTGATCATGGCGCTCGTCGTCTTCGTCGAGCAGTCCCAGCGGCGCGTGCCCGTGCAGTACGCCAAGCGGATGGTCGGGCGTCGCACCTACGGCGGCAACAACACGTACATCCCGATCAAGGTCAACATGGCCGGCGTCGTGCCCGTCATCTTCGCCTCGTCGCTGCTGTACCTGCCCGCGCTCGTCGCGCAGTTCAACCAGCCGGCCGACGGCACGGCCCCGCCCGCGTGGGTCACCTGGGTGCAGTCGAACCTGACGTCGGGCGACAACGCGCTCTACATGGTCCTGTACTTCGCGCTCATCGTCGGCTTCACCTACTTCTACGTCGCGATCACCTTCAACCCCGAAGAGGTCGCCGACAACATGAAGAAGTACGGCGGCTTCATCCCCGGCATCCGCGCCGGTCGTCCCACGGCGGAGTACCTCGACTACGTGCTCACCCGCGTGACGCTGCCCGGTTCGCTGTACCTCGGCATCATCGCGCTGATCCCGCTCATCGCCCTCGCCACCGTCGGTGCGAACCAGAACTTCCCCTTCGGCGGTGCGAGCATCCTCATCATCGTCGGCGTCGGCCTCGAGACCGTGAAGCAGATCGACTCGCAGCTGCAGCAGCGCCACTACGAAGGGCTCCTCAAGTGACGGGTCACGCGTCCAGCACCAGCCCCCGCCTGCTCATCGTCGGCCCTCCCGGTGCCGGCAAGGGCACGCAGGCGACCGCCATCGCCGAGACCTTCGGGGTCCCGGCCATCTCGACGGGCGACATCTTCCGCGCGAACGTGCGCGACGAGACCGAGCTCGGCCTGCAGGTGAAGGCGATCATCGAGGCCGGCGACTACGTGCCGGACAGCCTCACGAACGCGCTCGTGGCGGACCGGCTCGGGCAGGCGGACGCCGCCGGCGGGTTCTTGCTCGACGGGTACCCGCGCACGGTGCAGCAGGTGGAGTTCCTCGACGGCCTCCTCGCCGACCAGGGCCACGCCCTCGCGGCCGTGGTGCAGCTCGTCGCCGACCGCGACGCCATCGTCGAGCGGCTGCGCAGGCGCGCCGTCGAGCAGGGGCGCGCGGACGACACGGAGGAGGCCATCCGCCACCGCCAGGACGTCTACCTGCGCGAGACGGCCCCGCTCCTCGACACGTACCGTGACCGTGGCCTCGTCGTCGAGGTCGACGGCCTCGGCACGATCGACGAGGTCGCCGGCCGCATCGACGCCGCGCTCTCCGCGCGCGGCCTCGTCCCCGCGACCACCGCCTCCTGACGTGGCGTTCCGCCGTCCGGGGATCTACAAGACGCCCGACGAGCTGCGCGCCATGGTGCGCCCCGGCCTCGTCACGGCGGCGTCGCTCGACGCCGTCGCGGACCTCGTCCGCCCGGGCGTGACGACGGCCGAGCTCGACGCCGCCGCGGAGCGCACGATCCGGCAGGCCGGGGGAGAACCGAACTTCGCGCTCGTCCCCGGCTACCGCCACACCATCTGCTCGTCGGTGAACGACGACGTCGTGCACGGGATCCCCGGCGCGCGCGTCCTCGCGCCCGGGGACGTCGTCTCGGTCGACAGCGGAGCGCAGGTGGACGGCTGGAACGGCGACAGCGCGCGCACCTTCGTGCTCGACGACCCCGAGCGGCCCGACGTCGTCGAGCGGCGGCGCCGGCTCAGCGACGCCACCGAGCAGGCGCTCTGGGCGGGCGTCGCCGCGCTCGCCTCCGCGCGCCACCTGCACGAGGTGGGCGCCGCGATCGAGGACCACCTCGAGTCGCTGGGCGACTTCGGGATCCTCGAGGACTTCGTGGGGCACGGCATCGGCCGTTCCATGCACGAGGAGCCCAGCGTCCCCAACTACCGCGTGCGGGGGAGGGGCCCGGCGGTCCGCCCTGGCCTCGTGGTCGCGATCGAGCCCATGGTGACCCTCGGCGGCATCGAGACCGTGACCCAGGACGACGGGTGGACCGTGACCACCGCGGACGGATCCGACTCCGCGCACTGGGAGCACTCCGTCGCCGTCCACGAGGGCGGCGTGTGGGTCCTCACCACGGCCGACGGCGGTGCCGCGGGCCTCGCGCCCTTCGGCGTGGTCCCCGTCCCGATCGCCTGACGCCGCGACGGCGAGGCGGGGCCGCCGCGACCGGCGTCAGCCCCGCGAGCTCCCCTGCGAGCAGGTCGCCTCGGCGGCCGTCTGCCCGGTGATCGTCGACGGCAGGGTCGTGGTCGGCGGCGTCGTGGCCCCCGGAGTCGCGGCCTCGTCCGGCACGGCCGCGTCGGCCGGCGGCGTGGCCGGGTCCGTCGGGGCCGCGGGGTCCGCGCCCTCGGTGACCGGCGCCTCCGGCACCGGTGCGGTCTCGTCGACGGCGGAACCGCGCCCCTCGGACTGGTCGCCCAGGGTGAAGGGCGTGTCGGCGCGGAGCGCGGCGAACAGCACCTCGGCGTCGGCCTCGCTCGTCACGACCCGACCGGCCTGCCGGGGGTCGTCGACGACGGGGTACTGCACGAAGGCGATGTCCTCGGGCTGCAGGTCGCGGAGGGCGAGGGCGAGGCGCACGAGCTGGTCGGGGGAGCTCAGCGACGACGACAGGGTCATGTTGCTCAGCGCGGCGGACGACAGCTTGTAGAGGGTGCCGACGTCGCCGAGGGTGCCGCCGGAGATGATCTTCCGCATCATGGCCGAGAGGAAGACCTGCTGCGAGCTGATGCGCGCCAGGTCGCTGCCGTCGCCGACGCCGTGCCGGGTGCGGAGGAACGCGAGGGCGTCGGTGCCCTGCAGCGTGTGGGTGCCGGCGGAGAGGTCGAGCCCGGAGTCGGTGTCGCGGATGCGGTCGACGACGCACACGTCGACGCCGCCGAGGGCGTTGGACATCTCGATGACGCCGTCGAAGGTGATCTTGCCGGCGAAGGGGATGCTGAGGCCGGTGAGCTGTTCGAGGGCGGTGACGGTGCAGTTCATGCCGCCCTCGCCGTAGAGGGTGTTGAACTGCTGGTAGCTGCGCGCCGCGTGGGCGGTGCCGTCGTCGCCGGTGCAGGCGGGGACGTCGATCATGAGGTCGCGGGGGATGCTCACCGCGGTGACCTGCGAGTGGTCCTCGGAGAGGTGCACGAGGATGTTGACGTCGTTGCGGACGCCGTCGACGACGCCGGCGTCGACGGCGCTGCCGGCCTCGCGCTCGTCGCTGCCGACGAGGAGGACGTTCGCGCCGCCCTCGATGGCGCTCACGTCGACCTCGGGGGCGTCGTCGCCGCCGAGCGCCACCGTCTCGACGCCGGACGTCGCGGAGCGCACGGCGATCGCCGCGACGGAGGCGCCGCTCACGAGGAGGACGGCGAGGCCGCCGGCGAGGAGGGCGAGGAGTGGGCGGAGCACGCCACGGCGACGGAGCCGACCGTGCCGGGCGACCCCGCGGGGGCGTCGTCGTGGGGCGGTGCGGGCGGCCATGCTGGTCTCCTCGGCTCGTCGGGCGTCGCCCGCGACCGGCGTGTCGGGTCGACGGCGTCGGGGTTGCTGAACTATAGCGCGATGACCTAGGATCGACCCTTGGTGTTCCGTGTGCACACGTGTGCCCGGACGCCGCTCCGCAAGACCGACACACCCATCCTGAAGCGTTAGTGAGGCCATGGCCAAAAAAGACGGTGTCATCGAGATCGAAGGTGCTGTGATCGAGGCTCTGCCCAACGCGATGTTCCGCGTCGAGCTCAGCAACGGCCACAAGGTGCTCGCGCACATCTCGGGCAAGATGCGACAGCACTACATCCGCATCCTCCCCGAAGACCGCGTGATCGTCGAGCTGAGCCCTTACGACCTGACCCGTGGTCGGATCGTCTACCGCTACAAGTAGGGCGTCGTCGAGAAGGAACGGCCCGGCGCACCCGCCGGGCACGAAGCCAGCGAGACCCACGAGGAAGCACGATGAAGGTCAACCCCAGCGTCAAGCCCATCTGCGAGCACTGCAAGGTGATCCGCCGCAAGGGCAACGTCATGGTGATCTGCAAGTCGAACCCGCGTCACAAGCAGCGCCAGGGCTAGTCCCCGACGCGGCGCGGTCGCAGCGCGATCAGCACCACCCCCACAACTGAACAGTTCCAGCGACACCAGATCCCCGCGGCACCGCCTCGGGGGGACACCTCGGGTCGGAGGCCCGGGCACCGGCGTCGCGTCACACCTCCACCACTCCTAGAGGAGAAGCCACCATGGCACGTCTAGCAGGCGTTGACATCCCGCGCGACAAGCGCGTGGAGGTCGCACTGACCTACATCTTCGGCGTCGGGCGCACCCGTGCGCTCCAGACCCTCGCCGACACCGGCATCGACGGGAACATCCGCGTCAAGGACCTCACCGACGACCAGCTCGTCGCGCTCCGCGACCACATCGAGGGCAACTACAAGGTGGAGGGTGACCTGCGCCGCGAGGTCGCCGCCGACATCCGCCGCAAGGTCGAGATCGGTAGCTACGAGGGCATCCGCCACCGCCGCGGCCTGCCCGTCCGCGGCCAGCGCACCAAGACGAACGCGCGCACCCGCAAGGGCCCGAAGCGCACCGTCGCCGGCAAGAAGAAGGCTCGTTAGGCCCGGCCCCCGCCGTTCGCCATCTAGGTCGTAGGAGAAGAAATTGGCAGCACCGAAGTCGGCGGCGCGCAAGCCGCGCCGCAAGGAGAAGAAGAACGTCGCCGTGGGCCAGGCCCACATCAAGAGCACGTTCAACAACACGATCGTGTCGATCACCGATCCGTCGGGCGCCGTCCTGAGCTGGGCGTCCTCGGGCGCCGTGGGCTTCAAGGGCTCGCGCAAGTCGACGCCGTTCGCCGCGCAGCTGGCCGCCGAGTCGGCCGCCCGCCAGGCGCAGGAGCACGGCGTCAAGAAGGTCGACGTCTTCGTCAAGGGCCCGGGTTCCGGCCGTGAGACGGCGATCCGTTCGCTCCAGGCCGCGGGCCTCGAGGTCGGGTCGATCAACGACGTCACCCCGCAGGCGCACAACGGCTGCCGGCCGCCCAAGCGCCGCCGCGTCTGACACGAGTTCCGCGCCCGCCGCGCCCCGTCCCCTGAGGGGAGGGGCGCGGTGGGCATCCCCGCGACAGCACCCCCTTCTCGCACCGTCGGCGGTCCGCCACCGACGGGTCCGCCTCGCGGCGAGCGTCGACCGCCCCGGGGCGGGCGCCGACCGGGGCACCACAACTCGACAGACCGACGGGCCAGCCACCTGTCGTACCGCCAAGGGTCATATGGCGGACCCTTCGCCGAAAGGAATCCACAGTGCTCATTGCACAGCGTCCCACCCTCACCG
>Ga0265797_10011249_pt1 | contig 11243 bp, 14 predicted proteins | sample P2T30metagenome_FD_192433 | JGI IMG/M metagenome (GOLD analysis project Ga0265797, IMG submission 192433) | Plant litter microbial communities from East Loma Ridge, Irvine, California - P2 T30 | ecosystem: Environmental > Terrestrial > Plant litter > Unclassified | place: USA: California... | reverse complement strand
AATCCTTAAAGGCTTGATAGTTTGCTTTACCCGTTAAATGTTTAAGACCTCTACCACGATATTTCCACCCCTCACCAGACGATATATTGCCGTTACCTAATTTCCCGCCATATGCTCGATTCGCTATGGAAAAAAGGGGACAGACCACGTTTTTGGGTAATTACAAAAACCGTGATCTGTTCCCATTTCCCACCCATTTCCCACCCATTTCCCACATGGTGGAACGTGAGTTGGATCATCTGGAAGAGTTGATAGCGGCGAGACAGGAAGCGAAAACGTAAACGGAACGAGGGGGGACGGATTAAGTTGCCAGCCCGTCCCCCTACCCCGCTGTATCTACTAATTTTTGCTCGGTGTCATAGCCTCAAATGAAGATCTAATATCAGATAACTTAGGATCACTTTTGAGGTTTGACCTAGGCACGCATGCAGAAAATTTGACCGTTGCACCTTTCACGCCTTTCAACCCATAGAAACAGTCGAACCACAGCCCCTTTTTTCTCACCGAGTACTTACTCTCAGCTGCAGCTCTGTCTTTTTCAGAGTCCCAAAGCATAAAAGGGGACATTAATACTCTGACTGCGGCGGAGCCCGACGCTGACGAATGAGCAAGATCCACCTCTCCCGTTTCTGACCCTTGTTGCAAAGCTTCATCCGCAGCATAGCTGTATTTATATTTACCATTGCTATCAAAGCGGCCAGATGCATCTAAGCTTTTTTCAAACTCGACAGGCTCAATTAAAAAGACATTCTCCTCTGTCAAAATATCTGGCCTCAAGCTTACGTTCGAGACCAGTTCTCCATAGCAAATACCATCTTCAAGTTTTACGTTCAATTTAAAGCCTGGGATGTCTGGAATTGAAACTCCACACATAACCAGAGGATGTGACTGAGCCACCGACAAAACTGTGGCTAAAGACAACCCAAAGAGACGAATCAATAATTTTTTCATTACAAGGACCTTTTATGAAAAGCACTCGGCGGTGTAGACACTAACTCGGAAAGAAAATAGTAGGCATGTTTAAAAAAGTGGCGACGTCTGGCAAGGTGAAGAGAAGCCCTGTTTATTTGCCGGGTCAAAGAAAGAACTTTCGTGTCTGCCGCTGCCAATCCCGCTGCGGTACTTAGCTCTGTTCCGCTAAGTGCGTCAGCGTCTCTATGTATGTTTTTTACACCTCTTAGAACCCAAGAACCAGCGAGGGTCCTGTCCCTTAAATCTTCTTTTACCCAATAGTATCCAGCACTATCACAGGCGTTGTCTGCTCCGTCCGAAACGTCCAAATGGGCCATACCAGAAACGAAATTCTTACCTCGATAGGTACCGTATTTCGAGTAGAGTTCACGCCCAGTCATTTGAATAACCCCTCTCCCAATATATTTAGGGCCATCGCCAGGACTACAATTACCGATAGGAGATAAATTATGTATCCCTGCCCCCCACTCTGGAACAGCTCGCTGAATGGTAGAAAAAAGGGGACAGACCACGTTTTCGGGTAATTACTAAAACCGTGGTCTGTCCCCATTTCCCACTGCCCCTCTGCGTCATCGCCAACAAGGTCTGCGCGTAGTCCGCCAGATCCTCGCAGGGTGGCAGCGGATTGGCGCCGAAGCCCGGCAACTCCAGCGGCACGACTTCGTAGCGCTGGAAGTGCGGCAGCGCGTCATCCCACCAATCGGCGGCGCTGCCGTTGCCGGCCAGCAGGTACATCAACGGCTTGCTCATGGACGAGCCTCAGGTCAGATCGCGCAGAGCGGCGTCGAGGGTTGGATAGCGGAATGTGTAGCCGGCCTCGGTCAAACGCTGCGGCACCACGCGCTGACCATCGAAAAACAGCTGCGCCATCTCCCCCGCCATTGCACGCACTGGCGCGGCGGGAATGTGCAACCACACCGGACGCTTGAGGACCTTGCCGGCCTGCTCGGCGAACGCCGCCTGACTAACCGTTTCGGGCGCGACCATGTTGTAGGTGCCACGCAGAGTGTCGTCGTTGAAAGCCCGCGCGATCACCTGAAGCACATCGTCGCGATGCACCCAACTCATGATCTGCTGACCATCGCCCATGCGCCCGCCGAAACCCAGGCGGAACGGCAGCAGCAACGGCGTCAACGCACCGCCGGGACCGAACACTACGCCTAGGCGCAGCACCACCTGACGCACGCCAAACTCGGTGGCCGGTTGCGCGGCGGCTTCCCAACGCGCACAGAGTTCGGCCATGAAACCGTCACCCTTGCTAGCCTGTTCGTCGAGGCTTTCGCTGGCATCGCGCACGCCGTAGAAACCGATGGCCGAGGCTTGAATCCACAGTGCTGGTTTTTGCTTGGTGTTCTTCAGCCAGGTCATCAACGCTTCGGTGGTGCCGACTCGACTGGCGAGCAGTTGCGCCTGACGCTTGGGGCTCCAGCGCGGGCCGGCGACGGGTGCTCCGGCGAGATTGATCACTACGTCGAAGGTGTCGTCGTGGCTGAATTCATTGAGCGAATGCACGCAGCGGACGCGACCGCTGAATAGATTTGCCGCGCTCAACGGATCGCGCGTCAGTACGCTGACCGAGTGGCCCGCATCGAGTAATTGATTGACCAAGGCTTCACCGATGAACCCGGTGCCGCCGGTGATTAGCACTCGTTTGTAGGCGCCATCGGAAAACGGGTTGGATTGGCTCGGTGCCTTTACTGAAGAAGCCTTCCGGCGGTCATGCCGATACAGCCAGAACAACGGAGGCAACAACACCAGCAACGCAAAACCGTCGAGCCACAGGTGCGACCAGACCTGTTGTTGCGCCGAGAGCCACATGTCCTGCGGCGCCCATAACAGGATGCCAGCGATCAACCAACCCCAGACTGCCGGGGCTTTCAAGCGATTGCCCAGATGCACCAGCGCGAGCATGTACAGCGAATAACTTTGTAGCGTCGCGCCGAACAGCGCGAGCCACCAGACTTGTTGTTCGTGGCCTGCGGCGGGCACCGGGTCGACGCCCCAGAATGCGAGTTCGAGGGTGTGCAGATAGCCGTCGAGTAAACCGGAGTGACCGGCCCAGGTCAGGGTGAGACCGGCGAGAATGTGCACGATTGCGGCGGCGTATAGCCAGAGCACTAACGCGGGGCGAAGCGAGGTCGAGGGGGCTGGCATTCCGTGTCCTGAGCGCATTCCTTGGGGGTGGGGAGTTTAATGGAAAATGGTGGCACCAGAAAAAAATCCTAACAACTTTCTAAGGTATGTTTTTAAGTCGTACTTATTCTTCAAGTGAGATAGCCATTTTCAGAGTAGATCCATTCAGATAAACGATCGCTTCGCGCCCGTTAACATCGATAGGCGTAGGATTCTGAATCATTCCTTCATCACTGGCCTTCGCAATTTTCGTCAGCGTCTTATCCGCAACATTGGCACGCCAAACAGTTTCATCGCCATTCTTGAAATAAAAAATCGGCCTTGATTTGCTCCAGATTGGATTATAAATATTCCAACTAGCATCCGGCCCACCAACCGGCGCTATCGTTTCATACCCTGGGGTATGCGAATAATACGCTTGCAACTTTCCATACTCTCCACCCCAGCCGAATGTCAAACCACTTACAGCATTTTCATCAGTATTTGGCCACTGCTGAAACAATAAACTACTTTCAACCGGCGGCAGCTTGGAGCCGAGTTTATAAACCATCCCCCGCAACTGATTTTTCGATAGCTGCTGTCGATAGTAAAACGACCCGTCCAGAATTCCCGCAAACCTTTTGCCTTCGTCGTTCGACCCCAGACTCAGAGCACCATCAAAGCCGATATCTTTCGCAATGGTGTGCAGTACTTGCCTGTCATTGCGATCAACGTACTCATAAAGATTGCCCCTGTACGCAATCATCGCTGGATCAAAATGCCCTTCAAATACGATGACATACAACATGCCTGAGATTGTTTCGGCGGAGATTACAAATCGTTCGACAACCCCCTTTTCATTGGGAAGCCATGCTAAATCAACGACCTTCCATGAGCGCTCAAACTGCGTATATGGCTTATCCCCCAGCATCAACTTAATGTCTTTCTGGATCGGCCTAGGCGCAATAGGGATCGGCGACAGAAACTGTATCTGCTGAGCATAAGCATCCTCTAAACACTCAACTGACTCACAAGAATTACGCTCCGACTCCAGCCAATCGCTTTCGATTATTTGAAAAGCCCGTCGAATCTTTAACGGCTTGAAAAATTCACTCAACTTTTCATCCATTATGGACAAAGATGGAGAATTACAAATTTTCTTTTCTACGTCCGTTGAAGCCTTGCCGCAATCAAAACTCGCGGAATGCGCAACCGTACTAAAAAGCAAAAAGGCTAACGATAAAATTCCAGGAACTGGAAATATGTTTCTCATTGATTCAGCCATTAATGAAGTCTCAACGGGTGATACAAATTTCAAATGTTAAACCTTTCGGAGCGCGACAAGTAAGCCCTTCCCATCGCATTTCGTCGGGCGACGCTAGCATTGACTATAAAGAATCAAGGCGTGGAATATAGCTAGACAAGGGGCCGGATTGAGCCAAACAAAATCCGCTCCCTTTTATTGCCAAGATTATCTTTAATTATTTAGAGCTAATCACTTTAGCAATATAGGTCTTTATCAACCCTGCATTAACGTAAGGAAAATGTTGCTCATCACCTTCTTGATACCCTTCCATCCCACTCAAGTTCTTATCAAACCTGACAAGCTTATTCACAACCAATTTATTACCCGCACTTTTTTCATACCCATAAACTTGATAAAGGGTACCGTACGTTCCAATTCCTCTACTCGTGATTTCCCAAGAAACCAAAACAAGTACATTTTTCTTACCTTTTACTGGAAAAAAGATAATCGACTCGATTTTTGGGTCCGAGCCTGCGACATCATATTTATCGACAAGGCTTCTATTTTTTTATTATCGACACCAACAACATCCAAAACTAAAGAAACCGGAAATTCTGCGTTCCCTGTCTGCAAGAAGGAGAGTTCCCCCCCCTTTACAACATTAGTTTTAAACGGGCCCTGTAGCACTCGCCCCTGAAGGTAATCTACATCTTGCGCACTGCTGAATTTTGCGATAAGAAGAACGAAAGCAAACATAAAAAAACGGAGCATAGCAAATGACCTCTTAGTTGATATTCATTTGCGCAGCAAGGGCTTGGAATCTGTTATTCCTGCAAGCATGCCAAACTAATAAATCCGTACCGTTACCCCCGCTACGCCACTTCCCACGCCTATCAAGCCGAATGCACCAGAAATATTACGCTCTAGGGCTAGCGCTGCGTTCGCAACAACTTCGAGGCATAAACAACTGCGGCTCATTCGTGCAGTCACCTCCCAGATTTCCAGATAGTTCGCATGGAGGCCCAGACAAAGTGCAAAAATTGGGTAACATCTATTAAAAATCTCTCGTCGAGCAAAAAAACAGCCTCCTTTTCTTGAACCCCTTTCATTATCCCTCTTACTCAAAAAACAAGGGGGGACAGATAAAATATAGATTCCCCCCTCTTTACTACAAATCAGGCAAAGTTTTATCTAAATAAACAGAGCGATCCAGACTCATTCGCGCGACGCAGTTATTCACAGTAGTTACATAAGCTGGCTGCCCAACTTCTACTTCAAATGCCTCAAGAGCACAATTCGTATCACGTAGTTTCAGCCACGCACGCTGAGACTCTTTCAGCTTTTTCATGAATTCGTCGTGAAGATTAGCGTCAGCTTGATATTGAGATCCAACCCTTTTTATTAAATCCTTATAACTGCTATTAAGCTTCGCATCTGCAGATTCTTTCGCATGCTTTGCGCAGACATCTACTTGTTGACTGGTAGAAATATTAGCACAGTCCGGTTGTGCCGCAGCAACTGACAAGGGGATCAAGAGAGCAGAAAAAATTAATAAATTTCTCATATATTTTCCTAACGATTTTTTCTCAGATAAGCAGCACGTTTTCGACCTTCTTCGTACTGTCTAATTGTAGGATTGTTCTCAATATAGCTTATTAACTGATCAACATCATCCTTCATCCCTGCCTTCATTGGATTTGCCCCTTTTGTGAACCCCTGGTATACAAAATCTACCAGAATATCTTTAACGATCTGGCTTAATGCATCCCACTCCAGACGCTCTGAGAAAGGAGTTGTCCAGTGATTATAGTTTGCAATTGCCTTAGCAACATACCCCGGATAAATCAAATCAAATAGAGCTTCTTGCTGCTCAAGCGTTATCGTTCCTATATCGGCGCGATTCTGAGCCACGAAGTTTCTTGCATTAGTCCCCTTATACTGCCGAGCTTTAGATATCTTCGTAGCTTGAGCATCATCTACCCCAGCAGCGATCATATGATTGTATATTTCCGTTTCGGATCTAAACCCCATATCATATCCACGCCCTAAGGTAACCCCTGACAAGTCATTTCCCGGCCAGTGAATATGGCGGCTGAAAAACGGTGAACCCGGGATGTCATTGCCTTCAGCATCATAGGTAATTTGACCAGCCTTTGACGCTTCCTTTGCTAAGAAATTTCCGATCATTGCGATCGGATGAAAATGCCAAATAACTCCATCACCAAGACCCTTTTCTTGAATAACTGGGTCATCCCAAAAAACCAGCTTATCAATGCGTTCCTTTTCTAACTTAAGAATCGCCGGAGATCCTTCGAGCAGCTGGTTTAGACGACTCCATTTTGCAGATTCTGATTTTTCCTTCCACTCAGTGGGATGGTATGCGACCAACTTAGACCAGTGCTCTCGAAACTCTGCATTTTTCATTGCTTCAGGAAAATCTTCTGGCGTCACCTTGTCATCGTGATTGCCAAATTTATCCAGATCATCATATAGCTCTTGGAAAAAAGGTGGCATTTCATCAGGATCCAAAAAACCGTCAGAATTCGAATTGCTTTCCTTTACAACACGAAAGCCCAGCTTTTCCCAGTCATGTTGAGTTACGAGCTTTGCTTCTGCCTTCTTTATTAACCCTTTAATATCTTGACCGTTTTCCTTAACAGATATTTCGTACCATTCAGTAGGGTCTTTAAATATCGGAGACTTGCTCAACTCAACACAATGATCCACTTCCAGCGTCACACTTCCTACCTCTGGAGTTTTTTTGGTCAAAACAGTACCAGAGGGTAGGTGAATATATCGTTTTCCCTTTTTTATTCCAGCCGTATTTTTCAGAAAATCGTCGACTTTTGGATCAAGTGTAAAAATCTCTAAATGAACTTGATGCTTACGGGCTACCCCCCCATTAGGCCCAGCCAAGACCTCATTCAAGCCAAGGTATCCAATCGTGTCTCCCGCTTTAATTTTCATATTCATTGGTACAACTGCATCAAAACTCGCCGGCGTTAACTCCTGCCATTCGACAACACGATTTGGACTTACATCCTCTACGCACGCCCAAAAGCTTGACGGCACAGCTGTACTTTGATTTTTTAGTCCGGTGGGTGGATTCGAGGAGCTCGGAATAAATACACACTCGGCCATCCTAAGCAGTTTTCCATTAAGCTTAAGATTGAGGATTTTCGAACTATCGAATTCGATAATACTATTAGTGCTCAAAACCATGGAGCTGCCTTTTTTCGCTCCGGCGTTGGCTCCATCAGTCAATGTAGCAGGTGCATTCCGTAAGACTAGACCACTACCAGTGACTTTTGCACGAACTTTACCTTGCCAATACCCAGGTTTCGAACGAGCAATAGTTCCTCCACCCTGTTCTAGCGGGTAATGCTGAAATGGCAGCAAATGCATGTACAAGCTGTAGAACGTCAGCGTGTTATTCGTACTAGGTGTAATCTCAGTATTTGGCGGAGATTTGTAATCATGCCGCACTAAGCAAAAGGAGCTTGAGTACTTAAGCTCACCCTCACCCTCGAATTCTGATTTCTCGTAATCTTTATTCAGCCGGTAGGCGACAACCACTCCATCAGCCATACAGCGAATAGGCTCATCACTAATGCATTGAGGAGCGCTGGAACTACTTATATGAATCCCCCCATGCCAAAATTTGTGACTACCTAGAAGGTAATTACCTGAAGTTTCACCTTGGATTGCAGAAAAAATCTCTTCCGCATCTTTATACCGTCCGCCACCGGGTTTTCGGAACGGAAACTGAAAATTAAGAAGGCTAAACACAGTTGATTCAGGTGTTGCTGAGCTCGGAGCAACAGTCTGTTGCCCCCACCAGACCTCTGGACTAATAAGGTTGCCGTTCGGATCCTTCATTTGATAGTGAACATGGCGTGGATACTGAGTTACGCCATTCGGCCCTTTCCCCCCCATAGTGCCAATTTCATCACCCGCCGCAACGGTAGATCCCTGACTTACAACGTGGCTGCTCGTATGCAGAATCTCGTGGCTATTGCCATCCGCATCTTTGATTTTTATCGTCCCGTAATTCCCACCGGTAAATGTTACGGTACCGGCTATTGGCGCATAGACTTTGGGGTTCTCCAGATTTATCCCGTTTTGGCCACCAATATAATTAAAATCGGTCCCTCCGTGAGGGCCACTCGCACGCTGCTCGCCATAAACTCCTGTAATATGAGGTTGGTGACCATCAACTGGCGGCAGAACGCGGAGCATCACTTCATTGAAAGACATACAATTTCCTTATTAAACTTCTATCAAAGTGAATAGTCTTGAATTTCGTCCAAAAACCAACACCCTTCCAACTTAAACACATAAAAAACCTGGTAATCGGTATCCGGCTTCTCTATTTTTATTTTAGCAACACCGTTGAAATTCTCTAAGACTGTCACTCCAACACCGGCGGCAACTCGTTTCTCTTTTCCGAAAATCACTGGAAACACTACCTGATTCTTATCCAGCAGGACTGTTTTTTGCTCAGGTTCAGGCTCAGCATCTACAGTAATTATTTTTTTTAACGGAATATGGGTAAATTTCTGTTGAACTGAAGGATTTTCCAGATAAACAGAGAGAAACTCTGAGAACGTCGTCGATGGACAAGATTTTAAATCAGCTCCACTTGCCATTGCGCAGTTTGAAAGAAATGCAAACATTGACATTATCAATGCAATAAAAAATTTACGTTGGCAGTTCATGTATCAACCCCTTTAGACAAATGAGTGATCACTCAGAAAACACAAAAAAAGCCTTCGGCTTAACCTTCTCAGGCACCGCATTCCCCAACGCCTGATCCATCAAACTCCCCGCCTTATCCTTATCCGCCGCCCCCGGCAGCACTGGCGGTTTAATCCCGATCCCCGTGCCGGAGCCAGCCGAGCCACCCGCATTGATCTTGATCACCGGCCCAACCACCGTAACTCCACCGCCATCGAGCTTAATAAAGCTCCCACCCCCAAGAATGGTCAGCTCCGTCCCCGCCTCAATAACGATCTTGTCCCCAGCCTTGAGGTGTATCTCTTTCCCGACACTGGTCAGCTGCGCAGTCCCCAGCTTCACATGCTGGTTCTGCCCAATCGTCAGGTGATCATCCAGCTTCGCTTCTACCTTGCGGTCGGAAATCGTGGTGCGGTGTTCTTCGGCCTTCAGCTCGGTGTAGGTGTTCTTAACCACCGTGTCGTGACGCTCATTGCCGACCCGAATCTTCTGGTCATGCTCAACGTTTTCATCCCAATCGCGCTGGGCGTGGATGTAGATCTGCTCGGCGCCTTTCTTGTCTTCAATGCGCAGTTCGTTGTAGCCGCCACCACCCGGTGAGCTGAGTGTTTTGAACACGCTGCGGGTTTTGTTCGCCGGCAGTGCGTATGGCACTGGGTTTTCCTTGTGGTACAGGCAGCCGGTCACCAGCGGTTGGTCGGGGTCGCCTTCGAGGAAGGTGACGAGGACTTCCATGCCGATGCGCGGGATGCTGATGGCGCCGTAGCGGTCGCCGGCCCAGGAGCTGGAGACGCGTAGCCAGCAGCTGGTTTTGTCGTCGGCGAGGCCTTCGCGGTCCCAGTGGAACTGGACTTTGATGCGGCCGTATTGGTCGCAGTGGATTTCTTCGCCTTTGGGGCCAGTGACCATGGCGGTCTGGCTGCCGAGGACGCGGGGTTTCGGGTGTTCGAGGGCCGGGCGGTAGAACACGTCCCACGAAGTAGCAAGGAAGGTGTTGCGGTAGCCCTGGTGGAAATCGTCCTTGTTGTCGGTGGTGTCGCTGGTCACGCCTTCTTCGAGGACTTGTGGCTGTTTGCCTTCGTGGAAGATTTCGGTGAGCAGCCACAGGTCGTTCCATTCGCTGCGCGGGTGGTCGGACATGGCCATGAAGTGGCCGCTGACCAGTTTGGTCTGGTCGCCGCGACCTTCGGCCTGGCGGTAGTCGGCGCGGTGGCGTTCGAGGGCGCGTTGGCTGAGGAACTTGCCGCGTGCGCGGTCGATGAAGCGGCCCGGGTAGTCGTAGTCTTCGAGGTCCGGTTCGGTGCTTTCGCCATCCGGCTTATAGGCCGCTTCCATTTGCAGGCGCGGTTTTTCGAAGTCGTAGTCGCGGCGCGTGGTGCGGCTGGTGCGGGTTTCCAGGCGCAGTTTGAAGCCTTTGATCACCGGTTCTTCGGCGACCATGCCACTGCCCTGCACATACGCGGTTGGCTGGCCGAGGTCGGGGAACACGGTCTGGTCGTCGCCGAACACCAGCAGGTGGGCTTTTTCGCTGTGCTGGAAGTGGTAGTGAATGCCTTCTTCTTCGCACAGGCGCTGGACGAAGTGCAAATCGGTTTCGTCATACTGCACGCAATAGTCGCGATCCGGGCACGGCTGACTGAGCTGGAAGCTGTAGGCGTTGCCCTTGATTCCGTGTTCGTCGAGGATCAGCGCGATGATTTTCGGCGCCGACATCTGCTGGTAGATGCGCTGGTTGGTGCGGTGATGCAGGTATTGCAGTTGCGGCACCATCGACACTTTGTAGCGGGTCAGGCGCTTGCCGGCATCGCCTTGGGCAACGCGGTAGATCTGCCCGTGGATGCCGGAGCCTTGCGGATCGAACGCGAGAAACGCCTGCTTGTGCAGCAGTTGTTCAAGGTCCAGATCCGGGTTTTCGCTGACCAGTTCGAGGTCGAAACGAAACGGCTGGCTGATGCCTTCGGTGCCGGTGAACGACAGCACTTGCAGGTCGCCGACGTAGTCTTCGACCTTGAGGCTGAAGTGGGTTTCGTTAGCTGGGTTGAACATAAAGTGCTCCCTGTTCGAATGTCATCCGTTACGCCCGAAGTCGCAGACGTTGCAGCCAGGACGAAGTGGCGCCCAAGGCGTCACGCAATTGTTGGGCAGTGATGGTGCGTTCTGCCGGGTTGAAGCTCAG